>Ga0326728_10011743_pt1 | contig 19822 bp, 15 predicted proteins | sample MB3enrmetagenome_FD_207602 | JGI IMG/M metagenome (GOLD analysis project Ga0326728, IMG submission 207602) | Lab enriched peat soil microbial communities from McLean, Ithaca, NY, United States - MB31MN | ecosystem: Environmental > Terrestrial > Soil > Wetlands > Peat | place: USA: New York... | reverse complement strand
AGGCGGAGCCAGCCATGACTCGATACGGCGCATTACGGGGACGCAACACCTGTCGAAGATCCGAATCTGGCTCGCAGACTGCTCGGTGTAGCGCAGGAGATGCGCATTCATATGCCAGCCAAAGAATCCGATGACGTTCATATATCTCAGCGACACCGCCGCATATCCCGTGGAACGCGCCAGCGCCCGTACCGACCGTTTTGAATAGCGGCGGAAGTGTCCGAGCCGTCGGTCGATCGGCCCATACAGCGCCTCGAAAGCCGGCACAATCAGAACCACCCGGCCGCCCGAAGGGAGTACCGCGTGCATGTGGCGCAGCGCCAGGGCATCGTCGCGGACGTGTTCCAGCACGTTGAGACAGACGATGGAGTCGACATCGTAGCGTCGCAAGGCGATGAAATCGGGATCCTGCACATCCAGCCTGCATGTTACGAGATTCGGGCAACCCGGAAATGCCTCCGCCATGCGGTCGATACAGGAGCCCTCGATATCAACGGCGACAACCAGGCTCTTCTTCAGAAGATGCTGCGTGAAGTTCCCCACGCCGCAGCCGATTTCGAGAACCCGATCTCCTATCGCCGCTTCGGCGAGCTCCGCCTGCCACCGGAAATATCGCGGCGCCAGTTGCATCCGTTCCTGATCGCGGATGGTGTATTCAGTGGTAGTGGCGGCGGAAACTTTCATCGTCAACGGCCCCTGGCTGGCTGGACAAAACACCGTTTCGGCGTTGGATAGCAGCCACTATACTCTGCTCGGTGGTAACCGGCAAGCTCTGGAAGTGTTAAAATGCGCTCGATTCTGGGGCTCGTCGCCGACCGTATGAAGATTCTCTGGGTTAACACCCATTTTCTGCACCCCGCCACCTGCGGCGGGCAGGTCCGCACGCTCGAAATGCTGCGGCGGCTCCAGGCGCGGCATGAGATTCACTACGTGGCGATCGAAGATCCGCTGCACCCCGAGGGCCCCGCTCGCGCGCCCGAGTACTCGACGCGAGCCTATCCGTTCCGCCACCGGATCGTTGGCACGCGCTCGCCCCGGTTCGCGCTGGAATTGGCCAAGGGGCCGTTCGATCCGATGCCCGTGGCCATCCGGCGCTTTGACTCGCCCGCGCTGAGGAGGTTTCTGGAACAACTCATGGCCCGCGAGCGCTTCGAGCGCCGGATCGCGGATTCACTCTACGCCACCTCCTGCTTCCCCGACCTGGAGCATAGCCTGCTGTTCCAGCACAACGTGGAAACCATGATCTGGGGCAGCCACGCGCAGTATGCCACGGGCCTGGCGCGGCGCTGGTATCTCCGCGCGCAGGCCAACCGCATGTTCGAGTACGAGCGGCGGATCTGTCAACGGGCGGGATATATCGCGGCGGTTTCCGAGCAGGACACAGCGACCATGCGAAAGCTGTTCAGCGCGACGCGGGTGAGCCCCATCCCCACCGGCGTCGATATCGAATCGCTCACCCCGCCCGATCCGCCAACGGCCAGGACCATCGACCTCGTATTCGTGGGCGCGATGGACTGGCTGCCCAATATCGATGGCATCGAGTGGTTCACCGCTGAGGTGCTGCCGCTGATCCGCTACGCGCGGCCGGAATGCACGCTGGCCATCGTGGGGCGCACGCCGCCGCGCTCGGTCGTGGCGCTGGGCAAGAGCGACGTAAGCATCCAGGTGACCGGCACGGTGCCGGACATTCGCCGGTACCTGTGGAGTGCGGCCGTTTCGATTGTGCCGCTGCGCATCGGAAGCGGCACGCGCTTGAAGATTTACGAATCCATGGCAGCGCGCACGCCGGTGGTGTCCACCACGGTGGGCGCCGAGGGCCTGGACGTGCACCCTCCCGAGGATATCCGGCTCGCCGATTCGGCCGAAGATTTCGCCCAGGCCTGCCTGGATTTGCTGGCGGACGGAACGCTGCGCGAGCGCCAGGCGGCGGCAGCCTGGGAGATGGCCGCCAGCCGCCTCTCCTGGGAGCACGCGGCCCGCTGCTTCGAGCAAGCTATGGAATTGGCGCCGTGAGCCACGGCCGGCGGGGTGAGTTTGTTTTACGGAACGGCGCTGGGTAGATTCCGCGGGTCCTCCCCCAGTAAGGTACCGATGACATCCGCAGCGGTGTAGGAAGACGCGCCTTCCGGCAGGAAGCGCATCAGTCCGGTCAGGGAGTTTCCACAAGTGACCAGGCCCGGCTCGCGGTAGAGGCCGTTCCGGATTTGTGCCAGGCCGATGTTGGCCAGCAACGCGCTGCAAAGACATTTCCGGCCCACCGTGCGGTCCTGTGCGCCGCCCTTGGCGAGGTAGGCTGCCTCCGGTTCGGCGGCGCAGCGATATCCGAGTTTGCCATCCGGCAGGCCGTAAGCCTCGCGCAGGTAGCCGAGATCGCAGATGCGTGGCCGGGCGGCATAGACTCCGGGATCCGCGACCGTGCCTTCGAGCGGCACGGTCTTGAACGGGAAGGAGGTGGGAGAAGCCAGCGGGTCGGTGAACACGCGGGCCTGGCCGGACAGGACGCACTGGAGAATGGCTTGCTTGTAGTCTTCCCGCAGCGCCGATTCCGCGCATAGCGCGAAGGCCGTCCCCACCTGGATACCTGCCGCTCCGGCCTCCAGGGCCTCGCGCAGCTTTTCCGGGGTGCCATAGCCACCCGCCAGCCAGAATGGCGCCCCCAATTCCCGGAGCTTCTCCAGATCGACCGTGTCGCGTTCGCCATAGATCGGTTCGCCGGCCTCGTTGAGTTGCCGGGCTCCGCGCGGAGGGGCATTGTGGCCGCCCGCCGTGGGCCCCTCGATCACAAAGCCATCCACCCGGCCGCTGGCCTTTCTTAGCATGGTGGTGGCTAGGGTATTGGAGGCGATGATAGCCAGAAACCGCGGGCGTTCGAGCGGCGCCAGATCCCGTTCCATGTAGTCCCGGGGGACGAAGGTCAGAGAGGCGCTGTGGGCCTCCGAGCCGGTCACTTGCAGGGCGTAGACCGCGGGCTGGTGCTCAGCCAGACGATCGAGAACGCCGGGAACCTGAAGGGGGATGCCCGCGCCCATCAGGACATGACTTACTCCAGCCAGCAACGCGCCGTATATCGAAGGCAGATGCGGAAGCTGCACTTTTTCCAGGTAATTGATGCCCACCGCTTGGTCGTGACCTTCGCGGGCCAGTGTCACTTCGACGAAGTTCGCGGCGACGCACAGCTCCCGGCGCTCCGCGGGGCCTTCCGCCGTGTGCTTGGGCAGCGTGCGGTATGGCTTATGGGCTGGCTTTCCGCCCGGGACAAAGTACCTCTTCCAGATACGCTCGGCCATCTCCGGAAAGGGGAAGCGATCCAGGCCTCGCCGCATGTGGCCGCCTGGGTCGCCGTTCTGGAGGCGTCTGGCGAATACCTCGTCCAGGGCCGTGCCGGAGACGACTCCCAACTGGCCCAGCCGGGCAACCGCCCGCGCCAGTTTCCAGTTGGAAACACCCACCCCCATGCCGCCCTGGATAATTAAGGGCGCAAAACTCATTAACATCTGATTTTCGCACGCCCGGGCGATTGGCGCGCGATGGGGGAAACAAGCCTTTGGCGATTCGTTGTTGCCGCTCCGGGCTGAGGCCGCGCGGCGCCGGGCCGGAGTTTCAGACCGGAAAACCTTATTACTACTTGCTTCAAACCCCTAATGTGCCGGAGACTGTTAGTTCCAAGCGAATGCACAGACGTGACATGTTCAGAGGAGCGGTGGCGGCCGCGGTCGGCGCCGGAGGCTACCTCGCCGGAAGCTGCGCCCGGCCTGAGATGCGCCGCGCGGATTGGAAGCCTTATGCGCTTGAATATCCGCTTGCGCCTCCGCGGATCGAGCCCGATATCTACTTCACCACCGAGATCTGCCGCCGGGGTCTCGGCGTCCCGGCCCTGGACGCGGCATCGGATTGCGAGGTGATCGCCTACTACTTTCCCGCCTGGCATCCCAGCCCCTACATGGAGCGGCTGTACGGAAAAGACTGGACGGAGTTCGAGCTCCTGAAGAAAGCCCGGCCGCTGTTTCCCGGCCACCAACAGCCGAAACAACCGCTATGGGGTCACTTCAACGAATCCGACCCCGTTTGGGCGGAGCGGGAGATCGACGCCGCCGCCGATCACGGCATCCACGGCTGGATGGTCGACTGGTATTGGCACGACGGCGCCATGTTCTATCAAGAGCAGCTCGAGAACGGCTTCCTGACGGCCCGCAACCGGAACCGTCTGCGCTTCGCTCTCATGTGGGCCAACCACGACTGGCGCGCGGTTTACCCGGCCCGCTCGCCGGAAGAGGCCGGAATTCTGCTCCCCCAGACCCATTCCGAGCAGGACTGCCTGCGGGCGGTCGATTACTGCATCGAGCACTATTTCCGCCAGCCCAACTACTGGCGGTTGAATGGCGCGCTGGTCTTCGGCATTTTCGACCTGGATCACCTGAGCCGCCAGCTCGGCGGCCCGGAACTTCTCAAACGAACGCTGGGCGCGATGCGCGAACGCGTCGCCCGAGCGGGTCTCGGCGGCTTGCATATCCAGTCGAACAACGTGCACGGCCACCTGGAGAGCCGCTTCCGGGAAGTGGGGGTGGATAGCGCCACCTTCTATCACACTTTCGGCTGGAGCTACGGAGGCCGCGCGCCCGGAGGCCTGAGCCCGTACAGCGACGGCGCCATCCACTCCATCCGGCAGTGGGCCAGGATGCGCGGCCGCTGCCAAGTGCCCTTCTTTCCGGATTGCCCGGTCGGGTGGGACGATAGCCCCCGGTTCGGTGCCGCGGCACACATGGTGGTCGAGCGCTCGCCGGACCAGTACGAGATTCTGCTGCGCGCGGCCCGCCAGTTCGAGGAGGGCCAGAAGCCTCGGGTAATCTTCCTCTCCTCCTGGAACGAATGGACCGAGGATCACACGCTGCTGCCGGACACGGTCTACGGCTACAGCTACCTGGAGGCCGTGCGGCGCGCCTGCGGGCCGGCTCCGTCGGAAAATGCGACATTACGCGGCACGCCCGTATATGATGGAGGATGACTTTTCTCCGGCGGATGGCCGCGCGGCTGTGCGGATTCATCGGGCTGGTAGTTCTCCTGGCCACGTTAACGCCATGGGTCTCCTGGTACGGAGGGAAGCTGGCCGGTAAATGGGACGATCCGGCGGGCGACACGCTGATCGTGCTGGCGGGCGCCGACCTGGCCGATGGCTTCCCGGCCGAAAGTACGATGTTGCGCTGCATGTATGCGGTGTCGGCTTACCGGAGCGGCCATTTTCGCAGAATCGTGGCCAGCGGTTTCCGCACCAGCCTGCACATGCGCAGCCTGATGGCCAGCGAAGGCGTGCCGGCGGAGGCGATCCTGACCGAGGACGAATCCACATCCACGCGGGAAAGCGCGCTCAAGGTGGCGCGCCTGCTGGCCGGCGCCGCGGGGCCGAAAGTGCTGCTGACCAGCGATTACCACATGTTTCGCGCGGCGCGGGCCTTTCGCAAGGCGGGCCTGGAAATCCGGCCTTTCCCCATACCGGATGCCGGCAAGCGCGCCGTGAGGCTTCTCGGACGCTGGCCGGCATTCCTGGATGAGGCGGCGGAGACCGGGAAAATCGCCTACTATTCTCTGCGGAGATGGATTTAAGTCCATGGCCGCGGTCCTGCTGTTCACGCTGTGCGCCGCGGGCCTGCTCTACATCCTTTTCGGCTACCCCCTGCTGCTGGCCGCGCTGGCACGCTGGCGCGCGCGGCCCATCCGGCGTCGCTTCGAGCCACGCACGGTCACCGTGCTGATGGCCGTGCGTAATGGCGAACGGGCGATTCGCGCCAAGCTGGAATCCATCCTGGATCTGGACTATCCCCGCGACCGGCTCGAAGTGCTGGTGGTATCGGACGGCTCGGACGACCGCACCGACGAGATCGTGCGGGAATTCGAGCCGCGCGGCGTCCGGCTGGTGAGCATCCCGCGGGGCGGCAAGGCCATGGCGCTGAACGCGGGGATCGACAAGGCGCGCGGCGAGATCCTGTTATTCACCGACGTGCGCCAGCCGCTGGCGCGCGACAGTCTGGCCCGCCTGGTGGCCTGTTTCGGCGACCCCTCAGTGGGGGTGGCTAGCGGGGAGCTGATGATTTGCGACGGCACCACGATGGAAGAGAGCAGCGTGGGGCTGTACTGGCGCTACGAGAAGTGGATCCGCAAGAATCTCAGCCGCGTGGATTCGGTGCTGGGCGCCACCGGCTGCCTCTACGCCATGCGCCGCGAGCTGGCCCGGCCCATGCCGCCGGACACGCTGCTGGACGATGTGTTTCTCCCGCTGGCGGCCTTCTTCCAGGGGTATCGCATCGTTTTGGAAGATGGCGCCAAGGCCTTCGACGCGCCGGCGTCGCTGCGCTCGGAGTTCCCCCGAAAAGTCCGCACGCAGGCCGGCGTATTGCAGACGGTGCGCGATTATCCGGCACTGCTTTCCTTTTCCAACCGCATGCTGCCGCATTTTCTTTCGCACAAGTTCGGCCGCCTGTTGCTGCCCTACCTGCTAATCGGCATGGGCATGGCGGCTTTCTGGCTGCCCGCGCCGTGGCGCGCGCCGGCCGTGGCTGGACAGGCGGCCCTGTACGGGTTGAGCCTGGCGGACATCTGGGTGCCCGAAGGTCTCTGGCTCAAGCGGCTGACGTCTCCCCCGCGGACTTTCGTGGCGCTGGTGGCGTCAGCCTTGCTCGCCATTTCAATAATCTTCGTGCCCGCCTCCAGCCTGTGGAAGCCGGCGAGCAAAGACAGCGCGCTGCATTGATCCCAGTTTAAGGGTGTCTCCGATGGGGATCGGCATCGTCGCCGATTCTTCGCGCGAGTCCCTCGAGCCTTTGCAAATCCGCGCGAATCCGCGGTGTCTCCCGCTCGGCCGAAGCGATCAGCCTCTCTATGGTGGCCACCAGGCCATCCACGCGGCGAATGGCCTCCTTTTCGAGCACCGCGATCGAACCGTTGACGGCCTCCGCCCATTGCGTTGCCAGCCGGGATAGGTTCATGAAGACCACATCCGCCACCTTGTGGGTAAAGTGCCGTTTCAATATCCCCTGAATGGCCCACATGGGCATGAGAAACGACAGCAGTTCCCAGCCGCGATCGAAGATCTTGCCGACGCGCACGTCGGGCGATTGCGGCTCCGCAACGTGCAGCTCCATTTCACTGGTTCTGAGCGGCACGCCCAGCGCGCTCAAGGCCCGCTCGGATAGCCGGTTCCGGAAGTCCTGAAGAGCTTGCGACAATTGCCGGCTCACCCGCCCGATGGGCTCGATAAACTCCCCGCGGTGGGCTTGCGAGAGGCCGGCCATCTCCCTGGCGATGGCGCCTCCCAGCCAGCCGTCGAAGCGCTCCGTCGCCGCGCTCAGGCTGCGGGTCCAGGCGGGAAACTCTTCCGCCAATTCCGCCACCAGCCGCCCGCGCACCGGCAGCTCGTCGTTTTCGAGGATGCGCTCGAAGGCCGCCCGCGATGCTCCCGCGGCATGGCGCGCGATGAGGCGCAGCGTCTGGCGGGTCTCCTCGAGGTATTGCTTCTCTCCCAGGATGCTCTGGAGCAGGCGCTCGCGTTCGGATTCGTCGCGCTCGGCGGCCTTCAGGGCCAGGTTCAAATACGCGGCGCATTCGTCCGCCAGGGAATCGAGCTTGTGCCGCAGGATGGCCGCGCGGTGCTCGCCGGCATCCGCGCGCGCTCCGGAGAGCAGTTCGCGATCGAGGCGCTCGCGCAGGTGCTCGAAGCCCGGCCGGATCGAATACGGGAACACCGCGATCTCGCGGTCCCCGTATCGCGCGAGCTCGCGGCGCACGAAATCCTCCACCTCGCGCCGCTCGCCATCCTCCAGAAGGTCGATCTTGGTCAGCAGAAGCGAAATGTTCGGAGTATAGCGGCCCAGTCGGCGAATCAATTCGACGTCATGCTGAGAGAGCGGCGGGTCCACCCCCACCGCGACCAGCGCCAGCCCCACGTTGGGCAGCCAATCGAGCGAGGCCTCGGTGTTGTGTTCGAAGACGCTTTCGAGGCCCGGCGTGTCCACGAACCGGATGCTGCGGTATGGCGCCATGGAGCCCAGTTCCAGGCGCACCCGCACAACCTGTTTGACGTTGGCGGGGTTCTCCGCTTCCGAGATGAAGCTGCCGATGCACTCCGGCGAGATCCCTTCGGCGCGCCCGTCCTGGAACACAACTTCCGCCCGGTCGCGCGGTCCATACTCGATCTCCGTCACCACCGCGGTGACTGGAATGGCGCCCACCGGCAGGAGCTGCCGCCCCAGCAGGTGATTCAGAAAACTGCTCTTCCCGGCCTTGAAGCGGCCGAAAACCGCCACATTGAGGATTTCGTCCCCGGCGAAGCCGCGGCAGCTTTCGATGAAATCGTCGAGCGCGGCGATCTGGCGGCTCCGGCAGATTTCCGCCACGAGCCCTATCGCGGAATTTTCCTCAAACATCGGGCGTCGCAGCGGTCTTTTGAATGCGGATCATCTGCACGGCGGAGGTGGCCATCAGGCCCGTATCCATCATGTCCGCCACCACGGGAATGAGCCGCCCGATCTGCTCGGCGCTGTCCACGACCGTGATCGTGATGGGCCGGTCGCTATGCACCAGGTGGGACTTATGAATTTCGGCGGTTTCGCCGTATCCCTCCAGGCCGCGGATCACCGTGGCGCCGGCGATCTTCAATTCACGGCACTTCGCGACAATCGCTTCATACAGTGGCTTGCCCTGATAGCGGTCCGATTCGGAAATGTGAATGCGCAGAATCTCAGCGGGGTGTGCCGCTTGCATCGGAGGCCTCCTCTACGGATTGAGCGCGCACCAGCCGCACGATGCCGGCATCGGAAACGACGATCAGGCTGTCTTCCACCATGCCCTCGATCGCCTCGGCGGCCGCGGCGATCTTCTCGGGCGTGTCGATCACCGACACGATGATCGGCATATCGGCGGACACATGGAAGAAACTCTTCTTGTGCGCATGCCCCTTGGCGCCGTATCCCAGAATGCCGCGGATCACCGTGGCGCCGGCGACATCCATCATGCGGAGCTTCTGCACGATGGCGTCGTAGAGGGGCGCGCCGTGCCACTTGTCCGCCTCTCCGATGAACACCCGCAGCAGCTTGGCGGGTCCCTCCTGGCGCTTATGTGGAAGCCTGGGTTCCGGCCTGGGCATTTTCCGCGCGTTCTTGATCACCTGAGTATCCTGCACTTCGATCAGGCCGTCGCTGACCATTTCATAAAGGCTCGGCAGGACCTCTTCCACTTTCTCTGCGGACTCCACGAACTCGATGCGGATCGGCAGATGCTGCGTCACGACCTCGGCCTGAAGCGTGTGCAGCATCTGGTGCGAGCCGAATCCGGAGAAAGCGCGGGTCGCCGTAGCGCCGCCGATTCCCTTGTGCATGAGAAAGTTCATGATGGAATCGTGCAACGCCATCATATGGTGCTGGCTCTCTTCGTTGATGTAGATCGTGACCTTCTTCGCGGGACCTTTCGTCAGCACGCCGCCTCCTTCCGGTCGGTATCTTGTTTCAGCATACTGCGCGCCTCACGATTCCAGATCTCCCACCGGTTCTCCATAGGCCGATTCCTTCAATTCGCGCTCTTTCCCGGGCAGCAGGTGCCGCGGCATGAAGCGCGCGTTGGCGATCGCCGTCGGGATCACCGCGCTCGCGATCACGGTGGCCACCAGGTGCGAGTATTGGCGCTGATCGATGATCCCGTGGTTCAATCCGAACAGCGCGGAAATGGTCCCGAACGTGAGCCCCGTAGACATCATCAATGCGTAATAGATTCCACCATGGCCGCTGTGCCCAAAAGCGCGGACGGTGGGCAGCAGGCCGGCCAGCTTCGAGAGCATCTTGGCGAAGAAGAACGCCACAAAAACCAGCGGGGCGGCCATCAGGACGGGCACCGAAACGAAGCTACCGGCGCGGATGAAGTAGAAGGGCGTCAGCAAGCCGAAGGTCAGCGTGCGAAGCCGGCGGATCAGCAGGTGATCCTTGCCCACGGTGCCCGCCAGCACCATGCCGACTATGTAGGCTGGCAGCACGGCCTCGCTGCCCGACCACACGGCTACGCCGCCAAGTCCGAAGAGCAGAAACAGCAGGTACTTGGTCTCCAATTCGGAGACCCGGCCCCCGTATCGTTCGAAAAGCCAGCGGGTAAAGAAAGGCAGGACGGCGAACATTACCAGGCTGAAGACCACGAAAACCAGGGTCTTTCCCGTGAACGGGGAGAAGATCAAGCCGAGCGCCAGGACCGTCCCGAGGTCGTTGATGAAGCAGGCGGCCAGGATGGTCTTGCCGTAAACGGTCCGGTTGAAGCCGAGCTCCAGCATGACCGCATAGACCACCGCCACGGAGGTGGTCGAGAGCGCTACTCCGGCCAGCCAGCTCGCGCGCCACGGCCATCCGACCAGGTAGTGAGCCACCAGGGTGGCCCCGAAAAAGGGACAGAAGAAGCCCACCAGCCCCACCGCCGTGGACTCTTTCCATTTGGCACGGAAAACATCGGGGTCCAGCTCGGCGCCGGCCAGAAAGGTGAGCACGATGGCTCCCGTGCCCGCGAGAAAAGTGATCCACGGCGCCTTCGCGCCCAGCGCTTCGCTGCCAGCCCAAGCGCCGATCGCCAGTTGAGCGACGGTGCCCACTACAATTTCGGAAAGCGCGGTGGAGATCTTCAGCCGGTTGGCTATCAGAACCGCGACCAGCGCCAGCAGCAGCCATAGAGCCGCCACAAACCATACTTGCTCCATCCGGAATCTCCTTCGTCAACTTGCCTGGTGGCCGGCTGCGAGGGAAAACAGATGATCCCACAGCGCGATCCACTGTAGGAGTCATTGGCCGTTGGGGCGTTAAGCGAACTCCACCGCTACGATCAGCGTACAACAGGGCGGGATCGCGAGCAACCGGATTCCCGCTCTCCGCGGCTACCAGATGCGCACGGGAACGTCGCCGGGAGCGAAGCCGAAGCCGGCCCGCGCGTCATAGATGAGGCGGTTGTAGTGCGCGAAATCAACGCTGTCGTACTTGCTGGCGGTCACGCCGGCAACGGCATGGATCGAATGAGTGATCTGCCGGGACACCTGGAACCCTCCCCGGTAATCGCCGTAACGGCCCACGAAGTTCATGATCGACTGCCCGTTGTCATAGCCGGCCATCATGTTGAAGCTCCAGTGGCGGATTCCCGTATAAGTGTAGCCGGCCTGCGCCGTGGTCATGTTAGTGGTCAGGAACAAGCCGTTGCCCGGAGTTATCGCCCGCTTGACTTCGGCATAGGCCACGCCGTGCTCGAACGAACGCGCCAGCCGCCCGCTGAAGGTCGGGATGTAGTTGATGTGGTAGAACAGTTGCACTCCCGAGGTGATTCCCAGCAGCGCTGTGATCGCGGGATCTACGGTCACGGTCTGGATGAACTTGGATTCCATCCGCGTGGCGCCGCCATAACCGGAAAATTCCAGCCAGCGGCTAAGCCGCGTGGAATAGGAAAACGCCGCGGTATGCGCGTCGGTTCCGCTGTAGATGTGGGCGTAATTGAAATCGTCGAACCTATAGTTCAGGCCAATGGTGGAACGGCGGGTGATGCGGTACTCCATATCGGCCCGGGCAGTGGCTCCGGTTACCGCGGCAAGCGCGGTGGAGCGTCGGCGCACCAGGAAAAAATCGCCTCCCAGGTCGAAGGAGAGGCGCGCGCTCCTTTGCAGCACGAGATCGGCCTGGCTTACGAAATAGATGGTGCGATTGTCGAAATAGTCCGTAGTGGGGACGTATTGCTGCGCCGGATCGAAGGCCACCGTCTGCGCAAGCCCCAGCAATCCGAAATCGCGCGAGAACGTGCCGGCGGTTTCGCTGAGGGTCAAGGTGGCATGGCGGGAGAATTGATGGGCCACGCTCAGCAGCAGGGAGTGATTGGTGTTGTCGTAGTACGTCTGCTTGAAGTAGTGGTAAACCGAGCCGTGGTAATCGAGCCCCAGTTTGGTGTGTTTCCAGTTGTGCGAACCGCTGATCCCGCCATCCACCGACACGCCCGCCGCAGAGCCATTGGCCAGGTCTCCCTGCGCGTCGGTCACGATGCCGGCCAGGCCGGTGTCGTAAATGGCATTGACATCGAAGTAAGGGCGAAAGCTGATTTGGGGCGCCTCCATGGCCGCAGGCGCTTCGTCGCGGCTGAGAATGGCCGGACCGGCATACTGCGCCAGGGCCGGCATCGATAAAACTAGCACCGCGAGCAGGCGTCGCAGCATCAAAAGTGCACTCCTCTCCAATCGTTTTCCAGCGCCGTTAAACCAAAGTCTCGCCTGGATGTTGCGGACAGTCAAGCCGCCTATCGTCAGTATGGCCTCCCTATCTATTGCGAACCTCGCGAGAGCAGGATGGCTTTGACCGTGAGAAAGATGATGTAGCTGTCCAGCGACAGCGACATATTCTTGATGTAGTAGAGATCGTACTCCAGCTTCCGGATGGTATCTTCCAGGGTATCACCGTATTTATAGTTGACCTGGGCCCACCCGGTGATTCCCGGCCGTACGCAGTGGCGTTGCCGGTAATAGGGAATTTTTTCGGAGAGGGCCTGGACGAATTCAGGACGCTCCGGGCGCGGCCCCACAATGGACATTTCCCCTTTCAACACGTTGAAGAGTTGGGGGATCTCGTCGATGCGCAACTTGCGGAGAACGCGGCCGACCGGGGTGACGCGCGGATCGTCCTTGGAAGCCCACACCGCGCCCGTCTGGGCTTCGGCATCGGCGCGCATGGAACGGAATTTATACAGGGTGAACGGAATGCCGTTCATGCCCACGCGTACCTGGCGGTACAGCACCGGACCGGCGGAACTTAACCGCACGGCCAGCGCGGTCAGCAGCATGATGGGCGTGGCCACTATCACCCCCAATGTCGCCGCGATCAGGTTGATCACCGACTGGTAGAACATGCTGGCGCGGCGCGGCCCCAGCTCTCCGGAATAAATGAGCTGGGAGGGCCGCAGTTCCTTGAGACACACGCGCCCGCAGACGTTCTCATAGGTGGCGGCGGCCTCCTCGATGATGTGGCCGGCGAAGCGCAGGTCCAGCAACTCGGCTACGGGCATACGCATGCGCCGCTCGGTCATCCCCACCACGATGCGGTCCGGGTGGGTGGCCTCGATGATCTCGCGAAGCGCCGCCACGGGGCCCAGAACTTTGCCGCCGGGTAGCGTGGCCGTATCCTCGCGTCCGGTCACATACCCAACCACCTGAAGGCCCATCTCCGGATGTTCGTCGATGTGCTTGCCGATATCCTCCAAAAGCGGGCTTTCCCCTACCAGCAGCAGCCGGTCTTGAGCCACCACACGAAGCACGTACGCGCTGAAGAAAACCCGCCAGGTGAAAATTGCGGTCACCGCCAGCACGCTGCCCAGGATCATCACCCGGATGGGGACTCGCAAGTCGGCATCGAGATAGCTCACCACGCCCTGGACGAGAAAGGCAACGCCCATCACCAGGCAAAGTTGCTGTGCGAGTACAACCCGCGACCGGACGTAGATCTTCGAGTAGAGGTCGTGGAAGTGAATACCCAGCAGAATGCTCCCTAGTACCAGGAAGATGCGTACCAAGCCGCCGTCATAGAGCAGAAAAACCGTGGGATCGACTTCGAGCACCAGGTAGGTAGCCAGAATGAACGCCGACGTAATGAGCAGGATCTCCGAAGTGAGGAGCGCCAGCGAGCCAACCGGCACGAAGACGCGAAAGAGCCGAATCATTCAGCCAACCGTGAGGCTACAGGGTCAATTTCACATTATAACCAGATTAAGTGATCTTTTACTCTAACTGAATTATTATGTATAGCTTGGGTCAAACGCGCCAGGCAGGTAGTTCTTACGATGAGTCTCATGACGAGCGACGCTTACGCTCAGTCTCATGGCCGCACTGAGAGTGGCCTCGGGCTTGAACGTAAGCTCAATGGGTTCACCGGGAAAACCGGCTGTTTGGCATGAGATTGAGCGTAAAAAATATGGGATTGAGCGTAAAAGAAGTTCGTAAGTTGTTGAAAATTATAGGATCGCCCCTTTTAGATCCTTCCGGTCAAGCACATGCCATCAAGTTTTACCTCTGCCTGTGTTTTCAATCGCTTACCGGAGATTTACGGTGCCGCCCATGGGCCTGAGCGTAAGCCGGTTTGGGTCTAAGCGTAAAAGTAAAATATTAACTACCTACTTTTCTATTACTTGCAAGATTCCGGACAAGCTCTCGATATGGTATGGTTCATGAACATGCTGGATTGTAAAACCTCATGGTCATGGGGCTTCAGCCTGGACCTGGTATGAGACTGACCATAAAAACCGGCACAGATTGCGTGCCTCCCAATAAATGTGTGGCGCGGACGATTCACGGCGTTGTAAAAGAAAAGAAGTCTTTCTATGCCGACCCCGGGTTCTCCAGGTAAACAAAAGCCGGTTCTTAAACCATCGCTGATGAACCTTTCGGTAGAGGAGGAGAATCTTGCGGCCATCCCTTTTGCCGTTCTGGAGCGGCGCGTCGGCAAGAAAATCGGGAAGATCGAGATCAACGGGACCAAGACGCTGGCGGACGGCACTAAAATGCGCGTCACGTGGCAGGTTCAAGGCAACAACGAACTAGGTCTGCCTACCGAGCAAGATTTGGACATCTTCGTGGCGCTGGGAGTTCTCACTTTCCGCAACGACTTTGCCAAAACAGTCACCTTCACGGGACGCGAGATCGCGCGAATTCTGGATATCGGTGCGGTTCACGGGAAGTTCTACAAGCGTCTGAAACTGGCTATGGACCGTTTCATTCCATTGCGATTCAGGGCTTTAACTGCCACCGAGCAGCACGAGGAGGTGAAGTGGTGCAACGTATTTCAGGAGGCCAGTTTCTCGCTCAATCGCGCCACCGGGCGCTGCACCGGGTCAGTGACGTGGACAGATAAACTCATTCAGTCCATGGATAGCGGCTTCTTCCGCCTGCTGGATGCCAACCGCTACATGGAACTGGATGGCATTACGGCCAAGCACTTGTACCGTTACCTAGCGGTGGCGTTTGCTAAGACCGATGTGGTCATCGTGGATGCCCGGCAACTGGTCACCGAGCATCTCGGGATTCTGAATCCCCCCAAGTACCTGTCGCGGCTGATGCAAACTCTAGAGCCGGCCTTCGAGCAATTGATCAGGATTCAGGTGCTGGGATCTTACCAGGTGGTCTCGAGCCAGGATTGGCGGATTGCCCTGCATCGCCACGCTAGCTATGTGTCTGAGCGTAAAACCTTGCTTCTGCATGGCGCCCCGGTCGATACGGAATCGCGCCGGGCGCAGTGTCAGGCCCTCCTGCAGGAAGCCGGAGCTTCCGCCAAAATAGCCGCGGAATATTGCCGGTCGGCTTCGAGCGCGCTGGATTTCTACGGCCTGGAACGCGCCGCCAGACTGCTTCACGCCATGGCGGAGGAAGAAGTGCTCCCGCATGTGGCGTGGAGCATCGTAAGGAATGCGCTGGATGCGGGGCCAAACAGCCCGGAAGGCGCGGACCTTCTGGACTGGTGTGAAATCGCCGTGCATGTATGCCGGCAAAAGAAGCGTTCCGGCCAGAACCTGCGCAATTCGGCGGGACTCATCGTAAAAATTGTCAAGGACGCGGAGACGCGCGGCCGCGTGGTCAGTCCGGAGCTCGAGGCAACGCTCAAGGGGAACTTCCGGCGCCAGCAGGAAATGGCCGAACGGCAGGACCAGGAAGAAACCGAACGCTCCCTTATCCTGGAATACGAACATTCCCGCGTGCAGATTGCCGCCATGCTGTTCGAGGACATGCCGGATGCGCGGAAGGCTCTGCTGCGCAAGCAAAAGGGCGAGGCGCTCCGGCAGCAGGAGTGGTTTCAGAGGATCTCTCCGGACATACAGGAGCGCGAGATCGACGGGGCGCTGATACAGGATATAGCCCGGAAAGAAGCGCCTCCCTATGAGAAGTGGCGTCTGCGCAAGCAAGCCAAACAAGCCGTGCTGGCATTCGCCGAGCCGGAAGCCACGACGGTCGAAAATATAGCCTGACGCCCTATTTACGATCAGGCCCATTGGCGTATCCATCCGGCTTCGCTGGAATACCTCCCAATCCTCGGCAATTTGCTCCGCTATTTAGCACCCGGCTCGACCCGCAGCCGCCGCATACCCATTAAATCCAATATGGCAAGGGACTTGCCTCCCTAAGTAGCGGGAGATCTATGGCACAGCGGATTACGGATGCAGCCGTTCTGGGGCTGTTCTCGCTTCTTTACGGCGGTGCGGTGCGCCTCCTGCGTCTGCGCCGGCAGCAGTAGAGCGGCGCCCTATGGTCAACATCCTCACCATAGATGTCGAGGAGTACTTCCATCCCTCCGAAGTCCAGAGGCGCGTTCCGGTGGAGAAGTGGGAATCTCTTCCTTCGCGCGTGGAAGCGGAGACGTACGCGGTCTTGGACCTGCTCGCGCGGCACCACGCGCGGGCCACATTCTTCGTAGTGGGATGGGTGGCGGAGCGCCATCCCCGGATGATGCGCCGCATCGTGGAAGCGGGGCACGAGATCGGTTGTCACAGCTACGCACACCAACTGGTGTACGATCTGACGCCGGAGGAATTCCGGGCGGACACGCAGCGGGCCGTGCGGTCCATCGAGGACGCCGTGGAAGTGACGCCGTGCCTGTACCGCGCGCCCAGCTACTCGATTACCCGGCGATCGTTCTGGGCCCTGGAGATTCTGGCGGAGTGCGGCTTCACCTACGATTCCAGCATTTATCCGGTCATGCACGACCGTTACGGGATTCCCGGTTTCGAGCGGCGAGCGCACACCATCCGCACGGCGGCGGGGCCGATTCTGGAGGTCCCCATCGCCACCGCCAAGCTGAGCGGAGGGACAGTCGTTCCGGTCGGCGGCGGAGCTTACTTGCGGCTGTGGCCCTATCGTTTCACGGCCGCGGGAATCCGGCGCATCAACCGCGAGGAGCGCCGGCCCGCCTGCGTCTATTTCCATCCGTGGGAGATCGATCGGGATCAACCGCGCATCGCGACGGGGCTGGTGGCGCGATTGAGGACCTACACGGGAATCGGCGGCATGGAGAAGAAACTCGCGAGGATGCTGACCGATTTCCGGTTCCTCCCCATGACCGAGGTTTATCCCGATGCCCGGGTGGTCTGTGAGGCGGCCCTGGAAACTGAGCGGACGGAGCGTCGCACGGCGCTCCAGAATACCGGGCTGGAACAACCGTGAAACGGATGCATCGATTCACGTTTTGGGCTGTCTGGGCCGCCGTCCTGGCGGGCGGGTGCGGAGCCCGGGCCGCGCCCATCAAGCCCCCCACGGGCACGCCCGCCGTCTCGTTTGCCCCCAGGCTCGCGGAATCGCTGTTGCCGGATCTTCCGCCCCGCGACGATGCCGGCGATTGGCTCGCGTTTGGAGACGGAGCGGAAAGCCTCCCCGTCACACTGGACGATCCGCCGGTGTCCGATGGAGTGTGGATCCCCATCCTGGGGGTCATGCTTGCGGGGCTGGCCTGGCGGTACTTTCAGTCTCCGGGGTATAGCGCGCTGTATGACCGGCTGTTCGGCCCGCTGCGCGAATATTGAGGGCGCCGACGCCGCAATGTGAAATGGTGCTAGCATCGAACGCGGAATTCAAAACTTCCCCGCCGGGTCTCATGCCAAAACAATTAAGCGATATTACGTGGGTTGCGGATCTCGAGTGGCGTCTGGCGCCGCGCCGGGCGGCCGAGCGGTTGCATCACAAGGGCCGCACGGCGCACGGCCACGGCGATTTCATGGCGCGGCACAGAAAGCTGGTCCGGCCGCTGATACAAGGCGTGCTGCTGGCGGCGGGGCTGTACGGCCGGGGGCGGGCCAATGCGTTGCGACCGGTGGTGCGCCATGTGCGCTTCGAGTTCCCCAATCTGCCGGTGGAGGCGGAGGGTTTCCGCATCCTGCACCTGAGCGATCTGCACATCGACGGGCAGGATGGATTGGCGGAGGCGGTGGCCGGCTTGGTGCGCGGCCTGCGAGTGGATCTATGCGTCATGACGGGAGATTATCGCTACGGCGTGGAAGGGCCGTGCGATCGCGTCTACGCCGGAATGCGCACAATTCTCGAGGCGGTGCGCGCGCGCCACGGAGTACTGGCGATTCTGGGCAACCACGATGAAGCCGATATGGCGGTGAGGCTGGCGGAAATGGGCACGCGCATGCTGATCAACGACGCCGTGAGAATCGCCGGCGGGATCTGGATTATCGGCGTGGACGACGCGCATTATTACGGCTGCGACGACCTTTCCACGCCGCTGGCGGCCGTGCCGGAAGGCGCCTTCAAACTGCTGCTGGCGCATACGCCCGAGCTGTACGCCGAAGCGGCCGAGGCGGCTATCGACCTGTACCTGTGCGGGCACACGCACGCCGGCCAGGTCCGGCTTCCATACTGGGGTCCGCTGATGCTGAACGCCGCTTGCCCGCGGGCCTATACACAGGGGCGCTGGCGGCATGGGAGCACCGCGGGGTATACCAGCGCGGGGGTGGGCTGCTCGCTGCTGCCGGTGCGCTACAACTGCCCGCCCGAGATCGCGGTCATCGAGTTGGCGCGCTCCGGCCGGCGTGGCGGGATTCCCGCGATCACTGCACCGGGACGAAGTTGAAGCGCAGGAGCATCTCGCTCGGAACGGGCCGATCGCCCTGGCGCGCGGGGCGGAACTTCCATTGTTTAGCGGCCGCCAAGGCGGAGGCCACCATCAGCGGGTGCACGCCCGGTTGCGACTTAGGATCGGTTTTCACCACTCTGCCGGTTTCGTCGATGGAGACCAGGACTTCAACGGCCATGGGCCTGGTTACGGTGTTTCGGGTCGGGGTGCTCTGTAAGGCGGCCGGGAAGATCGGCTGCGCTTTATAAATGGGCTCGGCCGCGTGATAGATGGGCGCCACTGCAATAGCGCGCCGCGGCGGGGGATCGGCGGCGGCAACAGGAGCGGGGACGGGAGCGGGCGGCGGCTGCACGGTTAACGCGGGGCGGCTCCATAAAGGCGCGGCGGCCGGCGGCGCGGTATTCGCTCCGGCGGCAATCGTGGGCGGCTCGGAGAACGCGGGCGACGGCGCGGATTGACGAGGGGGCGCGGGTGGCGCGGTGAACGGCTTGGCCGGCTGGACGCGGGAAGCGCTTCGAGGAGCGGGCCGCTCAGGCTGAACGGGCACGGGCCGCTGGATGGCGACGGTCCGGGCGGGACCCATCGTGGGGAGTACCACCAACACTGATTCGGCGGCGTTTCCGGTGGGCGTGGCAACCGCCAACTCCATTTGCACCTGGTCACTCACCGGGGTGTAGAGAAGGCTGCCGCCGCGCACTTGAGCGGCCTCGAGCGAGATGGTACGGCGGGAGTCGCCGTCTTTGATGGAGATCACGCCCAATGTGGCGTTGGAGATCGCGGCGGATTCGCGGTTCCAGGTGATTTTTAGGTCGGCGTTCTGCCGCTCGGCTTGCAGGCCCAAAGAAGGCATCGGAGCCGGCGCAATCGCGGCGGTCTGGGGCGCGGCGGCGGGTATGGCCAGGGACCAGGGCGAGGTTTCGAGAAAGTAACGCACGCCGACCGCAGCGCCGCCTCCAGCGCAGGCTGCCAGCAGGGCCCATGCCATCCCCTTCTTCCAAATTCCCTGGCGGCGCGGCTTGGCGCGGACCGGCGAAGGGGGCGGGGGCGGCGGAAGAACGCCAAATGAGCGGCGCTGGGCGGCCTCCACGCGGTGCTGCTCAGCGGCGGCCAGGAGGTGCGCGTCGAAGGGGAATTCCAGGAAGGGAAAATCGCCGTTCAGGTGGCCGCCATCGCGGAAGAAGAACGTGGCGCTGGCCGGGCCAGGGCCGGCGGCCTGGACCAGCAGG
>Ga0326728_10011741_pt1 | contig 19823 bp, 15 predicted proteins | sample MB3enrmetagenome_FD_207602 | JGI IMG/M metagenome (GOLD analysis project Ga0326728, IMG submission 207602) | Lab enriched peat soil microbial communities from McLean, Ithaca, NY, United States - MB31MN | ecosystem: Environmental > Terrestrial > Soil > Wetlands > Peat | place: USA: New York... | reverse complement strand
GGTCTAGGATTCTTCGCAAAATCTCTATAACACACATCCCGCGAGGGTGAACGTCTTTTCTGCGGTTTCCCGCTCCTATCAATCGCGATTCTCGGGCGAGACTTGGGCTCTCCCCCCGGTCCTGTCGTATAATCGAATCCAATGCTGTCCTACGTTTTTGGCTTAGAGAGGAGGAGGCGGTGAGATCGTCGCTCATACCGCTCGTCATCACCGGTGCGTTTTGGGGTTGGGGGTCCGTGATCTTTGCCGCCCAAGGAATTCGACCAAATGACTCTCAGAGGTGTTTGTTGCCGGCGAGCGGAAGATTTGCCCAGGGGGTAAGTGGGAAGCCCGGCATCGGCTCGGAGCCGGCAGCCGCACCCTTGCAGGCTCCCAGCGCTGCGGAGACGCAACCGCTGACCAAGCAACAACTCTTGGAACTGGTCGTCGCGCACCTGCCCATTCAACGCATTGAGGAACTGCTGAGAGACCGCGGCATTGATTTCCAAATAGACGACGATTACGTGAGCGCCTTGCGGCGGGCTGGCGCCAATGACCCGCTCCTCACCATTGTGCGGGAGGCGAGCGCGAAGACGGCTGGTATCTTGGTGGAAACCTCGCCGAACGCGCAGGTTTTCCTGGATGGAAATCTCCGGGGCCAGGCGGACGCCCACGGCGTGCTGGAGTTTCGGGCGAAACTCGGCGCCCACGCGCTTAAGGTCTCCCTCGCGGGCAAAAAGGATTTTGAACAGAGCGTAGACGTCCTGGAAAAACAATCCACGCGCGTCGAGGCGACACTTGCGGACCTCGCAGGCAGCGTGCGATTGAAAGCTCCCGCCGGAGCCGCCATCTGGCTGGACGATTCCAGCCGCGGCACCATCGACTCGAGTGGCGAGCTTGTGCTCACCGGCATATCTCCGGGCGCGCATCTGCTGCGGGTCACCGCACGCGGCAAGGTGGATGGTTTGCGAAGCATCAACGTCTTTGCCGACCTGGAGACGGAGGTACAGGTGGAGCTGGCCGACGGCGTACGGGTGAACCCGCAGGACACGCTCTCGTACGTCTGGATTGCGCCCGGCACTTTCATGATGGGGTGTTCACCGGGCGACAACGACTGTGCCGATCCCGAAAAACCCGCCCATCAGGTGACCCTGCATAAAGCCTATTGGATCGGACAGACGGAGGTAACGGTAGGAGCGTACAAACGCTTTGTGGAAGCGGAGAAGGCGAAAATGCCGCCGGCCGCTCCCAAGCTCAACCGGGGTTGGAAGAACGACAATCTTCCCATGGTCGATGTCATCTGGAACGAGGCCAACCAATACTGCGCTTGGGCGGGCGGGAGGTTACCGACGGAGGCCGAGTGGGAATACGCGGCGCGCGGCGGAAGCCCCCAGGCGCGCTACGGCGACCTCAGCGCGACCGCCTGGTCCAAGGATAACGCTGAAAACCAAACACACGCAGTCGCGGCCAAACTGCCCAATGGTTATGGCCTCTACGACACGCTGGGGAATGTGTGGGAGTGGGTGAATGATTGGTACGATCCGAATTTCTATCAAAGCGGCGCCGCCCAGGACCCCGCGGGTCCAGCGACCGGCCAGGAAAAAGTTCTGCGTGGCGGGTCGTGGATCGTCGACCCCAAACTGCTCCGTGTTTCCGACCGTTACAGCATTAAACCCGACGCCCGGTCTGACTACTTTGGTTTTCGCTGCGTGTGGGAGCCGAAAACCCCTTAAAGCTTGCTCATACCCTCGAGGCTTATTTAGTGGCACTGTAGGTCTGACTTCAGGCGACCCACGCCCCAAAAAAAATTGATTAGAAAGTGACTTTAACCGCCACGCTGGTTTTTACGGTCTTTCCCTTTACCATGGGGGGGTTGAATTTCCATTTTTTCGCCGCATCCATCACGGCGGGACCCATGCCGGTCGGGTCGTATAGGACGATGTCGGGAGTAACGTTTCCATCTTCGTCGATATTGATTTTTAAAGTCACGATGCTTCCGCTCGGTGCTGCGAGCCCGGCAGGCATGGCCAGGCTCACGGGCTTAAGCCCGCCCTCGACATTATATTCGGGAACCAAATCCCCCTTTTGCACCGATCGCGTCCAAGGACGGTACGTGCCCGAGACGATCAACGTGACAACCGGGGCGTGAGCCAGAGGGTTGGAGGGGCCAGCCAGCGCCGGCGGGGGTGGAGGCTTGAGCTGGTTCGCTTGGTTGATTTGGGCGATGGCAGGGGGAATCTGATTCTCTGCGTAGTCGTGAGCTTGGATGGCGGGCGCTCCGCTGGCGGAAGCGAGAGTTTGGAACTGGCTCCTGAGCTGTTGGAGCGTGGCTGCGTCCTTTTTGTTCTTAGCCTGATTGAATTGGTTGATCAGATTCTGCACATCCGACTGCTCGGCGGACTCCAATCCATTCTTGAGTTCGTTCGCATCTCCGCCCCCTTGGCTGATCGTGGGAAGGAGCGCCGCCGCATCCCCATACCTTTTCTGGCTCTTCAGGTCTTGGAACTTCCTCAGGTTATCCTGCAAAGCTCTTTCTGCTTGCTGCTTTTGTTGATTGGCGGCTATCTGTTGGATGCGCGACTGCGCCTGAGCTTGAAAAGGCCCGGGTTTTGAGGCGATATTCTGAAAGTGCGCCAGCGCCCCGCTCAAATCGCCACTCCTTTGCGCTTTATCTGCCGCGTCAAATTCCTTCTGGGTTTGCAGGGCTGCCTTGACCGTATCCAATTGCGTTTGGGCCTTTGCTGCCAAGGTTGAACCCGGAACCTTCAGGTCGAGAACCTGCTGGAACAGCACCCGGGCCTGAGCATAGTCCTGCTGTGCGAGGGCCGCCATGGCATGATCGTATTTTTCCTTTTCCAGCGTCGAGATGTTTGCCCCCGCCTGAAGTTCCTTTACACTGGAAATGGCTTGCAGCGCCTGTTCTTTCATCGGGCCATTTAAGTCGGCAACCTTCTGATAAAGCGCCACGGCCTGATCCCACTTCTCTGCTTGTTGAGCGGCCATGCCCTGGGAAAAGAGCGTCGTTTCCTGGTTTTCGATCTCCTGTTGATTAGTAATTTGAGCGACGGCTTGAATCGCCTCGTTCTGCAAAGGCCCTTCTTGGGCGGCCAGATTGCGCCACTTCTCCAGGGCGGCATTGCGATTACCATAATCCTGTAAGAGCTTCGCGTCGTGTTCGAGCTGAATCTCCTCCGCTGTGGCAGAAGTTCTTCTGGCCGGGTGCGCGTGATGATAGTAAAGGAAGCTGCCGATACCCAAGGCCACGGCCAAGGCAATCCCCCCGAGCATCATCCCGAGCGATCGAAGGGGAGGAGCGGGCTCGATGGGTTGGCCGACTGGGCGCGCTATCTTCTGTTGGGCCTGCTGGAGCAACGCCTCGACTTCTGGATCCGAGGGATAAAGCTCCTTGACATCTTTCAGCAGCACGGTCGCGCGGGGAATATCATCTCCCGCGAGAAGCTTCGAAACCTCAGCGAGCCGGGTCTCGCGCCATTTTGCCTGATCGATGGCGGGCCCCTTTCCGGGGAGGCCCCCGGCAGCCGCAGGCTCACTCAGGCGATTGTTCACCTCGTGGAGTTTCTGGCGGACCTCCTGGGCATCCGGAAACTCTCTCAGCACCTCCACGAGCTCCAGTTTCGCGTCGCGGTACTTCCCTTCCGAAATCAGGTTGTCGGCTTTCCACAAAATTTCCTTCAGCCCAAAATCCTTCTCGCGCCCCAGCCGGTCTCGCCGAATTTCCGCCAGGAGGCCAGATGCCTGGGTATTGTTTTGGTCCAGGGCGATAACCTTCTGGAGTTCCATTTCCGCGGCGGTCAGATCTCCTTCCTTCAGGGCCTTTTGACCGGCCGTCAGCCCTTCGCGGACCTGCCGCAGCCGCTCCTGCTTTCGCGCCGCCCGCTCCTTCAGGTTTCGTGCTTGCGTATCGTGCGGGTTCAGCTCCAGGGCTGCCTCCAGGGCGCGAATGGCCTCAGCATATTCTCCCCGTTGGTAGGCATGTTCGCCTTGGGAGACCAATTCCCGCACGCGCGGTAATGACGAAAGCCGTTGGAGTTCTGCCGTAATTTCAGAGCTGAGATGTATCGCTTCCCCATGGGTGCTTTCCAGGAGCAGGATGGCGCGCACCTTTTCCTGGGCGCCGTTCAGGTCGCCTTTCTCCTTCATTTGCCGGGCTTCCCCAAGCAATTCGCCAATCAGGCTGCGCTCAAGGGTTTGCTCGATCGGGACCAGATCCGCCAAGAGCTGTTCCAACGATTGGTAGCGTTCCCAGACATTTTTCTTAAGGCCTTTGGCGATGATAGTGTCCAGCTCGGCGGGCACTCCTGGACACCTCTGGCTCAAGGGTTCGGGTTCCGAGTTCAGAATCTTGCTGACCACGGCGCCGAAATTCCCTCCTTCGAAAGGCTTCTTATAGGCAATGAGCTCGTAAAGAACGCAGGTCACCGACCACAGATCGGACCGCTGGTCGACAGTTCCCTCGTTGAGCTGTTCCGGAGAAGCATATTGGATGGTCCCCATGAAACTGCCCGTCTTGGTGAGGGTGGTGGTCTCGATGTGCACAATCCCGAAATCGACGACCTTTACGGTGCCGTCGTTTTTGACCAGGATATTCCCCGGCTTGACGTCGCGATGGACAATGCCATTCTTGTGCGCGTGCTCGAGCCCCAAACAGACCTGCTCCGCCAATTTCAGCTTTGATGCCAGGGGAATTTTCGCCTGCCGCGCAATGATGCTTTGCAGGCTTTCGCCTTCCACGAACTCCATGGCGATGTAAGGATGACCCTCGAATTCCCCGAGATCGAAAACCGTCACGATATTGGGATGCTGGAGAGCTCCGGCAGCCTGCGCCTCGCGATAAAAGCGTTGGAGAACTTCGGGATCGGCAGTCAAGTCAGGATTGACGGTCTTCAGCGCGACGAGGCGGGCAATCAGGGGGTCGCGGGCTTTGTATACGGTCCCCATCCCCCCTTGGCCCAACTCACTGAGGATTTCGTACTTGCCGATTTTCTGTACGACCTTCTGACCCATCAGCTTGCTACCCCGCCCTCGCTGATTGTTACGGGGAGAGGCCTGACCTTGCCCGGCCTCCATGCCGACGTCCCTATGCAGCTAAATCTGAGGTGATTTCGACGATTGCCACCTCGAGTTTCAGCCGTGCATTCCGGTCTCCAATCCCGCAAACAATTTGTTCTCGAAATCCCCCGGCCGTTAGAGACAAGTGTCAAGATCTGGGCTTCGCCGCTTCCGGCGCTTTCAAGCCGGCTCGGGTAGGGGGGGAAGCTTCAACCCAAATGAGCACGGAGTCTCCCTCTTGGGTTTAGAGGTCGATGTAGAAGGCAGATTTATGACGTTACTAAAATCCTTCCCTCCCCAGGCTGACCCAGGCTAGCTCCGAGCAGAAAACAAACCCATTCTAACGAATCTTTTGAGATTTGCAAGTCGCTGTGCGTGCCCCCAAGGAGTCAAGTTGGCGCCCTGCGCTCGCCATCGGAAAGGCGGAGAAGCTGATCGCCTCGCATGGTAAGGGATTTCATTGGACTTGGAAGAGCAGCGGAGTTGGGCGCGCAGCTCACAACTCCGCGGCTCTAGACGTGAAAAACTTCAGTGGGTTTCTTAAAGAACAAGAACCAAGAACCGCGGAGTAATCCCGCCGGGAGCGGGATAACTCGCGCTACCTGCTCTCACCCTTATGGGGCGGCTGTTGGCGACAGCCTCAATTCTCTTCACTCATCTCTCGACCCACTACAAGCTTGCGAATGAACGTCCACCCCGGGGGGAGTATTTCGCAAGTGCTCGATCCAAGGGCTCTGCCTTCGGAGGGACGGGCACGATGCCGTCGATCAAAATCTCCCTGGCGGTGATTTTCCGCCCATAGAGGTCTCGGTTATCGTCCTTATTCTGCTTAATCACAGCCCCATCGAGCGACACCCCGGCAAACAAGCCTCGCGTCCGCGAGTAGCTAAGAATCTCGGCGTGAAGCTGAGCGTCGGTTGCGCCTTCCGCGGTACAGCCCACAGGTCCGGCGGTTACAGAGATATTCCCGCCCAGCTTGACGCTGTCCTGAACGAGCCTTCGCGCGCCTGTCTCATTCTTCACAATGAAAACCACGTCGGTAGCCTCACCGCCGATTTGAAATCCGAAGCTTCCGGCGCCCAGCGTGAACATCGAAGGCGCCCCCCACGGACCGTCCCCGTGCTGGCGGCACACCAGCACCCCGCGCCCGTAGGTGCCACCCACCATAAAGGCGCCTTTAAGCTGAGAGGGAACGATGCCCACACACACAGCTTTTTCGAACAAATCGTGCGGTATGCCTTTGTCGGGGGTCTCCATCACCTCATTGAGGACGTTGGTGGCCTTTTCCAACTGGCTTTCCCTTGCGAAAGCCGCCATTGATAACGTCAGGATCAGAAAAACCAAAGTCATAAGTTTTTTCATTCGGTCTCTCCTTAATTTCGATTTGAATTCGCCATTCGGCTCGTCCCTGGTTCCCGGTCACAACCTTTTCATCATCACTACCTGTTTGGCAGCCCAAGCACACCTAACCGAGTTTATGGATTTCGAGGATTCGTGAAGTGGTTACCGAGCCGAAGAGGGGATGCTTAAATACCATATACATTCCACACCCGATGAAACCTGGAATGGGCACTAACTTGGGGCCGCTTTCGAGAGATCCTTCAAATTCCACCTCGACGGGTTCCGGGCAGAAAGTGGGATGACCTGAGATGCGCACGTGGATATCGGCACCCTTAATGAGCCTATAGTTGCGATGTTGCGTTTCGATTTGCAAGGCAGTTCCGTCAGCGAGGTCATCGAGGCAAAAACCCTCCTTGCTTCCACGCTGTTCGGCCGGGAAATCGATCTCCTGATTCCTATTCAGATGACGCATAAGTGAAAACCTCCTCTCTACATAGTCAAAGCCCCTCGTATTCGGGTGCGGCACGATTGTCACCAAATCGCCGGACTTTATACCAAGTTCTTTATTTCCGGATGTTACGGTCCGTCCGACACCATGCACCACAGATTTCTGGGTAGGTAGTAATTACGCCCCACTCATGGAAAACGGTAAAAATGACTCTATGCTCCCCTGGGGAGAAAGTGTGGCAGGATCGCTCTGTAAATTCTTCCCGCACCAAGTAAAAGGGTGATCATGCTGGGCTGATGATGCGCCAACGGATGATCGCTAATCGCTTGATTCCGAAGAGGCAAGCTTGAACGCACTTCACTTTGGCAGAGCTTTTGCGCATTGTTTTTGGGGCTTCATCATCACAGACAAAGCACATCCGAAGAAATTCGGCGGAAGCACCCAAATTCGATTTTGGAGGTAATCCGATGCGAGTCTTAGGTGATCTGGGTGGAAATGAAAGCCATGGGCCCAATGATCCTTCTGGTGCGAGGGCCGAAGGAAAGAACGGAAACCACCAGGGGAAGAATTCATCGCGCGCATCCGGCGGAGAGCAGGCAAGGAAAGATGAGCAAGCTGTCTGGACTCGTGAACAGACGGATTTCGCGGCACAGGAGCCCAAGCAGGACCGGAGCAACGCGTCCGTGGGGGGAGTTCCGCCGCCTCATCCCCCCGAGCACCCGCGCACGGGCAGTCAACACGGCCGTCGCACCAGCGACCGAATTGGTGAGCAAAGGTTGGAGCCCGCGGGCGGCACCTATAAGGAAGCCCAACTCTCGCCCCGGCGCTCAAACGGAGGGCTATGGTTCGTCCTGCTGGTCCTTGCGCTCGCGGTGGCAGGCTCCAGTGCCTTCCTCTATCTCCGTCTGCGTAACAACAACGTCACCCTTTCGCAAGTGCCGGAGCTGTTGCAGTCCATCACGAATCTGGGTGGGCGGATGGATGCCACGGAGGCCAAAATTCAGGATTTGACGGCTAACTGGGATGGTTTAACCAAATACATGGCCGAACTCAATCGTAAGGTTGACTCCGGCCTGCGCGCAACGCGCAACCAGACGCTGGAGATGGTGGGGGTAGCTGCCGGACACTTACAGGCAGAGTTGGATCAACGGAGTGAAGTAGTTAATGCCCGCCTGAAAAACTTGGAATCCATGCAAAGGCAGGACCGGGCGCAACTCGCCCAGCTCAACGACCAACTTCAGGGGCAGGTTGCCAGCCTTCACGAACAACTGACCGCCGCTCAAGAAAACACCGGGCGTGGCCTTGCGAACTTGCAGGGACAGGTCAGCAATAACCAGGACCATCTGCAGACGCTCGCCCAGCAGCTACATCGCGGAAAGGTGACCTTTGAAATCGTCAGGAACTCGCCCACCGAACTGGCGCCGGGGGTGACGTTGACCGTTCTCAAGACCGACGTGAGCTACCAGCGCTTCCGGGGTTATGTCTCATTGACCAACGAAGGAAAGACTCTGTGGCTCGATAATCTGAGTGCGAAAGAAGCTGTGGACCTTTACTCGCAGACGAATAGCCATCCCTATAGCCTGATCGTCACAACGGTAAGTCATGACGGGGTGGTTGGCTATTTGCTGCTCCCCGCCGGCGCGTAAGGGGGAATCAACCGCGGCGGGAAGTGTAGCGGCGACGAACTACGTGAAGTCGCCGCTACACTCGTGCGTGGGGGACCTTGCAAAGCTTCCGAAGCGCCGACCGGAAGTTGGCTAGGTCTTTGACCGCCTAAAGAGATTCCTTTTATAGCCAAACTTTGCGCGTGCCCTCTTGCGGGTAAACTGCCAATTGATCTTGACCCGATGCCGATTGACCTAGCGGTTCCAGGCGCGAGACTCCTGTCGCAAGATGCGCAAGGGAGGAATTCTGCGCTGCCCCAGGCACTGCCGGGAAAACAGGCTGATCTCGCGGGCTGGCGAAGACGGTCGCTTTTTAGCATCTGCGATCTCCCGAAGGGACTCTCTTCCGGCAAGGGTTTGGCGCGGGTATACTCTCCGGCAGTCTGCCGTTCCACCAGCCAACTGAAATGAGCCAATTCGCACAAGTCGCTTCGTGATATAGCCGACCCCCAGAACAGGGGTGTCTGCCTCACCCAGCGATCGATCAATGCGCGGAGCCCCGTGCAGGGGCCATAATGGCCTGAACCGGCGACCGCTGGCGGGCATAAGAAAGCCGCCCCCGATGCATCGGGGAGCTAGGGACCCGTAGGAATATCCCTCTGGGAAGCCAGAATGTTAATGAAAACAAAGCAAGTTAGCGAAGAATTAGGGAATTCAGATGGCCAACGCAAAAAATCAACCCCTTGAAAGCAAGGCAGTTAACGAGACTAAAAATAGGCTAGACAAGAGAAAGAATGCGATGTCTTAAAATAAAGGTATTATCCAGAATGTATTTGGAAACAAATGAGATGCAAAAGTGTCATGGGTCAAATTCATCCGAAGGCCAGAATGTTTATGATAAATAAGGCGCATATCCCTGCAACCCCAGAATGTCAATGAAAAAAAAGGAGAAAAACGCTAGACGCGAGGCCGGGAAAGCTGAGAGGCGACTCGGAAATTATGCCCGGATCCATGAGAACCGTTCGTGAACATTCATGGCCGTGATCCCGAAGAATCGAGTGAGGTCGGGCATATCACAAGGGGTCGCGCGGACCCACACGGAATATGCGGGGCAGATGCCCTGGTTCCAGGCCGAAATTGCAGCCACGTTGGTTCCGATTCCTCAACGAAAAGGGGGCGCGCCCCGCGCTTTGCGCTTTTTCACACCATCGGCGACATGATGATTGTCATTTTACGCATGGGTGCAGGTCAAATTCGATTGGCCGCTCTGGCCTTGACTGTCTTTACTTCGCTAAATGATTTAATTTCAGTGGATATTTGGCTCGCGACGAAAAGCTGGGCAATCAGGACTGTTTGGCACACCGGTTGCCCTAGCTATGGCTGCGAGGGACTTCGGGTCCTAGGAACCAGTCAGGTGACTGGTTGGGGGTTGGGGATCACGGAAATCGGACGAACCGGGATCTCCAGCCCCCATAATAATTGCAGGCAAGGTTTTCAGGCTAACCCTCCGCAGACAATTTGGGAAGTTTACAGGCAAGTGAGGTCGGCCATCACCAAGCTCAACCGTTCGGTGTCGATGCCGGCGGACCTATTGAATTGATGGCCTACACACGTGAGCGGCATATCCCACCCTGAGGGGAAAATCTTTTTGCGAGCCCCGGGGTGGCGGACTCCGTGTGTTATCTAAGGGATAAAAAATTAACAAGGAAGCGACGGAGCGAATCGAGGTATTGGAAGACGACGTGCTCTTAGTAGAGCAGGCTGCGTAAAACAGCCAGTTTTAAGTTTTGGGTCGTGATCTTCTGATGAAAACTGCCACATACAAACCGCGACTCATTTTTTGGGAGGTGACAAAAGGGTGTAACCTGCGTTGCATTCATTGTCGCGCCACCGCTACGGAACTCTCATCAATCAATGACCTACCTACGACCAAAGCCCTGAACATAATAAAGCAAGTCTCTCAGTTATCCCTACCAATCCTAGTTCTAAGCGGTGGCGAACCTCTTTTTCGTGACGACATTTTCGAATTGGCGAGCTATGCGCGCGATTGCGGGTTGCGCGTAGCCCTGGCGACCAATGGAACGCTGGTGGCCAAGGAAGTCGCCCGCAAGATTGTGGATGCCGGCGTGCGCCGCGTCTCCATCAGTTTGGACGGAGCGGACGCCGCTACCCACGATGCCTTTCGAGGCATCCCGGGAGCTTTTGCTAAGGCCTTGTGCGGCTTGCGAAATTTGAAAGACCTCGGCATGTCCGTGCAAATCAACATGACCATCGCGCGCCACAACGCCCACCAACTTCCCGCCGTGCTGGAAATGGCGCGCCAGGTTGGTGCGGACGCCCTCCACACCTTCCTCTTGGTTCCGGTGGGTTGCGGCGTGGACATTGCCGAAGAGCAGATGGTTCCCGCCCATGAATACGAAAGAATTTTGAATTGGTTTTACGACCGGGCGCAAGAAGGCGGCATCGAGTTGAAAGCCACTTGCGCGCCTCACTATTTCCGCGTCCTGCGCCAACGCCGGGCGGCGGAGCGCCGTGCGGCCTCGCTGGCGGAGCCCCCAAACGGCGACAATGGGCAAGAAATCGGCCCCACGGATATGACCATGCCCGGCTCGACCGGAATCTCCCTGCACCCGCACGCCCGGCCCGCCGGGGCGGGCCACCCGGATAGCATGCAGGCGATGACCAAGGGCTGCCTGGCCGGCACGGGCGTCGTATTTATTTCCTATCAGGGTGAAGTTTATCCTTGCGGCTACCTGCCGGTTCTGGCCGGCAATCTCCATCAGCAGAGTTTGGCGGAGATCTGGGAAAACGCCCCGGTTTTTCAGCAACTCCGTGACTCCGGCAACTTGAAAGGCAAGTGCGGTTATTGCGAGTTTCGCAATATTTGCATGGGTTGCCGCGCCCGAGCGTTTGCTGCTACGGGAGACTTTCTGGACGAAGAGCCTTTCTGCGTTTATCAACCGCGTACCGGGGAAGCGGTTCGCAGCAAGGAGGAGGAAACCCATGCTTCAATTCACTGATCTGGTGCGCGGCGGAGAAGCGGTGCGGGACATCAAACAGAAATTTCCCGAAACCGCGCCGGTGTTTGAGCAATTCGGGCTGCGGCCTTCCTGCGACGACTGCTCCATTGAAATGGCGGCCCGCAAAGTCGGTGCTTCCTTCGAGGATCTGCTCGTCGAAGTTAACAAAGCCATTTACAAAAACCGGGGAGTGATTGCCCGGGCGTCCTGAGGGTCGGGTCCATCGGCTGGGAGTCAGCGAGTTACTTTATGCCATCGTCTTCGGAATGTTCTTCATCGCCGGCTATCACCACCCGATGGGGTAGCGATAACTCTTCTATGCGCGACAACACCAGCGCAGACAGCCATCGTTCTTTCAAGAGAGACCAGTTGGGCGTGGGGCCGATGTTTCCCCATTTCAGTGAGCAGGATGTCGCCGACGATTGCTTGGGACGCGTCATCGAGGTGGCCCGCCTGGCGCCCTTGGAATGGAACCTGCAAACCTGGCGCTGGATCGTGGTGCGCGGCGATGCCGCCAAGAAATATCTCGAAGCGGCCACTTACATCAAGGTTCCCCTCAGTTCTGCCCCCGTCATTTTGATCTGCCTCGCGGATACTCTGGCCTGGAAGTCCGCGCCCCAGGATTTGCAAGAAATGATTGCTAGCCGGAAAATCACGGAGGAGGAAGGCCGTGAGGCCTTGCGCCGGCTGCGCGAATACTATTCCTCCTCTCCCGACATTGCCAAACGCACCGCCCTCGCCAACGCCTTTGTGGCCGTGCACCAAATCCTCCTGGGCGCGGCGGAAAGCCGTCTGGCGGCTTACTGGGTGACGGAATTCGACGAAGCCAAGATCAAGACCCACTTTCACATTCCCGACCACTTCCTGGTGGCCGCCCTGCTCCCCATCGGCTACCGCGAGGAGACCCCCGCGCCGCCCCTCTCTAAACTCCCCCTGCGCACGTTCATCTACAAAGAGAAATTTGGCCAAATGATAGGCTTAACTAAGTAGCCTCTAGATGGTTGATTTAAGTTTTGTCACCGTCCCCCGTTCGGCCTTGGCACCCCTTCATCTCGGGGCGGCTTGCCCCGTGCTTTGTGTTAAGATTCTGTCAGCCAACCAGGGCAAAGGGAAACGCAGGTTTGGAGATGAGCCTGAAACAGATTTCGGTGCTCGCATTCGTGGCAGCGGCCGTGTGCCTTGTTTGGTTGGCTTTCCAGTATGCCCTTTTGGGCACTGGGCCGGTGAAAATCGGCATTCAGGTTGCGGCTGTGCTCCTGATGGTCTGGGCGCGTCTGACCTTTGGCCTCCGCAGCTTTCACGCGGCCGCCAATCCCACCGCAGGTGGACTTGTAACCCACGGCCCTTACCGTTATCTCCGTCATCCCATTTATTCGGCCGTGCTGTATTTCCTCTGGGCGGGCATTGCCGCGCATCCTTCCAAGACCCATATTCTGGTCGCCTTGCTGGCCAGCGCTCTGCTCGGCGTTCGCATGATCTCGGAAGAGCGATTGCTGCTCGGGGAATATCCGGAATATGCGGATTACGCCCGCCGCACTCCGCGGGTTCTGCCCTTCCTTTTCTGAGCCCTTCGTGGCTGCTGAAAAGCTTCCACATCTTGCGGATTATTGAATGCCGAGGCGTTGGCAGGCAGCGATCACCCTGCGCACGGAAACGCCGTTGTCCGTCAACCCCGCAGTTAAGAGGAATAAGCGCCGTGCATGAAGATGATTGACTTTGAGTATGATTTTCATATAATCGATCAGCACTGAGCAGACCGGATTTTTCGATGCAAACCTCCAAGCCCAAAGACCTGGCGCCGAAACGGTTGGAGCAGCTCCGTGGCATTCTCGGCCAGGACCGCGTGGTGCGCGTTGAAGAACTCACCCAAAAACTCGGTGTTTCCTCGGCGACCGTCCGCCGCGACTTGGGCGAACTGGAAAAGTTGGGGGAGCTGCGGAGGGTTTATGGCGGAGCCGTCAGCACTGGGGGCCGCCTCGATGAACCGCTGTTTGACGACAAGACCTCCGTCGCCGCCGCGGAAAAGCGCCGCATCGCGGCGGCCGCGCTGAAGTGCATCAAGCCCAATGAAACGATTTACCTGGACGGTGGCAGTACGGTTCTGGAGTTAGCGCGCCTGCTGAGAGATCGCTCGAACGTCACCATTGTGACCAACTCCCTGAGCGCGGCAGTGGAGCTGGCAGGGCGGGGGCCGCGCCTGATTCTGGTGGGGGGCGAACTTCGCCGTCTTGCCCAAACCACGGTGGGGCCGCTCACGCGCCTTATGATTCAAGAACTCCATGTGGACAAGGCTTTCATGGGAACCATCGGTCTCAGCCTCGATGAGGGCCTCACCACCACCGACCCCACCGAGGCTTATACCAAAGAATTGATAATGGAACACGCGCGCGAGGTCATCCTGCTTGCCGACAGCAGCAAGGCCCACAAGATTTCTTTCACCCGCGCCGGGCGGCTGGAGAAAGTCCGGGTGCTCATCACCGACAGCCTGTTTGACCGGAAGCTTGCGAAGGAATTGCGCAAGCGGGGTATGGAAGTGGCACTCGCGTAGGAAAGGCAGTGGTTAGTGGCGAGTGGCTAGCCGCTGACCACTGACCACTAACCACTGCTTTTTGGGGGAGAAAAAATGTCGCCAGCTTATTTGCAAGATTCCAGACCTGACTTTGCCCCCTTTGACATCGATTGCGGAAAGATTCCTGCCTTTCGTTTCCAGGGAAACCTCCGGAGTGAATTGGTGACGGGGCGCATTGACGGCGCCACGGCCACCGGGCTTTTAGAAGACATGCTCATGATTCGCGAGCTCGAGGAAATGATCGTGACGGTGCGGTCGGGCGCTTACGAGCCGCTCGCCGGTTTCAATTATCGCGGCCCCACGCACGTTTCCATTGGTCAGGAAGGAGCTTCCGTGGGAGCGTGCAGCGCCTTGGTGCTGAAGGATTACATTACCAGCACGCACCGCGGCCACGGAGACAGTCTGGCGCGCGGGTGCTGCGCCATACGCGCCATGACGGACGAGCTGTTGCGGAAGCGCGTTCCCCACTCCACCGCCGTGCGGCACGAAGAGCTTCTTGAGCAAGCCTTGGAAGAGCATGTCTATCGCACCATCGCGGAGCTGTTTGGCAAAGAGGATGGCTACTGCAAGGGGCGCGGCGGCAGCATGCACATTGCGGACTTTACGGTCGGCCACTTGGGGGCAAACGCCATTGTGGGCGGCAGCGTGCCCATCGCGACCGGCGCGGCAATGGGTTTGCGCTACCGGCAGACCGGCGGCGTGGTGTGCTGCTTTGCCGGGGATGGCGCTTACTGCAACGGTGTGGTTCTGGAATCGCTGAACTGGGCCGCCCAGGCGCAATTCACCAACGAAATTGCCGGCGACCGTAGCTTCGGCATCCCGATTATCTTTTTCGTTCTCAACAATCACTACGCCATGACCGGCAGGTCGGATAATGAGGTGACGGGAGTCAGCCACCTGGCCCAGCGCGCCGCCGGCTTTGCTGATAATCGCATGCACGCGGAGATTATCAACGGCATGGATGTGCTGGCCACTCGCGACGCCGTCTGGCGGGCGTCCCAAGGCTGCCGCGAGGGATTGGGACCTTACTTCTTCGATGTGGATACTTACCGCTACTTCGGCCACTCTTTGAGCGACCCTCGCAATGAATACCGCACGCGCGATGAAGAGGCCGCCTGGAAAGCCGTCGATCCCATCCTCAATTTTGAAAAGCAGCTTTTGGAATGCGGGGTTTTGGATCAACAAGGCATTAACGACATGAAGAAGAAGGTTCGGGAGCGCAACGCACGGGCGGCGATTCGCGCCGCGCAAGCTGCCGACCCTGCCCCGGCAGATGTTATCAAGTACATGTACACCGACACGACCGCCGACAAGGTACCATCTGAATTTTCGAACGTAAAAGTCCTCGAACCGCTTCCCCCCATCAAGCGCGTCAACGGCGAAATCACTTACCGGGACGCCATCAAGGAAGCGGTGGTGGAAGAGATGCTCCGCGATTCGCGCGTCATCTTTTATGGTGAAGACGTAGCCGAGTACGGAGGGGCTTTCAAGCTTTCCAAGGGCTTATTGGAAATGTTTGGCCGCGCCCGCGTTTTCAATGCCCCCATCTCCGAAGCGTGCATCTGCGGGACGGCAGTGGGTGTGGCGATGATCGGGCTGCGGCCGTTGGTGGAATTGATGTATATGGATTTTCTGCTGATGTCGGGCGATCAGGTGGGCAACCAGGCGTCCAAGTGGCATTACATGTCGGGCGCGCAGGTGGAAGTACCCATGGTGCTGCGCGTGTCGGTGGGCGCGGGAAAAGGGTACGGCGGGCAACACTCGCAAACCCTGGAGTCGACGGTGGTGCACATTCCCGGGATGTACGTCATCTACCCCTCCACCGCTTACGATGCGAAGGGCATGATGAAATCCGCCATCCGCGACAACAATCCGATCATGTTTGTGGAGTCGCAGGGACTTTACAACGAGAAGGGCCCCGTACCGCCAGAGGAGTACCTCGTGCCTCTGGGTGTGGCGGATGTGAAGCGCACCGGCGGTGACATCACGCTGGTGGCTTATGGACCGGCGGTGCCGCTGGCTTTGAAAGCTGCGGACCGCTTGCAGGCCGAATCGGGCGTGAGCGCGGAAGTGGTCGACCTCCGCAGTCTGGTGCCGCTCGACATGGAAACCGTATTGATGTCAGTGCAAAAGACAGGGCGCTGCGTGGTCATCAGCCAGGCCGTGAGCATCGGCAGTTTCACGGGCGAAGTCGCGTCCACGATTCAACACGAAGCATTTGATTATCTTGACGCGCCGGTGGTGCGTGTAGGCGCCAAGAACGGCATCGCTCCGCAATCGCATGTACTGGAAGCGGTCTTCTATCCGCGGGTAGAGGACATCGTCGCGGCGGCGAAGTCCATCTTGTAAGAAAGTGGTTAGTGGCTAGTGGTTAGTGGCTAGTAATCCTTGCGCGGCTTCCAGCCGCCAATTACTGGCCACTATCCACCAACCACTAGCCACTCCGAGGAACTTCCTAATGGTTAAAGCCGTAGTCATGCCCAAATTAGGGCAATCGGAAGAGACGGTCAAGATCGTCAAGTGGCGCAAGCAAGTCGGCGATACCGTCGCCAAGGGCGACGTGTTATTCGAAATCGAGACCGACAAGGCCCTGCTGGAAGTCGAGAGTTTTTTTGCCGGCACCCTCCTGAAAATTATCGCGGGAGAGGGAGTGACGGTTCCCGTGCAAACCACGGTGGCTTTTGTGGGTGATCCCGGCGAGCCGGTTCCGGAAGTTGTGCTCCCTCCAACACCTCGGTCCGAAGCCCGAGGTCCGAAATCCGAAGCTAGGGAATCCCTCACCCGTCCCGCTCAGCGAGACACCCTCTCCCCAAGGGAGAGGGAGACCCATCAGAGGCCCAGCCCTCTCCCCGGGGAGAGGGTGCCCGAGGAAGGAGGGCAGGTGAGGGGTCTCGTTCCGCCCTCTGAAGTAGCGGAGCCGCAGTTGTTCCGAATCAGTCCCCGTGCCGCGAAACTGGCTAAAGAGTGCGTCATTGATCCCACCCCTATTGTGGGCACTGGCCCCCAAGGGCGAATCGTGGAGCGCGACGTGAAGCAGTACCTTGAAGCCCAAGGTTACGGCCGCCTGCGCATCACCCCCACCGCGAAAAAGCTGGCGGCGCGCGAGGGACTCAATCTGCTGAGGCTGATGCCGAAAGAAGACGGCAGCCAGATCACAGTGGCCGATATTGAGCGCCTCCTGGCCGAGCGGCCCAAGCCCCTAACTCGCATGCGGCAGATCATCGCCCAGCGGCTGACGGAGAGTTTCACCCACGCCCCGCACTTCTTTGTGACGGTATCGGCCGATGTGACGGAACTGGAGGCGTTGCGGGCTGAGCTGAAGGCTCAGGGCGCCTCGTACACGCTTACGGATTTTATTCTGAAAGCCGCGGCGCTCGCCCTGGAACAATTGCCCATCGTCAATAGCACCTCCGATGGCCTGAATATCCGTTGGCACAGCTCCATCGATCTGGGCTTTGCGGTGGCGCTGGAGCAAGGGCTGGTAGTTCCGGTCATCCGCCGGGCCAATGAATTGACCCTGGCGGAAATTCACGCGCGGGCGCAAGACCTGACGGCGAAGGCGCGGGCGGGACAGCTTACACCGGCAGAGATGACCGGGAGCACATTTACGATTTCAAATTTGGGTATGATGGACGTGGAGAATTTCACGGCGATCATTAATCCCGGCGAGAGCGCTATCCTTGCCGTCTCCAGCAGGGCTAAACAGCCGGTGGTTAGAAACGATCAAGTTGTGATCCGGTCGATGATGAAGATGACCTTGTCCAGCGATCACCGCTTGATCGACGGGGCGCTGGCGGCGCGCTTCCTGAACTCGATTCGAAAAACCCTTGAGGAGATAAGCCTGTGGCAGCGTTCGATATAGTGGTGATTGGCGCCGGACCCGGAGGTTACCCCGCGGCAATTCGCGCGGCGCAACTGGGCGCCTCCGTAGCGCTGGTGGAGAAGGAAGAGTTGGGGGGCACTTGCCTGAATTGGGGCTGCATCCCCACCAAGACTCTGATTGCTTCGTCGGAATTGTTCGCGCGCATCAAGTCCGCCGCGGCCATGGGCCTGCACGTGGACAACCCCTCTTTTGATTATGCCGCGATGGCCGACCGTAAGGACCAAGTGGTTCAAAAGCTGCGCAACGGCGTCAAGCAATTGCTCAAAGCCAATGGCGTCACGGTTTTTCACGGCACTGCCTCATTTCAAAGCCGCAATCGTATTCAGGTGGACCCGGCTGCTTCCAGGAGTGAAGCGGTGACCCTGACTGCCGCCAAGACAATTATCTCCACCGGCACGGCCTCCGCCATGCCCGCATTCCTTCCCCGCCATGAGCGAGTCGTGGAAAGCCGGGGCTTTCTGAACCTGCGAGCACTTCCGGCCACCGCGCTAGTCCTCGGCGGCGGCGTCATCGGCTGCGAATTTGCCTGCATGTTGGCGCAACTAGGCGTGCGGGTGACGCTCATGGAGCTTTTGGAAGATATCCTGGCCGGCGTGGATGCAGATGTGCGCCGCGAGTTGCGCCGCCACATGGAAAAGACTCTGGGCATCCGCATCCTGACGGGCGTGACGCTGGAAGAAATCACGGCGGACGATCGCAGCGTGCGGGGCCGTGCGGGGCAGGAAAGTTTGGAAGCCGATTTGTTGCTGGTGGCTCTGGGACGCAAGCCGGTGATCCAATCGCTCAAATTGGAAAACGCCGGACTGACCCCCAATGAGCGGGGCTTCCTCGACGTCGACGCCTACGGCAGAACGCGTGTCGCCACTATTTATGCCGTTGGCGACGTCATCGGCGGCCCGCTGCTGGCGCACGCCGCCACCTCGCAGGGGTTGGTGGCCGCTGAAAACGCCTGTGGCCGCTACCTGCACAAGAACGAAACCGTGGTCCCCAATTGCATCTTCACCACGCCTGAAATCGGCACAGTCGGCCTCGGCGAGCAGGAGGCTCAGCAACAAGGCAGGAAAATCAAAACGGGGAAATATCTGTTTGGCGCGCTGGGCAAAGCGTTGGCCATTGGCGAGCCCATTGGTTTTGTGAAGTGGGTGGCGGATGCGGAAACAAATCAATTGCTGGGAGCGCACGCCGTTGGTCCTCACGCCACCGACCTGATTGCGGAAGCGGCGGTGGCGATCCGCGCGGAATTGACCGCCGCGGAACTTGCCCACACGATCCACGCTCATCCCACCCTGGCCGAAGCCTGGATGGAAGCCGCCCACGCCCTTCTGGGCGAACCCATTCACTCCGCCCCTCCGCGCAAATCATCGTAGGTGCTGGGCTTGCCCTGCCCCTATGTAACCAATTCCGCCCCGCGCTCGGCGAGCAATTTCTTGAGAATGGAGCGATGGCACCGTTCTTCATTCTCGCAGTAGCAGCCCACGGAGAAGTTGGTCTGATGGGAAAGCGCTGCCAGCAGATCAATCACTCTGGCCGCTTCGGGTTTGTTCATTTCGGCGCGGTATTTGCGCTCAAACGTTTTCCACGAACGTTTGTCCCGTGATTGATGCGCGAACGCCACCAACTCCGTGCTAGGGGCCAGATTGGGTAGCCACACATCGTAGTAGTCAAGCTTAGCGAATTCTGCCTTTGGCACACCCCGCGGCGGCCTGCGAACCGTGCCCACGCGCAAGCCTTCATTCGGTTTTCTCGGAGACCCGAGCATTAATACAGCAATCGGCATGTGAGTTCTCCTGTGCGCCGGTCAAACCGGCGAGGTGTAGTGAATGAAAGAGTCATACGGTGAAGGATTAGCGACCCACACCGGCCCCGAGTCCTGCGGAGCCGCTCGCGAGGGCGGCGACGAAGCGTGGAC
>Ga0326728_10011740_pt1 | contig 19825 bp, 19 predicted proteins | sample MB3enrmetagenome_FD_207602 | JGI IMG/M metagenome (GOLD analysis project Ga0326728, IMG submission 207602) | Lab enriched peat soil microbial communities from McLean, Ithaca, NY, United States - MB31MN | ecosystem: Environmental > Terrestrial > Soil > Wetlands > Peat | place: USA: New York... | reverse complement strand
GCGCGAGTTCGTGCGTCGTCTGAAACGCAAGATGGGCCGCGCGGCCGACCACTGGTCGCCGTCGATGCGCGCCTGGCGCTTCACCGCCGAGAGCTTCGAAGCGCCCTTCGCCGCGGCGAAGGCGGGCGCGCTGGAGGGGATCGAGCTGCGGCAGGGGTGAGCCCTTGTAGGCGCGGCCGCCGGCCGCGCCCGTTAAACAACGGCGCTTCGCGCCGGACGCGGGCGACGCCCGCGTCTACACTGCGCCAGGCCGCGAACGCCTCTCCCCTCAGCGCGACAGCCTTAGGCTCGCCCAGCCTTCGAGGTCGATGCGCTCGCGCAAGAAGAACCCCTGCGCGCGCCAGGCGGCGAGGACGCCGGGAACGTCGGCATAGAGCAGGCCGGAAACGATCGCCTCGCCGTCGCGCGCCGTCACCGCGGCGAGCGAGGGGGCGAGCAGCCGCAGCGGCTTGGCAAGAATGTTGGCGAACACCAGGTCGTAGGGCGCGCCCGCGCGCATGAGCCGGTTCTCGACGCCGCGCGACAGGAGCGCCTGGCAATGCGCGGCGACGCCGTTGAGGCGCGCGTTGGCGTTGGCGACTTCGACCGCGACCGGATCGAGGTCGCCGAGCCAGACCTTGCGCCGCAAGACTTTCGCCGCGGCGATGGCGAGCACGCCGGCGCCGCAGCCGACGTCGAGCGCGTGGCGCGGCCGTTGGCGCTTCAACAGGCGATCGAAATGCAGCAGGCAGCCGCGCGTCGTGCCGTGATGGCCGGTGCCGAAGGCGAGGCCGGCCTCGATTTCGATCCCGACGTCGCTCGCCCCGACCCGCGCGCGGTCGTGCGCGCCGTGGACGAGGAAGCGCCCCGCCCTGACCGGCGCGAGGCCGGCGAGCGAATTGGCGACCCAGTCGCGCTTCTCGGTCAGCCCGAACTCGACCCGGCGCGCCACATCCTCCCCCGCCGCCACGGCGACGAGTTCGCGTAAGGATTCCTCGTCCGGCGCGAAGCCGAAATAGGCTTCGACCAGCCACGCCTTGCCGCCGCCCGGCCACGGCTCTTCGGTCTCGAACGCCGTCGCGGCGGCTTCCGCCGGTTCGAAGCTCTCGACGATCAGGTCGGCGACCGCGCGCGCTTCGCGCTCGCCGCAGACGAGCCGCAGAAGGTGCGCGGCGTTGTTGGGAGGCAGGCCTTCGAGCATGGGAACCCTCGCTGTCCCCTTCCCCCGCAAGGGGGGAAGGGAAGCCGCCCCTACCACGCTCCCCCACCGCCCGCCACCCTCGTGGAAGAAGTCGTAGATCCGCCTGGCGGTGGCGGCGTTGAGGCCGGGGGTTTTTTCGAGGTCGGAAAGGCCGGCGGCGGCGACGTCCTTGGCGGAGCCGAAGGCGTGCAGCAGCGCGCGCTTGCGCGCCGGGCCGATGCCGGGGATTTCGTCGAGCGGGCCCTTGACGAAGTCCTTCTTGCGCCGCGCGCGGTGCGTGCCGATGGCGAAGCGCCGACCGACGTCGGCGCCCCCTTTTTCCCACGCGTTCGCCAGACGACAGGCGCCGCGACGATGACCGTCGCCAAGATGACCAGGCGTCGCTAGTCGAACGACGGCGCGCTCGCCAGCGGCGCGATGTTTCCCGGCCGCACCGAGACTTTCATCGGCTGACCGCCGTCGCCGGACCATGCGCGCACGTTCTGGGGGGTCAGGGCGGAGCCCTGAGTTGAGCCCGCCCTGCGGCCGATTTTCAGCAGCAGCAGGTCGCCGTCCGCCGTGACGGCTTGCGTCGTAGCGAAGGCGATCACGCAAGTCCCGTCGCTCACCTTGAAGTCGACCAAAGCGTTGGTCAGGATCGGCCCGGCGGAGACCCCTTGCAATTCGATCGCTTTGCCGTCGAACGCGACGTCCATCTGCAAAGCGGAAAGGCCTCGCGCGTCCGTCGCGCGCACCGGGATCGTGATCGTCTTGCCGCTGCCGACTTCGCTGTCGGGAACGGAGATATCGAGCGCCTCGGCGCGGGCGATGCAGGAGAGCGCCGCAAACAAGACGAGCGCGGTTCGCCGCCAACGGAAGGACGCCGCGCACGAGGCAAGCGCGCCAACAAAAGGCATGCTCAGTGTCCGACGACGCGGGCGAGGATCAGGCGCGCGTCATTCGAGGTGATCTGTCCGCTTTTGTCGAGATCATAGGCCATGTCGGGCGGCAGCAGCCCAACCGACATTTGCAAGGCCTTGAGAGCGTCGAGCGCCGTGAAGACAGGCGGGGGAGGAGGCGGCGCTTCGACGACGATATCCCCGGGCGCGAGCAACAGCTTGGCGACCGCGCCGCTCGCGGTGTCGGCCGCGGTGTCCTTGACGTCCAGGACGCTATGCGAGCCCGCCGCTCCGACGACCGTGAATGGAACATAGGCGAGGATGCCCGACCCGGCGACGCCAGCCGTGCCGGCGAAACCAACCTTCACCAGACCGAGCTGATTGGGGTTGGATTCGAACAGCTCTTGCGAGGCGTTGAGCATCGGGCCGATTTTCGCCTTGCCCGCCGCCTTGACCACGGCGCCGTCATAGCGCAGCTCCAGATTGAGGTTCGCGAGGTCCGTGCTCTTCAGCAGATAGATCGGCACGTCGATGGCCGCGCCAGGCTTGGCGACGATGTGACAGGTCTGCAGCTCCATCGCCGGCGGGTTGTCGGGACAGGCCTTCGCCGCAGTCGGGGTCGCGGGCGGGGTCGCCGGCGGCGTGGGGGGCGGCGTCACGGTGACCTTCGGAGTCGGCGGCGCCGTCGGGGTCGCAGGCGCAGTCGAGACCGGTCCGTTCTGGCAACTGTACATCCGCGCCGGGTTTGGACTGTTCGCATTGCACTGCTGGACGGTCACGTTCTTGTACGTGCACCACACCGAGTTGTCGCCCTTGTTGACATACTGCTTGGCGTCCCAGCACACGGCGGTGTCGACGCCTGGCTTGCACATGGCGGGGTCTGGCGCGGACGTCTGCGAGCGCCCGACGTCGTGGCCGAGGCAATCGCCGATGCCTTGATAGGTCCACCCCGTCGCGCCGGCGTTCGGCGGCGGTGGCGGAGCGGCCGGCGGCGTGGGCGGCGGGATCGCCGTGACTTTCGGGGTAGGCGGCGCGGTCGGAGTCGTGGGCGAGGAAGCGGTTTCGTTCATGCCGCCAAGCGGCGCCGCCGCGGTTCCGCCCGTGCCGATGCTGACCCACATTTCCATCGGCGCCTGAGCGCAGGAGCCGTCGCCGCTGTACCAATGCACGCTTTCGATCTCGACTTGCATGCGCACCGGCGTCAGGACCTTGTCCTGCTCGACGTAGTCGACCACGCCTCCGTTGACGGGGGGGTCGGGCGAAAAGTTGGAGGAGATGGCGCTCATCCAAGGCGGGCCGAAGTTCATATTCGGTCCGAACCCCGCCCAAATCTGATTGTCCGATTCCCATCGATTGAAGTTGATCCACCGCGGGCGCCCCGCCTGGTTGGCCGGGGACCAACCCTTGATGTGCTGGCTGAGCGAGATCACGCCCACCGGAACGTCAATCGTCTCGACGATCCCCGGATCGCATTTCCCGCCGAGCCAGACATGATGCATCTGAAGAGAAGCCGCGGACGCCGCCGCACACGCCAACGCGCTCGCCGCCCCCGAGGCGACGACCGACAAGCACCGGCCGCGCATCGCAAATCCCCCCGGCTGATCTTTGAATAAAACGTAGCGCCCTGGAGATTGGAGGCGTTGATTGGCGTCAACCGGCGCTCGCCATGCGGGGTGGGGAAAGGCGCGCCGGAGCGAGTTTTGCCCCGGGCTTGTTCGCTAACCCCCGCCGTCATGAAAGAAATCATAGACCAGCTTGGCGGTGGCGGCGTTGAGGCCGGGGGTCTTTTCGAGGTCGGCGAGGCCGGCGGCGGCGACGTCCTTGGCCGAGCCGAAGGCGTGCAGCAGCGCGCGCTTGCGCGCCGGGCCGATGCCGGGGATTTCGTCGAGCGGGCTCTTGACGAAGTCCTTCTTGCGCCGCGCGCGGTGCGTGCCGATGGCGAAGCGGTGCGCCTCGTCGCGCAGCCGCTGGACGAAGAACAGCGCCGGATCGCGCGGGGCGAGCTTGAACGGTTCGCGCCCGGCGATGAAGAAGGTCTCGCGGCCGGCGTTGCGGTCGGGCCCCTTGGCGATCGAGGCGAGCGCGACGCCCTCGACGCCGAGCTCGGCGAAGACCTGCCGCGCCGCCTCGAGCTGGCCGCGGCCGCCGTCGACGACGACGAGGTCGGGCCGGTCGGGGAAGGCGTCGGACCGATTCTCCTCATCCTGAGCCGCCGGCGAAGCCGGCGAGTCGAAGGACGTGGAGGATCGGGCCGCAGGAGATGCGGCAGGCGGCGGCGATTCATCCCCTTCCCTCGTCCTTCGAGACGCGCCCTGCGGGCGCTGCTCAGGGTGAGGGAAGGTTGCGGCGGCCGACATCCTGGCCGCCTGCTCCTTGGCGAGCCGCGCGAAGCGGCGCGTCAGCACCTCGCGCATCATCGCGTAATCGTCGCCCGGAGTCAGGCTTGCGCTCTTGATGTTGAAGGTGCGGTACTGGTTCTTCACGAAGCCTTCGGGGCCGGCGACGATCATCGCGCCGATCGCGTTCGTCCCCATGATGTGCGAATTGTCGTAGACCTCGATCCGCCGCGGCGCCGCTTCGAGGCCGAAGGCGGCGGCGAGCGCTTCGAGCAGCTTCGCCTGGCTCGCCGCTTCGGCGAGCTTGCGTGACAGCGCCTCGCGCGCGTTGCGCAGGGCGGCCTCGACCAGCTCCTTCTTCTCGCCGCGGCGCGGCGCGCCGATGGCGATGCGATGGCCGGCGCGCGCGCTGAGGATCTCCTGCAATTGAGGGCGCGAGGCGACTTCGCAACCGAGCAGCACCAGCCGCGGCGCCGGCCGCTCGAGGTAGAACTGGGCGAGGAAGGAATCGAGCACCTCCGCCGCCCCGAGCGCGCGGTCGGCGCGCGGGAAGTAGGCGCGGTTGCCCCAGTTCTGATAGGTGCGGAAGAAGAACGCCTCGACGCAGAACTGGCCCGCCTCCTCGGCGATGGCGAACACGTCGGCCTCCGGCACCGAGCGCGGATTGACGCTCTGCTCGCCCTGAATCGCCGACAAAGCCGAGATGCGGTCGCGTAAGCGGGCCGCCTTCTCGAAGTCGAGCGTTTCCGCCGCCCCGCTCATGTCGTGGGCGAGCCGCTGGCGGATCGCGCGGCTGCGGCCGGAGAGGAAGTCGCGCGCCTCGGCGACGAGCTCGGCGTAGTCGGCCGGCGCGATCTCGCCGGTGCAAGGGGCCGAGCAGCGCTTGATCTGATGGAGCAGGCACGGCCGCGTGCGGTTGTCGTAGTAGCTGTCGGAGCAGGTGCGCAGCAGGAACGCGCGCTGCATCGCGTTTAGCGTGCGCCCGACCGCGCCGGCGCTGGCGAACGGGCCGAAATAGTCGCCGGGAATCGAGCGCGCGCCGCGGTGCTTCATCAGCCGCGGCGCCGCGTGGGCGGCTGCGATCAGGATATAGGGGAAGCTCTTGTCGTCGCGCAGCAGCACGTTGTAGCGCGGCTTGAGCTGCTTGATCAGATTGGCTTCGAGCAGCAGCGCCTCGGCTTCCGTCTCGGTGGTGACGAACACCATCGACGCGGTCTGGGCGACCATGCGGGCGATGCGGATCGACTGCCGCTCGGGCGTCGTGTAGGCCTGCACCCGCTTCTTGATCGAGCGCGCCTTGCCGACGTAGAGCACGTCGCCGTCGGCGCCGATCATGCGGTAGACGCCCGGCCCGAGCGGCGCATGCTTCCAGAACGACTTGACCGCCGCCGCGCCGCGCGCCAGCGGCCCCGGCTCGGCCGGCGCCTCTTCGAGCGCAATGTCGAGCGGCGGCGAGGCGTCTTCCCGCTCCGGCTCGTCAGCCGACTCGGGCGGATCGAAGCCGTCTGCGGCGGGGGGATTTTTTCTGGCGCCTGGCATCGAGCGGCGGACAACTTTCCTTCGAGGCAGCGCCCCCGGCGCCCCTCTCCCCGCTTCGCGGGGAGAGGGTTGGGGTGAGGGGCCGAGCGAGTTCGCACGGCCGCGCGTCCACACCCAAGCCCCTCATCCTAACCTTCTCCCGCAAGAGCGGGGAGAAGGGACGCGCCACAGAAGCGGAAGGGAAGGAGCGCCCGCCTGTCGAGACTTAGGCCCGCAGGCGCGATTGGGAAAGGGCGCCGCATTTCGCGCCTTTGGCCGCCGCAGGCGGTCACAAGACTTTGTCTGGCGACCCGGCGCTATGGGTGAGACAGTCGCGGCCGAACCGGGCGCCCCTTCCCTTCCCGTCAACGGAGCTAGTCATGAACCGCAGGCGTTTCCTGCGCGCCGCCGCGGTCTTGGCCGCCTCGACCCCTCTCTTGACGATCGCCGGCGCGCCGACCCTCGCGGCGGCGGGCGCGATCGACGTCGAGGCGATTCTCAACGACCCGGCGGCGCCGGCAGTGGGGAATCCCGCCGGCGACGTCACCATCGTCGCCTTCATGGATTACAGTTGCCCGTTGTGCAAAAAGTCGTCGCCCGACCTCGAAAGGTTCGTCGACGACGATGGCAAAGTGCGCCTCGTCTACAAAGACTGGCCGATCCTGACCGACGCGTCGGTCACGGGCGCGCGCCTCGCGCTCGCCGCCAAATACCAGGGCAAGTACCGCGAGGCCCATGTCGCGATGCTGGACATCCGCGGCCAGAAGGTCTCCGACGCGAGCCTGCTCGCCGCGGTCAAGGCCGCTGGCGTCGACATGGCCCTGCTCGACGAGGACCTGAAGGCGCATGAGGCCGACATCTCGGCGCTGCTGAAGCGAAACATGAGCCAGGCCGATTCGCTCGGACTCGTCGGCACGCCAGTCTTCCTGATCGGACCGTTTAAGATCGACAAGGCGCTCGACTACGACGAATTCAAGCAGATCGTCGCCGACTTCCGCGCCCGGATCGCGAAGTGAGTTGAGCGGGGTGCTCGCGATGGCGAAACGGCTCCGGATCGTGATGCATTCAAGTCGAGTCTCTCGCCCGTCATCGCGAGCAACGCGAAGCGATCCAGACTTGGGGTTTGGCGCTGCGGCTTAGCCTGGATTGCGTCGCTGTCGCTTGCGATGACGGCCGGAAACACGTCAATCCGACGACAATTTGCTTCAGGCGTTCAGGCTCTCGTAAAGATCCGCCCAGTCTGGATTGCTCGCCTCGATCAGCGCGAGTTTCTTGGCGCGGCTGCCGGCCTTGAGCTGCTTTTCCCGCGCGATGGCCTCGTCCATGCGGTCATAAGGTTCGAACCAGGCGAGAAGCTTGCAGTCGTAGCGCTTGGAGAAGCCTTCGATTGCGCCGGCGCGATGTTCGAACGCGCGTCGAGAGAGGTCGGAGGTCACCCCGACGTAGAGCGTTCCATTGCGCTTGCTCGCCTTGATGTAGACGCAGGGTCGTTTCATCCGCCCCTCCTTCCGCCCTCCTATCGTCATCGCGAGCAGAGCGAAGCGATCCAGACTAAGCCAAGAACTCCGGACCTCTCCGCGAGCGGACTTCGGGCTCTTCGAAACGAGGCAGTGATTCCCGCGGCCCAAGTCTGGATCGCTTCGCTTTGCTCGCGATGACGGCGGCAGCCGAGCGAACGAGGTTCTAATACCCCCTCGCCCGATCCACCACGTGGCGCAGCGGCTCGCCGCGCTCGTGGGCGAGGATCTGGGCGGCGATCGCTCGCGCGACGGCGTCGGGGTGGGAGATCGCGGCGTTGTGCGGCGTGACGATGACCGCCGGGTGGATCCACAGCGGCGAGTCCTTCGGCAGCGGCTCGGTCTCGAACACGTCGAGCGAGGCGCCTTTCAACACGCCGGAATCGAGCGCGGCGAGGATATCGGCTTCGACCTGTAGCCCGCCGCGGCCGGCGTTGAGCAGCACCGGCCCGCCGAGCCGGCCGTCGCGCGCCAATTTTGCGAACAGCGAAGCGTTGAGCATGCCGCGCGTCGCAGGCGTGAGCGGCAGCAGGCAGACGAGGATGTCGGTTCGCGCCAGCATCGCCTCGAGGCCGGCCGGTCCGTCGAAACAGGCGATCCCCGGGGCCGTCTTCTTGCTCGCGCTCCAGGCCGCGACCTGGAAGCCGAGCGCCGCCAGCTTCCGCGCCGCGTCGCGGCCGAGTTCGCCGAAGCCCAGGATGCCGACGCGCACGTCGCCGGCGGCGGGCTGATCGTCGTCGTCGTCCCACACGCGCTCGCGCTGCTGGCGCTCGTAGCGGCGCGTCTGGCGCAGATGCATCAGGCAATGCAGCGCGACCCATTCGCTCATCCGCGCCGTCAGGTCGGCGTCGACGACGCGCGCGATCGGGACGTCAGGGAGGCGCGGATCGGAGAGGACGTGGTCGACGCCGGCGCCGAGCGAGAAGATCGCCTCGAGCTTCGGCAGCTCGGCGAGCAGCCCGCGCGGGTGGCGCCAGACGATCGCGTAGCGCACCGCGGCGCGGTCGGCGAGCGTCGCCGGCGTGACGATCGCGCGCCCCGGCAGCAGCGCGGCGAAGCGCATCAGCCACGGCCCCTCGTCCCAGCCGGGAGCGGCGAACAGCAGGCTCACGCCGCCCCGCCGCCGATCCGCGCCATCACCGGATCGGCCATCTTGGCCGGCGGCGCGTCGCCGATGTGATAGGCCGCGTTGAGGCGGGCGCTCGCCGCTGCGGCGCTCGCGTCGTCGCGCGCGTGGACCATCGCCAGCGGCGCGTCGGCCGAGACCGCGGCGCCGATCCCGGCGAGCCGCGTCAGGCCGACCGCCGGATCGATCGCATCGGAGGCGCGCGCGCGGCCGCCGCCGAGCTCGACGACGGCGATGCCGACTTCGCGCACGTCGATCGACTGGACGAACCCGTTGCGCTCCGGCGCGGCGGAAACGACCACCGGCGCCGCCGGCAGCAGTTCGCGCGCCTTGGCGAGAAGATCGGCCGGTCCGCCCAGCGCGGCGACCATGCGCTCGAAGCGCTCGGCCGCGGCGCCGTTGGCGAGGCTGCGCTCGAGCGCGGCGCGCGCAAGCAGGCGGTCGCGCGCGAGGCCGCCGAGGATCAGGAGCTCCGCTCCGAGCGCCACGGTCACCGCATGCAGCCGCGCGTCGCGCTTCGCGCCGGTGAGATAGTCGACGGCGTTGATGACCTCGACCGCGTTGCCGGCGGCGCTCGCCAGCGGCTCGCCCATGGCGGTGATCAGCGCCACCGTCGGCAGGCCGGCGCCGTTGGCGACCGAGGCAATGCTCTCGGCGAGATCGCGCGCGCCTTCGAGCGTCGGCATGAAGGCGCCCGAGCCGGTCTTGACGTCCATCACCAGCGCCTGCAGCCCGGCGGCGAGCTTCTTCGACAGGATCGAGGCGGTGATGAGCGCGATCGATTCGACCGTCGCGGTGACGTCGCGGATGGCGTAGAGGCGCCGGTCGGCGGGGGCGAGATCCGCCGTCTGGCCGATGATCGCGCAGCCGGCCTCGGCGACGACGCGGCGAAAGAGCGTCAGGTCCGGCTGCGAGACGTAGCCGGGGATCGAATCGAGCTTGTCGAGCGTGCCGCCGGTATGGCCGAGGCCGCGGCCGGAGATCATCGGCACATAGGCGCCGCAGGCGGCGAGCATCGGCGCCAGCATCAGCGACACGTTGTCGCCGACGCCCCCGGTCGAGTGCTTGTCGACCACCGGGCCGGGCAGGTTCAGCGCGCGCCAGTCGAGCGTCGCGCCCGAGCGGGTCATCGCCCGCGTCAATGCGACCCGCTCGTCGAGGCTCATGCCGCGAAAGAACACCGCCATGGCGAAGGCGGCGGCCTGGCCCTCGCTGACCGCGCCCGAAGTCAGGCCGGCGATGAACTCGCCGATCTCCGCTTCGCTCAAAGGCCGGCCGTCGCGCTTGGCGCGGATGATTTCCTGCGGCAGGGTCATGGCGCTTCCTCGTGCGCCGCAATGAAGGCTTTGATCAGCGCGCCGAACTGGCGCGAGCCGAGCGCCGCGACCTTTTGCGTCTGCTCGTGGCTGAGGTCGCTGCCCGGGAGCCCGGCGGCGAAATTGGTCACCACCGAAACGGCGACGCAGCGCAAGCCGAAATAGCGCGCGATCAGCACCTCGGGGACGGTCGACATGCCGACCATGTCGGCGCCGAGGACCTTGGCGGCGCGGATCTCCGCCGGCGTCTCGAAGCTCGGGCCGGAAAACCAGATGTAGACGCCTTCGTGCAGCGCGACCTCGGCTTTGCGCGCGGCCGCCCTCAGCGTCATGAGCAGCGCGGGATCGTAGGCGTCCGCCAGCGGCACGAAACGCTTGTCGGTCGGCAGGCCGATCAGCGGATTGGCGCCGGCGAAATTGATGTGATCGACGATCGCGGCGAGCGCCGGCGGCGGCCAGTCGGTGTGGAGGCCGCCGGCGGCGTTGGTCAGAAACAGCGTCCGGCCGCCGAGGCGACTAAAAGTCTCGATCGCGGTGAACATCGCCCGCGCGTCGCCGCGCTCGTAATAATGGCCGCGGCCCTGGAACAGCGCGACGGGTTTGCCGGCGAGCTTGCCGACCACCAGCCGGCCCGCGTGACCCGCGACGCTCGGCGCCGGGAAGCCGGGAATCTCGGCGTAGGGAATGGCGATCGCCTCGGTCGCCTCGTCGGCGAGTCCGCCGAGGCCCGAGCCGAGCACGAGACCGAGCGGCGGCAGCGCGGAAACGCCGCGATCGGCCAAGGCGACGATGGCGGCGGCGGATTGCGAAATCAAAGGTTCCTCCTGCGAACTCTCGCGTCACTCAGAGCATTCGTCATGGCCGGGATTGTCCCGGCCATCCACGTCTTTCCGCGGCGCGTCCGTCGCGGTTCGCGCGCAGGCGGAACCGCGTGCGTGGCCAGGTCAAGCCCGGCCATGACGGCTGACGAATGTAGCCACGCGCGTCGCGCTCACCGCTTGATATGCCCCGGCCCGAACGAATGCGGCAACAGCTCGTCGAGCGTGAAGCTCGCGCGCACGCCCTCGAGCCCGGCGACGTGCACGCGCGTCACGGCGTCGGCGAATTCGCGGATGCGCTGGCGGCAGCCGCCGCACGGCGTGCACAGGTCCTCGCCGTCGCCGACGATCACGATCTCGACGATGCGCCGCCCGCCGGCGAGCGCCATCGCGGCGATCGCGCCCGCTTCGGCGCACGAGCCTTGCGGATAGGCGGCGTTCTCGACGTTGCAGCCGGAATAGATCGCGCCGCTCGGGGCGCGGATCGCCGCGCCGACGAGAAAACGCGAGTAAGGCGCATAGGCGCGCTCGCGCGCCGCTTTCGCCGCGGCGAACAGCGTTTCCAGGCCTGCGTCAGCGTTCCTTGACATAGGGGATGCCTGAAGCGCGCGGCGGGGTCGCCTTGCCGATGAAGCCGGCGAGCAGGATCACCGTCAGCAGATAGGGAAGCGCCTCGATCGCCTGCACCGGAACCGGCCCGACGAGGGGCAGCGGCACACCCTGCAGGCGCGTCGCCAGCGCGTCGAGCACGCCGAACAGCAGGCAGGTCGCCAGCGCCGGCCACGGCCGCCACTTGGCGAACACCAGCGCCGCCAGCGCGATGAAGCCCTTGCCGGCGCTCATGTGCGGCTGGAAATAGGCGGCCTGGGCGATCGACAGATAGGCGCCCGACAGCCCGACCAGCGCGCCGCAGATGATGACCGCGCGGTAGCGCAAGCCGCGCACTGAAATGCCGGCGGTGTCGACGGCGGCCGGGTTCTCTCCGACCGCGCGCAACCGGAGGCCGAAGCGGGTGCGATAGAGCGCCCAATAAGTCAACGGAACGCAGGCGAAGCCGAAATAGGTGATGAGGTCGTGGCCCGAAATCAGGTGCTTGTAGACCGGGCCGAGGACCGGCACGGGCGCGAGCGCGTCGACGAACGGCAGCTTGATCGCGTTGAACAGCGCCGTGTCCGGCAGTTGCGGCGTGCGGCCGCCCTGCGACCAGATCGCGTTGCCGATCAGCGCGGTGATGCCGTCGGCGACCATGTTGATCGCGGTGCCGGAAACGATCTGGTTGGCGCGCTGATCGATCGAGGCGTAGCCGTGAATGAGCGACACGCCGATCGTGGCGACGATCGCGGCGCCGAGGCCCAGCCATGCGCTGCCGGTGAACGTCGCCACCGCCGCAGCCGCGAACGCGCCGACGAGGATTTTGCCCTCGAGGCCGATGTCGACCACGCCCGAGCGCTCCGACCACAGGCCGGCGAGGCAGGCGCAGATCAGCGGCACGCTGAGGCGGAGGCCCGAACCGAGGATGCTGAGAAGGTCTTCGAAGCCCATCGCGCTCGAGCCCCTCAGATCGGCGGATGGCTGGTGCGGCGCGCCAGCAGCGTCGCGACCGGGCGACGGAACACATGCTCGAGCGCGCCGGCGAACAGCACCACCAAGCCCTGGATGACGACGATCATGTCGCGGCTGATCTTCGGCTTGTCGAACGCCAGCTCGGCGCCGCCCTGGTAGAGCATGCCGAACAGGATCGCCGCGAGCAGAATGCCGACTGGATGGGCGCGGCCCATCAGCGCCACCGCGATGCCGACGAAACCGAAGCCCGCGGTGTATTCGAGGATGAGGCGATGCTCCTCGCCGAGAATGACGTTGGCCGCCATGCCGCCGGCGAGCGCGCCCGACAGCAGCGTAGTGACGATGGTGATGCGCGCCGGCGAAATGCCGCCGTAGACCGCCGCGGTCGGATTGGCGCCGACGGCGCGGATCGCGTAGCCGAGCCGCGTGCGCCAGATCAGCAGCCAAACGCCGAACGCGCAGGCGAGCGCGAGCAGGAACGACAGGTTGAACGGCGTCTCCGGCCAGATGATCCCGAGCGGCTTCAACAGCTCGTGGAACTGCGGCACGACGCCGTATTTGGAGAAGCCGGCGGTCTCGGCGTTCATCTGCCCCGGCACGCGCAGCACGTCGACCAGCAAATAGCCCATCAGCGCCGAGGCGACGTAGTTGAACATGATCGTCGTGATGACGATGTGCGCGTCGCGCTTGGCCTGGAGATAGCCGGGAATGGCGGCGAAGGCGGCGCCGAACAGCGCCGCGGCGGCGATCGCGACGATCACCAGGCTGTAGCCCGGCAGGAAGCCGAGGTAGAGACACGCGAGCGCCGCGCCGAGACCGGCGACGTAGGCCTGGCCCTCGACGCCGATATTGAACAGGCCGGCGTGGAAACAGATCGCCACCGCCAGGCCGGTGAAGATGAAGCTGGTCGCGTAATAGAGGGTGAAGCCGATGCCCTCGAGATCGCCGAGCGCGCCGACCAGCAGCAGACGCACCGCCTCGAGCGGGTTCTCGCCAATCGCCAGCACCACCAGGCCGGAGATGACGAAGGCGGCGGCGACATTGATCAGCGGGATCAGCGCGACGTCGGCCCAGACGGGCAAGGGCTTCAGCGGCGCGCTCATGCGGCGCGCTCGTCGACGCCGGCCATCAGCAGGCCGAGATCCTGGGGATTGGTTTCCTCCGGCCGCCGTTCGCCGGTGATGCGCCCGCCGCACAGCACGACGATGCGGTCGGACAGCGCGAAGATCTCGTCGAGCTCGACCGACACCAGCAGGATCGCCTTGCCGGCGTCGCGCTGGGCGACGATGCGCTTGTGGATGAACTCGATCGCGCCGATGTCGACGCCACGGGTCGGCTGGCCGACCAGCATGATGCGCGGATCGTGGTCGATCTCGCGCGCCAGCACGATCTTCTGCTGATTGCCGCCGGAGAAATTCGCCGTGCGCAACAGCGGCGCGCGCGGCCTGACGTCGAACGCCTCCATGATCCGCGCCGCGTCGGCGACGATGGCGCGGCGGTCGAACAGGACGCCGCGGCCGAAGGTGGACTGGTCGTGAAAACCGAGCATCGCGCTCTCGCAGGCTTCGAACGGCATGATCAGGCCGACGCGCTGGCGGTCCTCGGGCACGTGGCCGACGCCGAGACGCCGCACCGCGTGGGCGTTGCGCTCGGAAGCCTGGAGCGCGCGGCCGTCGACGAGGATTTCGCCGCCGGCGAGCGGCCTGATGCCGGCCAGCGCTTCCAGCAGCTCCGACTGGCCGTTGCCGGCGACGCCGGCGACGCCGAGGATCTCGCCTTCGCGCAGAACGAACGAGACGTCATGCACCCGCGTCACGCCGCGGTCGTCGCGCACGACGAGATTGCGCGCTTCGAGCGCGACCTTGCCCGGATGGGCGGGGCCCTTGTCGATCTTGAGGATCACCTTGCGGCCGACCATCGCGTCGGCGAGCTCGGGCGGCGAAGTCTCCGCGGTCTCGAACGTCGCCACCATCTCGCCGCGCCGCATCACCGAGACGCGGTCGGTGAGGCTCATGATCTCGCGCAGCTTGTGGGTGATGAAGAGGATCGTCTTGTTCTGGCTCTTCAGCACCCTGAGCATCTCGAACAGCTGGTCGGCCTCGGCGGGCGTCAGCACCGCGGTCGGCTCGTCGAGCACCAGGATTTCGGCGCCGCGCACCAGCGCCTTGAGGATCTCGACCCGCTGCTGCAGGCCGACCGACAATTCGCCGACGATCGCGTCGGGATCGACCTCGAGACCGTATTCCTTGCCGAGCTCGGCGAGCCGCTTGCGGATCGTCGCCGCGCCGCCGGCGAGCAGCGGCCCGCCTTCGGCGCCGAGCATGACGTTTTCGAGCACGCTGAGCGGCTCCACCAGCATGAAGTGCTGGTGGACCATGCCGATGCCGTGGTGGATCGCCTCGCGCGACGAGCGGATGCGCACCGGCTCGCCGTTGACGCGAATCTCGCCGGCGTCGGCCTCGTAGAAGCCGTAGAGGATCGACATCAGCGTCGACTTGCCGGCCCCGTTTTCGCCGACGATGCCGTGGATGACGCCGCGCTCGACCTCGAGATTGACGTCGGCGTTGGCGTGAACCGGGCCGAAGCTCTTGTCGATGCCGATCAGCTCGATGGCGGGCGCCGCCGCTTTGGCTGGGGTCGTCACGTTGCTCCTGCGCGCTCCGGCATGGCCGTCCCCGGACTTGATCCCGGGACGGCTATGACCCGTCTCCCGCGGCCCGCCTTGCTAAAGCGCCGTCAGTTCGGGCACTTGTTGTCCGTCATGTAGTCGTGGACTTCGATCTTGCCCGAAATGATGTCGGCCTTGGCCGCTTCGGCGGCGGCCTTCGCGTCGGCCGTCAGCACGCTCTTGTTGTATTCGTCGACGGCGAAATCGACCCCGCCATCCTTGAGGCCGAGCGCCTCGACGCCCGGCTTCCAGGTTCCGTCCTTGGCGTCCATGAACGACTTGTAGGTGGCGACGTCGACGTGCTTGAGCATCGAGGTCAGCACCTTGCCGGGGAACAGGTAGTCCTGGTCGGAGTCGACGCCGATGGCGAGTTTGTCGGCGTCGGCGGCGGCCTTCAGCACGCCCTGGCCGGTCGCGCCGGCGGCGGCGTAGACGATGTCGGCGCCGCGGTCGAACTGCGACTTGGCGAGCTCGCCGCCCTTGACCGGATCGTTCCAGGCGGACGGCGTCGTGCCGGTCATGTTGGCGAACACTTCGTCCTTGCCGCCGGACGCGTATTTGACGCCCTGCGCGTAGCCGCACTCGAACTTCGAGATCAGCGGAATATCCATGCCGCCGACGAAGCCGACCTTGCCGGTCTTGGAGGTCTTGGCGGCGATGACGCCGACCAGGAACGAGCCCTCTTGTTCCTTGAAGACGATCGACTGCACGTTGGGTTTGTCGACCACCATGTCGATGATGCCGAACTTCGTGTTGGGGTACTCGTCGGCGACCTTGCCGAGCGCGGTCGCCCAGGCGAAGCCGACGGTCATGATCGGCGTGAAGCCGTCCTTGGCGAACTTGCGCAGCACCTGCTCGCGCTGGGCGTCGTTCTGGATTTCCAAGTCGCGGAAATCGATGCCGGTATCCTTCTTGAATTTCAGCGAGCCGTTGTAGACGCCTTCGTTGAATGACTTGTCGAACTTGCCGCCGAGGTCGTAGATCACGGCCGGCTTGACGTCGGCGGCGAAGGCCGCCGTCGATATGATCGTCGCCGCTGCGAGACCCGAGAGCAAAGCGGAAAACTCACGTCCGGGCATTCAACTCTCCCCCTTCTCCACTCCGACCGGGGTCGCGAGCGACGCTCCCGGCGAATGCGACTGCCTCCCTCAGGCCGCGCAGCCATAAGCCGAGTTGACCATTTGGTCAAACGTCGCGCTCGCGGCGCTGCGGCAGTCGAGCCGCTCCCGCAAAAGGCGCAGCGCCACGCCGCGTTTCAGGCACGATAGGCTGGCTTCGGCGCGCCGGCAAGCGGCGGCGGCGCGCGACGAAAGCGCTCAGTCGAACAGGACCGAGACGCTCTCTTCCTTGGCGATGCGGGCGATCGCCTCGCCGATCAGCGGCGCGATCGAAATGACGCGGATGTTGTGCGCGACCCTGACCGCCTCGGTCGGCGCAATCGTGTCGGTGAGCACCAGCTCCTCGAGCCGCGACGCGGCGATGCGCGCCACCGCGCCGCCCGACAGCACGCCGTGGGTGATGTAGGCGGAAACGCTCGCCGCGCCTTTGGCGAGCAGCGCGTCGGCGGCGTTGCACAGGGTGCCGCCCGAATCGACGATGTCGTCGAGCAGCACGCAATTGCGGTTGGCGACGTCGCCGATGATGTTCATGACTTCCGATTCGCCGGCGCGCTCGCGCCGCTTGTCGACGATGGCGAGCGGCGCGTCGAGGCGCTTGGCGAGCGCGCGGGCGCGCACCACGCCGCCGACGTCGGGCGAGACGACCATCACGTTGTCGGCGATGCCGCGCTCGCGGATGTCGCGCACCATGGTCGGCGCGGCGAACAGGTTGTCGGTCGGAATGTCGAAGAAGCCCTGAATCTGGCCGGCGTGCAGATCGACGGTGAGGACGCGGTCGGCGCCGGCGCGGGTGAGCAGATTGGCGACGAGCTTGGCCGAGATCGGCGAACGCGGCCCCGGTTTGCGGTCCTGACGAGCGTAGCCGAAATAGGGGATGACCGCGGTGATGCGATGCGCCGAGGCGCGCCGCAACGCGTCGATCATGATCAGCAACTCCATCAGATTGTCGTTGGCCGGGAACGACGTCGACTGGATGATGAAGGCGTCGCGGCCGCGCACGTTCTCGAGGATTTCGACGAAGATCTCGAGATCGGCGAAGCGGCGCACGTGGCAGCGGGTCAGCGGCTCGCCGAGATAGGCGGCGATCGCCTCGGACAACGGCGCGTTGGAGTTGCCGGCGAGTATCTTCATCTGTCCTGGCATGCCCGGGCTCCAATGGCGCGGAGCGCTCCCCCTCCCGGGCCAACGCGGCGCGAGAATGGGGCGGGTCATAGCAGCGGCGGCCGCCGGTAACAATATGACGGCGAGGCGACGGCGGGCGCGGCGTCGCAGTCTGTCCACAGAATGCAGAGGATCGCCGGCGCGCTATCTGAGCGCGGCGTAGCCCAGCGCCGTCTCGGTCGGCGGCTCCGCCGCTGCGGCGGCGGGGGCGGCTTCCGGCGTGTTGGAGAGGAAGGCGGCGAGGTCGTCGGCGCTCTTGGCCGCCACGCTGTTCAACGCCGCCTCGCCGGCGAGCGCCCAGGGGTCGCCGCCGCCTTCGCCCTTGACCTCGATGACGTCGCTCAGGCGCTGGATGCGCTGCTTCTGGGCGGTGAAGACGTCCCAGACGTATTCGATCGCCGCGCCGTCCTCGGTCGGCGAGGCGGAGAGATAGCCGCGCACGAAGTAGCGCGCGGCGGCGGCGTCGACGATCGCGATGTCGCGTGAATGCGCGGCGCCGTCGAGACGCTTGGTGAAATCCACGGCGATCGCCGGCGGCGCGCCTTCGATCGAGACGATGGCGACGCTGGCCTGGCCGAGGTTCGCGCCCGCGCGAAGCGCGAACTGATGGGAAGCCTCGCTGTCCGGGGCGGTCTCGGCGGTCGTCTCGACCGCGACGCAGGCGCCGAGCGCCAGCGGCGCCGCCAGTCCGACCAGCAGCGCCAGCGTCGAACCCCATTTCGCCGCACTTGCCGCCATCGAACGCGCCGACCCAGGACAACCCAAACGCGACCGCCGTTTCGCGCCTCGCGCGCCGGCGGCCGTTCTTAACCCTCTGCTAACCTTATTTGATCGCCAGGTCCAGTTCGGCCGCGTTCAAAGGTTCGGCATGGTGAACGCCGGTGAGATCGGCGCCGCCGAGGCGCATCGCCGCCGCGCCGCCGCCGCGGCGGCTCAGCGGTAGACCAGCACCGGGATCGTGCTGTGGGTGAGCACCTTGGCCGTCTCGCTGCCGACCAGCAGCGCGGCGACGCCGCGCCGTCCGTGCGACGCCATGACGACGAGATCGCAACCGTTGGCGCGGGCGCAGTCGATGATGGCGCGATAGGGCTGGTCGTGGATCTCGCGCAGAGTCTCGAGGCTGACGTTCGCCGCTTCGGCGGCCATCCGCGCCTGCTCCAGCGCGCGCTCGGCGACGCGCGCCGTCTGCGCCTCGTGCTCCTCGGGCGTCTCGGCGACCAGCACCGCGTCCATCGAGGCGACGTGATAGGGCTCGCTGATGGTGATCGCGGTGACGCGCGCGCCGACCGCCTTGGCGAGCTGCACGCCGTAGATGACCGCCTTGCGCGACAGATCGCTGCCGTCGGTGGGAATGAGGATGTGCTTGAACATCGCCCCTCGTCTCCGCCCCTTTTTCCGTTCATGCTGTCGCGCCGCGCCGCCGCGGGCGATGACTTGCGTCAATTCGCGGAGGAGCGGGCGCGGATCGTCGCAGGCGCGGCGGAAGCAATGACGCGGATGTGAGTTGCCGGCCGCCGCGACCGCCTCACACAATCCTGCCTGGGATCGCCGAAGACAAGGAGACTCCGCCATGCGCGAAGAGGAGACGAACCCTCGGCACGGCCCGAACAGCGATCCGGTGACCCGCCGCGCCGTGGTCAAGGCGAGCCTCGGGCTGGGCTTCTGCGCGGCGATCGCGCCGGCATGGGCGCAGGCGATCACCACTCCCGCTGAAGGCCTCGACGCGGGCGAGGTGCGCGTCGAGGCCGGCGACGCCGAGATTCCCGCCTATCGCGCCGCGCCCGAGCGCGGCGGCCCGTTTCCCGTCGTGTTGGTGGTCCACGAGATTTTCGGGGTGCACGAGCACATCAAGGACGTCTGCCGGCGCTTCGCCAGGCTCGGCTATTACGGGATCGCGCCCGACCTGTTCGCGCGCCGGGGCGACGCCGCCAAGGAGCCGGATGTGTCGAAGATCATGGCGGAAATCGTCGCCGGGACGCCGGACGCCGAGGTTGCGGGCGATCTCGACGCGACGCTGCGTTTCGCCGCCGCGAGCGGCGCCGCCGACGTCGAACGGGCGGCGGTCGTCGGCTTCTGTTGGGGCGGCCGCCAGGTCTGGCTCTACGCCGCCCACAATCCGCGCCTGAAGGCCGCGGTCGCCTGGTACGGCCCCCTCGCCTACGCGATCAGCCCGTCGAGGCCGAAGAATCCGCCCGACGTCGTCGGCGAACTGAAGGTCCCCACGCTCGGGCTCTACGGCGGCCAGGACAAGGGCATCCCGCTCGACCAGATCGAGGCGATGCGCGCCAGGCTCGCCGCGGCGGGCGGCGCCTCGCGCATCATCGTCTATCCGGACGCCGGCCACGCCTTCTACGCCGACTATCGTCCGAGCTACGTCAAGGCCGACGCCGAGGCGTCATGGAACGAGGCGACGGCGTGGCTGAAGGCGCACGGGGTCTGAAGCGCGCCGGCTTACAGGCGTTCGACCGCCTTGGCGGCGGCGTCGAGCGCGTCGGCGACCGCCTGGACCACCGTCGTCGTCGTCGCCCCGCCGCCGCGTCGCACCCTCATCCGCACCGCCATGCGCAGGTTCTCCATCGCCCTGAGCACCGGGGCGAAGTCGCCGCGCCGCGCGATTTCCGCGCCG
>Ga0326728_10011739_pt1 | contig 19825 bp, 16 predicted proteins | sample MB3enrmetagenome_FD_207602 | JGI IMG/M metagenome (GOLD analysis project Ga0326728, IMG submission 207602) | Lab enriched peat soil microbial communities from McLean, Ithaca, NY, United States - MB31MN | ecosystem: Environmental > Terrestrial > Soil > Wetlands > Peat | place: USA: New York... | reverse complement strand
CTTCTTTGAATCTCATCAGTCTGGTCTCCTGTAGCCATGTTGTCCGTTTCATTTGTCGTCTCCCAACGACAATATAAACCGGACAAGTTACGTGCTACAATACCGGACATATCATGAACTCGCGACAGGCGGCAAAAATTATCTTGACATATACTGAGTAATTAGCAAAAATAACCAACATGAATACAAACAGCTTTTCCGCCTATTTTGATTTTTACTTTTGGTACGGCTTTAATTTTCGGCCGTCTGCCCGGGGTAGAGGTTTGATTTAGGGAAAGCTGGACTAAATTACACGACCGAAAGCCGAGGGTGGACTGGAACCTACCCCCGGCTTTTTCATTGCAGCAGCAGATTTTCAAGGCCGGGGGAAGCGACCCTCCGGCCTTTTTGCTTACGGAGTGAAACACAACGTCAGAATTCATATGATAACTGGGAGGTCTGGAGATAGCGACTGAGGCATAGTTTTACAATGCTTAGGAGCATTTGACAAGCCAACAAAGTTAGCGCTGAATTATGGTGTTGTTTAATAGGAAAGGAGAGGGGAGATGATCATCGTCATGAAGTCGGGAGCTGCGAAGAAAGAGAAGGACGAGGTATTGAAGCGGATTAGGGAGTTGGGTTACAAGCCCCACGTGATCCACGGGACCACGCGGGACGTGATCGGGGCGATAGGGGACGAGCGGGGGAAGCTTGTGTTGCAGAGTATCGAGTCGATGCACGGGGTGGAGAGCGTCGTGCCGATTTTGAAGCCGTACAAGCTGGCTTCTAAAGAGGTGAAAAGGGAGCCGAGCGTTATCCGCATCAGCGACACAGTTGCTGTCGGAGGCCGGGAGATTGTGGTCATGGCCGGTCCTTGTTCGGTTGAGAACGAACGGCAGATCATTGACACGGCGATTACTGTGAAGAAGGCGGGCGCACGCATCCTGCGCGGCGGCGCATTCAAGCCGCGCACCTCCCCCTATTCGTTCCAGGGGATGGAAGAAGAGGGACTGAAACTACTTGCCAAGGCGCGGGCGGAAAGTGGACTCCCCGTAGTTACCGAGGTGGTGAACCCAGAAACCGCCGAATTGGTGGCGGAGTATGCGGATATCCTGCAAATAGGGGCGCGCAATGCCCAGAACTTTGCCCTCCTGAAAAAGGTCGGCCAGTTGAACAGGCCGGTGCTCCTCAAGCGGGGAATGTCGATGACCATCCAGGAGTTCCTCATGAGCGCGGAATATGTCATGAGCGAGGGGAATCAGGCGGTTATACTCTGCGAGCGTGGTATCCGCACCTTCGAGACCGCTACCCGCAATACACTTGACCTTTCTGCAATTCCGGTCCTCAGGGAACAGACCCATCTGCCGATCATCGCTGACCCCTCCCATGGCACCGGCCATTATCATTATGTGGCCCCCATGGCGTTCGCCGCCATAGCTTGCGGGGCCGACGGCCTGATGATTGAGGTGCATCCGGACCCGGAACACGCCTCTTCGGACGGCCCGCAGTCACTCAAGCCCGACAAGTTTGCCGTGATGATGGTGAAACTGAAACTGATCGCCGAGGCGGTGGATCGGACTATGTGAAGGTGTTCCTAGTTCGAGATCCTATGTTTAAACTCAAGCTTCGAACCTTGAAATTAATCTTGAACCTCGAACTTTGAATAAAGTTTTGCAAAATTTCTTGCGCGGGAGAGGTATGGAGTATATCCCAGGTGGACCTCTTCAATTTCTCCGGTGCGTCGAAGAAACAGAAACACCATCTGCGGTCGAGACGATTTTCTCATACCGGGCTCTATGTGCAGTGTGAGAACTCAAGAGTGCGATATCGGAGTTCGGAATTAAATGTCGTGTGAATAAACGAAGTTTCAGGTTTGTGGTATAGTTATTCCATGATCATGAAAATTCTCGCAGTTATCATTGCCCTAACCGTTTCCCCCCTTTTCATCTCCGCCTGCGCTGCAGGTGAACCCCCCGCGGTGCTCAAGCAGGATATCGCCGTGGCCCTTCTCCCCGAGAGCCATGAAGTAACGGGGGAGAGCACGGTCATTATCAGGCCTCACGGCAGCGCCAGGGTCCAGTTCACCCTGGCTACAGACGCAACTGTCGTGAGCTGTGCAACGGGAGGGAAAACCGTACCCTTCACATTTAAAGGCGGCGTACTGGTGATTGATCTTCCTGCACCTCCGGAAGAAGGGACGGTAAGCCTGACGATTGCCTATCGTTGCAGATTCAACGACCAGCCGCCGGCGGAGGCCATAAGCGGTGAAGACCCGACCTATGGGGTGAACGCCGTGGTCTCCCGGCAGGGCGTGTTCCTCGGCCCCGGCGCCGGTTGGTACCCGGCTTCGGCAGCCATGCCGGCCAAGCGGACTGTCCGGGTGACCGCGCCGGCCGGTACCGAGGCAGTCACCTCGGGGAGACGCATCGCCCATGCTACAGCCAATGGCGTGACTTCATCGCTCTGGGAAGAGGCGCGGCCGGCAGGTGATCTCTCCCTCTCCGCGGGCCCCTTCCTTATCGATGAACTGAGGCTGGACAAGATACCCATCTACACCTATTTTACCCCGGACAACATCAAACTGGCCGGACGTTACCTGCAAGCATCGGCCAGATATATCCGGTTTTACGAGGGAATCTTCGGCTCATACCCGTTCGAAAAATTTGCCGTAGTCGAGAACTTCTACCCCACCGGATACGGCTTCCCCTCATATGCCTTGCTCGGCAGCAGCATTATCCGCCTTCCATTCATCCCCGATACAAGCCTCCCCCATGAGATCGCCCACTCGTGGTGGGGAAACGGGGTGCTCATCGACTACCGGCAGGGTAACTGGTCGGAGGGTCTCGTCACCTATCTGGCCGATTATTTCCTGGAAGAGCGGAAGTCTCTGGCAGCGGGGCGCGACTACCGCATGCAGATACTCGCCGACTACGCATCCCTGGTTACGCCGGAGCAGGATTTCTCGCTGCGCGAATTTACCGGCAGGGTCGATCCCGCATCGCGGTGCATTGGCTACGGCAAGGGGGCGATGGTTTTTCATATGGCGCGGCAAATGATCGGCGACGAGGCGTTTTTTGGGGCTCTCCGCGAGATCTGCCGCGACAAGCTCTTTACCAGGGCTTCCTGGGGCGATTTCATGAGCGCCTTTTCCCGGCTCTCGGGGAAGGATTTCACTATTTTCCGGGAAGAGTGGCTGAACCTAAGCGGCGGGCCTCGCCTCTCTCTCGCCGGCGTCACCAGACGCCGGAACGGAAAAGAATGGATAGTATCCGGAGAGGTGGTGCAGTCTATTCCGGCTTATAACCTCCCTTTGCAACTGAACCTGGAAACGGCCGGCGGTGATATCCAGCAGACCGTGCGCTGTGTGCAGGAGCGCACCCCTTTTGTTTTTTCTGTTTCGGACGAGCCCCAGCGGCTCCTCCTCGATCCGGATGTGGAGACCTTCCGCATCCTTTCTCCCGGCGAAATCCCCCCGACCGTCAACCGGATCAAGGGGGCTAAATCCCTCATAGTTGTCATGACCCCTCGCTGCTGGGCCAAACGGGAAACGGTCGGTCTACTCCTGGAATCGCTGGGGCAGCAGGGGGCTACGGTAATTGCGCAGAACGAGGCGAATGCCGACCGCCTTGCCGGGCATGATATCCTCTTTTGCGGAGTTCCCGACCAACCGCATATTTCCGTGGACTCCACGCGGATATACGTCTCCAGAGAGAATTTCACCATTGACCGGCAGACCTTCGGCCGGCCCGAGGATGCCCTATTTTTCGTCACGCGCAATCCCATTGACCAGGACCGGGTAGTTGCCCTCTTTAACCCACTCTCCGGTGACGCTGCGGCCGAATGCGCGCTCAAGATCACCCATTACGGCAAATACAGTTTCCTGGCGTTCACGGCTGGCGAGAACCGGAGGAAGGGGATAGCTGCGGCCTCTTCCGAGGCAAACGAGATCATTTTCGGCAGCGGAGGAAAACGATGAAGAGGGGATTATTGGTCTTTCTGACAACAATCTTAATCCTCTTTCTGGTTATATGCTTGTGCAATGCCGATCGTATCATGCGGTTGAGCGACCGGCAGTTCATCGGTTTCAGCCAGATGATCGCGGAGATCCGGGGGGCGCGCCTGATATTCATAGGCGAAGAGCACGACCGGATGATTGATCACTGGCGCCAGATCAGGATTATCAAGGCGCTTGATGACACCGGGACACCCTTTGCCATCGGCCTGGAGATGTTCACCGCCGAAAACCAGAACGTCCTTGACCGGTGGGTTGCGGGAAAGATTAAAGAGGAGGACTTCATCATCTTTTACAGGCGCAACTGGGACATGCCGTGGTCATTGTATCGCGACATCTTTCTTTACGCCCGCCGACATAGTATTCCTCTGCTCGGACTCAACGTGCCGCGGGAAATCATCCACAAAGTCGCCCAGGAAGGATTTGGGGCCCTGGCCCCTGAAGAGAGGAAAAAGCTGCCATCTGGCATTACCTGCAACGTAGATACCGCATACATGGAGCTGATCAGAAGGGCGTTTGCCGAGCATGCGGAGAACGGCAAATCGTTTATCCGTTTCTGCGAAGCACAGATGCTTTGGAACAAGAGCATGGCGAGGCACCTAACGGAATACATCCAGCTGCACCCAGGTGACTCCGTGGTTGTCCTGGCTGGAACGGGACACTCGATGAAATCGGGAATCCCCCACGAGGCGCTAAGTGACGCCGGGATAGAGGCTAAGGTCATCCTTCCGGTAAATGATGCGTTCAGCAGCGACACGATGGCGGAAGCCGATGCCGACTACCTGATCGAGTGGCGATAGAGACGATCCTGCTTGACGCAATATTCCCCTTCAGGTAGTCTGCAAGAATGACGGCTTCGTAAAAATTCCATGTGCGGCTATAAGTTCCGTACCGTGGCGCTCAACGTATCTCCAGTACGCCTCGCGCTCCTGTCTTCACGCGCCTTGCATCTGGAGCGTTTTAAAGTGCCGTCTGTTTTCATCTATTCAACGAGTTTAAAAAGAATGATTCAAAAGAACATATCACGAAAACCGGAACTTCTTGCCCCTGCCGGTTCGCTGGAGACTTTTTTCGCGGCCATGGAGAAGGGGGCGGATGCCGTTTATGCCGGCCTCAAGGAGTTTTCCGCGCGGGCCAAGGCTAAGAACTTCACCCTTGCCCAGATGGAGCGCCTGACCGCATATGCTCACTCTCTCGGACGTCGGCTCTACGTAACCGTCAACACCCTCGTCAAGGAAAACGAGCTCCCCGTCCTCGTTGAAACACTTTCCGCCTTGGAAGCGATGCGGGTGGACGGCGTTATCATCCAGGACCTGGCGGTAGCCAGGCTGGTCCGCCAGCACTTTCCGGAAATCCCGCTCCATGCCTCTACTCAGATGACCATCCACAACTCTCTTGGTGTCCGGCAGCTCGAGGAACTCGGCTTCGAGCGGGTGGTGCTGGCGCGCGAGCTCCATATCGACGAGATACAGTCGGTTGTCCGAGCGTCAAGGGTCGGGATCGAATGTTTCGTACATGGCGCTCTCTGCTTCTCCTTCTCCGGTCAGTGCTATTTTTCCTCTTTCCTTGGCGGTTACAGCGGCAATCGTGGGCGCTGTGCCCAGCCCTGCCGCAGGCAATACAAATATCGGGGGAAGGAGGGGTACTACTTCTCCACAAACGACTTCTCCAGTATCGATATGCTTCCGCAACTGGTCGACGCTGGGGTGGCCGCATTCAAGATTGAGGGACGGATGAAATCCGCTGAATACGTGGCGAACGTGGTCAGTGCCTACCGAATGGCCCTCGATGCCCCTGCTGCGCGGAGGGAAGAAACGCTGGCTGCGGCCAAGGAACTGTTGAGACTCTCGCTTGGCCGTGCGCCTACCAAGGGTTTCCTCGCCTCCCACAACCCCACCGACATAGCCACTCCTGCGCTAAGGGGGGCAACTGGCCGTTACCTCGGCGAAATACGCGCGGTCAGGGGGGAGCGGATTTCATTCGAGACAAGGGACCGGCTCCATCTGGGTGACCGGCTCAGGGTGCAGCCGAAAAGCGACATGGCGGGGCGGGCCTTCACCATCAGAGAGCTGTTCGTTGGTAATGAGCAGGTGAAGAGCGCCCGCGAAAAGTCCATGGTTTCAATCCCTGCGCCGTTTCGGTTCAAGGTGGGGGACGCGGTCTTCAAGGTCTCCTCGGAGACTGCCTTCACTATGAGCGAAAACGCCTGCGTGAAACGACTGGAGGGGGTGAAACAGGATAAAATTCCGTGCGATTTGACCCTGGAGCTGGTAGGAGAAATACTCCGGATCACAGCCTCAGCGTCAGGCATAACGGTCGGCGTGGAATTTCCCATGGGCCCCCTTGCGCCGGCCTCTACCTGCGACATGGAGAAGGTCCTCCGTGGACAGTTCAGCCGGACCGGCGATACTCCGTTCGAGCTCCGGTCACTCTCTGCCCCCGGTTTCCCGGCGCTCCTTATCCCCGGGGCTCTGCTCAAGGAGGTCCGGCGGGAGTCCTACCGGATGCTTGCGGAGAAGGTTGTCGGTGATCTCAGGGAGCGCCGTCGCAAAACCGTGAGACTGGCCTTGGCGTCTCTTGGCTCTAAGTTCCCGGCGCGGCCGATTACTAGGCGCGAGCTGACTGTGCGGATTGAGCAGATCAGGGATTTCCATCTTCTCCACCAGGAGGGGGTGGACAGCATAAGTCTCCCGGTGTCGAGGGCGAACATGCACCAGTTGCCGCTCTTCGCCAAAAAGCTTAAGGGGAAGGAAATGCAGGTCCTTTGGCGACTGCCGTTCATCATCTTCGAGGCGGATATTCCTTTCTATCGTGATGCGCTGAACTTCATTACCGGGTATGGTTTCCGGCGTTTCGAGGCGGCCAACCTTGCCCATTTCCCCCTTCTTAAGGAAATCTCGACACCAAAAGTCGAAGAGGGTAAAGTAGGCAGTGCCCCTGCGCGGATTTCGCCGGAAGTAATTACCGATTACCGGCTTTTTTCCTTGAACACCCAGGCCCTTCTCTCCTGGCAGGAGCTGGGGGCCCGCGCGGCGATCCTCTATATCGAGGACGACTCAGAGAATCTTGCGGAGCTTTTGCGAGCCGATGTACCAATTGCCAGGCTGGTCATGGTTTACTGCAGCGTTCCGGCGATTACCTCGAAAATCGTCATCAAGGGGGTGAAAAACGATGCGCCGGTGCTCTCCGACAGGGGCGACGGCTATACGGTGGCGGTGAAGGATGGGCTAACCGTGGTCACGCCACAACGTCGCTTCTCCCTGACCTCTTACCGGGGGAAGCTCCAGGAGATGGGATGCGGGTCGTTCGTGATGGATCTTACCTTTACGCCGCGGGAGGAGTGGCCGCAGGTACTGGACGCCTTCAACAGGGGTCGGGAACTTCCGGGCACCACTGAATTCAATTTCGTAATGGGACTGGTTTGAGAGGCCGTCACACGTCTCACGGAACGCAAGGAATATGACCGATCAAAAGAAAGGGGAAAAAAGAGCGCCAGGGTGAGGAAGATCGCGCGCTCAGTGTTATGCCCTTGGCGCTCCTAGCCATAGCAGCCCTCTATCTCCTCCTGAATATCTTTCTGAACATCCATCTGGCGAACGGCCGCATTTCATGGTTTTTAGCGATGCGTTCTGTCAGCCTGCCACTGCAGAGGGGGATAAACTTTGCCGGCTGGACAAAAGTCACCCACGGCTTGACCATCACCAATCTGTCCGGGTTTGACGGGGGAAATCTCCTCTATGTCCGGAAGATACCGGTTACCCCGGTTAGGAGTGCGCTTCTGGCCGGCGGGAAAGTTTAACGGCCAGCAGCTCCCGGGGCTCAAGCTCAGCCTCCATAAAAACAGCGCTGACGCCTGGAACATTTCCGGTTTGACACAGTTTGCCGGGAAGAAGAGCGCCAGCGAAATCTTCATCAAATTGCTGCTCCTTGAAAGGCCAGCTGTTTCTGTGAACGCCAGGGTGATCACGGGAATTACCATGTCACTTAACGACTTCTCCACAAAGGATTGACTGGCGCCGGAATCCTTCTCAATTATGATATCTTCTGGGTAAACTCCCGGCTCTGCCCACATCGTGTCCCATAATTTTTGCTGGACACCGCTGAGGGTTTGTAGTTCAGTTTCGTCATGATCATATGCGGCCAGACATTTTCTCCGGGGACGATAGAGAATATCCAGCGACTGGTAGACGAAACACCAGATATCAGTCGTCGCGCATTGTCCAGGCGTGTATGCGAATTGCTTTCCTGGCATCACCCCGATGGGCGCTTGAAGGATATGAGTTGTCGTAAGGCTCTATCCCGGCTGCATAAGAGCGGCACCCTGCGCTTGCCGGACATTGTTCAGAATTTTGCATTTACCCGCCGTACTGTTCAGGAACAGTTTATTCGTTCTCCAGTTTCCTGTTCTCTGCAGGAACTGGAGAACGTGACTCTGGTCCTGGTTGACAATCGCTTGAGCAAAGAGGCCCGTACCTGGAAGTCTCTTATGAAGCTGCATTATCTGGGTGATCACCTCTTTTGTTCAGCATTGCGCTATCTGGTTCATAGTTCATCTCATGGCTGGCTGGGTGCCCTCGCATTCAGTCCGGCAGCTTTTCGCGTGTCAGTTCGCGACCAGTTCATCGGCTGGGATGAACAGACGCGCCTTGGCAACCTTGACAGGGTAATCGGTAACAGTCGATTTTTCATTCATCCTGAGGTTCGGGTCCCTCATCTTGCCTCCCATATTTTGGGGAAAGCGTTGCGCCGAGTACAGCATGACTGGCAGAGCCGTTATGGGAAAGAGCCGTTACTGGTAGAGACTTTTGTTGAACAAAACCGTTTTACCGGGACCAGCTATCGCGCTGCCAACTGGATTCATGTCGGCACGACTGCCGGTCGAGGCAGACAGGACAGCCAGCATCAATCGACATTGCCACCCAAGGAGATGTACGTCTATCCTCTCCATCGCAGGTGGCAGGAACTTCTGGGCGGTTGCATCAAGGAGAAGCCCCCTCATCCCAGCGATTGGGCTTACGAGGAATGGGGCAATGCCTCTTTGGGAGATGCCCGCCTTGTTCAGCGCCTTTTAACCTTGGGGCGTGATCGCTATGCTCGTCCCCATGCGAGCATTCCCCAAACCTGCGGCAGTCGGTCCAAGACCAAGGCCGCCTATCGGTTTTTAGATCATGAAAGGGCAACCTCGCAGAATCTTCTTGCACCACATATTGAGGCCACCACCAAGCGTGTAGCCAAGGAAAAAATTGTGCTAGCCATACAGGACGCCACCAGTCTGAACTACTGCACCCACCCAGCCACGGAGAACCTCGGCCCTATTATGAACACTCCGACCGGCATTGTCGGTCTGATGCTGCATGGCACCCTGGCAGTTAATACTGAAGGCACACCCTTAGGACTTCTCGCTGCCCAGTGCTGGGCGCGTGATCCCAAAGAATTCGGCAAAAAAGCCAAGCGCCATAAACTTCCCATAGAAGAGAAGGAAAGCTACAAATGGTTGACCAGTTTTAAAGCGGCAACTGCTACTGCCGCATCATGTCCCGATACCACAGTTGTCAGCGTGGGAGATCGCGAGGCTGATATCTATGAGCTCTTCGCCCTTGCCGATCAAACCCCGAATGCTCCCTTACTGCTGGTGCGTGCCCAGCACGACCGTAAGCTTTTAGAAGAACAGGGTCGTTTATCGGAACATTTAAACGGGTGTCCTGAAGCAGGCATTCAGGAGATCATCATCCTCAGAAGAGGTAAGCGTCCGGCCCGTACTGCTCAGCTCAGTATTCGCTACAGCAAGGTGGTGCTTGCTCCTCCAACTGGAAAGGAGGACAACGCGCCCATCTCCATCTGGGCAATTCTTGCCGAAGAGAAAGAACCACCGGAGGGGATTGAACCACTCAGATGGATGCTTTTAACTACAGCGCCGACCAACAGCTTTGAAGATGCCTGTAAGCACCTATCCTGGTATTCCCAACGGTGGACCATAGAAGTATTTCACCGCACATTGAAAAGCGGTTGCCAGATAGAAAACCGACAGCTGGGGAGCGCCGATCGCCTGGAAGCATGCCTGGCTATCGATCTGGTCGTAGCATGGCGGATCCATCACCTCACCAAACTGGGCAGGGAGACTCCCGATGTCCCCTGCTCGGTATACTTTGAAGAATCAGAGTGGAAAGCCCTGACCACTTTTGTTACCAAAAATCCGATCCCTGCCAATAAGCCACCGAAGCTGCGAGAAGCGATCCGGATGGTCGCCATTCTCGGAGGCTTTCTGGCCAGAAAGGTTGATGGCGAACCAGGCACCCAAACCCTCTGGCTTGGTTTGCAGAGGTTGGACGACATAACTGAAATGTGGAAGGTCATGATCTCCCTTCTCGGACATCCACCCCCCTCGTCCCATATCTCCGGTGTTCAGCGAAAATAAAGGGTAAAGACCAGACCAGAGGTGGGGGTTTACCTAAATGAAATTATGCCAATTCTTCCTCATACGCAACCACATACGTATCCGCTCATCTCTTCACCAAGCGCCATCTGCGGTGGCTTCCCTTGATTCGGTGCTGGCTACTCTTCAATGAAGGCAATTATTCAAATCACTTGCAAACATTTCGGACAGGAATGTGGGGATGGTCGAATATTTATTTATCAACTTCGCCCAGTCAGCAGAACAAAACTTTCCCTAATAAAAAACAGGTCCCCTTGGGAACCCGCCCTCTATTGAATTTAGTTTATCTGAGAATGAGGCTGATTATTTTTTCACTCCCATCTTATCCATCTGATCCATTACATCCTGCAGCTTCTGCTCGAGCGTTTTCATTTCTTCCGGTGAATAGGTGGTGCCCTTCTTTATATCGGCTTTCATTTTCTTCATCCTTTTTTCAACGACTTCTGCCTTATTCAGGCAGGTGTTGGCCGAAATTGCGCATTGTTGTTGCTCTTGCGCCGTCTGGGCGAAAACCGGAACCGCCGCGGAAATCAGGAACACCGCCATTACTACCAATGCACTCGTTTTCATAACTTTCCTCCTATGGTGTTTGATATTTCAGGGATGGAATTATCCCTGAACAGCATTATTTGCTCAATTCCCCCTCGATTGCTGTTTGGAAGCCCTGAAGCGAACTATCATTCAGAATCTTACCGTTGACATACACGGTAGGAGTACCCTAGCTACCCAGGCGGCTCACATCTGCCATATCCCGGTCAATCAGCTTCTGAATGGAAGGATCTTTCATTTTCTTGTTGAAGCGTTTCAAGTCGAGAGCAACTCTTCGGCCATTGCCGTAACCTTCGGTTTGTTCAGTACCAGTTGATTATAGGAGAGCAGATCGTGATACTCCCAGAACTTGCCCTGATCCCATGCAGCAAGGCGGCTGCAACCGCTTCCCGGGAAAATCGTGATGAGGGCAAAGCTTGTGAACCAGCTTCACATCATTAGGATATTGCTCCAACAGCTGATGAGGGACCGGTTCAAGGCCATTGCATGCTGGGCAGAGATAATCAGAAAAGACAATGACGGTTACGGCTGCATTGGCCGGCCCTTTGACCGGATGTCCCGTTATGTCGATCACCTGGCGTTCTACTGCGGCAATTGAATTGGTGTCAATACCGGCGATTTGGCTCAGAAAGGCCGCGAGCAACAAGGTCAGCAGAATTTATCTCATTAGTATAACTCTTTTGTCTAATTCTTTATTCCCTTGGATTAATTATCTATAATTTACCAATTTTTTCAAGGATTGCGTTTGCGCTCCAATGAGGGGGCCGGCAATCGCAAAAACTTCGGCTTTGCGGGAGGATGTATTTGCGGTATAGCTTAATTCGGAACAGGTCACTTCACGAACTTCATGGCCGCCGAATTCATACAGTAGCGTAGCCCGGTCGGTTTGGGCCCGTCGTCGAATACAAGCCCCAAGTGTGCGTTGCAGCGGCTGCAGAGCACCTCGGTCCGTTTCATGAAGAAGCTGTTATCGGATTTAGTGGCGATATTCTCTGGAGCTAGAGGCTGCCAGAAACTGGGCCAGCCGGTGCCCGACTCAAAGTTGTGCTCCGAACTGAACAAATCCTTGCCGCAGCAAACGCACTGGTAAATCCCTTTCTCGTGGTTGTTCCAGAGGGCGCCGCTAAAGGCTGGTTCGGTGCCTTTCTCGCGGGTGACGTGTTACTAGGCAACCGCAAGGATTCGTTGAAAATGGGCAATAGGCCCAACTGGAGAGCTTAGATGCCGGCATACCATTCATATCCCTGGTCTTCCCAGTAGCCCCCTTTTCCACCGGCTATCCTGGAAAAGTCCTCGACAAGCTCGATGCGCATGACATACTTTGCCATCTTGTAACCGAGCTGCCGCTCCAGGCGAAGGCGAAGCGGTGCACCGTTAGCAACAGGCAGCGGCTCGTCGTTCAGTTCGTAGGCAAGGATCGTCTGCGGGTGGAATGCGTCTTCCATATCAATACTTTCGTAATAGGGTGCGCTCCCATCTTCTTCCATGGGGTCCGCGCAGTGGAAGACCACATAACGAACATTGGATTTCGGACATACTGCTTCAAGAAGCGCACTCAGCCGTGCGCCCTTCCACTCCCCTATTGCGCTCCACCCCTCAACGCAATCATGCCGTGTTGTCTGGGTGCGGCTGGGAAGCGCACGAATGTCAGTGAGCGAAAAACTCATGGGGCGTTCGACCAGGCCCCCCACCTCCAGGCGAAAGCCTGCAAAACCTTTGTCCGCCATGGCGATGTAATCTGGATTGTTTGGCATTGACGTCCCGTTGCTTCTGAAGCGGGGCGACCGGTCAGCTTTCGTGAATTCCTGCGCCATTGCTTTCCGCGGGAGGAAAAGCCTTTGCGTTCTGTAGGTCGCCTTTTCACCGATGCCCAGAATTTTGGGAAACCAGGTGGATTCCGAAAGCTTCTGGCACCCCCCAAGCGTCAACGCGCATGCGCCGGCTAAAATGCGTGTCAGGAGGCTCCGCCGGGTGAGCTCGTTGTCCTTATTCATGCTCCCCCTCCGATGTGATTCTATATTTTCCTGTAATCATTGAGCGAAGATTGTTCCAGAAACCGGTGACGATGACCTGGAACAGGTGGACGGCAACAAAGGCAACCAGGGCCCATGCGACAACAAAATGGATTGTTCGAACGGATTGCCGGCCGCCAAACAGATCAACCCAGCCGGGGAGCAGTGCGTCCATCCCGGGCGACATGCCGAGACCGTTCAGGATAACCAGAGGGAACAGTATGAAGATCACCGACAGGTAGGCTAGTTTCTGCAGCGCATTATAATACTTCGCCGCCTCGCCGGCCGGATGCCGGAAGAGAAGGTGATCTCTGACCGTCTTGCCTATCGAACGCCAATCATCCTTTGTGGGTAAGAGATCCCGCTGCAGGTGCCTGCTGAATATGGAGTAGCACACAAAGCAGATGCCGGTGATCACAAGTCCCCAGGCGAAAAACAGGTGCCAGCGTCGTGCCATTGACAACCATCTAATCCCCGGCAAGGTAAGCCAGGATGGGAACCCGCGATCCTCCAGTTCCCCCTCCGGGTTTTTGGAGGCTCCGAGAAATCCGGTTGTTTTGAACTCATGCCCGTATATGCGGGTGACCCCGACGATTTGACCCTTGTTGCCTTCCCTGCTCCGCAATTCCAGCAAAGGGGGATTGCCCGTGTAAGAGGACTTGCCCCAGAACAGCGCCGAATTGGCATTGAAAATGTTAAGACCACTCATCAAGAGTATGGGGAGCAAAATGACGGTGAGCCAGTGCATGATGCGCACGGGTAATGAATGCCGGTAATAGAGATATCCATCGGCAACGGGACGCTTCGATTCAGTCATAAGGCCTCCCAGGTATGGCGGACAGGTGCCGTTATGAATAAACGTAATGGGACAGTTTAGTATGAGCGGATGCCAATCAGCAAGGGATCAGGAATCCCGATCAGCAAATTAGAATAACTTCCGTTATTATGATTATAATTTACCACATTTCCCAACAAAAACATGAATTTTTATTAAACAGGTGATTCTCTTCTTCCTGAATCCTTGACATTACTTGGCACCATGCGTAGTCAGGCATGCAGTAGGCCTCCCTACATAGTTAACTGGCTATCCGCGTATACCACCTGCATCACGTTAGCGACCGCCATCGGCGGCGGCAACGTCGAGTCATCCCAAAGGTACAGCTGCTCCGATATTTTCGGATAACCGGAGGCCCTTCGATTAAGACAATTATCCGTATTAATTGCAAACACTTCGGTCAGAAATGCGGATCTCTACCTCCTCCCGACCTTTTTAATGGTTATAAGGAGGTAGGGCCCAAAAAACTATTGATGCCCGATTGAAGTGTTGAGCGGCCGTACTGAAAATTCGATTGTGCCGCACTAATCCTGAAGGTTACCGTCTTTTGCGTATTCCGCTATATCCCCCGAAGACAGGCTCAGTAGAGCAAATATTTCCTGCGTTTCTCCATAAAACTATCCACGCCCTTTGCCCAGACAGAAACGATTTCCTACGGAGTAGTTTCTTCCTCAATCGATCTCCGTAAGCTTTTTGTCCCGGCCTGTTCGTCAAACCCGCTCTGTCGAAAAAATGAGCCACTTTCTTCCTTGGATAAAATACAGTATAAGGTGCAGAGAAAGTTGATGCCTGTGATTACTGGTATGTATACATGGGGGTTAGTGATGAAGATTCTCACGCCTGGTATTTCCCTGTCCCGGAATTTAGGGTTGCTGCTCATGCCGGGAATGCTCCGGGGACTCGAACCTGACCCCTGGCAGATGCTTGTCGTTGGGCCGCTCTGCAAGTTTGACGTCATCAATGCCTGGGAAACCAACCAATTTGAACGGTTCGTGAGGCCCTCGTCCCACGCTGGCTGCCGTTCCTTCGAGAAAACAAATACCGGAACATAGGAGCGCCGTCTCGAAATCGGGACTGTTGGGGCTAGTCCTTACCCTCTCGAGGCCGGTTTCAGGCCAGAGCATCCCGCGCTGCCATCCCTCCATCCTGATTACCTGCAGGACCAGATACCCCAGCTCCCAGATTGTTCCGTTCTACTAAACAAACAGCCATTTTGGTAAAATTTCTGATAGATTTCATGCCCCTGACCGCCATTGCTCAATGTCTTAGGTTGAACTTTGTTCAAAAGCTATATAGGCATAATATTAATGGCATAACATGCTGTATACACATGAATAAGCAGGGCTCAAAATCCAGAAGTACCCCTCTAAAATACCCCCATAAATTCGGCTCTTTCTCTTTTTCATCCAGGCATAAATAAGTGGTATCCGTAATTAATTGTGGATTCAAGGTGTTTACATATTTACAGTCTCTGTTGGCCAGCCTGATGAAGTTCGTCCACTATTTTACTATACATAAGTTTAATTATGTATAGTAAAAAGAGGGCGATTATGGTATGTTTTTTCGGCGCAACCCGAGGTATGGTAGTAGTAAAAAAAGCCGGTTAGATGGGAAATTTGAAAGCCGGATTTTTGCGATGAAAGGTGGTAAAAATGAGTGAAGCCGAAATATACCCGCCAACCCTCCTCCCAACGGGGGGAGACCTCCTGCAACGGGCAGGCGACTGGTTCAGGCTCGATGTGGCAAACGGCGACGCCCGGGCGGATACCATCAGCACTTATCTTAACCATATCGCGCTTTGGGCCGACTGGTGCCGCGGCCGGGGGGGCAGCCCTTCATCCGCCACCCTCGAGGACGTGAAGGCCTACCGGCAATTCCTTGTCAGCTGCGAGGCAAAGGCCTCGACCATCTCGCTCAAGCTCACCACCATGCGCCGGTTCTACCAGGCAGCTGTCGATAGGCAGCTCATCGAGTCAAATCCCGTCGCCGGGGTCCGCGCTCCCCAGGACGGGGGGGCGAGAGAGAAAATCAAGTACCTTTCAGCCGGCGAGGCGGAGCTCCTCTTCCGGGCGGCGCCCAGAAGCGGCAAGCTCAAGGCCCTCCGCGACCGGGCCCTGATAGCCCTAATGGCCATCGAGGGACTAAGGCGGGTGGAGATTATGCGGGGAGGTGTAGAGGATGTCGAGTGGATGCCGGAGGGAGACAGGCGGATCCTGGTCCACGGCAAGAGAAAGAAGGGTTACATCTATCCCCGAGAGGACACCCTGTCCATCCTGGACGAGTATCTCGCGGCCCGCGGCCAGGTTGCGCCCGATCGCCATGGGGAGCCGATATTCGTTTCGATCGGCAAAGGAGGGACAACAGGTAGGAGGATTTCGCGAATAGGTGTGAACCATATCGTGAACACCTATCTCGAAAAGGCGGGACTAAAAAGACCGGGGATCTCCTGCCACGCCCTACGCCACACCTGCGGCCACCTCCTCTACCAGGCGACGAAGGATCCCAAGGTGGTCCAGGAGACCTTGCGCCACAGCAACATCACGACCGCCGGACAGTATTCGCTTGCGGAGGAGCGGAGCAAGGCCCGGTACACCAGGGCGATCCCTGTGAAGCTATAGGGGGGAAGAAACGAATGCGTAGTTTTTCTTGAGTGATAAGACAGTGGCCGCCCTATCCAGGGGACATGGAACAGATGAATTATGCGTTGCGGGAAAAGGGCTGGCTAGAGGAATTCTTGCTAAAGCCGGACGTGTCCCGTTATGCTGTTAAAAGTGACAGTGATCTGATCGGATTCACGATTCTAGCGAAAACAGGCGAAACAGACGCCGAGTTCCGCATCGCGTTGCGTAACGACGAGACCGGCCTTGTCAATCGGCTTCTAAGTTTGACCCGGCATCGGCATCCGGCTTGACCCACCACTTAACGTAATATCGATAAGTTATAAATGGTAAGTGGGTCAACTTCTACGCCGATAAGAGTCAGATTTGAAATCCGGTTCATACCGTTATCGCCACACCGGGAGTCCCATGGCCCTTTTCCCACTGTCCAGGCAAATTCTCGGCTTGGTCCAGTCAACATCAACCATGCTTCCCGTGCTGAAGCTATTCCTTCTTCCAGTCGGGGGCGGAATTCCTGCTGGTGTTTTACTCGCTAGTGCCAAAGGCTTGGCCTGGCCCATCACCACAGTGCTCTACTTGGTTTCAGATATGGTCCTGGCCCTTGCCTTTGAACCGATCCTTCGGCTTCTCGCAGCGTTGGGGGGGAGAGTCCCATTTCTAGCTCGTCTCAGCGCGGCTTTAAAGGCTGTAATGGCTCGCAGCGTGGTACATTTCAGTGGCGCCAGTGCAGGCCCCCTTACGCCCGTTATGATTGCCTTCAGCGTCGATCCAATGACAGGGCGCGCCACGGCGCTCGCTGCGGGCCACGGATTCCTTACCGGCTGGGCCTTTGCCATCGCTGGAGACATGCTTTATTTCGCCGTCATCGCGCTCACGACTTTGCGCCTGAACTCTTACTTTCGAGACCCAAACATTACAATGCTGGTCGTCCTTGGTGCGATGTTTGGCGTGCCCATATTGGTACGCTATTTTCGATCCACACAAATGCCCCATAAACAATGCTAGATCATGCATTCGGCCAATCATGTTTAACTAGGAGAATACGTAGTGGGAAATTGCATAGCTGAAAGAGGTACAGTCACGGCTGCTACAAACAGTGTAAGACTTGGTGAGGAAGAGTTCCGTAAACTTCCTTTTGACGACAAACGCATCTATCTTGACGGGGTGCTCCCCAAGGAGAAAGCGGACCTGATTACGGGAGACCCGGACGTTAATAAGCTGACACGGGCCATGCAGCCCCAGGAGTTATATTGGCTATTCAAGGAAATTGACGCTCCTGATGCCATGAAATTGCTGGGAATGGCAAGTCCACGGCAGTACCTTTTCATCCTGGATATGGAAATCTGGAGAGGTTGGACGTTTCTGGAAGATAAAGCGGTCGAATATCTCGGCTATCTTCTGAAAGGGAGTGAGGAGCATTTTCTGGAATTACTCCCGCATCTGGATTTCAATCTCCTCTCCCTTTTGCTAGGGAGGGAGCTTATTGTAGCTGGGGGCATTGGCGATCTCAATACCCAAGAAGAACGCCTGACTGATTGGGACCACACCTTTGATGATGTGTTCCTGATAAAATTCAAGAACCCCAGACACTCCCAGGTAATCGGCTCCTTCCTTGAGCTGGTCTGCCATTTCGATAACCCCCTGTACACGGCGCTTATGGAAAGTGTCCGCGGTGAAATTGACATCGAATCAGAGGAGGAGTGTTATCGCATGAAATCAGGACGCCTTGCCGATCTGGGTTTTCCTCCCCATGATGAGGCGCTTGAGATCTACTCCCGTATCAACCCGGCCACTTTTACCCCCGGCCGCAACAAAGTGCTGTTGCAGACGGGTGAAGCAACCACTCTTCCTGTGACGTTTTTGACCGGGAAAATGTTCCTGGGGAGAGTTATTCCTCTCATCGACTCGGAACTCTTCCGCATGGAGCTGATCTATCTCATAAATACCGCTCTTGTGGCCGATCAGGCGCATCTCGCCGACACGGAACAGATGAAGTCAGTAGTGGAACGGGTTTACGGCTACTTGAACATTGCCCTTGAGTACCTAAGCCAGGGGGATGAAACGAAGGGGGCGGAAATTCTTACCGGCGAATATCTGAAAAGCTTGTTCCAATTGGGTTTTAGTATAGCACTCGGCCTGAAGTTCAGGGCGGATAAGGTTACAGATTCGAGCTATGCCACCGGTAAAGCCCTTTCAGGACTGAAGAGCGCCAGACCCCGCTACTATCGCGGCCTTGATTGCGACGGTATTGATGGCTACAGGGAATTCCGGGAGATGCAGGATGTGAAGAACATGTCTGATTTTCTCATAAAGCTGAGAGAATAACGACAGTGTCAGACCTTCACTTTTGACAAGAACGGATAAGTATTCGAAATTTAGTTGCCAACCAATCGGGAAGACCGGTGAACCCGGTCATCTTCAGTCCCTTTCGCTGATAAAAGACTAAAATCATAATGTTACGGTAAATCCGCAATGATATTATGTGGAAAAAGGAGTCACACATGATGAATACAGCCGTTAACGACCCTTTTGACTTGAGACGCTTCACTGGGGCACAGGAAAGGATCTATGGCGCTGTTCTTACGGAGTTGAGAAATGGACAGAAGCTGACTCATTGGATGTGGTTCATATTCCCACAGATTAATGGATTGGGGCACAGTCCGACTTCAAAACACTATGCCATTAAAAGCATTGAAGAAGCCCGGGCATATCTTAATCACCCTGTTCTTGGACCAAGGCTAATTGAATGCGCGGAAGCCGTCCTAGCCGTTGAGGGACGATCGGTTTCAGCAATCTTCGGTTACCCTGATGACATGAAGCTTAAATCGTCCATGACACTGTTTGCATCAGTAGCGGAAGATCCTCGCTCAGTGTTTGTCCGTGTCCTCGAAAAGTATTTCCTGGGAGAGCAGGATGGCACAACGCTCCGGCTTGTTGAGAGGTTCAAGATAAACGGGTAAAGGCAGCAAAAGATCTAAAAAAGCAAAAGTATCTTCATTCTATACTTTTCCAGACAATAATCGTGAAAAACCAAGTATCAATAAGCGCCTGGACCGGCCCCAAAACCGCCGGTCAGGCTTATGGCGGGCACACTGCTAAGTTCAACGATCTGGTAACTTGGCGAAAACCGTACATTTTTTCAGAATTCCCCGTTTGCCCCTTCAGTGTCCATGATGACGCTCCTAATAGCTTAATCAATGCTTATTTGGCTGTTTTTTCCAACCCCTCGAAAAGGTAAATTTAGCGGGCTTTGCGTTTAAAACGGATGTTCCCTTTTAAAAAACAAAGAAAATCAATAAAAACAGAGGAGTAACGTTTTCGGGGCTGAAATGTAGCCACTAAAATACTAATGATATATGATATTTTACTTGACATAATTGGGTTATT
>Ga0326728_10011737_pt1 | contig 19827 bp, 17 predicted proteins | sample MB3enrmetagenome_FD_207602 | JGI IMG/M metagenome (GOLD analysis project Ga0326728, IMG submission 207602) | Lab enriched peat soil microbial communities from McLean, Ithaca, NY, United States - MB31MN | ecosystem: Environmental > Terrestrial > Soil > Wetlands > Peat | place: USA: New York... | reverse complement strand
AGGGAATTTGCGCAAACAGATCAATGCACGGAAAAGGGCTTATATCGATTATCTCGAAGGACTGATCGCGAGGGTGCAGGAGCAGTCCGCGATGCCGCCCAAGCTCTCTCCCCATATCGCTGCCTTCGCTGTGCTGGGGATGATCAACTGGCTTTACCAGTGGTACCATCTGGAAGGGCCGGTCAAGGAAGAGGAGATCTCCAGCGCCTACACGGATTTCTTTTTCCGAGGTTTACTAGGCGATCGATGAAACCCTCTCCCCCTTGGGGGAGAGGGTGGACCACGCCGGTGCCGTCAACCGCTGGCGCGGGCCGGGTGAGGGGGTCTAAGTATGGCGAAGATGACAATTGCCTTTCAAGGCGAGCGCGGGTCATTCAGTGAAGAAGCCGCGCATAAACTGCTGGGAAGGCACATCACGGTAAAGCCTTGCGAGACTTTCGGGGCGATCTTCGAGAGCGTGGTGAGCGGCAAGACTAAATACTGCCTGGCCCCGATTGAGAATACGTTAGCCGGATCGGTGCACGAGAACTACGACCTCCTGTTGTCCAACGACCTGCACATTGTCGGGGAAGTCAACCTCCGCATTGTGCACAACCTCATCGCTCCACGCGGCGCGGCGCTCAAAGGCATAACCCAGGTTTACTCTCACCCCGTGGCCTTGGCTCAATGCGAAGTGTTTTTCAAGCGGCATCCTAAGATTGAAAGAGTCCCCTTTTACGACACGGCCGGGGCGGTGAAAATGCTGGCGGAGCGCCGCTTGCCCGGCGCCGCGGCTATCGCCAGCCGCATTGCCGCGGAGGTTTACGGGGCCCACATCCTGGCTACCCACGTCGAGGACCACCACGAGAATTACACGCGCTTTCTGTTGCTCTCCCGGCGGCCGCAAGTCGCGGCGAAGGCCAACAAGGTTTCCATTGTGTTTTCCACACCGAACGCTCCGGGCGCCCTCTACAAGTGCCTCAGCGTATTCGCGCTGCGTGATATTGACCTTACCAAACTCGAGTCGCGCCCTTTGCGCGGCCGCCCCTTCGAATACTTCTTCTACCTCGATTTCCTTGGCCACCTGAAGGAAGAGCGCTGCCGGAATGCGCTTTCACATCTGGGCGAGGTAACGAATTTCCTGCGCGTCTTGGGGTGTTACGAGAAAAGTGCCTAGTGCTTAGTGCTGAGAGTTGAGTGGTTATTGGGTATCTGTCCTCTGCTGATCGCTAACAACAGACAGCAGACCACCAGGCACCAGCCACTAAGCACTAGCCACTGCACTTCTACCACGCCAGCGCATACCGATGCCCTCGCACGTCGGCGCCTGCCTTGATCACCCCTGCGGCGGCATCGTACTCGACTATGGTGGGGGCAGTGGGATTGCCCCAGTCGCCTTGCATCACCAGCTTATGCCCGCGCTCGCGAAGCGTTGCGAGAACCGATTCGCTGATGCGGGTTTCGACGTCCAGCACCAGAGGCTGGTCGCTGTGATCGTCGAAGGTGCTATACATCGCCTCGGAGTTGAAACGCGGGGCTTCGACGGCTTCCTCAGGGTTCATTCCAAATTCCACTACGTTCAAAAATACCTGTAGCAGCGTCTGGTCCTGGCTGTCGCCGCCGGGTGTCGAAAACGCCAGCCAGGGCTGGCCGTTGCGAAGGGCGATGGTGGGTGTGAGCGTGAAGCGCGGGCGCTTGTGAGGCGCCAATTGATTCGGGTGGCCCGGCGTCAGAACAAAAGCCTGCGCGCGCTGCGTCAGAGGAATGCCGGTATCGCCCGCGATGACGGCAGGAATCCAGGCTCCGCTTGGCGTAGCGGAAAGCACGTTCCCGTCTTTGTCGATCACATTCACGCAGGTGGTGTCTCGATCCTCACCGTTGCGGCGGCTGTACCTCGCCCGAGCGAACTCGGCAGAAGCTCGTGCTTGCATGCGAGCCGGGTCGCCGGGGATGTGATCCGCAGAGGCCTTGTTGGGACTGATCAGCGGGCGGCGAAGGTTGGAATATTCCTTGGAGACGAGTTCGATCGGTATTTGGCTGAAGTCTGGATCACCGTAATAAGCGTCGCGGTCGGCGTATCCCAGTTTCATCGCCTCGACAACCGTATGAATGTAATCTGCCGAGTTGTGCCCCATCGACTTGAGATCGAATCCCTCCAGCAGATTTAGGTTCTGGAGGAAAACCGGCGACTGGCTCCAGAATCCCACCTTGTAAACTTCGATGCCTCGGTATGTTGTTTCGAGAGGTTTCTCAATGCGCGCGTGGTAAGCAGCGAAGTCTCCAGCGCGGAGCAAGCAACCGGCCGACTCGCAGAAATCGCTGATGCGTTTAGCAATGGGCCCGCGATAGAAGTAGTTCCGGACCGCTTCGAGTGCGGCGGCGCGTCCCTTGGCGGCGTTTTGTTGTTCGACCTCGACCAGACTCTGAAAGGTGCGTGCAAGATCGGCCTGAACGAACAGCTCGCCTCCCTTCGGCAGATGGCCGCCCGGCATGTAGACTCGAACCGTGCTGGGCCACTTTTCCCAGACGGGCCTGGAGTGGGCAATCGCTGCCGCAAGATGGTCATCGAGCGGGCACCCTTGAGCCAGTTCGATGGCGGGCTGAATGACGTCACTCAGCTTCATGGTCCCGTACTTCTCGAGCGCCAGAAGAATGGAATCCATGGCGCTGGGGACGATGGCGCTGAGGGGGCCGAAAGAAGGGATGATCCCGCCGTGAGCGTGGCCGATGGTTCCCACCGACACCAGTCTGGGATCGTCCCGGCGAAGGCTCGCGTAGAACTCCACGGTGGCAAGTTCCGGAGCGATTCCGTCGCCGTTGATCGCTACCACCGGGCCGTCTTTCATCTTGATGAGGATCGGGCACTCCCCTCCCGCGCCGAAACTCGCCATTTCCACGACCGAGGCGGCGAAAAGCGTGGCGACTCCGGCGTCCACGGCGTTGCCGCCCTTTTCGAGAATTCTCAGGCCGGCTTCGGCCACCAGCGGATGGCCTGCGGCCACTACTCCACGCTTGCCCATTACCAGTGGCTTGAGGGTCGCCGCCGAACCAAGGACCCCCGGTAAGTAAACTCCTGCCACGAACAGAAAGGCGCAGGCTTTCGCCAAAGCTCCCGGAGCAACCATCGTGAGACCTCCCCTTGAAATTCGACGCCCCTTGAAGGATGAGGCCATCGTGGCTCTAAAGGCGCCGGCCTGTCAAGCGGCTGTCAGGATTCGCGGTGAGCGCACGTGCCTGCGGCTCTCGTCGCCGCTTTCTTGAGCGCCTTTGGTGCAGAATCCAACGGAAAACGTGGGAGCGACGTAACCTGTCTTGCCGTCTTACCCAACGGGGCATACACTTGTTTAGGGACGCGGCGCGAAAGGTGGATTCAAGCTATGGCCGGAGATCGTGGCGTGAATAAGAACCGGATTGCATGGTCATTCGCCATTCTTCTGCTCGTCGCAGCGGCGACCCTTGCGGTCGCCCATTGCGGATACGCCTCGCCGCAGGGCACGCCGAACTTGGATGATATCACCGGCAAATACCATTTCCTTTCCCCGGATGACACGTTGGGAATCCTCGAAGAAGAAGGGAAGCTGAAAGGGTACGTTGAAGTTGCGCAGGGCGCCGAGGAATCCGATGACGTGCTGAGTTACGTAATCGTCCTCGGCATGCGCAAGAGCGACCACGTGGAATTCAAGACCAACATAATCCATCGCAAGTGCTATCGCTTCTCGGGTAAGGTCGAGCGAGGATCAGGCCGCCAACCCGACGATCCTGATTATGTGCACTTGGTAGGTGACGTCGAAACAGTAACAGTAGAAGGGGACAGCGGGCGGGAGACGGTAGTCAAGAAACACCTGGTATTGAAGTGCCTCGGCAAGTCAGAGCGGAACGACGAGTGAGGAATCGGGTGATCGGGTGAACAGGAAATGCCGTGACTTGCTTCTTGTTCATCGGATCGCCCGATCACCCGATCTCCCGATTAAGGAATGATCGGAAGTATCACCTGCGACGGGTGTTCGCGGTCGTGATAGATCGTGTTGGTCGCGACGGCGAGTCTCCGGTCATACCAGCACAGCGTGGCGGACCCGTAACCACAACGGGCTTCTCAGTGGACTCTGTGCCTTAAGAGCTTCAACACAGAGAACCCGGAGGGCCTCCGTGATCTCTGTGTTTCATCTTTGCTTAGGCACAGAGAACACGGAGAAAGAATTGTCCCTCATTAACAACTCTCCGCCCCCTTGATCCTCCAGCGTGGCTCTGCTGCGATCAAAGCAAGCCGGCGTATCACCGATGGGGAACAATCTTCTTACTCTGAACGTAAAACCCAGTGGGGGAAAGCGTGGCCGGTTACGCTTGACTTTGGGTGTGGCCTATCATACCTTTCACATGATAATCAGATGTCCATTCTGCTATGGCGCAGAGCGATTTTGTCGCACTCGGTGAAACATGGCAAATTCCACCTCGAAGAAATGGTACAACTACTTTCTTTCAGTAGATCAACCCGCTGGAGCCAAAGGTGAGCAGGAGACGACTGCGGAAGGCGGCGAAGCGGCGGTAGCGGCGCCTCGCAGCGCGGCGCAAACTGTGGCGGAGATAGCATCCGGCGTTAGCGCGGAGCCCAAGTTTACGGGTCCGGTCGCCAACCCGATGTCCTTTCAAGAGATTTATACCGCGGCGGAGATTAACCCTCCCGGCCACGGATACACCGTTCTAAAGATCATTGATTTACTACACAGCGAGCACATCCGCAATCTTTCGCGCGATGTAAAGAAGAGCTCGCTTCTGCTGGCTCTGGAAGCAGCAGGTGTGAAGGTCGAGGAGATTGTGCAAGACGCTGTGCGGCGCGACAAGGCCCTGGACACTTACGAGCGCGTGCAACAGAACGCCTTGCAGGAACTCGAGGCGCGCAAAACCAAAGAAAGCCGGGAGCTCCAGGCGGAGATTGAGCGGCAGATCAACGAAATGCAATCCCGGGTTCAAGCCAATAACGATGAAGTGACGAAAGCGAAAGAGCAGTTCTACGGCTGGCAGCTTAAGAAGCAGCAGGAGGAGCAGAAGATCGCCGACGCGGTTTCTTATTTCACATCCGAGAAGCCCGTCACCACCGCCGCGGATGCCGGCGCGCCGCAGGCCCAGGCAGGCAAGAAGCCGTAGCCGGCGACATAGGAGGAGATATGTTCAGACGCTTGCAACGTATGATCCGTTCGTTCGTCGGCTTTTTCATCTCCGTGGCCGAAGATCCGGAGCTGATCCTGGAGCAGAACATTCGTGACATGAATGACCAGGTCCCGAGGATGAACGACAGCATCGCCATGGTCAAAGCCAACGCGACGCTGCTCGAGAAAGAAGAAGCGAAGTATAAGTATGACATGAGCGAGTTGACCGCCAAGGTGAAAGCAGCCATCCAGGCGGGTCGCGATGACTTGGCGGGAAGTTTTGCCACGCAGCTCGAGCAACTGAAGAGTGCGCTGGCCCGCACTCAAGGCCAGTTGGCGACGGCGCGCGCAGCCTACGACAAGGCCATGCTCGTCAAGCAGGCTTTCCTGCGCGAGAAGGATCGTAAGACCCAGGAGGCCCTCAACGCTATCAGGGACCATCGCCGCGCCCAGTGGCAGAAGAAAGTGGCCGATGCCATGGAACAGTTCGAAGTCGCTGGCATCAGTCAAACTCATGACGAGATGGTGCGCAAGATTGAAGAAGAGACGGCTGTCAACGAGGCACGGATGGAGATGGCCTTAGACAATGTTGACCAGCAGAAGATCAAGATCGAAGAAGAAGCGGAGAAGCTGCGAGCCAATGAATTGGTGAAGCAATTCAAGGTCGAAATGGGGCTGATATCTCCGGAACCCTCCACAGCGGCCGCGGAGAAGACCATTGGTGTGAAAGAGGGACAGAAGACTTCCTGAAGAGAACACGTGGTGGGGGCGGCCCACGTGGCCGCCCGGGGGCGATCACGAGGATTGCGCCCACACCTTCGAGGAGGCATTTATGGCAGTCAAGATCGAACGGGGTGGTTGGCTTCTTATTCTTCTGATTGGGCTTGCCCTGGTTGGATACAGTCTTAATAAGTACGGCGTACTGAACATCGGCAGTTGGTTAGGCTCTCACGGCGGGTCCACGGCCGGCACGGTGGACACCTCGAAGCCACTCCCCCTGCCAACTTCCAGCACCGCGCAGGCGAACGAGGTGCGGGTTCGCGTCAACATCTGGGTCGGATGCGCGGCCGGGTTGGTGGCGAATGGCGGGCTGGATACGGCGCCCGACTCGATTTATGACAAGAAAGGGCTAAAGGTTTCGTTCAAGATCATCGATGATTGGACGGAGGGGGCCGCAGCGCTGGCCACCAATAACGTGGATGTGATGCTAACCACCGCGGACGTTTGGGCGAAGGATTTCGGGCAGTTCCAGGAGAAGGGTTTCGGCGCACACGCCTTTTACATGGTGGACTGGTCGCGCGGCGCCGACGGCCTGATCGGGAAGCAAGGCATCAACAGCCTCGAGGACTTGGCCGGCCAGGTTGTGGCCTTCGCTCCGTACACTCCCTCGCACTTCCTGCTCTGGAATGGGCTGAAAGGCTCAGGCCTGAGCACCGAACAGCAGAACGAGGTTTTTGCAAAAGCTGTACATACCAAAGATGGCATCGAACCTGCCACACTGTTTGCGCAGCAGAAAGTTGACGCCGCCGTGGCGTGGGACCCTGACATGAGCGATGCCGTGACCAAGCGCCCCGGAGCCAAGAAGATCTACGACACTCACGTGGCCAACCGGCTGATTGCAGATATCCTGGTGGTGAGCGACCGCTTCGCGGCGCAGAATCCGCAGACGGTCATCAACTTCGCCCAGGGTTGGCTGGAAGGCGTGGAGTTCATCAAGTCACAACCCACGCGGGCTTACACATTGATCGGCACCATCAAGGACTTCAACATTCCTACCGACCTGGCCAAGACCATGCTGGGCGGGGTGAGGTTGTCCGATTATGCCGACAACGTTGCTTTCTTTGGAACCGCTGGCGCACAGTCGGATTACGCCAACATCTTCAAGATGGCGCAGGACATGTATCGGGAAGAGCGCTTGATCAAGCACATTGCGGATCCTGAGACTTCCGTGGACCGGCGTTACATCGAAGCCTTGAGTGGTAAATTCTCGAGCACTTCCACCGAGGCGCCCATCGAATACAAGGCCCCGGCAAAGGGCGCCGTTCCTATTGCCACCCAGCACCGCTCCATCTACTTTGATACGAACTCGGCGAACATGAGCCTGGATTCCCGCGCGGTCGTAGATGAGATTGCCGAGTTTATGCGCGCCTACGAGAACACGGTTGTGGATATCGAAGGCAACACCGATTCGACCGGCTCACGAGAGCATAACATGGAGCTTTCGAGAGAACGCGCCGAGGCCGTGAAGCACTACCTGATGGAAAAGCACGGCTATCCCGCGAGCCGCATGCGGACCGCTGGGAATGGCCCCGACAAGCCCATGGATACCAACGCTACGCCGGAAGGGCGCGAGAAGAATCGCCGCACCGACATTAAGGTGTACCCGAACCCCGGGGCATGACGCGAGTGGCGAACAAGGACGAAGGAGACCCCCTCACCCGGCCCGCCCCGGCTGAAGAAAACGCCGGTTGTGGGCCACCCTCTCCTCCAAGAGGGCGAGGGCTTGATTATCTGAATGGCTAAGCTCTTTCAGATTCGTCGCGACGTTTCGCCCCGCGCCAAGATGGCTCTAGCTTTTCTGAGCTGGGGCCTGATTGTGGTGGCGTGGTTCATCCTGACCCGCTGGGATATTCTCCCGCCTTTTGCCCTGCCTCGCCCGGCCGGAGTCATCCACGCTTTCGGCCGCCTTTGGGTGGATTACAATTTGCTGGGCAATGTCGTGCAGAGTTGGTGGCGTATTGCCCAGGCCTTCTTCTGGTGCGCGTGCATCGCGATTCCGCTGGGTGTGCTGATGGCCAGCTTTCGCTGGGTTCACCATCTTGTAAACCCTGTGGCGGCCCCGATGCGCGCTATGCCCATCACCGCTTTCTTGCCCGCTTTTATTGCGCTGTTTGGCATGGAAGAAACCATGAAGGTGGCCTTCCTCTGGTTTGGGATGTTCTTCTACCTTCTGGCTGTGGTAGTTGAGGAAGCTGAACGCGTAGACGACAGCCTTATCGAGACGGCTTATACGCTGGGCGCCAACCGCGGCCAAGTGCTCTGGCTGATTTTCAGGGCCTCCTTCCCTGGGATTTTTGGGTCGTTCAGAATCCTCTATGACATCGGCTGGACCTACGTGATCTTGGCCGAGATGGTTAACGCCCGCAGGGGCGTGGGGTACATGGTGGAAGCAGCGCGAAAAGTTCTGGACTTCGAGAGGGTCTACGCAGGCATCATCGCCATCGGATTTGCGGCTTTCATATTTCGCTGGTTTTTGACGTTTTTGGAACGCCGTTTATTTCCGTGGCGTCAGGTTCAGCGGCCTGCCACCGAGCACCTTGCAGCGGTGGGTGCGAGCGCTACGGCGAAGAACCGTCATCAGCCTGCAGCCGGCAGCCAGAAGTAGGCTTGGTGCCCCGCAGGGGCACAAGATAGCAGCCGGGGGCAACGCCCCCGGAAAGAGGTTCGCTCGTTTCCCAGACCCTGAAAGGGTCGCATAAGCGCTAGCGCGGGGACTCGCAATCGGCGAGCCCGCGTTAGGATTCGACCCTATGCAGGGTCGAATCTCGTTGGGCGGTGTTCTCCGGGGGCGTTGCCCCCGGCTACTTTATCGATCCCCTCCGGGGATCTTCTCGTGAACGATGCCAAACAAGGTGAAAGTCCAACTCGACAAAGTCTGCCGGACGTTCCTAGGTGCGGCGGGCGAGCGAATCGAAGCACTCCGGGACGTAAGCCTCGAGGTCGAAGAAGTATACTCAGCCGAAGGCAGGGATTTGGGAGAATTCAGGGTGCTGCTCGGCCCTTCGGGTTGCGGCAAGTCCACCATTCTGCGCTTGATCGCGGGTCTGGATTTTCCTGACAGCGGGAAGGTTGAAGTGAACGGCAAGCCGGTCGAGGCGCCGGGTCGCGACCGGGGCATGGTATTTCAGAAATACACTTCTTTCCCTTGGCTCAGCGTCGCAGACAACATTGCCTATGGGCTGACGATTCAAGGCGCGCCGGCGGCGCAAAAGAAAGAGACCGTGACAAAGCTGGTGGAAGCAGTGGGCCTATCGGGATTCGAGAAATCCTACCCTGACCGGCTCTCGGGTGGAATGCAGCAGCGAGTCGCTATCGCTCGCACGCTGGCGGTTCGGCCCGAGGTGATTCTGATGGACGAACCCTTCGGCGCGCTGGATGCCCAAACGCGGGGCGACATGCAGGCCCTGTTATTGCGAATTTGGGATGAGACCGCATGCACCGTGCTCTTTGTAACTCATGACGTGGAAGAAGCGGTTTACCTGGCTGATCGAGTCTTTATACTTAGTGCCCGCCCCGGTAGAATAGTGGAGGACGTTCCGGTTGCACTCGGCCGTCCGCGGGACCCGGCAATGAAGCAGACCAAAGAGTTTCACGATCTTCAGGACTACGTGCTGGCGTGCCTCCGACGTGCTCCGGGGACGGGCCATGTGCGGGTGGGTGTTTGATGGCGGAGGAGAAAACTTCCCAGCAGGGCGCGGCCGAAGAAGCCGGTTCAATGTTGGGAGGGATGGTCAAGCGCGAGGCTGAGGAGCTTGGCTTAGAACAGACCGACCTGGTGAAAGCCGCGCTCAAGTGGCAGTACAACTGGATTGGGCTCGCGGGCGCCGCGCTTTTCGCCGTGCTGTCGGGGACGGGACTTCCGCTGGTGCTGGCCGCCGGCTTGGAGATGATCTATCTGAGCCTCGCGCCCCGCAGCAGCGCCTTCCGGCGTTTGGTGCGCTCCTGGAAGTACGCCGAGCAAAAGCGCCAGCGCGAGATGAAGCTGGGCACGATGTTCAACGAAATGCCGCCCGAGCTTCGAACCCGCTATGCTGCCCTGGATTCCCTGTGCGTCGGCATTCGCGCCAATTACAGCCGCTTGTCGTCTACCTCGCAGATGTTTCTGGAACAGATGGAACAGAGGTTACGGGGCCTTCTTGAGGCTTACTTGCGCTTGCTCTACGCCGACTATCAGCACAGCGAGTACTTGCAGACCACCGACCCTGACCCCATCAAACAGAATGTTGCCAATTTGCAGCGCACGCTGAATTCAGATCCGCCGCAGGTGCAGGAGATCAACCGCAAGCGAATCGAAATCCTGGGGAAGCGACTGGAGAAACACGAAAAGGTCCGCGACAACCAGAAGGTGGTGCAGGCGCAGTGCTCGGCAATCGAAGACGTCCTGCAACTAATCAACGACCAGTCCGTGACCATGCGCGACCCGCAGCAGGTGAGCGATCAACTGGACAACTTGGTGCGAGATGTCGAGCAGACCGAGGAGACCGTGCGGCAAGTCGAGGCCGTCTTCGATATGGCGGTGCCGGGAGTCGAAGAGACGCTGTCCCCGTTGCCGACCGATTCATCGGTTTCGGGTTCCGGCCCCATATCCAGCTCGCGCATTCGGAATGACAGGGCTGGGTGAAGTTTTGAACATGGGCACCACACCAACTCCGAATAACGCACACTTGGAATCGCTGCCCGCCTGGGCGAGGGAACTGTCCGAGAAGTACTATTCGCGCACGCTTGCCATGTTCGTGCTCTATGGCAACGTGCGAGACTATGTGCCGTTGAAGCGCGAAGGCACGACCCAGTTCCTCAGCTTGCCGCGCTTTCTCAATGAGGCCCTCTTTCCTCGCCGCGATCTGATCCTGAGTTACGATCGGGGTGGCGGCCTCGCCTTTGCGCAACCCGAAGCCCAAGCGGATTTCCTCCGTGCTTTGTCAGGCTACGACAGTTACCATGGCACCAACTATGCCGCCGGCCTGCCCCGCAACCCCGATGGGGTGCTTAACCTACTCGATAACTACCTGCGGCTGCGCATCGCGGAAGGCAAGAAGATCGCGCTGATTATCGATTTTGCAGAGACCATTGCGCCCGCCGGCGACGTTTCGGGAATGCCGGCGGAGGATCGCAATTCGCTGGTCATTCTCAAGCGCTGGGCTTTGAATCCCGCGTTCTTGAAGGCGGATGTCACCCTTTGCCTGATTGCTGAGAATCAGACTGACTTGAACCAGGGAATTGTCCAAAACCCTGCCGTGGCTTCTATTGCCATTCCTTTGCCCGACGAAGCTGATCGACTTGAGTTCATCCGGTCGCAGTTGGCCGGCGCGCCGCTGTTTTCTGGTTCGGAGGTCAATGACGCTACTCTGGCCAAGCTGACCGCAGGCGTGAAGCGCGTGCAGCTACAGACTTTGATCTCATACGCCGTGCAGAATAGTCAGCCCTTGACGCTCAAGTTCCTCACCAAGCGGAAAAAGGAGTTGATCGAGGCGGAATCGGGCGGCCTGCTGGAATTCATTCAGAGCCGTTTCGACCTCTCGCTGGTCGCAGGGAACGATCAGGCCAAAAAGAAGCTGCAAAACGCGGCGGCCGCGATTCGCGCCGGAAGAACCGATGTCCTCCCCATGGGATACGTCATCTGTGGGCCCGTGGGCACCGGGAAAACCTTTCTAACCACGTGCTTCGCGGGCGAGGTCGGAATTCCCGCCGTCATCCTGAAGAACTTTCGCAGCATGTGGCAGGGTGTTACGGAAGGAAACCTGGAGCGAGTGCTTAACCTGCTTCAGGCGATGAGCCCGATTGCCGTTATCGTGGACGAGGCGGACGCGCAGTTGGGCGATCGCTCGAGTTCCGGTGACAGCGGGGTATCGAACCGCGTTTTTGCGCAGATCGCCCAGTTCATGGGCAACACCGAGCTGCGCGGAAAAGTCATCTGGTTCCTGCTGACCTGCCGCCCCGATTTGCTGCCCGTCGACCTTAAACGCCAGGGACGAGCTGAGGAACACATTGCGCTCTTCTACCCGGATACCGATGAGGAGCGCTTGGCGCTCCTGCGCGCCATGCAAAAGAAGACCGGCATCGAGATTGGTTCCCAGGAGGTCGAGAAGTTCTTCCTCGAGCATGCCGGTACGTTGTCCGGGGCCGATATCGAAGCGGTGCTTATGCGGGCCCGCATGAAAAGCGCGCTGGAGAATGAGGTTGCGGTAGATGTGGATGATTTGAAGGCGGCCTTGGAGGATTTTGTCCCGCCATCCTATCCCACCGAAATCGAGTTGCAGAATCTGGTGGCCGTATTGGAATGCACCAGCAAGAGCCTCCTCCCAGAAAAATACAAGAAGATGGAGCGCGCCGAGGTGATCCGCCGCGCCAACGAATTGGCCGCTCTCACGCGCTAGGCTCGTGTTCCCGTTCGGTGTTACTCAAGACTGAATCCCGGAATCTGAAATCTGCAATCTGAAATCCTGTGGGCCTCCGCGGGCGGCGTAAAGAACTCACCCCAGAGGCCACAACTGAGACACTACGCGGCGCCACGCCGACTTGACACAAATCCGAAAAGTAAGCCGGTTTTTCTCACGCAACACCAGCCGTACGGCCACACGTGCCCCGCCTTTCATCCCGTCTCGTTTACAAGATGCCCTTCGCCGCTCCGACCGTCTATTCCCTATTCCCTATTCCCTGTTCCCTGCTCCGCACGCTCAGGCGTGTGCTGGCATCTTCGTCAGCATAGGCAGCCACAATCTCTCCGAAGTAGACGCGATGAAAATCGCCGCTGGGATAGAACTCCTCGCGAACTGCCTGGGCGAGCGCCTCGGGCACCAGATCGTTGCGATGCAGCGTCCGGCACTCGTAGTGAACCACGCACTCTTTGATAATTGGCGAACGCACCTCGCGGCTCGGAATCGGGGTCAGTTGCGCCTCTTCAAACTTGTCGTGATCACGCCCTGAAACCGTCCCACAATGCGCCACGGCCTCCGGTATTTCTCTTGGGGGCACGTTCACAGTAAAGTCGTTAACCTGTTCCAGCCGGCCATAGGTGTGGCGCGAAGGCCTGACCAGCACGATGAAGACGGGGCGGGACCAGATGCAGCCAATGGTTCCCCACCCGATCGTCATGACGTTTGGTTTTCCATCCGCGCCCGTACTCACCAGCAAAAGTCCGTCATCCCGCATTCGCTGGATCGTTTGGGCGAAGTAATCCGTAAATCGCACTTGTACCTTGTTCACGTCGGTGTCACCTCGTATAAGAATCCAGATGTCAGTGCAGCGTAGCAACCTGGGAGTCGCAGGTGGAGAGTCAAAACATGCGCAACATGACCAGCGGCTCACCGGCCAATCAACAAAGCATACCACAGCACCGGCGCTGGTTTTCGGAGGATCGCCACCGCGCCGTTGAAGTGCCGCGCGGGGTCCGGAAGCGACAACCTCGTTAAGCCGGCAGGCTTGGGGTAAGCGGCACACCTAAGCTCGGGAAACCTCGGTGACACAATCTGTCACACCGTCTCGACGCAAAATGGCGAGTCCAGTACTTTTATACTAGAAATGGTGGACTTAAGTCCTGCCAGTATCCTAACTTATTGCAAACACGTAGGTTATCTCGAACCAAAATGCATTTTGGGATTCCGGGTGGCACGGGAAGTGCTCTACACCATCAGTGGGTTACATGGGTAATATATGTAACAAGGTGGATATATGAACAGAAATCCACGAGGTTTTTCACTCATAGAGTTGCTGATTGTTGTTGCAGTCATTCTGGTTATAGCAGCCATCGCCATACCTAACTTAATGCGGTCGCGGGCCGCAGCCAATCAGGCTTCGGCGGTGGGATCGCTCCACGTAATGAACACTGCGGAGGCCACCTACAGTTCAACTTATGGCGGCTACAGCCCAACCTTGGGATACTTGGGCCCCCCGAGCACCGGGACGACTCCGGTCCCATCGGGTGCGGGACTAATTGACAGTATCCTTTCCGGTGGGTCGCCTGGCGCCACAGAGAGTAACAAGAGTGGCTATACCTTTACCTACTCTCCGGGTGTCGCTGATTCATCGGGTAGGATTTACTCATACTCAATTACCGCCGACCCTATTACCCCAGGTTCGAGCGGCTACAACCATTACTACACCGACCAGATTGGCGTGATTCGTCAAAACACGACCGCAGAGGCTGGTTCGACCGACTCTCCGCTGGCTGGCTAGCTGTCCCGAACCCTTGACAGCTAGAAGGAGTCAGAAGACCTAAACAACTCACGCGAAGCCACAATACCGTACAGAACCGCAAAGTCGAAGCCCTTTGTTTTCCTTGCGATCCTGGCGCGCTTTGCGCCTTTGCCTGAGCCTGCTTTTTTCCGCTGATTTTTCCACGGATTCTTACTCGCCGGTTTTCCTGCTAACCTTCCGACTACTCAGACGTCTAAGTAGTGTGAGGTTTGAACATGCCTAAGCCCGATTCGCTGCAAGGCTCGCTCGATCTGCTGGTTCTCAAAACCCTCTCGCGGCACCCTCATCTGCACGGCTACGCCATCATGACGGCTATCCAGGCGAGATCCGGAGACGTCCTTCGAGTGGAGGAAGGCTCGCTCTATCCGGCGCTGCACCGCATGGAGGAGGCCGGTTGGATTCGCGCCGAATGGATCACGAAAGAGAATGGGCACCGGTCGCGCCTCTACGAGCTGACGCCGGATGGCAAGAAACAGCTCTCGACCGAAGAGTCGCGCTGGCTGGCAGTGACGGCGGCTGTGAATCGCGTCTTGAGAACGGCAGGGCCGTAGGTTCACACGTAGCGCTGGCCTTTAGGCCAGCATCTGCCGACCCTTCGCTGCGCTCAGGGCAGGCTCTAAAGGTCGGCGCTGCTTCACAGAGGACATTGCCCTAAGGACGGTGTGATATGTCGTGGTGGTCACGCATTGCGAATGTTTTTCGCGGGGATCGATTGAGCCGCGAGATCGAGGAAGAATTTCAGTCGCACCTTGAAGAGGCGATCGAGCAGGGCCGCGACCCCGAAGAAGTGCGGAGGGCGTTTGGTCCGGCGCTGCGCCTGCGCGAAGAGAGCCGCGACGCGAGGCTCATCCCGTGGCTTGACTCGCTGCGCGCCGACGCCATTTTCGGCTGGCGGCAACTCAAGAAGAACAGGGTCGCCTCCGCCGCAGCCATCCTCTCGCTGGCGCTCGGGATTGGGGCCTGCACCGGGGCATTCCGGCTCATTGACGCCCTGCTGCTGCGGCCCTTGCCGGTATCAGATCCCGGCCAACTGTACGCTCTGGCTCGCCAGTACACGGGGCCCGATGGCAAGCCCCAAACATATGACGGCTGGGCGTATCCGGCGTTCCGTCTGATGCGCGCTGCGGTGAAGGACCAAGCCGAGCTGATAGCGATCTCGTATTCTGACCGGACGGATGTGACCTACGGATCGGACGCGGAGATAGAAAAAGCGTACCGCCAATATGTTTCGGGGTGGATGTTCAACTCTTTTGGTCTCCGGCCCGCGGCGGGACGCCTGTTCACCGAAAGCGACGATTCGAAGCCTGGCGCGCACCCCTATGCCGTGCTTTCCTACGATTATTGGACGAGCCGCTTCGGACGAGATCCAAAGGTGATCGGGCGCACCTTCCGAATCGGCAACGACCTCTACGAAATTATCGGTGTCGGCCCGGAACGCTTTACCGGCACCGAGCCCGGCACGGTAATCGACATCTTCATTCCCACCATGATGCATCCTGCGGTCCGGGCTCCAGACTGGACCTGGATGCGGACGCTGGCTCGGGTGAAGCCCGGCGTTGCCATGGAACCCCTCCGCGCCAAGCTGAGCGCAATCTCGCGAGCCTTCGAAGCGGAGAGGGCAAAGGGTCTCGGCGGAATCCCCAAAAAAGACATGGATGAAATGCTGAACCAGAGGCTATTGCTGCAGCCGGCAGCCGCGGGTGTTTCCGATCTCCAGAACGACTACCGCACTTGGCTCGCGGCGCTCGGTGTGCTGGTGGCGCTGGTGCTGCTGATTGCCTGCGCCAACGTCGCCAACCTGATGACGGCGCAAGCGGCCTCGCGGGCGCGCGAGATGGCTCTACGCGTCTCGATTGGCGCCGGACGTGCACGCCTGGTGCAACTGGTTCTGGTAGAGAGCGCCTGGCTCGCCCTCCTCGCTGCCGCCCTCGGCGGGGTCTTTGCTTGGTGGGCAACGCCTGCCGTCGTCAGCATGATCAATCCGCCGGACAACCCGGCGCGCCTGTTCCTCCCGGCCGACTGGCGGGTGCTGGGGTTCGGCCTGGTGCTGACCGTGGGGGTCATGTTGCTGTTCGGTCTGGCGCCGGCGTTGCGTGCCTCGGGAGTCAAACCGGTGAGCGCGCTGAAAGGCGGGGAAGACCCGCACTCGCGCCGCCGTGTGATGCACGCGCTCATCGCGGTGCAAACGGCCTTCTGTTTTCTTGTGCTTTTTGTGGCCGGCCTCTTTGTTGCCACGTTCGATCATTTGTCGAATCGCCCCACCGGTTACTCCGCTGGCCGGGTTCTCACTCTCGATACGGTCACGGCGAGGCCGCAGCTACCGGCCTCATGGGATCAGGTAGCGGAACATCTGCGCGCACTGGCGGGTGTGGAATCGGTGGGGATAACCAATTCGGCGCTGCTGACCGGGTGGAGTTGGAACAATTTCATATCGGTCAACGGCGGACCTCCCAACGGGGTACTGGCTTACATGCTAAAGGCCTCGCCCGGGTGGATCGACGCGATGAAGATTCCGCTCCTCGAAGGCAGGGACTTCCGCCTCAGCGACACTTATCCCGGCTTCGCGATCGTTAACCGGACTTTTGCTAAAACGTACTTCAACGGTGAGGATCCCGTTGGGAAGCCGTTCGAGGTAATTTTCAGTGGAGGCTTCCGCCTGCGCTTTGAATGCGTGGGCTTGGTCGGCGATGTAACCTACCGCGACATTCGCGAGCCCTTCTTGCCCCAAGTCTATGTTCCGTTTCACTCGATCGATGCCAAGGGTGTGTTGGAGCCGATCAGCCAGGGAACGTTTATCGTGCGCACGTCCAACGCGAACCCAATGGCGCTGGTGTCCCTGCTGCGCCGCGAAGTTTCGCGGGCGCGGCCCGAATTCCGGGTCAGCAATATCCGCACCCAGACCGAGATCAACGAATCGCACACCATCCGCGAGCGCCTCTTGGCGCGTCTGGCGCTGTTCTTTGGCCTCGTCGCCCTGTTGCTCGCGGGTGTGGGCTTGTACGGCGTGCTTGACTACTCCGTGCACCAGCGACGTCGCGAAATCGGCATTCGTATGGCGCTCGGCGCGCAAGCCGGCGATGTGGCGCGGCGCGTGACCGTGGAAGTCTTCTCGATGGTGCTCGCCGGGGCGCTCGGGGGCCTGGCACTCGGCATGGCAGCCGTGCGCTATATCGCGTCGCTTCTCTATCAAGTGAAGGCGACAGACCCCGCGATGCTTGCAGTGCCCGCAGCGGCGATTTTCGCTGCGGCGCTGCTGGCCGCTTTGCCACCTGTGATCCGTGCGGTACAGACCGATCCGATCACGGTCCTGCGCTCGGAATAGTGCCCAAATCGTGGGGGCGGCCCTTGTGACCGCTCCCACACCGTGGCTTCAATCCTTCCCGGCGTGTTGGTGGATTTCCGCTGCCCCGGCGTTCACTTTCTTCACTGTCTCAACAAATTCCTGATAAGCCTTGTCTTGAATATCGACCAGGCGCTAAAACCCCATTGGCGAATTCGGGCCAGCGCCTCCCGTCCCCAGGCGTTGCGGTCAGGATAAGTCTTTTCGAGGGTCTCGCGATCCTGAGACTCGACTCTGGAAACCGGAAAATAGAAGCGCGATGCTTGACAGAACGTTCTTTGGTTGTATTCTCCTGACGTATCTTCCATATTACATAACTCCGCGACACAGGCGGTGTATCATGCGCAAGCTCCTGGCGTGCCTGAGTTGGTTCGGGATGCTCGGAGGGGCGGCGTTGCACGCCGGACAAGCCATGCGGCTCGTGGAAGAAGTGTCGCCCGCCAGCGTGCGGGGACACGCGACGGTTTATGAGACGATCAACCGCAAAGCGGCCACAAATCCGGTGCGCGACTTGAAGGTTTACCTTCTCGCTTCAGAAGCGGCCAAACCGTTCGAGGAACTCCAGAACAAGTGCCGTCGAGTGATGAGGCAGCCTAAAGCCGATCCCGTCCAAATCTATCAACTCTGCGAAATAGCCTTGAACCAGGCGTTCCAGTTGGTTCCCACGCTGCCGGCATTGGCCACGACGAAAACGGGCGCCGACGGCTCTTTCGCGTTCGACAACGTCGCCGCGGGCAGGCCGTATCACGTAATCGGCATCAAGTCCAGTGAGGATGGCAGCCCTATCGTGATCGTGGTCAAAACCTCGCGCTTACGCGCGGGCGAGCGGCTCAATCTCGAGCTTTCTGAGAACGCGTCCTGGACTGGCCCCGTAGTCGAGTAGGAGGGGCGTAGGGGCAACCCTTGTGGTTGCCCGAGGAAGGCTATAGGGCCGCCCCTTCAGCGTAAGAGGGGAGGACGTCCGCACCGATCCGGTTCATCGGATCGCCACGGCACCGGGCTTGTCCCTTCTAATATTCAGGGCGTAATCCCCATGTCCGAGATCCTTCAACGTGTACCCCTCGAACCTCAACGGGACCACACCTTACTTTAGTACCGTTGATCCCCAGCCCCATTCTGGCGAGAATCGAAGTCGGTTTTAGCACAAGATGGGACGGCAGGTGCGTTCCTGGCTCGGCAAGCACTACTTTGAGTCGCTTCTGGCGCAGTAGCCTTGCTACAGTCCCACAGCGCGCCACGCAAATCGAACCTCAATTTACTTGTTGCTCAAGCCCTTAAGTCGTTGTATATATATGTCCCGCAAGATTCCACTCTCGTTCCACCGGAGGCTACTATGGAGTTGTCTGCAACCGTGCTCTTAGCGAGTATTGTGGTCGTCGCTTTGCTCGCCATTTATGTACCCACGATTTACATTCGCAAGACGAATAAGCTCCTGGCCATCTTGGAGAAAATCGAGGCCAACACCCGCAAATAGTGGCGCGTCCAGCTCTTGATTTGACGTGACGACTGCGAAAAAGGTAGTCAGGATCCAATAGCCATTCCCGGGCGGAGGTCCGCCCCCGGACAAAAACTAATCAAGCCGAAACCGGAAGCGCTCTCCGGTTTGGGATGGGATTATGTCCGGTTTCTGCGGAAACGACGCCTGGGATGCTCTTGGAATGACGACCTAACCGCATAGTAACGCACAAGCAGCAGTCTCGCTTTCCTCAACGCCGAAACGCCGACCGCTCTTCGCTGCCCTTGAACGATGGTTAGTTATTTCCCTCACTTCTATCATTCGTCCAGCCGAAAATATGGGTAGAACTGAAAGATCCCAAGGGGGAGAGGTCGTTCTTAGGCCAGGCAGGGTAGAACGTCGAGAGCAAATCAGGAGGAACGGGGGCTGCCCGTGCCCAGTTGGGCTAAGGCAGAGGGAGGAATACATGGCATTGGATGCGGGACTGCGCACGCTACAGCGAGAATATGAACAGAGAACAACGCCACTTCTGGATACTATCGAGGCCCTCGCATTCGTGATGGAGGCCAAAGACCCTTACACACGCGGCCATTGCGAGGAGGTCTCCTGGTGGGCGGCCAAGATTGCCAGCCAAGTCGGTCTACCGGAGACGGAAATTCAAGACATCAAGCTGGCAGCGATCGTCCACGATATCGGCAAAATCAACGTGCCCGGGCAAGTGCTCCGCAAGCCCACGGTTCTAACGGAACAGGAATTCGAAAGAATGAAGAGCCACGCGGCTTGGGGCTCGAAGATCCTGGAGACTTTGAAAGAGAAAGGGATTGCGCGGATCGTGCGTCACCACCACGAGCGATACGACGGCAATGGTTACCCCGACCGCTTGCAAGGTGAGGAGATCCCCCTCGGAGCGCGAATCTTAGCTGTGGCGGAGTCTT
>Ga0326728_10011734_pt1 | contig 19828 bp, 14 predicted proteins | sample MB3enrmetagenome_FD_207602 | JGI IMG/M metagenome (GOLD analysis project Ga0326728, IMG submission 207602) | Lab enriched peat soil microbial communities from McLean, Ithaca, NY, United States - MB31MN | ecosystem: Environmental > Terrestrial > Soil > Wetlands > Peat | place: USA: New York... | reverse complement strand
TATTCGTCGCCAGCAACAAGAGCACCTGGACCTCGCGCCTCCGCTCGGGATCCGGGTTGTTGCTCGTTTCGGTCTCTAATGCGGTACTGGACAGCCACTCAATCGCATTTGCACGAAGGAGCCGCAAGATCTGCTCCACGGCTTCGGCCTCCTCCGCTATACGTTGCTGGTCCTGGTCATCCGTCAAGCGATTCAGGCAGCAGGCGTCCAGGTATATTTTCACGTGTCCTCTATGCAACTCACCCCACGACTTCCTCAACCATTTTACGCGCAGGTCCGCGAACATAGCCGCCATCGACTATGGCCACGGAGCCGGCGGACCTGCCGCTGCGGAAGATTGTGCTGGGCAACTCCCCCATCGCCGGCATCCTCTCCATCGACGAAGGCACGTACGTCGATGGCCGCTGGGTTCCCGGACGCAGGCTGAACGGGGACGAGAACGGCCAGGGGAAATTCATGCGGCTCGTCGGCGGCAACAGCCGCAACGGCAGCATCCAGAGGGTGAAGCTCTATCGCTACCGCTGACGGTGCGCGACTGGAAAGTGGCAGGCACCGAGTCTCTTGTGGTCCGGGTTAGTCTTGACATTGCTAATGAATTAGTACTACAAAATTGGCATGTGTGCTCCGGTTGGTCGCGCCACCTATGCCGGCCTGTTGTTGCTGGCGTGTTTATTCAGCCGCGCGGCGGCTCGACAGGACGATCCCGCTGCCGCCATGCAAACGCTCATCGAGGCCGGCGACGCCGGCTACCTGCGCGGAGACTACGAAGCCGGACGCCAGGCGTTTGAACAGGCCTGGCAACTTGCCCAGGACACCCCGCCCGACAACCCCGTCCGCTACGATATTCTGAAGCGCCTCGCCTCCGTTCGCGCCGCGGCCGGAGAGTTCGCGGACGCCGGCAACTATCTGCAACTGGCCATCGACTGGCGCGAGAGTACGCTCGGCGAGAACGATCCCCAAATCGCCGGCGACCTGCTGGTATCCGCGGCTCTCTGCCGCAGCATGAAGGATTACGGCCGGGCCGCCGCCATCCTGAACCGCGTGCTCGCCATGCATGTGCGCACTGTGGGTTTCGACAGCACCGCCGTAGCGGACGATTTCAGCCGCATGGCTCAGATCGATCTGGATCGGAAGGATCTGCCGATGGCCGCGAGCTCGCTCAACGCCGCCCTGGCGATCCGCAAGAAGCTGGCCGGGCCGCTGGACGTCTCGCTGGTCCCCGATCTCGATCGCCTCGGCGAAGTTTCGACTACCATGCGCCGTTACGACAAGGCCGAAGAAGCGTTCCGCCGCGCCCTGGTCATTCGCGAGACCCTGTACGGCAACCGGCACGCCGACCTGCTGGCCACCATCGACGGCCTGGCGTACGCCCTGTTCGGCCAGAAGAAGTACGACGAAGCCGAGCCGCTGTACCAAAGGCTGATCCCGCTGTGGGTCGAGTCGGTGGGCGGTGAGCACCCCATGGTGGCCATCGCGCTGGACAAAGTGGCCGCCTTTTACGCCGACCAGAAGAAATACGATCGGGCCAAGGAAGCCGCCGACCGGGCCAACGCCATCCGCGCCTACTGTCTCGCCACCGGGTTGGGCCAACAGGCCGCCGAGCAACTCGCGGAGAGTAACAAGGCGGGCGCCGTGGCTCTCTACAGGCGGGCGCTGGCGGTGCTCGATCCGCCCAGCCCGGTCTACCAGGAGCTGCGCGCCACCATCGAGGGGATGCTGAAGCTCCTCGAGGCTCCACGTCCCAAGACACCACCCCGGAAAACCGCGCCGCCCCGCAGGGCGGAGTGACCGGCGCGGTACAATAACCGCTTCGGGAGGATCGTATCGTGACAGAACTCATCGTTCACCCCACCGCGAAGTTCATCAAGGCAGGCGCAATCCTGGCGGCCATTGTGGTTCTGGTGGTGGAAATCGCGTACCTGGCAAAGTGGCGCCACAACGAGGCGCTGACCTGGCTGCCAATCGTCGTTCCGTTGGTGCTGCTGTGGCCGGCCGAGCGCTGGCTGCGCCGCCGTTTTACCAAGGCGGTGTTTACCGCCGACCACCGGCTGCGCTACGAAGTCGGAATCACCTCCAAATCCACGCGCAATATTCAGCTTTATAAAGTGCAGGATGTGCGCGTGGACCAGCGGCTGGCACAGCGCCTGTGGAAGGTCGGGGATCTCTCCATTGAGACCGCGGGCGAGGCCAGCCGCCTGACGATCCGCAACGTGGACGACCCCCAGGCGCTGGCGGACAACATCATGACCCGGGCGCAGAATGGACCGACCGGCACGTAAGCGGAAAGTAGCGCCCGGCGCCACTTGCTATGATTGGAGTCCAACCTTAACAAGGAGTACTGAAATGCGCGGGACATTCGCGTTCTTGCTGGCACTCGCCCTGGCCGCAGCGGCGGGGAGCGCACAGAGCAGACCGTCCAAGACTCTGGACATCTATTTCATCGACACCGAGGGCGGGCACTCGACGCTGTATGTCGCCCCCACCGGCGAGTCGCTCCTCATGGATACCGGCAGCCCCGGCGGCCGCGATGTGGCTCGCATCATGGCGGTCCTTCAAGCCGCCGGCGTGAAGCAGATCGACCACATGGTATCGACCCACTACCACGGCGACCACGTAGGCGGCCTGGAGGAATTGGCATCGAAAATCCCCATGGTGCAATTCATCGATCACGGCGCCACCTCGGAGCCGAAAGAGATGGTGCCGGGATTCCAGAAAATGTACGCCGCGCTGTACGCCAAGGCCAAACACATGGTAGCTAAGCCCGGCGACGCGATTCCGTTCGACGGCGTGACGGTGTCGGTGGTGACGTCCAACGGCGAGGTGCTGAAGACGCCGCTTCCCGGGGGCGGCAAACCCAATCCGGCTTGCGCCGGCTTTGTGCCGCGGGATGAGTCCCGCGTGGACCCCGATAACCCCATGTCGGTGGGCCTGGTGTTCACCTACGGCAAGTTCCGTACGGTCAATCTGGGTGACTTCACCTGGAACAAGGAACAGGAGTTGATGTGCCCGAATAACCCGATCGGGACAGTGGATCTGTACCTGACGTCGCATCACGGCATCGACCAGTCGGGCTCGCCCGCGCTGGTGCACGGATTGCAGCCGCGAGTGGCGATCATGCACAACAGCACGCGCAAAGGCGGCGCCATTCAAACCATGCAGACGCTGCACACATCGCCCGGCCTCGAAGACATTTGGCAGCTCCACTGGGCGTACGCGGCCGGCCTGGAGCATAATACGCCGGCGCTCTTCATCGCCAACATGGAAGACAATGCCACCATGGCGAACGTGTTGCTGAATCCTCCGGCTACCTTCGGACAGCCAGGCGCCGGCAGACCAGGCCCGGGAGGCCCGCCGCCGCAGGGTGGCCCAGGCGGCCGCGGCGATCACACGGGTCCCGCATTCTGGATCAAGGTCTCCGCACAATCGGACGGATCATTCAGCGTGACGAATACCCGCAACAACTTCACCAAGACTTACGCGGCGCGGAAATAGGCCTGGGGCTTGCGGGTGCTTTCCCGCGACGCCGTCACGCGTGCAATTGCGGCGCCCCGGATGCGCACAGACCTGCGCGCTGGCCACTTTCCGATGCGTGACGGCATGCCGGTTCTGGCGCAGGCCTCGATCGTAGGGGCCGGGCATGCCCGGCCCCTACTTCGGATACACCCGGAAATCGTCGAAGTAGGTGACTGAGTCCGCCACGGTCCACAGGCCGACTTTCCCGGCAGCCGCGAACGTGTTGTCCCAGCCCTGCAAAATGCGGCGATGGTCCACGTACACCTGAAAACGGTTGCCGCGGACCGATACCTTCAGAATGCTCCAGCCGTTGGCGGGGATGTCGTGCTTGACTCCCGGCGCCAGCGAAGTTCGGCGGCCGTTTTCCACCTTATACAGCTCCACATTCTCTTCCAGCGCGTTGGCCCTGGCCAGGTAGTAGTTGTTGGCGTCCCGGTAGCGCCATACCAGGCCGCCTCCCTGGTCCTCGCGCCCTGCCACCGGTTTGATCCGCACGCTGACGTCGCCATCGCGGAGACTCATGTTGTCGAGAATCGCCAGCGGGAACCGGTCACCCGTCGGGTCGCTCGAGACCTGGGCCAAAACGTACGGCTGAGTCGGCGCACTCCCGTCTTTGCGGATCTCCCAGCGCGGTGCGCCACCGCGATTGGTCATGGCCACCGTCCACCCGGGCGGGGTCTGGCCAAGCGGCCCGTTGTCGAAGTTGATTACCCTGCCGGAGGATGCAAGCAACCCGACCGAAACCAGCCAGCTTATCGTCTTCATGCTGCCAAACTAAGGGCGAGTTGCGTTACTGCCCCCCTCACCCTTGGTTTTATTATACCGCGTGGCGCCGGGCCCAGAGGGCACCCCCTTGCCACCCGTGTCTTTTCAGACCAAAGACCACCGGCGCTACATCACCCCACCGCCGGCCGCGCTTTCGCCGGCTCGCACGCCACTGTCACCGCAGCGCTTTCGAGGCCCGGCGACGACGCCTCCACGCGCATCTCGCCCGCCTGCTTGCCCGCCTGAACGATGGCCATGGCCAGCCCGTTGAACGCCCTGCGCTTGTCTCCCTTGTCCGATTCGTGGCTGCTGGCGTCGCCGTTCGACACCCCCAGCAGTTTGCCGCCGCCCGACACCTTGAAGCTCACCTCATTGTCCGCTACCGGAACCACGCGGCCCTGCGCGTCCACCACTTCCACCGTCACCACGGAGACATCCTCGCCATCGGCGGCGATGCGCGCGCGGTCCGGCCGCAGCACGATCCCGGCCGCTGAACCCGTGGTTTCGCGTTTCGCCGTCAGCGCCTGCTGCCCACCCTTCGATCCGCGCGCTTCGATCACCCCCGGCGCGTACTTCACCTTCCACGCCACGTGCGTGTTCTTGACCACCTTCTGCGCGCCCAGGCTCTGACCATTCAGAAACAGCTCGACCTGCTCCAGGTTGGTGTGGCACCAGACCTCGATCTCCTGGCCCTCCTTGCCGCTCCAGTTCCAGTGCGGAAACAGGTGCAGCACGGGCTTCGAACCCCACCACGCCTGGTAGTAGTAGAAATTGTCCTTGGGAAAGCCGCACATGTCCAGGATGCCGAAGTGCGAGTTGATGCATGGCCACCCATACGGCGTCGGCTCGCCGCGGTAGTCGAAACCCGTCCAGGCGAAACCGCCCGCCAGGAACGGGCGCTCGTCGTAGAACTTCCACCAGAACTCGGCGGTGGCCCCCCACCTCGGTTTCTCGGTGTCGTAGGCGCGAACGTAGCCTTTCGCCGCATCGTTTTCGTAAATGCCGCGCGTCGAAACCGTGCTGGCGGTCTCCGAACCCACCAAGGGCTTGCCCGGGAAATCCTGGTGGAATTTGTCGATGGCCGGCTCGTTGTAATTGAAACCCTGCACGTCCACCACGTTGGATGCGCCCTTGCCGCCGTACCCGTTATTCATCGCCACCGTGACCGGGCGGGTGCCGTCGAGCCGCTTGGCCAGCCTCTTCATGGCCCCCACGATGCGCGCGCCGCGCTCGTTGCCCTGCTCGCGCTCCTCGTTGCCCAGAGACCAGATGACGACGCTCGGATGGTTCCTGTGACACCGGATCATGCGCTCCAGTTGGCTCAACCCTTCCGGGGTGGAATCCATCATGCGCGTCTCGCACATCACCACCATGCCCAGCTTGTCGCAGGCGTCCATCAGCTCCGGCGCCGGCGGATTGTGCGAGGTGCGCAACCCGTTCGACTCCATCTCCTTCAGCTTTTCAATGCGGAAATACTGGATGCGGTCGGGCAACGCCGAACCCACGCCGCCGTGGTCCTGATGGCAGCACGTGCCTTTGATTTTGACCGGTTTCTCGTTGAGGAAGAACCCCTTTTCGGCGTCGAACCGCACCGACCGGATGCCAAACGGCGTCTCGTGATGGTCCACCGCCGCACCGCCGGCCTCCACCGTGGTCGCCAGGCGATACAGATTGGGCGCTTCAATGGACCACAGCGCCGGCCCGTTGACCACCACCTGCTGCTCGAATTCGCGGCGGCTCCACGCCGGGATGGAGATGGGCGAGGCCGTGACCGTCGCCACCGCGCTCCCGCTGGGACCCAGAATTCGGGAAACCACGCGGCAGGCCTTGGTCGAGTCGCTGTCGTTCACCACTTCCGTCGTGATCTTCACCGTGGCCGCGCCGGGACGCACTTCCGCGCGCACGAAAGTGCCCCACTGCGCCACATGCACCGCGTTGGTCTTGGTGAGCCACACGTGCCGGTAGATGCCCACGCCTTCATAAAACCAGCCCTCGCCGAGCGTGGCGTCCGCCCGCACCACCAGCACGTTCTTCCCGCCGAAGCTGGCCAGATCGGTGACGTCGAAACTGAACGGCGCATACCCGCTGACGACGGTATCGAGGTAGTGGCCGTTGAACACGACGATGGAATTGCGAAACACGCCGTCGAATTCCAGCGCGATGCGCCTGCCGGCATCGGCCGCGGGCAGGTCGAAGACGCGCCGGTACCAGCCGATGCTGGTGGCCGGGTAATTGCGCCCCAACGGATACGAGCCGTGGTCGGTGAGCGCCCTCGCGTTTTCGAACGGCAACTCGATGGCCCAATCGTGCGGCAGATCCACCTTCTTCCAGGAACTGTCGTCGAACCTCTCATCGGCCGGCGCCACGAAGCCGCCCGACTTGGCGAAGCTGCCGGCGTTGGCGCCGAATCCGAAGTCCTTGGCGGGGTCGTCGGCGTGCCCCAGGTGAAACCGCCAGCCAAAATCGAGCAGCAGCCGCTCCCGGCCCGCGCCGCCGCCGGCCTGCTCCGGCTGGGCCTGTGAGTTCGCCGCGGGCTGCCCCGCCGCCGCGGCAGAGGCCGCGATGCCGGCTCTAAACAGATCTCTGCGTGTCCAATCGCTCATTTCGGGTCCATTGGTCCACAATATCACGTTGCCCCGCGATATCTCTTGCCAGGCATTTGTGGCGTGAGGTGTAACCAATCATCGATATTCGAAATCACCCGCGGTTCGAATCCCTGCCGGGGAGCCAATTCTTGGGCCCCCAGGGATCGGATTTTCAAACCGTGGGCCTCTTGCTTGACAGCTCCGCCGGCTCGGAAAGAGCGGCCCTGGGACTTAGCAGGTGGGGCGTAGAATGTCCCCCCTGTGCTATCCTGGGCTTTGGGCGAGAAACGGACAGGCAAGCTACCCATTCACAAGGTCGTAGACGAGACCGTCTTTTTGAAGCGGCCACGACGTGGTTCAATGCTGAAAGAAGAGGTTTGGGAGAGTGCGGACGGGGAAGTCGTGAGGTACAGTCTGGCGTACATCAACCCAAACATCTGCGGACTGGACAACGGGCGTGTGGTCGGGTACGACAACAGCCACGACCACCATCACAGGCATTTTATGGGGCGGCAGGAATCGTTCGCATTCGCAGGGTACGAATCGTTGGCTGCGCGGTTCTATGCGGAAGTGCGGGAGCTTTGGAGGAAAGAAGATGAAGAGCGCCACAAAAGCCGATGAGAAAGAGATCCCACGACGTGTAACCGTGTCGTCTGGAACGATTGAGGCATTCATCGGACGATCCATGGAACGTGCTCGCAAGATGGATCGCGGCGAGAGGCTTCCATTAGAGATCACGATGACGTTTGAGGACCCTTCCGATCTGGTGAGGCTGGTATCGGCAGAACGAGTGCGAGTGCTCCGAGCCGTTCGTGCGAAGCCGGCGCCGGTCTCAGAGCTTGCTGTGACCCTCAGACGGGACCGCAAAGCGGTGAGACGAGATGTGTCCCTTTTGGAATCCTTCGGACTCGTGAGTACTCGTGATGAGCCAAATCCCGGCCATGGTCGAATGAGAATTGTTGAGCCTCGTGCTGCGAAGTATCAACTCGTGGCGACGATCTAACGTGAAGGCTGGTTTGCGGGGAGCCGCAAGAGATCGCTTTTGCGAATCTGCAGGTTATGGGCGGCCCCAGTTCAACGCTCGAACTTGCCGGACATTTGTGGCCAAATTCCGGATGGCCAACGATACGCCCTCTGCGGGAACGTCGACACCCCGGCGTCAGAGTGTCCGATCATCGTCCAGCGAGGAGCGAGCATCTCGCTACCCGGCCTTCCAAAATCGTTTCGCCGAGCCTCAAAGCAATCGGGAAAGGCTCGTATGCGGCAGCACAAGCGGGAAAGCCGCCCCTACTTTGAGGGCAATACCAGCTTCAGCGGCGCATTTTCGCCCGCCACCACTTTGAGCGGCGGAAAGGCCTTTTCCTGCGATTTGAGAAAATCCGGGTCGGCCATGGTCTGCTGGGCGTCCGCCGCGTCCTCGAAGACATAGACTCTGTAAACGCCGGGAAGCAGCGGCATGGCGGTGAACGCGCCGTTCTCACGCGTCTGCGCCTGCACCCGGTTTCCGAACTGGCCGGGTTCATACACCCCGCCGAAGGGCACAAAAATCAGGCCCGCGCCGTAGACGGGGTGGGCGCCGGCATCCGTAACCGTCCCCGAAATACGGACTGTCTTCGCCACGGTCACTCGTAGCGGCGCTTGCGTACCGTCGAAATCGAATTCGCCGCATTGGTTGCCCCCGCCGCAGAGGACGCGGTTCGGCATCTCCTGGTCGCCGAACTTGATCGACGTCACCTGGCCGCCCACGGCACTCGCGCCCAATCTGTACCGGCCTGGCCACAGGCCGGGAATGACGAAGCTGCCGTCCGGCTCCACCTGGGCCCTCGCGCTGAATCCTGAGGGCAACCGGATTAATGAGATGTACAACCGATCCGGCCTGCCCCCGTCTTCGAAAGCGGCGGTCCCCCGGAGCTCCCGAATCGGCGTCTCGACCACGTTCAGTGTGATGCCATCGATGTTGTCGCGATTGTCGCGGGGAACCAGGATCGTCCGCGTGGCCAGGTGCCTCGGTGTGGCGCCGGAATCCACGGGATAGCTGGTGGTGGCTGTGAACCAATACCTGCCGGGCGCAACGTGGCGCACGATGAAGGTCCCATCCGGGGCGATCGGGACGAGAGAGCCTCCGTTGAACGTCCCCAGGTTTTCCCAGGATACGGTGAGGTACCCCTGCGCGAATCCGTCAGGCAGGATCACGCGCCCGCTCACCGCGACGCCCCCTCCCCGTGCCAGATGGAGGTCGATGCCGGTGACTTCCTCGCCTTCCTTCAGATCGATGGGGCTCGCGTCCTCCGCGGCGGCCGCCGGATACCATGTGGCCAAGTAATCACGGTCGAGCGGACGAACGTGGATGAAGTACCGGCCCGGGGGCAGCTTCCCGATGCGATATTCGCCGCGATCGTCGGTCCGCACTAATTCGACCGGTTGCAACTCCCGAACGCCATCGGCGCTCCGGTACTGAGCCGCGGTGAGAGTGGCCCCGTCGAGGGGCCAGCCATTCTCGTCCAACACCTTGCCCGCGATGGCCGCTTGCGGTCTCATCGCCACCCGCATGGAGAGGTGCGTATCTTGCGGATGGATCGGGACCCGCTGGTGCCGCAGCAGCAAGCGCGGGCCGTCGAGCGACACTTCGCAAGCCGGCGACGAGGCCGGCAACACCGGAAAACGAAAATGGCCGGTGACGTCCGTCGTGGTCCAGTGAAGTTCGGGGCAAGCGGCGGCTACCCGCACGCCCGGGAGCGGCTGGCCGGTCGTTCTGAGGACTACGTCGCCTTCTACCGCGACCTGCGCCAGCGAGGCGGTGGAGAGCAGCAGGATCGCCAGCAGTTCTCTTCCCATCGCTCACCTCCTTCTACAGCTCATGGTGATGCGCAGCGGCCCCTTGGTGTTCGCGGTTGCCTCGAAGCCGTCTGTCAGGACTTCCGTGTCGCCCAGCTTCGCGGAGCTTGCAAAGGCGTTCGTAAGAGCTTCCGGCTGCACATACACCTTGTATTTCTCCGGGATCAGATGCTGCAACACGAACCGGCCATCGGCGCCGGCGTGGAGATCCCGGGCATGGGCAAAATCGCCTCGCAGCATGATCCGTACGGGCGCCGCGGCACAACTGTTTTCGAAAACCACCGTGCCTTCAATGTCCGGGGTGGGGGCCAGGGTCAGGTCGATCCCATCGGCGTCCGCCGTTCCGACCTCGACGGTCCGCCGTGCCGCCGCCACCGGCGCCATGGAGACGTCAGGCGGATTGGTGGCCCACTGGAAGGCCTCGAAAACGTATTTGCCCGGCAACAGGTCCGTAGCTTGAAAGTGATCGCCGCCAATGGCCAAGTCTGGCGACTGCCATGCGTTCGTCGATAGGGGCACAGCGTACACCGATACCCGCAGTCCCGCCGTTTCCCCGGCGCCCAGCCCTAAAACCCGGCCGCTGACCTTGAACCCGCCCTCACGAGCGATCTGGACATCCACGCGCAGTTCCGCGCCTTCGTCCACTGTGACCGGCTTGGTTTGGGAGGGTTTCAGGGCGTGCGGATAGAACGTGGCGCGCTCACTGGCATCGCGCGGCAGCCACATCGCCGGCAGGCCAAAGGAATTCGGATTCGGTTGCGGGTCGACACCGATGTAATACGATCCCGCTGCGAGCGGCCCGAGGCGGTATTCGCCTAAGTCGTTCGTGCGCACGCAGAGCCGGCCGGCATACTGGTAATCTCCCTCCCGAGAGCCCAGGCAGAGACTGCTGTGCCCCCGTTCGCCCATCGGAAAGCGCTGGAGCGCCCCGACCGTCACCCCTTCGACCGCAACGCCGGCCGGATCTGTCACCTTACCCACAATCACGCTGTAGCGCCGCATCTCCAGCCGGATTTCCGCGTTCGGTCTGAAGGTCCCGAGAGAAACAGTCTCGCCGCCGTTCACCCCGGCGGCCTTCCTGGCGCTCATGAATCCCGGGTACGAAGCGTCGGCTTGATAGGATTTGAGCGCCAGCCCGGCGAATCGGAAGTGCCCCTGCTCATCGGCGGTGGTGAACAGCGGATCATCCTGCCCGGACTGGATGCGCACGCGCGCGCCGGCAATCCCACGCCCGGAGGAGGCATCGACGACGTCTCCTTCGACGGAGCGCCCTGGCCGAGCCTGGGCCCGGGCGGGCTGCATGCAGAGAACCACCGCCGCCGCAAGCCAGGCGCCTCTGGAGATAATCGCCATTTCAGGCCTCCTAATCGGAATGATACTCCTGATCCGATCGCGGCAACATAGCTCGTTCGGGTGTCCCTCGGGTTGATTTTGGAGCGGTTGACGGCGCAACCGGGAGTTATCCTATTGACTTCACGGTGCGCCTGTTCTGGCGAACTGGGATCCAGAATGGTGAGTTCGAGAGGTGTCCAGGCTGGGGGCCGGTTGTGGACGATGATCGGCGTTCCACGCCTATCCTGCTGAAAACGCACCTGGTGGTCTGCGACCTCAAATGACGCACCTTATCCAGCGCACCGTGGAGCAGGCGTTTCGCCTGCCATGCCGGTATTCCTACCGGCATTTCCGAAGAACGTCGGCACGGATGCCGACGTGGCAACCTAAAAGGTCGCTCCACGTAGTGGATAAGGCGCATTTTTTGCGCCGCACTACACTACGTTAAGCACTTGTTCATGATGTTGCGGAAGCGGGTGCGGCTGATCTGGTGATCGGCCAGCAGCCGGCCGTTGTAAATCAAGGCAAAAATCGCGTAGGGGGTTGGCGCATTCTGGGCATCGCTCCATGACTCGAGATCGACCACCGTCGGCCTGATATGGTACTCAGTCTCCGCCGTCTCGGCGATGTCAGCCGCGAATTTCGCGATGTGCGGACACTGGCTTGAGCGGATAATGGTCAGGCCCCGGCTGTACTGGCCGGGTTTCCGGTCCCAGCCTTTCTTGAAGGCCGGGTTGACGGCGCCACGATCGAACTTCCGAACCAGGAGTTGGTAGTCTGGCGGCGCGGTATCGACGGCTTCGAAGCCGTTTGCCAAAAACAGCCGGCGGTCGGCCAGCCATGGACCGTCCCGGACCATTACGGCGGCGCCGCGCATGCCGGCCTTTCTGGCATCCTCCAGGCAGGCTTCGACCATGACGCTCCCCCAGCCTTTTCGCTGATGCCGCCTGGAATAGATCCAGACGCAATGGATAAACATGTAGCCGCCGGCTTCCACACCACGCCATGCGAACTCGCCCGGAAGGTATTCAATGTAGCCGCTCGGTTGTCCGTCCGCGGCGAGAAGTGTTTTTGCCCGCAAGCCGAATCTGGCGTTTGCTTGCAGCCAGCAGTGCTTCTGCTGGCGTCCGGGATGAGTGGGGCTCTTGATCCCGCAGCAGGGTAGTGTGTCGAAGCTCGCCGCATCGACGTCAATCAAGCGAGGCGTGCACGTCATAGGAGGTCCTTCCGTGGCGCCCATCACCTTCGAGTCTACTCCTCGGCGCCATCGAAGAGATTCCGGAGGCCCGAACCCGGCTGGATTGCGCGCAGCATGGGCGCTGTTGGGCACTGGCGATCCAGAGAGAGCCCGCGCGGTGGTTGTCTGGCTGGTACAACAAGGGGTCGCGGCCGCCCGCCTCACCTCCAAGGGCTATGGCAAGACGGCCCCCATCGCCGACAACGGCGCCGGCGTGGGAAGAGCCAGGAACCGCCGCGTGGAGATTGCCGATCCGCGATGCACGGCGAAGTAGAAAAGGGGCGTTGCTCCGAACTCCGCGGGTTCTTGCACGCCGCGTGGTTTCCCCAGTTGGAAAGGAGACGGCACGGGGGCGCAGACTCAACCCCAGGGTTCCGGATGTTGACGGCGCGTATCGCCGCTGAGCCGTAAGCGTGACTCCCGCCCCGGTGGGAACACCGCTTCGCGGCGTTTCGCTTACCGGGCTTCAGCGATCAGGTTCGCCACTCTCGACCCAGCGGTCACCGGCTCCACCAGCAGAATGTGGTTGGCGTTGAGCACCATGTAATCCGGCGCGTGCCACTCCTTGCCGCGCCGGATCAGTACGCTGGTGGTCTGCTTAGTGTTGGGGTCGGTCGCCGCTTGCACATAGAAGACGTCGCGCAGCACCGGAAACGGCCCGCCCAGCCCTTCCAACTTGCCGTAATAGACACTGCCATTGGTCAGCAGCACGGCCTGATATGTAGTCCGGAACGTCACTCTGCCCGGTGCCCACAAGTGCCAGACGGTCCACACGACGGCGACGGCCAGGATGACCGCAATCGCAATCGAAAGGATTCTTTTCATGGACGCCTCTCAATTCCTCATCTGATCGGGCGCTTTGCTCGCCAGCGATAAACTCCAACCAGCAAACCGGCGCCAATCAGGAAGCAGGTGGCCGGTTCGGGAGTGCCGCTGCCATTATAACCAACTTCCAGCGTCAGGCTGTTGGCGCCCCACTGCGGCTCGAAATAGTATCCGGCGGACAGCGTCGGATAATCGATCACGTCGAACGAGCCGGTTAGCGCGCCGGTCCAGTTGAGGATGTCGAAGGTGCTTCCGTTGCCGGGAACGAATCCGCTCCAGAGCGAAACGTCGAGCGTTCCAGCCAGGGAAAGGTTACCGTTGACGTTTAACTGGTCGAATTGGCCCAAGCCGGTGCCGCCGAGTTGGATATTCAGGAAGCTTCCGCTCTCCTGCGTGTAGTTGCCGTCAACGGTGAGGATGCCGGGCGAATTGCCGGGATCGGTGGAGCCGTAGACGGTGACATCGCCGTAAATCGTGCCGGAGCCGGAAAGGTCCTCGCCGGAGCCGATGGCGATCGTTGGCGCGATCAGAGTGCCGTTAATGTCGAGACTGCCGGTGTTGGTTAAGGCGCCGCCGATCGTCAGAGTGGAGCCGGCGCCGACATCGATCACGCCCTCATTGGAGAAAGCGCCCGCCGTGGTGAAGTTGCGGCCATTGAGAATTTCAAAAGTGCCACCCGCCTGGTTGTCGGCGAAAGTGGCGGCCAGCGCGTCGCTGCCGCTGGGAGGGTACACGATGGAGGACGACGCGCCGTCCAGGATGATCGTGGCGGCGTTGTTCGAGATCGGGCCTATGATCCAGATGGTCCCGACAGCATCGTACGTGCCGCCGGTGAGCGTGCCGCCGCTGTAATTGGTCAGGTTGCCGACGCTCAGGACGGCGCCGGCGCCAGCGCGGACCGTGCCCTGGTTGGTCAACTGCGCGTCTACCCAGCCGGTGCCTTGAGTGGTTTGAATGGTATTGTCGACGTTGGTCAACGGGTCGCCCGTAATGTGGAACCCGTTCAGGTTCACAGTTCCGCCGCCGGTGAGGCTCACGGGCCCGGAGAGTTGGATGTTCCCGCCCACCGTCGTGATGGTCCCCGTGTTGTTGATGGTGCCGGCCAGCACGGCCAGGTTTTGTCCGCCGGACACGCCCGGTATGTTCACCACGTTGAGGTTTCCTGTATTGGTGATGCCGTTCAGGACCACGCCTTCACTAGCTTCGATGACGCCGCTGCCGGCGGTCTTGAACGTGCTGCCGGTGATGGTGCCGGGGCTGTCATAGTCGCCCGGGTTGGTGTAGCCCAGCAGGACCGTGGAACCATCCAGCGCCTGGATAGTGCCGCCGTTTACATAGGTCGGACCGCCGCTCCAATGGCCGCCGCCGAGCTGCAGCGTGCCGCCATTGCTGGCCTCCAGAATGCCGGAGTTGTTAATGGTGCTCCCGGTGATCGACAGCGTCTGGCCGTTGGTGTTGGAGTCGATCACACCAGCGCTCTGGTTGTTGAGAGTGATTGCGCCAAAGCCCCCAGCCCCCTGAATCAGGTTGTTGACATTGGTCAGCGTTCCATTGGCGCCGTTGCCGGTTTGCCCGGAAATGCCGTACCCGTCCAGGTTCACGGTTCCACCGCCGGTCAGGGTAGTGTTTCCGGGTGTGCTGGTTTCAGTCAGGAAGATGTTTCCGCTTACCAGGTTGATGGTGCCGACGTTAGTAATCGTATTGGCCAGGACGGCGAAGTTGTTCCCGGCGCTTACGCCCGGTATGTTCACCACGTTGATGTTTCCATTGTTGGTGATACCGTCCAAGACCATGCCTTCACTCGCCTGGATGATGCCGCTACCGAAGGTGTTCAACGTGCTGCCGGTGACACTGCCGGCGGCGCCGTAGTCGCCCGGGTTGGTGTAGCCCAGCAGCACCGTGGAACCGTCCAGCGCCTGAATCGTACCGCCCGATACGTTCGTCGCGCCCTGGCTCCAGTGGCCGCCGGCGAGTTGCAGGGTTCCGCCATTGACGGCTTGCAGGATGCCGCCGTTGTTGATGCTGCCGCCGGATAAAGCTATCACTAGGCCGCCCCCGTTGGCTTGGACCAGATTCCCGGAGAGGACGGTCAGACACGTCCCCACCCCGGAGGGGCAGTTGATCTGCCCCGATCCGTCACCTTGGATGTTCTGCCCATCGAGCGTCAGCGGGGACGTAATCACGAGCTGACCGCCGGTCAGGCTGATGGTACCGCCCCCGGAGGCGGTGATGGGTATTGTCGGGTCGTTCCAGGGCGGAAGACCAATGCCGTTGCCCACCTGGAATTGGCCGGTCGACATATTGATCTGGCCGCTATTATTCAGCACAGAGGTGACATAGAGTGATGGCGTGCTGCCACTCTGAGACACTATGTTGATTACGCCGGAGTTATCCAGTTCGGTCGCAGAGGGACCCATTCCCGTCATGTTCAGCCCGCGGACCGTGACGGTGCCGGAGGTAATGGCCGTCACGGCACCATATGGCGAAATGGAGGGCTGGCCGTTAGGATTCCAGTTGTTGGGGTCGTCCCAATTGCCAGCCCCGGCCGTCCAAGTGTACGTCGTACTGGTCGTACCGCACCAAGCTCCGGCTGCGGTCCCGAGGACCAATAGAATAGCGATGCAGTGCTTCATTGAAGCCTCCGATGCGGGCGTGGTTTGGCCGCATCATTAGACAGTCTGCGGTGAAAACCGGACACGAACAAGCTAAAGCCCGTTTGAAACGCGTTAAACCTGCTGATTCATATGGACCTTTGATCGCAGCGCCATTCCATGCTAAACTGACCTTAACATCTGATACGGCCTGAAAATGAAGTGGTTCTGGCCCAAATTGGAGGCGGCGCCGTCACCGCCACACCAGGCTGAAGCCAGTCCGATCTCATCAGAGTCCATCCGCCGGGAACTCGAAAACGTCCTCGCCTCACCGGAGTTCGCCAACGCCGTACGGTTACGCGAATTTCTCCTCTTCCTTGTGGAAGAATCCCTCAGCGGCGCCGAAGCCATCAAGGAAGTCACGGTGGCCATGCGTGTCTTCAACCGCACCGCCTCTTTCGATTCCAGCGGTGATTCGGTGGTGCGGGTTGGCGCGCTGCATCTGAGGAACCGGCTGCGAGACTACTACGCCGGCTCCGGCCGCCTGGATGAAGTGGTAATTGAAGTGCCCAAGGGATGCTACCTGCCTGTGTTCCGGCGGGCAAATACCGGGGCCGCCGGCGTCTCGGGTCGCGCCGGCCTCTCGCGGAGGACCATGGTCGCCGCGGCGGGGATTCTGGCGGTGTTGTTGGCCGGTGCGTGGTGGCTGGCCCGGGAAATGGCGCACCACACGGGCCCTTCGATTGCCGTGTTGCTCATGGCGAACCTGGGCGGCAAGGAGATGGATGGCTTGTGCCGGGATCTCACCGAAGACCTCACCACCGAGTTGGCCCGTCTGCCGCAGCTTCGCGTGATCGCGCGTGCATCGGCCGGGCAGTTTCGGTCGCAAAGCGGGGACGTGCGCGAAATCGGCGACCGCCTCGGCGTGGCCGACGTGCTCGAGGGCAGTGTGCGCCAGGAAGGCAGCGCGATTCGTTTCACGGTGCAGTTGATCGATACCCGGTCGCGCTACCACATCTGGTCGGAAGCCTATGAGCGCGACGCGAATGACGCGCTGAAGGCTGAGGCCGAGGTGACGCGCCTGATCGCGGCAGGCGCCGCCGGCCACCTGGGAATCACCGACCTCTCGGCTTTTGCTCCGGCACACGTGCCTTCCGCGGAAGCGCGCGACCTGTTCTGGAGAGCGCGCTATCTTCGCGCCGAGAAGGTAAACATAGATGCATGGATGCGGGCCGTGGAGCTGCTCGAACAAGCCGTACACAGCGACCCCCAGTACACCGAAGCCTGGGCAGGATTGGCCACCCTGTCGACAACTCTGGCTTTCCACGGTGCCGGCGGATTCGAGAAACGTATGGCACAGGCCCGGGACGCAGCCGCCAAGACGATCGAGTTAGACCCGCGCAACCCCGATGCCCACCTGACTCTGGCCGAAATCGAATGGCTCCAGAACCACGACTGGCCGGCCGCCGAGCGCAGCTTCCGCCGCGTCATCGATCTCAACCCCAGTTTCGCTCCCGGCCACGGCTGGTTCGCCATCGCCCTGCTCTCGCGGGGCCGTTTCGGCCAAGCCCTGGCGCAACTCGATACCTCGGTCCAACTCAATCCGCTGCCGTACGTGGTCAGCAACGACCGCGCTGCCATACTCTATGTCGCCCGGCGCTACGACGAATCCATAGCGCGCTGCCGGCAAGTGCTGGCTATTGACCCGAGCTATTGGTACGCGCACATCCTCATCGCCAACTGCCTGAGGGCCAAGGGCCGCTATGCCGAGGCCATCCAGGAGTTTCGCCTGGTGCCCGAAGAGGATCGCGGCTACGCCTCGGGGTTTCTCGGCAACGCCCTGGCTTTGGCCGGCCAGCGCGATGAAGCTCTGGCCCTGCTGCGGAAAATGCTGTCCGAGGACAACGACCCCGACGAGGGCAACGGCTGGGTGCATACATCCTATATTCAAGTCGGATTGGGTGAGAAGGCCGCCGCCTTGACCAGCCTGGAGAACGGCTACTCCCACCACGAGACGGATGTCAATTACATCGGCGTCGACCCCATTTTCGATCCCTTGCGCGGCGAGCCGCGTTATCGGGAGCTTCTGAAAAACCTCGGGCTTTGATCCGCATCGCGCACCCGCGTTGCGCGGGCGAATCGCACGCATTTCGCCCTGACAGACGCGGTCCTGTGACCCAAGCTGCCCCACTCGTTCCCTGCGCTAGCTCAAGTTCCGCAGTTGGAAGAATAAACTCTTTGCTTTCAAGCGCCGCATAGGCGAGTTTCCACTACATTGCCGCTCGTTCCAGCGCGCTGGGCAGTTTCAGGCCGAGCCGCTGGAGCAAGATCTGCTGGTGCTCGGTGGCCTGGCTGATGCAACGCTTGCGGATCATTTGCCCGGATTTGGTCGGCAGCACCACATCGACCATCGCGATCTCCGACAAGGCCTCGAACACTTGCCTCGGTTCGTCTCCCAGTCCCGCCTCGCGGCAACTCGCGGCCAGAGTCTTCCAGAGCACGTAGGCCAAAAAGCAAACCAGGATGTGGGCCTGCACTCGATCTTCTTTCTGATGCCGCACCGGGCGGATACCCAAGTCGGACTTGTGAATGTGAAACGCTGCCTCGGCCTCGGTCAACTGGATATAGGCCCGCCACAGATCTTCCGGACTCCAATCGGTCACGTTGCTGCGCAGCACGTAACAGCCCTCACTCAAGCGCGCCCACTCTCTCCAGGCTTCCACCTTCGACCACCGCAGGCGAGCGAAGCCGCCGCCGTCCGTTTCCACTTTCACCTCGAACAGCGCGGCCGCGCGCGTGTTCCGCCCCAGCAACCGGCCCACTCGTGTGGCGATCGTCACCGGCTTCTGTTTCTTCTTCAGACAACTGGTCTGGATCTTTCCGAGGCCTTCCTCAATGCGCTTCTCGAAACGCTCGTGCATGGCCTGCTCTTTGGCCCGCCGCTCCGCGCTCCGGCACAGAATGAAAACCTCCTGGCCGCCCGGCGCCGGTGTGATGCGAACTTCCAGCCCCGCATGCACCAACCGCCAGTCTTCGCTCAGCAACTCCTGCTCGAACTTGCGCATTGAGTTCTTCGCCGTCCCTACGATGTAGCGCCGCCCACCTTCGCGCAAGAACTCCACGTTGTCCTCGCCCGCCATCCCGCGGTCCATGACCCAGATCCGGCTAGCCCGGCCATAGAGCCCTTCGATGTGCTCGACGATCTCTTCCAGCGTGGTGGCGTCGTTGCGATTGCCGGCGAAGATCTCGTAGCCCAGCGGCATGCCGCAACGGCTCACCACCAGGGCGATGTTGACTTGCTTGCAGTCCGGCCGATGGTCGCGCGAATAGCCCCGCTGCGCTTGCGAGTTCTTTTCCGCCTGACCTTCAAAGTACGTGCTGGTCACGTCATACAGCAGCAGATCGTAGTCCAGCTCGAACAACTCTCCCAGCTTCTCCTTCAGGTGTTTCTCCAGCGCCGGCTTGTGTGGCAGCAACGCATCCAGCGCCCGGTACAAGCGGTCCTCGTTGACCTTCTCGACTGGCACACTTAACAGGTCCGGCAGCGCGCTGGATTCGTAGAACCGCTCTGCCCAGTGCAACTCACTGGAGGGGTCGCACAGTTGCCCGAGCACCAACACCGTCGCCATCAACGGCCAGGGAATCTCTTCTCGTCCTTGGGGCAGCGTCTCTTCCAGAAAGCGATCCAGATCCAGCCGGCGCAGCAGCTCCAGCCCCAGCCAGGGGCCGCCGAATTTCCGGCTGCGCTCGACATGCACCCGCTTCACATCGACTTCCACCCATTCGGGCTGAGTCTCCCGAAACAAGCTGCCCTGCTGGGTGGTCCTCCCTGCGGCGCAGCGCTTCACTCCCAGGCGGCCCCGTTCATCCATCGCGCCCAGCCAAGCCACCACGCGTTGCCGCGGTCCGCGCTGGGTGCGATAGCTCTCTACGAGGGCCCAGTAAGCGTGGCGCTTGCCGTCCTTCCTTCGATAGCAGGGCCGCACGTACATAGCTCCATACTACGGATCTACGGCTCCGATTCAAGAGGGTTGGTCGTCACTACATCGGCTTTTCGGAACTCCGAAACTCAGCCGCGGCAACGGCGTGATGGAAACAAAAGACGGCTCTCTTGTCCGCTGGGTTCGGCAGCCTTAAAACAGGCC
>Ga0326728_10011733_pt1 | contig 19834 bp, 10 predicted proteins | sample MB3enrmetagenome_FD_207602 | JGI IMG/M metagenome (GOLD analysis project Ga0326728, IMG submission 207602) | Lab enriched peat soil microbial communities from McLean, Ithaca, NY, United States - MB31MN | ecosystem: Environmental > Terrestrial > Soil > Wetlands > Peat | place: USA: New York... | reverse complement strand
GCTGACGGAACTCTCCAACTCGCTCACGCCGCTTCTGTCCGACCTGACGAGGCCCACCGACATCGAAGAAATTGCCTCTCAACAGGTCAACGTTGCCCGCGAATACTTTTCCCAGGTCATGAGTACCCCGCACGTCGACTTCACAAACTATTGGAAACTCCGCGACGGCAAACTGTCGCTCATACATCCTGTCGTCACTGAAAAAATGCAAGAGATGCTCAACAGGGAGGACAAAGAATTTTCCGGCGTATTGTCCACCGCGAAAACGGCACTCACTCTTTACAGCGATCCTCTTGTTCAACGCAGCATCGAAGATAGTGACTTCACGATCAACGACCTCAAGCACTTCAAATATCCAGTGAGCCTCTACCTTGTTGTGCCGCCAAGCGACATCGAGCGCCTCAAACCTCTGCTCAGACTCATCTTCACCTTGACGGTGAACCGCTTGACGGAGGAACTCGAAGAAGTTCGGAACTCCAAACTGCAACAAGGGCTCAAGCCCGGCGAGACATTCAAGGCCCGCCCGGACCACCGGATATTGCTTCTAATAGACGAGTTCCCAACATTGGGCAAAATGCCTATCTTCCAGACCGCATTTGCCTACATCGCCGGTTACGGCATCAAGGCGTACCTCATTACGCAGGACATCGAACAGATGAAAGACACATATGGCAACCATGAGAGCATCATCTCAAACTGCCATATTCGAATCGCTTTTGCGCCCAATAAGACCGAGACCGCGGAGGTACTCTCCAAAATGGCGGGGACCGCCACCATCCTCAGAGCCGCCGTCAGCTACAGCGGCTCGCGCACAAGCCCACTTGCAACAAACGTATCGACCAACGTAGACCACATCTCTCGGCCTCTCATCACTGTCGATGAACTCTTACGCCTTCCAGGACCCATCAAGGAAGGCCAAGGCGATGCCCAGCGCATCGTAGCTCCAGGGGCAATGCTCATTTTCATCGCCGGACAATCGCCGATATTAGGCAGGCAACTTCTCTATTTTCAGGACCCAGTACTCCAAAAGAGATCGGCGATCAGGCCGCCGCATACTCTTTTCACCATCGAACACGACGGCAATATCTTCTCAGCAGGCAAGCTTTACCACGCGGAAACCTCGAAATCCACTCGCGGCTTGGTCCAAGGTCCCACTCAAGTTCGAACCGCCGCTCAACTTGATCCTCCTCCCACCGCCTCATCCACAGCCGCAGCTGCCGCTGCGTCAGTCTCCGGAGGCCCGCCACACAACATCTCTTCCGACAAACAGACCCTTACTACACCACGGATGTCCACCGATGGAGACAAGGAAATGAAAGAACAAGCCGAAACCGCGCCTGCCGGTTCTCAGCAGCCGGCGCCCACAGACGAGATGCAGGAGATATTCGCCCAGCTCAACGAAGACATGGAAGAGATAGACAGAAACTTCCGCCTCCTCGAAAGCCAAAGAAGCTCGGGAGCCAACGCCAATGAACGTTAAACGAATCCTTCTTGTCTCGATTGCGCCAGGGATCACTGTTGTCGCCATCGTCCTCGCGCTCGGTTTCTTCGGCATCCGGCTCAACATCGCTTCCAACTCCCTCCCTCCGGGGCTCTACCGCATCGTTCCCGCGGGAAGCGGGAGTGATCTTCTTATCTGTCCCACAGGACTCGCTGAGAAGGTCTCAATCGAAAGAGAATATCGGGTTAAGAGCTTCGGATGCGGGGACGGATACGCCCCGCTGCTCAAGCCGATCGCTGCACGTGCGGGAGATACCGTCACTCTAAGCGAAGCTGGAGTAGCCGTGAATGGAAAACTGCTCCCGAATTCCAAACAGTATCCCAAGGATGGAATCGGACGGCCCATGCCGCTGGTCACGTTCGGAACCTATGCGGTCAATCCTGGCACGGTCTGGGTCATTTCCTCCTACAACCGCTTCAGCTTCGATAGCCGCTACTTCGGCCCGGTCCGTCTCGATGAAAAGGTTCAATATGCAAGACTCTTCTGGTTCTTCTAAAACCGCCCTGATGGCCGATCTTGTCGCACTGACAATCGGCGCTGTTGCCTGGTCCGGCCACCTCTTCACTCTCCTGGCGCTTCTCGCGTTGCCTATGGTGTTCTACAGCGCCAAAGGACCTGTACAGCGCCTGACAGTTCTCGCCTGTTATTACGCAGCATCGATCTGGCCGGTCATGCCTGGAGCATCCCAATTCTTCGGCGACAACGCCGGTCTGCACCCACTCTCCATCCTGATCCTCTGGCTCATATCGTCGCTTGTTCTGACACTCCCTTGGGTCTGGCTGCTTCTGACGCCCGGCATTCACTCCGCGTGGGCTCTACCTATCGGGCTGTGTCTCACGGCCCTTCTACCGACCGGCGTCGTCAATCCTCTGACCGTCGCCGGCGTCCTGTTTCCCGGAGTTGGCTGGGCCGGCCTGATTGCAACCATTATTCTTTTTGGAACCCTGACGAAATACAGGCTCCATTCGATTCTCTCGGCGGCGATTCTCTCCGCAATTTGCTATATATCGCACCCAGGCATCCCAACCCTTCCCCCGGCCTGGCAAGGCCACGACACCGAACTTGGAGGCTCCGAACTATCCAAACAACAGCCAATGGCGCTCTATAAGGCCGTCGTTTACGTTCAAGAGACTGCACTCGACTCAAATGCCCAAATCCAGGTCTTTCCCGAAGGAATCATCAATCACTGGACACCCTCAGCGGAGGGATTCTGGCAATCAACCTTTTCTGAACTCGAACAGAACCATCAGTCGATTCTCTTCGGCGTGGAAGAAAACTTGCCTCACCGCGGTCAATATCACAACGAACTTCTCCTGCGCGGCCAGTACACCGCAACTTTCCAACAGCGGGTCCCGATCCCATACGCCATGTGGAGACCTTGGGACAACATCGGCGTCCCCATTCACTACTTCGGCCCCGCCACGCTTGCAATCGGCCCCCGGCGCGCGGCGCCCGTCATCTGCTATGAGCAACTCCTCGTCGCTCCCGTGCTCCTGTCCGCCCAGCAAAAGCCCGATGTATTTCTCGCAATCGCAAACGACTATTGGGCAAAAGATACCTACATTCCCAATATCCAACAGGCGGCAATCACAGCTTGGTCCCGGCTTTTCTGGATTCCTTTAGTGACGGCTACAAACAGATGAAACACTGCATACACATCTCAACGATTCTCCTCGGTGTGGCCGTGGCCTCCGTGCAAGCACAGGGCCCTAAGGCCATATCCCAAGATGCCAACCTCCGCTACTCACAGAGCCGGATTATTACCCTCATTGAAGGCTGCGCGCCAGGGGCAGCCCCCAGCACTATGCTGGCCGTCGCAGTAACGGAATCGGCGCTTTACCCCTACGCGATCAGCGTCAATCGGCCAAGGCAAATCGCGCAAGCGATCGGGCTCGCCAATAGCCAAATTCAACTTGCGCGGCAACCTCGCTCCAAACAGGAAGCAGTTCAATGGATGCGCTGGTTGCTCGGTCACGGAGTCACCGTCTCTGTCGGTCTCCTCCAAGTCAACACGCAAAACACCGGATTGTTTCACCTGCATCCCGAGCAGCTCTTCGAGCCATGCACCAATATCGCCGTCGGCAGCGCGCTTCTCGCCCAAGCCTATGCTGCCCGAACGCGAATCGCTCCAAACGATCCAGACGCGCTCCTGTACGCGCTGTCGCGTTACAACAGCGGAACCTACGATCTTGGATTTCAAAACGGCTACGTCGCCGAAGTCCTTAAAAACGCCAAGCCATGAAGGAGAGAATCATGCTCACGCATGAGCGACAACCATAGCGGCTACCTCGTCCTTTCGCCCAAGTTCGCCCAGCAGCTCGTCCAGCGCCTTGAACGCTTCAACAACCTCGATCAATACATGAATGCCTCCAATCTGGCCTTGCCACTCGCTTTGCTCCATGTGATCCAGGCCGACACGTCATCCCACCCCACAAATCAATCTCCGGCTGTGTAGGGAGGGAGCACCCTCCCTCGCTGCGGCCGCTGTGTGCGTCCTCCGCTACCCACCCCAGCGGGATGAAGACCCCGCAACGCCCCCACTCAGTTCAAGAGACGCGCCATCGCGCGGCGTTGAATCTTGCTACGACTAACCGTGCGGGGGAGGGGGGAAAAGGAGGCTGGCCGAAGGCCGCGTGGCTCGCCAGAGCTATAATTCCGGCATGGCTCTCAAAGAACTTCTATCACTCATTGATGCGGAGATTGCACGGTTCACCCAGGCCCGCGCTCTCCTAGCGGCCGGCAGTTCAGCGGTCACCAAAGCGCCGGCGAAGGCTGGCCGGCCACCTAAGGTGGCTGCCAGTTCACCAAAAGCCTCACCACGGAAGAAGAAGAAGCGGGTAATCTCGCCCGAAGGCCGCGCCCGTATCTCCGAGGCCGTCAAACGGCGCTGGGCGGCACAGAAGAAAGCTGCCGCCAAGTAGACGATACAACTGGTCGAAATGGACGGGAAGCACCATGGATGCGATCACAGACTAGGCCGAGCGGAAAATGGGACTCAAGGCGTACGGTCATCGACGCCTGGCGCAAATCGCCATGGACGACGCTGGATGCTCTTCAGCGGCGTCCATGGCGTTCCGGGTTAGCCCAGCATAATTAACTCGGTCTAAGAGCGCAACCAGCAGACCAGTCAAACACGGTAACTAGACTCGAAATCAAATGCTGAAGCTTATCACCATTACGTTGGGCACAGTCGCCGCAATACTGGCTTGGGTTTGGTGGTTTCGTCGTCGGTCAGTGTTGGGAAGGCCGCTGGCTAATAAACGTCCCTTCGATGGACAGCCGCCATCGATGGACACAGAAGCGAATCAGCGCGCAGACGGTGGCTTATCCGCGCCTGCCATAAATGGCAAATGCCAAGATCAATCTACAGAAGCGCCACATGAGCTGGCAATCGGAAGTCTTCCACGTACCGTACCTAACGCGATTATTTCGACAGTATCCGAATCTCAGGGGACTGCGTGCACTCCAACAGACGAGATAGGAGTTGGGACTTCGTTGGTGCCCAATTCCCCGTTGGGAGAATCTGTAGTACCTATTCCCATAGAGCGCCTGACGGCCCTTTTCGGGTCATCGCCTGGGGGAAAAACTGGCGGAGTTTCTAGGGAGCAGATCGAAGTCCATTCGATTTCGGTTGCTATTTCTTGTCTGCCAAGCAACGTAACAAATCGAGACCCGATGGATGAAATGGCTCGAGAATCTGAGGAAAACCATGCTAGGTTCGCTTCTCCGCCAATTGCAAGTCCTCAGGAAGAGGAAATGGTCGGACAAATAGAAGACTCTGTGATTCAGCCGTTCGTTCCAGGGACAACAACACCGACTCCGTCAGCAGATTTGGCCTGTATGGGCGAACCAATTCGGCAACCGTATATTGCCCACGAAGAGATCGCGGAACTCTCTACTTCATTGGACACCACGGCAGCAACTCTGCCTATTACAACTCCATCGTCTGGCCGCAAAGCTGAGGCGGCCACCGGTGGGGGGACGGAACCGCCACCAGCGGTAGTTGAACCGCTTCGTAAGGCGCGCAGCTTTTCCGAGCCGAAACCTTCCCCAACAAGAAAGATCGCCACCCATGATGAGCGAAAGGCGGACCCAACGCCAAGGATCGAAGCCGGTTTGCCGATCCGCCTGCAGCTAGTATTTGGAAGCAGTGGGAGTGTAAAGAAGCTGGTTCTTATTCCGCACCGGGTCGAAGGAATGCCAAGCAGCTTCGAAGTTACGACCGTCGCAGGTGACCGTTTGCAGTTCTCTGAATCAAGTGCGGATTCTTATGAATCCTTGGCTGTTTCTGCGTTCCTTAATCCTCTATCTGAAGGGATGGTCTTTCAGGCCCGTGGCGACACGCAAGCGTGGCGCTGGGAGTTGAGCAGACGCGACATTTATGTGCTCGCAGCTGGAGATGCATTTGGCCTTAGCGGATTCGTAACCCGCCATAGAGACCAGCGCCTCTGGCTGAATACCCGGCATGTAGTCCTGGCGAAGGAAAGCTTGCGCGATCAGGTTATGGGCGCACTCAATGACGCTGGCTGCAGCTCGCCGGAAGTATGCGACAGCGCTACACCTGGTGTTCCGAGTGGCTGGATTCTTATTCGTGATGTGATTCCAACACGCGCGGTGCCAATGCGCGAAGAACACAATATTCTGAACGTTCTCTGTCCCAGACACGAGATTGAGCCGCAATTCACAGGAGGCATCAGACTCGAGCGAAGTGTTTGGCTCGCTGGGTTTCCTCCTCGCATCCGCTTCGCCGGAGAAATGGAGAATGGCTTCCGAGTGCTGATTGACGATCAGCTATCAACGCTCGCAGACGATGGTGCATTCGTGTCTCCGGGCTGGGACGAAGAAGGTGAACACCGCCTTTGGTTCTGTGACCGGGCCCAGACCTATGCGCTCCGAACAATGAAAGAAGAGTGGGACACCTGGCCGGCGCATAAGCGCGGCCTTGGTACGGCGATATGCGGGGCCAGCACCTGCTGGGTTGATGATGTACGCTGGCGGCAATTCTGCATACCGGCCAGAAATCCTGTTCTGATCGGCGCACGGCCAGGAGAGATTTTCCGCTGCCGGATACCTGGCGGCGCGCATTCTGATTGGGTTCTTACAATGGTTCCCTTCACTCCGGTTTGGGCGTTGCCATGTGGCCGGCTATCCAAGAAAAATCCTGCGGCCGCCATTGAACTTCTCGAATTCAAGGAGCCACTGAATCAAATTGACGAATCTTCGCCAAAGCTCAAAGTCACCTCCGCTTTGAGGAAATGGGTTTTTACAGTTAGGAATGCTCGAAGGAATCAATTTATTCTCGCCGTTCACGGCGAAGAAACCCATGCACTCTGGCGGCGTTACGGCGACGTGGCCAAGAGGCTAAGAAAGCAGCTGCGGTGAGAGCTAACGAGCTACTGCTGTGGATGTCGGCGCGCTGCGAGGGCTCGTGGCTGCAATTCCGTGCTGCCGTTGAGGAACTTCACTCTATCGAGAACGACTCCGGCGGAAACGGAGATCCTCAAACAGACGAGAGCGATTTTCCAGTTCATCAGCGGCTTCGGCTCAATTTCGAATGTGCGGCGCACGCCGAGTTCTTCGAACGCGATTCCAGGTACGTGTGGCGCATTGCACCACCGGTCCTAGCGGCCCACCCAACTCCTCAAGGGTTTCGGGCAGTGTTGTGCGGAGCACGCTCACCTGCACTACGAGAACGAGTGCTTGAGGCTGGAAAAGCTTCGAGATGTGAAACGGTGTTTTGCAGCAGCGCTCCTGATGTGATCAGGTTCGCCTCAAGCAACCTTAATGTGCTTTCTGACGTAGCGGTGCAAGCCCGTGTCTGTTTCCAACCTTATGCGCCGCGTGCCATACTCTCGTGTATTCGACCGTACACTCCACCGGGGGCCATGAACGTGCAGGCAGAGTTCCCAACCGGAGATGGCTGGCGAATCCGCGAATTCGACCCTGATTCTCTCCGCTGGCGGACGGCCAATCGGCGACGTGCGCAGTCTATCCAAAGGGGCGTACTCGAATTCTGTCTTTATGACGACTGGCGATATTATCTGCGCTCGGCAGACCAGATCTTCAAACTGCCGCGCGCTGTCGCGCTTTATGCGCTTCTTAATCGGCATGGCGGCTTGCTACGATACGATAAGCAAGCCCAGGCGCTCAATTTGCCTGGCACCTGCCGTCCACCGCGACTGCTCGAAAGAGCGCTCGTACTCTGTTCCGGGTTTCCACCGTCTTTTGACCCGACAACATCGCGTCTCACTTACGCCGATGTACCAGCGGATATAGCAGGCTTTGTCGCCGAACTGCTTCGCCAATCTCTCGCATGAACAACCCCATCGCAGTCTTTCAACACCTCCGCGACCTCTACCTACGCTATCTTGATAGCCCGCTCGCGATTCGCTACGAAGTCCTCCGCGACGAGCGCCGAAGATTGCTCGATGAAGATCGGCGTATGTGGCGCCAACCTCTTATTGAACCGACCCCCGTCTACCCCACAACCAATGGCGACTTTACTGAGGTTGTGCATGCGCTGCTAGACGGGGCGTGGGGCAACGGGATGGCTGGCGATATTTCGGACTTTCTCGGTCCCTCGCTTTTTCCGGATCGCCGGAAGCCATACTTGCATCAGCGCGAAGCGTTTGAGCGCGTCTTGATTGACCATCGAGACCTGGTCGTGACGACGGCTACCGGATCGGGTAAAACGGAGTGCTTTCTTGTCCCAGTGCTGGCGGAATTGATGAGGGAATCGGCCCAATGGACGGTGCCCGGATTGCGTCCGGCCACTTGGGATTGGTGGGATGACCGGCACCGGACAATGCAAGGACAAAATCCACGTTACGCACAACGAGTGCAACAGCGTGGGCATGAAACACGACCGGCGGCAATTCGTGCGTTGTTGCTATATCCACTGAACGCGCTTGTGGAAGACCAACTCGTTCGTTTACGGGCGGCCCTCGACAGTACATCTGCTCGCGCCTGGCTCGACACGCAAAGGTTGGGCAATCGTATCTATTTTGGCCGCTACACCAGCCGCACCCCAATTCCTGGAGGCCGCCATGGAGCCGCGGGGCAGTTACGCGCGGAATTGCGGAACCTCGCTCGGGATGCTGCGGCTGTGGCTGGGTCGGATGCTTCGCTATTCTTCCAGACACTCGACGAAGGCGGAGCGGAAATGTGGTCCCGATGGGATATGCAGGATCACCCTCCGGACCTATTGATTACGAACTACTCGATGCTGAATATAATGTTGATGCGCAATGTCGAGGCAGGAATCTTTGACCAAACGCACGCATGGTTAGCCGCGGATCGCAACAATATCTTCCACCTTGTTGTTGATGAACTACATTCCTATCGCGGCACACCTGGAACTGAAGTAGCCTACCTGCTTCGGGTTTTACTGGATCGAATCGGGCTTGCCCCTGATTCCGAGCAACTCCGCATTATCGCGTCGAGCGCATCGCTGGACTCCGGCGAGAGCGGCGATCAATACCTTGAAGAGTTCTTCGGGCGCCTCCGCTCGCGATTTGCTCGCGTGAACGGTACGGTGGATCCGGTAAATCCCGATGCGATTACCACCTGCCGTGCTTTTGCCACAGCATTCCGTGATTTTGGCCGAGTGATCCGAGTTGATGCAAGGAACCTTGCGGGGCCGGCAGACTCGCTTGCAATCGCAACTGGCGTACCGAATCAGGACGCTGATCCAGCGCGTCTGTTGCGTGAGGTTTCGCTCGTGACTGCCGCTGGCGAGGCCTTGCTTGCAGCGTGCTCCATCAACAACGTCACCGTGCCTCAGCCGCCGGAACGGCTCGGAACAACGCTCTTTCCCGCATTGACCTCCAGTGAACGCGCGGACGCCGTCGAAGGCTTCCTTACGTGTCTTTCCGCAGCTCGCCCGGCACCAATGCGGTTGCGCGCCCATCTGTTTTTCCGCAGCGTGCAGGGACTTTGGGCTTGCACTAACCCGCAATGCACGGAGTCGAATGGACGCCCCACTCCAGTCCCAGTAGGCCGGTTGTATCAGCTGCCGGTGCTTTCCTGCCCTTGCGGCGCGCGTGTGTTGGAGCTGCTGGTCTGTGAATGTTGCGGCGATGTGTTTTTTGGCGGGTACAGGCCTCTGCAACAGCCGAATCCGGGCATCTGGCATCTTAGCCCTGATCATCCCGACCTGGAAGCCGCGCCCGAAACAGCCTTTCTGGATCGGCGCTATGAAAACTACGCGATTTTCTGGCCGGCCATCGATGGGGCTACGCCGGTTGATTCAAGTTGGCAGCAAGATGGTGTCGTTCGGCGCTGGGAAACTGCACGGCTTGATTACCGCGAAGCGCGAGTCGATTTAGGCGCCGGCGGCGGCCTCCGCGGATTCCTATATCATCTCCGGAATCCAGCGCCAATCGCGGATCAAGCATACCCGGCAAGATGTCCGCGATGTGGTGAAGACCGCGCCCGCCGAAGGCTCGATACGCCAATCCGCCCAATGCGTACCGGGTTCCAGCGAGTAGCGCAGGTGCTGTCCGACACGCTGATGCGTGAGATGCCACACTCGCCCCAGCAGTCTGGACGCAAACTCGTTGTCTTTTCAGACAGCCGCCAGGACGCGGCCAAGCTATCTGCAGGAATGCGATTCGCGCATTACCGCGACGCGGTGCGGCAGGCGCTTGCAACCGCTCTGGAAACGGCTGGGCGAGGCGCATTGGCGTTTCAGCGCCAAATCGCTGGTGAGGTGCTTAGCCGTGAGGATTCACGATTGGCTCAGCAGTTTGCGGCGACCCATCCAAGCGAAGTCGCTACACTTTCACTCGCACAGAATGTCTCCCTTGCGGGCCAACAAGCGCCTGGGTTCCCCGGTCTCACTTACGCGGTGGCCGCACAACAGATCCTTCAGCGCGGCGAACATGGGCCATTTCCGATCTCCATCCTCACTGACGATATCTCGGCCCGTCTCCTGGTCGAAGGAATCAATCCTGGAGGTTTTGCTAAGGATGTATTGTGGTCGGATCCGCGCCGGTGTGAGGATTCCTGGCGGAAACTTTACGAATGGCAAGCCGGAGGGCAACCGACACCGCGGGTCAACCCCCCACTGACCCAGCGGGAGCAAGATCAACTTCAACACATCCGTGACTCCGCGATGCGCGAAGTGACAGATGCTATCTTTGCGTCAGGACGGCGCAGCCTGGAATCACTTGGCATTGGATTGGCAACGGTAGACCGTCTGCGGTTTCCGGCGAGCCGGCAGCTCGTGCAAGAAGCGGCCGATGGGGTGATTCAACTGCTTGGCTCCCGCCGCAATCGCCTCGACACGCACGATGCGAACCCGCAAACCAATCCGCCAAGGTACGTTACTCAATACCTCCAGCGCGTTGCGAATTACAACCGAGAGTCTCCGGCCGACTTTGAACGCGAAGTCTATGATCTGCTGCACCTTTCTCAGGTCTGCGATCCGGCACAAACTGGCGTCCTTTTCTCTCGGCACCTGTGTCTCATTCGGCCCGGCGATACGTATTACGTGTGTCCCCAGTGCCGCCGCCTGCACCTTCATGGCGCCGGCGGGCTATGCATCGAATGCCTCGAACCGCTCGATGGGCCACTGCCAATTTCCGAGATGCCAATCGAAGACGATTACTATCGCTACCTTGCGCTCCATTCTGGCGAAGTGTTTCGTTTGAACTGCGAAGAGCTTACCGGTCAGACCAACAAGAGCGACGCACGCCGACGGCAACGCCTCTTCCAGAACCGCTGCCTGCCCCGGCCTGAGGAAGAACCCCGTACCGATGAGTTGGATCTGCTGAGCGTGACAACAACGATGGAAGCCGGTGTTGATATCGGCGCGCTTCTTGGAGTCATGATGGCGAACATGCCGCCCATGCGATTCAACTACCAGCAGCGCGTTGGCCGTGCGGGGCGGCGTGAAAGTGCATTAAGCATTGCACTGACGCTCTGTCGCGGACGCAGCCACGATGATTACTATTTTCAGCGTCCCGAGCGAATCACCGCTGATCCGCCACCGCAGCCCTACGTGGACCTGAGCCGTGAAAGCATCCTCAAGCGTGTCCTCGTGAAGGAAGTTCTGAGGCAGGCTTTTGCTGTCCTCCAGATTTCAAGCGGGAGCAGCGAGAGCGTTCATGGAGAGTTCGGGGACGCAGCTTCCTGGAACCAGCCTCCGGCGGGTGCTATTGCCGGTCCAAGCGTCGCCGATTTGGTGGATGGATGGATTCGCCAGAACGGCGCCGAAATCGAGCGAGTGTGCGATGTGCTGATGACGTTCGCCGATCCGGTACTGCTGAATCAAAAGCGCAGCTTGCTGAATTGGGTTGAGAACGGTCTTGTTGGTGAGGTCACCGCGGTTGCAGCAAACAATCAACTCTACGCGCAGGATGCATTGAGCGAGCGTCTGGCAAACTATGGCCTGCTTCCGATGTTCGGCTTTCCGACCCGGGCGCGGCTTCTCTTTCACGCAGATCCGACAAGGAGCTTCAAATGGCCACCGGAGGATGCTGTGGATCGCGATCTTGACATCGCGATCAGTCAGTTCGCACCAGGCGCGGAGACCGTGAAGGACGGCATCGTTCACACTGCCGTCGGCGTTGCTCATTATCGCCGTCGCGGCAACCAGTTTCAACCGGAACCGAATCCATTAGGAGTGGACACGCTGGTCGGCAGTTGCGGTAATTGCCAGGCTGTGAGTTTGAGTCCTCCGCAAGGCGCCACAATTTGTCCAGTGTGCCAGCAGCCCACTTTTGCCATCGTCCCCGTTGCACAGCCAAGAGGCTTCCGAACACTGTTCGACGGGGGTCGCGATTTCGATGGAACATTCGAGTGGACGCCGCGCGCATCCCGCTTAAAAACGGATTCTGATACTTTGCCCATGAGGACGGTGGCCAATGTCGAGTTCTGGTCGGACGAACATGATGTCTGCACCGTCAACGACAACGCGGGGCAACTGTTTCGCTTCGAGCGTCTGGTTTCCAGCGAAAGCTGGGTTACGCAGGACGCCGTAGACTATGCCCGACAGCAAAGTGGAGCATTAGCGCCACAATATGACCGTGCGACAGCTCCTCGCCTTGTAGGTCTTGGCTCGATCAAGCGCACCGACCTGCTGGTTCTGGGCTTTCATCACGTGCGCGCTGAACTCAATCTTTCGCCATTGCGCGTAGAGGGGCGCGCGGCGCTCTACTCTTTCGCTTTCCTGCTTCGCCGTGCCGTCTCGGTTCTGCTCGATATCAATGAATCGGAACTTCGAGTCGGCCTGCGAGTCGTCCGAAACCTGCAAGGTCAGGTGGTCGGCCAGGCCTTTCTCTCCGACAGTCTCGAAAACGGCGCTGGCTACTGCTCGCAATTTGCTCAGCCTGCCGAACTGGAACGCCTGCTTCGTTTCGTTGCTGATCCCGACGGGTCGTTCTTAGGAGATATCCTCGCTCCACACCATTCGAGCGTAGATAATTGCCAAACGTCATGCCCGGACTGTCTACGAGATTATGCGAATCTCGCGTGGCACTCCATCCTCGACTGGAGGCTTGCTGTGGACATGGCTCGCCTCTCACTCGATCCAAATGCCCAGGTAGACTTCACGGTACCGTATTGGCAACCCCTCGTTGCTGCCGTAACAACTCCCTATTTCAACGCTCTCGGCTCAACGCCAGCTTCGTTTGCTGGCTTGCCCACCGCTTGCACCGGCACGCGCGGCGAAATCATCGCGCATCCATTATGGGCTGCTAACCATCCGACAATTCTGCTTGCGCGAGCCGAAGCAGCAGCAGCCGGAATCACGCAATTTCAACCTCTCAAAACCCTCTTTGAGCTTGTCCGCAGACCGTATTGATCCCCACTTGCCAAATGTTTGGTCGTCAAATCGGCAACTGTGCCCGAACCTGGTCATAGACCTGCTTCCGCATCCATTCGCTTACAAGCCGCTGGAAGTCTTTGTCATTCATGTAGCGAGCGAAGATCTCATGGTTCTGATCCATGCGATCGATGAACTTGTCTTCGAGCGCCTTATCGAAGACGTATCCGAAGTTTTCTAGCGAATTGACCATGGCTGCCTGTTGTATCACGGTGTCGGACACAGATTCCTCTCGAAGCTGCTCGAAGAAGAGCTGATCCGCAGGCTTGAAGTCGGTTCCAAAGCGCTCGTTGATTACGTCTATCAGGCGCGAAAGCTCAACCTCTTCATGGCGATCCTTGCCGGTCCCGACTGCCGTTGGTGCACTTACAGCGCCGCGGTCGCCGGCGGCAAGGGCGATTGATCCTTCGCTGGTTTGTTGCAAACGGTAGTAACGAAGAGCAACTTCATCGTCGAGCACGATTGCTGGTCCAATCCCGCGCTTCGGCAGCCGCGGGACCAGTAAGCGAATAAACGCGTAAAGCTTCTCCAGATCAGCATCTTGAAACGGAATGATCTGCGACATGAACGAATAAAGGTTCCTGAACGAGACGAGCAAGCCGCGGAATAGCTCCTGTTTCTCCTCGTTGAGCGCCTCGAACCGCGCAACTGGGCCGTTCAAGATGCGGTGGATTGTCGCGTGGTCGTTCTGAGACTGGATCTGCTTTGGCTTGAAGAAGACCTTGGCGAATTCTTCAACTTCGTTCGCCCAGTAGACCTGCTCCGCCGCCAGGTTCGCCTGGATCGCGTAAAGCTGGTGCGGCTCAACCTGCTGATCGATCACCGGAACTTCGTAGTAGGGCTTGAACGCCTCCCGAATATCCTCAGCTTCATTGACGAAGTCGAGAATGAACGTGTCTTCTTTGCCGGCATGCGTCCGGTTCAGGCGCGAAAGCGTCTGGACAGCCTGAACTCCGTCGAGGCGTTTGTCCACATACATCGTGTGCAACAGTGGCTGGTCGAAGCCCGTCTGGTATTTCTCCGCCACGATCAGCACTTGGTATAAATCCTTGTCGAACTCCTTTGGTAACTGGCTCTCACGGATTCCGTTGTTCATGCCAACTTCGGTGTACTCGTCTCCCGTATCAAGTTCCACCGTCCCTGAAAATGCGACCAGCGTCTTAATGTCGGTGTAGCCCTTCTCCGTGATGTACTTGTCGAACTCCTGCTTGTAGCGGACAGCATGTTCGCGCGAACTGGTCACGACCATCGCCTTTGCCCTGCCGCCAATCCTCGCCATTGTGGAGGTCCGGAAGTGCTCAATCATCACCTCGGACTTCTGCGCGAGGTTGTAGGGGTGGAAGCTTACGAATCGCGCCAGAGCGCGCGCGGCTTTCTTTTTGTCGAGCTTCGGATCGTCCTCAATCGATTTGACCAGGCGGAAGTAAGTCTTGTAGGTCATATAGAATTTCAGAACATCGAGGATGAATCTTTCCTCAATCGCCTGCCGCATGGAGTAGACATGGAATGGCTGCGGCTTGCCGTTCGCGTCCTTGCGGCCAAATGTCTCCAGCGTCTTGTATTTTGGTGTTGCGGTGAATGCAAAGAAGCTCAGGTTCGGTTGCCTCCCACGCTTTGCCATTGCTCTTACGATCTCTTCCTCGTAATCCGTAAGCCCCTTCTCCTGGGCCTCTTGTTTCGCTTTCTCCCTGACCGCGTTCCCGGCCAGCACTCCCTTCAACTCGGCTGCGGCCTCACCCGACTGCGAACTGTGGGCCTCGTCCACGATCACGGCGTACTTCCGGTCAGGCAGATCGACAACTTTCTCAGTCACGAATGGGAACTTCTGAAGCGTGGTGATGATGATCGGCACACGCGACTTCAGTGCCTCGGCCAACTGAGTCGAGTCCTCGTCGATCTTCTGGACCACCCCGCTCTGGTGCTCGAACTGGTAGATCGTGTTCTGCAACTGCTGATCGAGAACGCGACGATCCGTGACCACGATTACGGTGTCAAAGACCCTCTCGTCATTCTTGTCATGCAGGTTTGACAGACGATGCGCCAGCCATGCAATGCTATTGCTCTTGCCGCTGCCGGCTGAGTGCATTATCAGGTAGTTCGCGCCGACGCCCTCCTGGCGCGCCGTGCTTTCGAGCTTACGCACGGCGTCGAGCTGGTGGTAGCGCGGGAAGATCATCGTCTCCCTCTTGATCTTCTTTCCGCCGACCTCTGTCTCCAGGACTTCCAAGTGCATGAAGCGGCCGAGAATGTCGAGCAGGCTGTCGCGCTGCCAGACCTCTTCCCACAGATACGAGGTCTTGTACTTGCCCTCCGCGGCGGGCGGGTTTCCGGCGCCCAGGCCGTCTCCTTTGTTGAATGGAAGGAAATAGGTGCTCTTTCCCGCCAGCCGGGTCGTCATGTACACCAGGTCAGGATCGACGGCAAAATGGACCAGCGCGCGTTTCTTGAACTGAAAGATCAGGTCGTTCGGGTCGCGGTCATTCCGGTATTGGTACATCGCGTCCTGGACATCCTGGCCGGTCATCGGATTCTTCAACTCGGCAGTAATGATCGGAATGCCGTTGAGGCAAAGTGTCAGGTCCAGAGCCTGAGAGCTTGTTGCTTTGAAGAGCAGTTGCCGGACCACGGTGAGGAGGTTCTTTTTGTAGAGCGCCAGATCGTCGGGATTCATGCGTGTGGCCGGCTTGAAATATGCGACTTTGACTGGCTCGCCGTAGCACTTGAAGCCATGGCGCAGAACGTCGAGGCTGCCGCGCGCGTCCATCGCTTTGGTCAGGTCATCAAGGACAGTCTCTTCTGTGCGGTCGGCCAGCAGCTTTTCCAGCCGCTCCCAGGTCTTCTTCTGTGTGTCCTTCAGGAAGGGGATGAATTGCGTTGGATCGAGCGCCCGTTCCTGATGAAAGTATGCTTGCTCGGCTTTGGTGTAGCCGGCACAGGTGACCAGGTGGTGCTCAATTGCGGCCTCGAAGGCTTTCTCTTTGTGGTCTACTGGCATATGGAAGAAGCCTCCTGCGGACGATAGTTGCGAATGTTGATCTGGCCCGTGACGGCTGCGGAGACGAGAGCCAAACGGAATTCGCGTAGCTTTATGATGGACCCCTCAACAAGCTGACGCCCAGCCCGCAATGCATCTCGCATTTCTTTCACATGTGCGACTATGAGTTTCTGCTCCTCTACAGGAGGAATCGGGACAGCGAATGAATTCACGTCAGGAATTCCTATTGTCCTCAAAGTGGACCCCATTGAGAGGCAAGCAAATTCATCTTGCATCGGATAGCGAAAAATGAACAATAGATATTCCGGAAGAAGCTTTGGACCACAGATGTAATTGACAAAATGCTGCGACGTGGCCATCGGACATGACAATATTCCGCAACGTCCCACCGTCGCGTCGCGAGATAGAATCACGGTATCTTTCGGCAGCATCCGCGCTGATGAATTGGCTAGTCCAAGTGCATTAATATAGTTCTTCGTTTCTCCAATGTAGTCATTCTCTGCCAGGTATCCGACCTCATTCAAAGAGATCCACGGGATGTCACAATTCTCCCAGTACTCGGATACGGTCCTCGAAGGAGTATGGCCGGACTCTCTCCGGGATACATATTTGAGCCGTCGAATCGCCCAATGATCTGGAACAGCTTTGACCCAACGGAGTCCCGATGGCTTCAACCTTACATTTTGAACAAGTCCTTCGCACAGAGCGAAAGCGATAGCCGAATGTTCCTGTGCGAGAACCGCTGATTTGAGCCTTTCCTGTAAGTTGATAAAACTCCCAATCCTTGCTGTTTCCCGGTCGAGGAAGTCAGCGATCACACATTGCTCGGTGACTGGGGGCATCAACTGGCGGAAGTTTTGAATGAACGACTCCGGTACACGTTTTTGACCACCAGCACCGTACATTTCACCTTCGCCGAGTTTTCGAAACTGTTCAGACTTGGTGATGTAAAAAAGGAAACGTGCATCCAGGTCCTTGCTTGGGCGGATGACGTGAAGCTCTGTCGTTCCAAAGCCAATTGAATTGATCAAGCCGCGGGCGATTGCTCCCTTGCCATTCTCAAAACAAGGCGTGATTTTGGCGATAACGACGTCGCCGTCCCTGAAATACGTGTAGCCATTCTGAACTTCGCCGATGGTCTTCACCCCAGCCGTTTCAAGCTGTCCCTCTTCTCCAATTGCCTCCATGGGAACGAATGACACCTCAGTGTTCTCATCTAAACACCGCACTTCCTTCTTAGACGGACTGGTTGTAACAAAGCGCAAACGCTTCAGAGACCAGCTTTGAACATGATTGTTCATTCAGCCACCTCAGTAAGGCGGCTTGGGCTCCAGATGTCCTCCGCTAGCCTGGTGTAAAGCGCTTGTCTCTTATCCAGATCAGCCTTCTTGAAGTGCTCGTGCTTCTCGAACGGCAGTTGGCTGACGTTCTTGAACTGGATGAAGCCCGGATTGTGGCTATAGAACTGTGGGTTCAGCGACTTTGCTAGCACATTCTGACCGAAATAGTGCGGCAGGTTGTTCTCATACGCCAGATCGCCATAGCTCGCATTGAATAGTTTTGGCAAAAGGAGCAGGCCTCCGATGCGATTGCGATATTCGGCAAAGTCTGTCGGATGCGTGAACTCGTCGTAGTCCTCGGCATGATCGGACCAGATGTGCTCAACCTCGTAGGCGTTCCTCCCACGAGTGGTCACGTACTCGGCATAATTCGAGGCCATTCCCGTCTGGATTTCAACGAATTCTGTCATGCGCGCGAGGAATTGCTTCACGACGGGACGATTGCGCTCATTCAGACTGAATCGAATGCCCTTGAATCCCGATTCCTCGTCTAAACGCTTTGCCAAAGTCTGAACGAGTTTTTTGACCGATTGTTTACGGATGCTCTTCATCACCAGGAACATCGAGTACTGCATTGTTGAGTAGCTGATACTCTTGGAATTCCATAGACGCCGGGCAAGCAGAATGTCGACAAACGTGCTTACGACCTGAAGTTTGCGAGTGATCTCGTCTTGGGAATCAGTCGGCTTAAGGGGCGCGAGCAAAAGAAGGTATTGCAGCGTAAACCCGTGTTGGCCGTTGTAGAAAATCGTTTCCAGGCCAGGAATCAGATCGTCCGTCGCCTCCCGAACCCGCAAGTAATGGCGAGAGTAGAAATTGAAATTCGTTTCGATCAGGTCGGCGAAGTCGGAGCTCTTGTTTAAGCCGAGGGTCTTCGCATTGCCGCTCACCCACCTGTGAAACTCAGGGCCAAGCCTTTCAAAGTCGCCCGGCTTGGCTCCCGCCTTGCGCTCGCGGATTGTCTCAGCGTATTGAGTTCGAAGCCAGGTTCTGAGAGCGTCGGCGTCTTCTTCCTTCCCATAGGCGGCGAGGGTACCGATCTGCTGCTTCCATACATCGCCAGCATGGTTGCGGTCTTTGCCCTCCTGGATATTAGCCAAGAGGTAGCCCTTCAACATATCTGTTGACGATAGGGAAAGGCCGCGGTCGTTCATTGTCACAAAAATGGTGTAAGCATCATCGTCGGACTGAGCAGTTATTTCGACCAGGTGAACATTTTCAATGAGCCAATCTGCGAAGAACGGGATAGCGGCGTCATTCACCTCATCGGGAAAAAGCTCTTTAATGTCGGTGTAGCGGTTGATAATGTTCCGTACCCGTTCGGGCTGGCCGTTTTCGTCTACTTGGCCGTCGTTGTACAACGCCCCCATGATCGCTGATCGCTCATCCACGGAGATGTTGAATTCCTTCTCTCCGAACTTCTCCGAGAAAATGAGATCCTCCAGCTTTACGCGACTTGGGAAGCCTTCCTGCCGGCGATGAAGATAGATGAGCAGCAGGGTCAAAGTCGTCAATCTTTGCTGGCCGTCAACGATGAACCGATCGCCTTGCTTGTCGCTGATGACAATGGCGCCGAGAAAGTAGTGGCCGTATTTCGCAACTGCTTTTCGACCGTGTTTGGGATCGTAGTTCCCGAGGAATTCGGAGGTCAGATCCTCGATCAATTCGCGGACTTGCTTGGTCTGCCATTTGTAATCCCGCTGGTAATAATCCACGTAATAACGCCTGCCATTAAGGAGTTCGCGAATTGTTTTTCCCTTACCATCGATCTCTTTCACGCTGTCACCTCCGCAAGCAGCCGCAGAATGTCCTGTTCAATAGTCTTGATCTCTGCCTTGATCTCTTCCAGTGGACGTGGCGGCGTGTACTTGTAGAAGTGCCTGTTGAACGGAATCTCATAGCCAATCCTGGTCTTTGATTCGTCGATCCAGGCATCGGGGACATATGGCTTGACCTCGCGGTCGAAATACACGTGAATGTTTTCCTTCAGAGGCACGTTCTCGTAATCGCGCAGATCGGCATCGGGCTCCGGATTGCCATCGCCGTCGAGGCATATGTCGGCGTTCTCATCTCGTTCAGACAGGACGCTCAAGACAGCCTTCCTTAGCGGAGCCGACAGGTTAAGGCCGGCCTTGTCCAACGCCTTCGCGAGCCGGGCCTCGAACTTTGGC
>Ga0326728_10011732_pt1 | contig 19837 bp, 17 predicted proteins | sample MB3enrmetagenome_FD_207602 | JGI IMG/M metagenome (GOLD analysis project Ga0326728, IMG submission 207602) | Lab enriched peat soil microbial communities from McLean, Ithaca, NY, United States - MB31MN | ecosystem: Environmental > Terrestrial > Soil > Wetlands > Peat | place: USA: New York... | reverse complement strand
ATCGCAGCGCTGAAAGCGCTGCGCGTGAGAACTGGGTCGTCCCTCCGGGACTTGAGTTGTTGGTTCCACTTTACCCCGCGCTGAAGCGCGGGGCTAAGGTGGATCGTCCCTGCGGGACTGGGGTTTGCCTGGATTTGGTCCACCTTAGTTCCGCGAAATTTAGTTCTCACGCACACTCTGAAGCGCTGCGCCACCCAAAAAGCGTCGGCGGTCGTGGAGCGGCCGGCGTGGTGGAGATTGAGTCGGAGTGGACAGCGAGCCGAAAGGGTAAAGAAGACCCACATCTGCCAAAAGCAGGCAGATGTGGGGCACCGACGGGGCGGGAGCGGATGTGGGCCACCTGCCAGCAGTGGAAGCCCACTCATCGCAAAGAGCGCGATGAGTGGGTCAGTCGGCATACCAGCGCGTGCCTCATGTTAAATTGAGGGCTAGATTTCGTTGCCATGTCGAAATCCGAAATCATCACGCGTCCTCTAACATCCGCTGAACGAAGATGGTTGAGGTTTGTTGCGACCCGTCGAGAACGGTTTCTATTAACCGCAGCCCCATACTTGATGTTGTGCATTGGAGTCGTGTTGTTCGGCAGTCTATGGGGACTCACAGTACTTGCAACAAAAACGGATAGGGCCGGGCCATCATGGCGGGTCTCAGGGTTGTTCTGGCTTGTAGCGGGGATGGTTATTACTGCGTGGGCGTATCGTGACGTAAAACCACACACTCATGTCCTGCAAGAGAAGTTCCGAAGCGCGTTGCGGCAGAACACGGCCTGTGAAGTCCGTGTTTGTTCAAATAAGGTGATTGAATTCGAGAACGAGAATTTCAGGAAGGGGTGGTACGCGTTTCAGGTCGATGACGAGCAGATTGTCTTTGTGAATGCAGGGTTCTGTCGCCGCTCGCGAGGATTCCCAAATTCCGATTTCTCACTGGTGGATATTGCAGACGAGAAGGGGAACATCGTAGCCGGATTTGTAAGGAGTCACGGCGACCGGTTGCTACCTTCCCGCACAATCTCGCAGCGGGAGGCAGCAGGGCTCAGAATTCCAGGTCACATGGAAATCATAAACGGCAATTTCGAACGGATTGATATCGTGCTTCGCGTTAAGGCTTAGGCTCGCCCAAGGCTGAGTGCCTCGGCGGCTGAAGCCGTCGGGAGTGGTGGCTTCTTAAACGCAGCGCTCGGCCCCAACACGCTCAATCACCCCATCGCGCCAGAGGCGGGCGCGTTGGGGACCCCGATTCCACGCGTGTTGGGGACCCCGAAAGCGCTGCGCCACCCCAAAGCGTCGGCAATCGTGGAATCCCACTCATCGCAAAGAGCGCGATGAGTGGGGCACCCGAGGTTGTATGAACCAGCAACCGGCAGTCGGGAGAATTCCCTGAGATGGCGGGGAGCGGTCAAGAATGCAGGGGTCCTTCGACTACGCGCTGCTGCGCTTCGCTTCACAGCGCTTCGCTCAGGATGACAGTTTTCTGAGAGGGGGACAAAGAAAAATCCCCACCCTAGCGCAACGAACGAGCTAGGATGGGGCACCCTGTAGTTTTGATCTAACTGACAGCTGATAACTGAGAGCTGACAGCTGCGCGGGCGGGGGCCCCTTCGGCAAGCTCAGGGCAGGTCCGCGCTACACGATTCAAGCTAACAGCTAAGAGCTAGTAGCTAAGAGCTGCTTCTTAGTACATGCCTTCCATGCCGCCGCCGTGGCCGCCGCCCATGGGAGCTTCCTTCTTTTCGGGAATCTCGGAGACGAGGGCTTCGGTGGTCAGCATCAGGCTGGCGATGGAACCGGCGTTGGTGAGTGCGGTGCGCACTACTTTCGTCGGATCTAACACGCCTGCCTTGACCAGATCTTCGTACTCGCCGGTTTGGGCGTTGTAGCCGAAGTTCGGGTCTTTGGAGTCGTTCACTTTACCCAGCACAACCGCACCTTCTTCGCCGGCGTTTTCGACGATCTGGCGCAGTGGCTCGGTGATGGCGCGCTTCACGATGTTGACACCGATCTGCTCGTCACCTTCGAGTTTCAGCTTGTCGAGGGCCGGGACGCAGCGGGCGAGGGCAACGCCGCCGCCGGGGACCACGCCTTCTTCAACAGCGGCGCGGGTGGCGTGCATGGCGTCTTCGACGCGGGCTTTCTTTTCCTTCATTTCGGTTTCGGTTGCGGCGCCGACTTTAATGACGGCCACGCCACCGACCAGCTTCGCCAACCGCTCCTGCAACTTCTCGCGGTCGTAGTCGCTGGTGGTCTTGTCGATCTGGCTGCGGATTTCTTTAACGCGGCCTTCGATCTCGGAGTGCTTGCCCTTGCCTTCGACGATGGTGGTGTTGTCCTTGTCGATGGTGATCTTCTTGGCCTGGCCGAGGTCGGACACCTGAACGTTCTCGAGCTTAATGCCGAGATCTTCGGTGATGGCCTTGCCACCGGTGAGGATGGCGATATCCTGCAGCATGGCCTTGCGGCGATCGCCGAAGCCGGGAGCCTTGACGGCCGCGACCTGGAGAGTGCCACGCAGCTTGTTGACGACGAGAGTGGCGAGGGCTTCGCCTTCGACGTCTTCGGCAACGATGAGGAGCGGCTTGCCGCTCTTGGCGATCTGCTCGAGCAGCGGGAGCAGGTCTTTCATCGAGCTGATTTTCTTTTCGTTGATGAGGATGTAAGCGTTCTCGAGGATGGATTCCATGCGCTCGGGATCGGTGACGAAGTACGGCGAGAGATAGCCGCGGTCGAACTGCATGCCCTCGACTACGTCGAGCTGGGTTTCGAGCGTCTTCGCTTCTTCGACGGTGATGACGCCGTCCTTGCCTACCTTCTTCATGGCCTCGGCGATGATCTTGCCGATGGTCTCGTCGTTGTTGGCGGAGATGGTGCCGACCTGCGCGATGTGGTCGCCCTGGATCTGCTTGGAGAACTTGTCGAGTTCGCCGGGCTTGCGGTTGCCTTCCTTGTCGAGCGAGCCGCAGATAGCGACGACGGCCTTCTCGATGCCGCGCTTGAGGGCCATGGGATTGGCGCCGGCGGCGACGGTCTTGACGCCTTCGCGGAAGATGGCTTGGGCGAGAACGGTGGCGGTGGTGGTGCCATCGCCGGCGATGTCGCTGGTCTTGCTGGCGACTTCACGAACCATCTGGGCGCCCATGTTTTCCTGCGCGTCCTTAAGGTCGATTTCCTTGGCTACGGTGACGCCGTCCTTGGTGATGGTGGGCGAACCGAATTTCTTTTCGATGACCACGTTGCGGCCCTTGGGGCCGAGAGTGACTTTCACAGCGTCAGCCAGAATGTTGACGCCGCGGAGAATAGCCTGGCGGGACTCTTCTCCGTGAATGATTTGCTTTGCCATGTTGAATGCTCCTATCAGAGTTTTTGCAGGCTGTATGCCTGCGGGATTTTTTTGCGGTTAGCTTCGAGCTATGAGCTTCGAGCTACGAGCAACCCTTTCTTGCCTGAGGACGCTTTCGATCAGACCGAGATCCTTCGCTCCGGCCGGCTGCGCTTCGCTTGCCTTCCTGCGCTCAGGATGACAAGGGCTCAGGTAGTTTCTTAAAGGGCTCAATTACGTTCTTAAAGGTTCAACTACTTTCTTGAGCCGGCGGTTTCTTTTTTGGCGGCGCCGGTGATGATGCCGAGGACTTCTTCTTCACGCATGATGATGAAGTCTTCGCCGTCGAGCTTGATCTCGGTGCCGGAGTACTTGCCGAAGAGGATGCGGTCGCCTTCTTTTACGTCGAGGGGGCGGACCTTGCCGTCTTCGTTGATTTTGCCCTTGCCGGCGGAGATGACTTCGCCTTCCTGCGGCTTGTCTTTGGCGGAGTCGGGAATGATGATGCCGCCACGGGTGGTTTCGGCTTCCTCGACACGACGGACGAGAATGCGGTCGTGCAGGGGAGTGAACTTGGTTGCCATGGGTGCTGCTCCTTTCAAAGTGAGTGGTTTGTTTTTTTAATGCACGGAATCGAGTTCTTCGATTATTAGCACTTCGTATACTTGAGTGCTAATGTACAGATATGAGTGGGTAGTTGTCAAGTTCGGCGACGAGCACGAAGGGCTGTAGGCTTGCTGATTGGAATATTAAAGCCACCGTATCATATTGATTATAATACTATTACAAGCCACAAACCATCTTCTTCCCTATCTGGAGTTCGCAGCACAGCGCGGCCGATTATTGGACGACGGGGACGTCGGCGGTGCGCGCGACTCCGCTAGACATGCGCTGTTGGCTGGGGCTGACGGCGCTCTGTGCGAAAAAGAGTACGCTGGCATGCCAAACCGCCGGGGTTAAAGAGTGTGCGTGAGAACTGGGTCGTCCCTCCGGGACTTGAATCGTTCGTTCCATGTTACCCCGCGCTGAAGCGCGGGGCTAAGGTGGATCGTCCCTGCGGGACTGGAATCTGCCTGGAGTTGGTCCACCTTAATCCGCGAAATTTAGTTCTCACGCACACTCTAAAGCCCCATCTGACTCCGAAGCGATTTACGCGGCCCTGAAGGGCCGCTCTTCCACGGCAGTGCCGGCAGCCGTGAATTCACCCCTCATCTCAGGGGAAGGTACGCTCCGTCCCCTTTTTCTTTCAAATGAAACTGCGCCCTTTTCGGGCGGGCATGGCGGCAAAAGCAGACTGTGTTTTGACGTGAGCCACTGCGATTTGTATGTAAATACGGAGGTTTGGGGTGCGGGTGAAGTGACTCGTCACAAAAAAATGTGCGCGTCTCACAAGAAAAGGTGATGGAGATCACGCAGCCATGTGGTAAAACACGCAGGTGCTCGCTTTGAGGGAAAAAAGAGCGGCTAAATGCTGGGGACGGTTGTCTTGGCGAAGGTGATGATTCTAAAGGCTGATGCGTTGATTCGAAGCAGTTTCCCGAGAGTCAATAACATTGGCCAGTGAGTTGCGCTAAGGAGAAAGGCAGCGCCCTAAGCAAGAAAGGAAGGACGATCGTATGGCAAGCGCAAGTCTGGCAGTGGCGAAGGCGGGCTCTGGATTTCGGTTTCTGGGAGAGGCAACGGCAAGGGCAAATGCTCCGTATGGTTTGCCGATCGTCGAGGACATGCGGGAATTCGAACTCGGGGAGAGCAGCTTTTTTGCGGGGCTGGAGGACAAGACCGTCCAAGAGCTGAACCGGATACAGCACAGCAGCTGCTATCCAACGCATGCGGTCGTGCTGATGGAAGGACAGGCAGCACGGGGCGTTTACATGGTGTGCCAGGGCCGGGTAAAACTGATGACGACCAACAGCGATGGCAAGACGCTGATCGTCAAGATTGCGGGACCGGGAGAAGTGCTGGGACTGCAATCGGTAGTGATGGACAAGCCGTACGAATTAACCGCCGAGACGCTGCAGCCGACACAGCTGGCATTTGTGGCGCGGGACCAATTTTTGAGATTTCTGCGGACGCACGCGGACGCGTGCTTGCGCGCGACGCAGCACCTGAGCGGAGACTGCCACTCCGCCTATGAAACGATCCGGTCGATTGGGCTGGTGCACTCGGTGGCAGGCAAACTGGCGCGGCTGCTGACGCAGTGGTCGTTGGATGGGCGGACGAACGATGGCGTTGTGCGCATGAAGATGACGCTGACGCATGAAGAGTTGGCGCAGCTGATCGGCTCGTCGAGGGAGACGGTGACCAGGATTCTGGGCGACTTCAGGCGCAGAGGGGTTGTGGAACTGAGCGGAGCTACGCTAACGATTCGGAATCAGGCGGCGCTGGAGGCGCTGTGCACGGTTTAAGGACACGGTTTTTGTGCCACTGAGTGGCACGAATGGAGCTTGCGCCCTCCCCCGTTTCAACGCAAGATCCAACTGCTGCAACTGAGTGAAGTCCTCCTTGGATTGATGATCCCCGGCATGGTGAACCAGCCATGACGGGGATTGTTTTTGTTGGGGAGGAAGTTAGTCCGAGACCAGTTCGGAGTTTTTCGCAACGTCTGATCGTGCCGCTCCCGGTGTGTCCCACTCAAGCCAAACCCAGGCTTGAGTGGGGCACCCTCGGCACCATAGGCTGCCAGGAAAGTGATGAGCATCATAGAATGGAGAGCATGAAAAGAAGGCTGGCATTTTTCATTGCAGCGACGATTACGCTGGGGATCGGCTTGGGTGCAGCCGTTCGTGCGTGGGCGCAGGACGAGGACGAAGGTCCGATGTCGAATATGCATTTCGTGGTGTTGCGCGAGGGCAATGGGAAGCCGGTGCGGAATGCGGCGGTGGTGCTGCATCCGGTGACGCGCAAGGGAACGCAGGCGCTGGGCGGCATGGAATTGAAGACGGACGACGAGGGGAAAACGGGAATCGACGGCATACCGTATGGACCGCTGCGAGTGCAGGTGCTGGCTCCGGGGTTTCAGACGTTCGGGGAAGACTATCAGGTGAATCGGGCAGAGATGGTGATTACGATCAAACTGAAACGCCCGGTGGGACAGTATTCAAGCTACGGAGTGCAGGAAAGCAAGAAGGCGGATGGCAAGAAGGCCGACGACAAGAAGGCGGATGACAGCCAGGGCGCGGATAAGAAATCGGATGCGGCGAAGCCGCAGTGAGGGATTGCGGGATTGCAGAAGTGAAAAGTCGGATTGCAGAAGTGAAAAGCAAATGCTGGCGGGATTCGACAGCTTTCATAGATTTGAGGGGACAATGAGGAGACGGGGAAACAAGCCTTGCATGGTTGCAGTTGGCGCGACGATTTTGATTCTCTTTGGCGTGGTGGGGACGGTCACGGCGCAGGAGGATGAAGGGCCCACGGCGACCGTGCGGATTGTGGTGGTGCGCGAGGCGAGTGGCAAGCCGGTGAAGAACGCGCAGGTAGTGCTGCATCCGGTGAATCGCAAGGGGAAGGCGACGAAGGGGGAACTCGATCTGAAGACGGATGAGAATGGGCGAGCGAGCCTGGATGGAATTCCGTATGGATCGATCGAAGTGCAGGTGCTGGCGCCGGGAATGCAGACGTTTGGCCAGGATTACGAGGTGAAGCAGGCGGAGGTCGAAATCACGGTGAAGCTGAAACGGCCGGGAGGACAGTATTCGACCTATGAGGAGCATGACGGGAAGAAAGCGGACGAGCCGAAGCCGCAGTGAGAAGTCAGAAGTAAGAAGTCAGAATGCAGAAGTGACGCGGGGTTAGTAGTGTCTTAATTTGGTTTTTCTCACCACGGAGCCACGGAGCCACGGAGAAAAATCTTTAATCGCAAAACAAAACAAAATAAGCATTTTGACAAGAAGTTCGGGCTTCTCTGTGTCTCCGTGTCTCCGTGGTCGAAAATCTAAATCAGGACAATGACGCGGTATTTGAGTGCGTGACAGGGGAACGGGCATAGCCTAGAATCGGACGCACCGGTCCCGGAGGCGGAGCCGGCGATGACGGTTGTGGGTGGATTATGGGTTTGCAGGAATTGACTGTCGAGCGGTACGAAGGCGTGGCGGAGGACCAGCGGATTCTGCTGCTGAAGGGACCGATCACGATCGAGACGACGGCGCAGTTCGAGCGGGCGGTGCGCAACGAACAGGCGGAAACGGTGATTCTGGATCTGTCCGATGTGCCTTTCATCGACTCGGTGGGGCTGGGGTCGCTGGTGGCGACGTATGTGTCGCACCAGAAGAAAGGGCGCTGCCTGGTACTGACGGGAGTGAATGCGCGCGTGAATAAAGTGATGGAGATTACGCGGGTGAAGGATTTCTTCGTGACCTTCCCGACGACTTGGCAAGCGGTGGAAACGATGGCGAATACGGGGACGGCGTAGGGCGATTGCAGATTGCAGATTTAGGATTGCAGATTGCAGAAGCAAAACCCTCCTTTTAGCGAGAGGATACTCAGCTATGGACTACCTTTTGAAGACTGAGCCTTCCGTCTATTCGTTTGCGAATCTGGAAAAAGAGAAGACGACCATCTGGGATGGGGTGACAAATCCTGTCGCGGTGCGACACTTGCGCGAGATGAAGGCGGGTGAGCGGCTGGTGATTTATCACACGGGCGATGAAAAGGCCGCGGTGGGGACGGCTACGGTGGTGTCGGTGGATATCGGCGATGCGAAGACGCCGCTGGTGAAGATCAAAGTAGGGAAGGGAATTGCGACGCCGAAGACGCTGGCGGAGATCAAGGCGCAGAAGCTGTTTGCGGATTCTCCGCTGGTGCGGCAGGGACGGTTGAGTGTGGTGCCGCTGACGGAGGCGCAGTGGAAGTGGCTGGTGGGGGAGTGACTGAAGAGACGAACTAATTTAGTTCAAAATTCCCAGTGCAGTCGAGTGCCGAAGACCTGGATCGGGCCCCGAGCCTGGTTGAATGCGGGGTTGTCGATCCACTGGTAATCGACTGCGGCGCGGAGCATTTTGGAGACTTTGAAATCGTAGTACGTTTCCAGGACTTTCTCGCTGCCGTAATTCAGGGTGCCGTCGCCGTCGAGGATGCCCGTGCCTCCCGCAGCCAGGAATTCCTGGTTGACATGGGAAATGCCGCTCGAAACGCCCGCCAGGCCAAATGTGTCGTGGGGGCGGCGCCAAGATTCACCCTTGACGCTTACGCCCAGTGATGCCGAGTGATTTATATCGGTGAACATCCATGCCTCGTTGTGTCCGTCATTCCAGCCGATGCGTGAAAAGAGACCGATGTTCCTGGTAATCTCTTGTTCCCAGTTGAGACCAAAACCATATCGGCTGCGATAAGCGCGCGTCTGGGAAATGTCGGCTCCGGGAATGGAAAGCGCCGCCTGATAGCTGCCGAAGCGTCCTTGATTGAGATAGGAGAGAAAGCGAATCGTTCCAGGATGAGTGTTGGCGCTGTAACGGCGTTCCAATTCCGAGACCATTCCCCAATCGCGCAAGGGTGCGCCATCGCCGGCGCCTTTATATCCCGGCCAAGTGAAGAATTGGTCTTCGGAGGTCCAGGCGTTTCGCAGGCGGTCGATCTGGAAAAATCCGTAGCGCAACGACCAACCTGGCTGATTCAATTCGACAGCAGCACCGGTTGTGTATCCCAAAGCGTCTGACGGGTAGTCCCAGGCTGCGTTGGCCATCAATGCCCAATTCATGAATTGAGTTCGCGGATCATTGGCGTAGGCGTTGTTATCGAAAATGTCTTTAATGCTGAAGCGGCCAATCGTGAGGGTGAGCCGCGACACATCCTGCTTGCCCGCCAGCTTGAGTTCGTCGCCATCGACAAAATTCTCGCCCGGGCTGTGAAAGCCGACGGTTTGGCGAATGAACAGGCGTGCAATGTTGGAACGAGGGAACGACGTGCCCGCTTTGTAGGCTTCTCCGTTGGGAAAGGCTTCGATGCCGAGCGTGTCGTTCAATCCAAAACCCTGCCAGGTCAATAGATCAAAATGCGCTTCGGCGCCGTTCCACAGGCGAAAACCGCTGTACACATCCATGGAGATGGTTTCGCGAGCTTCTCCGCGAGTGGGCAGGCTGTTGGGGCCGCTGTATCCCGCGCGCAGGCCGGGATAGCCCTGAACAATCATGGTGCTTTGAGCGTGCCAGCCCCAATTTTGCCGGGACGATTCGCCAGATTCCGCCGTGGGCGGGAGGGCAGGGGACGCGGGCGGCGGCGCGGTCGGAGAATTGACGGGTGCAGTGGGGGTGAAATCTCCGCCAATCTCTGGTGCTCGATTATCCGTGAGCTTCAGTTCATCTCGCAGCCCAAGGCCGGCGGTTCCACCGGCCCACGAATTCGATTGCACTGTGGGTACGGAGTCGTGATCCTGGGCCGGCATGAGACCGGTGAAAGCGAAAAGAATAACGATGATCAGCGGAAAAGCGAACGAAACAATTTTGCGATTCATGAAGCATCCCTGGCGGGCCCGCGGGGTCAATCGGATGGTTCGAATTACGAATGAAGTGCATTAAGTAGTTCAAGACAAGCTCGCGGCGCCGCGACCTCTAAATGAAATTGAATTTCAATTTCATAATGGCAGACGGGGCGGCGGTCGATCTGTGACTTAAATCACACACGGCTGTGCGGTAGGTCCGTCGGGGGAAGGAGGTGCGGCCCGCTGATGATGCGCCCCCGGGAGACGATTCGGCCGGGCATTGCGAGGGTTTGCTCTACGAAAGGCTTTTGCGTAACTCTCTGCGGAGGACTTTGCCGGAGGGGGTGCGGGGGACCGCTTCTACGAAGTGGACTTCGCGGGGTTGCTTGTGGTGGGCCAGACGGTCGGCTACGAAGGTTTGTAACTCGCTTGCGAGTGCCGGCGTCGCGGTGAAGCCTTCGCGGAGGACTACGAAGGCGCAGGGGATTTCTCCGGCTTCGAGGTCGGGCTTGGCCACTACGCCGCAGTCGCGGACGGCGGGATGCTCGAGCAGGACGGATTCGACCTCGGCGGGGGCGACGGGGAATCCTTTGTACTTGATCATTTCCTTGCGGCGGTCGAGGACGTAGTAGAAGCCGTCGGCATCGCGGCGGACGACGTCGCCGGACCAATACCAGCCATCGCGAAGAACGGCGGCGGTCGCCTGTGGTTCCTTCCAATATCCAAGCATGAATTGCGGGCCGCGCATGACGAGCTCGCCGGGTTCGTTGGGCGCGACTTCGTTGTCATTGACGTCGAGAATGCGGCAGTCGGTGAGAGCGATGGGGTGGCCGATGGAGGCGGGGCGGCACATCTCCGGGGGCGCGACGTAGCCGATGTGGGTGACCGGGGAGGCTTCGGTCATGCCGTAGCCCTGGAGGACGAGAATGCCGGTTAGATCGGTGAAGCGGCGAGCTAGATCGGGGGCGAGCGGGGCGGCTCCGGATTTGATCCAGCGCACGTGATGGTCCCGCGGGAAAATGCCGGCCTCGGCTGCCTGACAGACCGCGTTAATCGCGGGTGGGACCATGGGAATCATGGTGACGGATTCCTCCGTGATCAGCGCGCAGAGTTTTTGCGGATCGAAACGCGGCATGAGCACGAGCGTGCCGCCGACGGTGAGCGTCAGACTGAGGACGACGGTGAGTCCGTAGATGTGGTAGAGCGGGAGGAATCCGAGGATGACTTCGTTCGGCAGGAAGGGCGAGGCGTTGGGGCCGAGAATCTGATAGAGATTGGCGACCAGGTTGTGGTGCGAGAGCATGACGCCCTTGGGCAGTCCGGTGGTGCCGCTGGAGTAGGGAAGAGCGGCGATGGTTTGGGCGGAGGATTGGGCCGGGTGCGGGAGTGGGACGCGCGGCGGGACAGGCGCGGACGCCTGGCGCTCTATGGATGCGTGGAGCAAGTTGGCGAAGGGCTCGCAGCCGGGGCGATCGTGGCGGGTGGTGAAGACGCGGCGGAGAGCGGGGAGTCGGGCGAGATTCACGTTTTCGAGGAGGGGGCCGTCGGTGACGAGGAAGGCTGCGCCGGAATTTTCGAGCTGAAAGCGGATTTCGCGCTCGCGGTAGGCGGGGTTGAGCAGGGTCGGGATTGCTCCGGCGAGAGTGGCGGCGTGATAGGTGATGGCGAACTCCCAGGAGTTGGGGAGGAAGATGGCGACGACTTCGCCGGGTTTGAGGCCGGCGGCGACCAGGCCGTGGGCGAGCGATTCGACTAGCTCTCCATACTCCGCGTAGGTGAAGCGGCGTGCGCAGGAGGTATCGACCAGCGCGGTTTTGGCGGCGTTGCGGCGGCAGGAATCGAGGATGACGTCGTGAAGGAAGCGGCCGGAGGGGTCGGCTAGGAGTTGGGTGCGAAGCATCGCTGAGAGATTGTAAACGAAGTGGAGAGCGGAGTTGCGGCCGTTAGCTGGCGAGCTTGCGGAGGAATTCCTGCTCGTTCATGCGGTACTTGAAGGCCTTGCGGCCGTTGATGAAGACGACGGGGACTTCGTCGTTGTAGAGGCGGCGGGTTTCGGCGTCGGAGTCGACATCGATTTCATGCCACTCAAAACCGCCATGGCGGTGGAGTTTGACGAGGCTCTCCTTGACCACCTCGCAAAGGTGGCAGCCCTTGCGGGTATAGATAACGACCTCGCCTCTTTGCGGCATGGGGGGAGTTTAACAGTTTTCTGCGCCGGTCAAAAGCGGAAGAGGTTGCGGAAACAGTGTCTATGCTGGCCGAAGGCGTCCCCCAGGCGCTAAAGCGCGAACCAACTTTCAGCAACTTACGCGGCCCTGAAGGGCCGCTCTTCCACGGTGATGCGTGCAGCCCTGAGTTGTCCGCAACCTCTGAACTCTTGCCCTTCTCTTTTTCGTGCAGTGGCCGAGTGTTTCGCAGCTTGCCAGGGAGGGACGGATGAGGTCGGGCGGGTTTCGGGTTAGAATCCGGCCATGGCGAAGAAGGCGGGAAAACTGGCAGGGAAGATCGTTCTGGTTACGGGTGCGGCGAAGAGGCTGGGGCGGGCAATCGCGCTGGCAGCGGCCGAGGAAGGCGCCGATGTGGCGATTACGTATCGGGACTCGGCACGGGAGGCGCGGGCGGTGATGGGCGAACTGGCGCGGCGTGGCGCGGAAGCGCTGGCGGTTAGATGCGATGTGACCGACGAGCTGAGCGTGCGGGAAACGGTGCGGGAAGTGGCGAGAGTTCTGGGCGGGATCGATGTGCTGGTGAACAACGCAGCGAATTACGAGACGGTTGCGTTTGAGAAACTGACGGTGGCGCAGTGGGATGCGATTTTCGCATCGAACGCGCGCGGACCGTTTGTGGTATCGCGCGAGGCGCTGCCGTATCTGCGGAAGCGGCGGGGACGGATTGTGAATATGGGATCGCTCGGCGGAGTGAGGCCATGGGCTACGCATGCGCATTACTGCTCTTCGAAGGCCGCGGTACACATGCTGACGAAAGTGATGGCGGAGGCGCTGGCGCCGGAGGTGGCGGTGAATGCGGTGGCTCCGGGGATGATTGATTTGGGAGAGAAAGCGGCGGCGGCGTTTATGAAGCGCATGGCCGGGCAGACGCCGATGCGGAGAAGTGGGGCGGCGGCGGATATTGTGGCGGCGGTGATGTTCTTTGCCACGGCTCCGTCGTTTATTACGGGGCAGGTGTTGGTGGTGGATGGGGGGTTGGGGCTTTAGGGAAGGGCTGAGGTTAGAGGGCAGAGGTGAGAGCGATTGCAGATTGCAGATTGCAGATTGCAGAAGTGAGGCCCATTGCAGATTGCTGATTGCAGATTGCAGAAGTCAGATTGCAGAAGTGAGGCCCATTGTAGATTGCTGATTGCAGATTGCAGAAGTCAGATTGCAGAAGTGAGGCCCATTGTAGATTGCTGATTGCAGATTGCAGAAGTCAGATTGCAGAAGTGAGGCCCATTGCAGATTGCTGATTGCAGAAGTAAGAACGGGCTGCGGTGCTGGGGCGATTTGTTTCTTGCGGCGGGTTCGGGTATTGTTCGGTGTTTCGGCTCAACAGAACTTTGGCTTACTTGGAATTTATGAAGAGATTGGCTTGGGTGGTTGGATTTTTTCTGATGGCGTTGGCGTTGGCGGCGGCGCAGGATCGTCCTGAAGAGGGCGGACATGAGCTTGAAGTGTGGACCGGCGGCGGGCATTCGGTTCCGGGCGGGACTAGCGACACGAACGTTTGGAACGCTGGGGTGCGGTATGGATGGATTCTGACGGAGCCGCATGGTCCGGGGTTCTTGAGCGGGCGCTTTGAGTATGCGGTGGATGCTGTGCCGTTGTTTGTTGTGTTTCAGCGCGCGAATACGGCGGTCGGGGCGGGGGTGAATCCGTTTGCGCTGAAGTGGATTTTTGCGGCGCGGGGGAATGCGCAACCGTATCTGGAGTTGAATGGGGGCACGCTGTTTACGAATCATGAAGTGCCGGCGAGGACACTCGGGGTGAATTTTACGTCGAGCGCGGCGTTTGGAGTGCATTTTCTGGGCAGCCATGCCTGGAGCCTCGAAGCGCGCTACATGCATATTTCGAATGCGGGGCTGACGGTGCCGAATCCGGGGATTAATACGGTGCAGGTGCGGGTGGGGTTTGGGAAGTTTTTTGGGAGGAAGTAGGGTAGGGGGCTCGCGGAAAAGAGCGATTATGGGCTTTTTCAACAAAAAGGTCGATGTTGAGATAGTTCCGATTTCGGGCGTGCTTAGAATAACTGTGCGGACTAAGCCGGACATTTTTGCTGCGGTCGTCGATGTGGTGGTCATGAGCGCTTGCGTGTGGATGGTCTCTCGGTCGTTCACGAGCCTGCCTAGAATTGAACAGATATTGATCGCGTTGGCGATAGGCAGTGGGGTGGCCGGAATCATCGAGGTGCTCCAGCATCGTGAGAGCGTGATTGAATTTGGAAGTGAGAAGCTTATGATCCGGCGCTCCGTCATGGGACTGATGCGGACTAGCGAGTACGCCGTTCAGAAGTGCAGCGAACTGACTTGGCGTGAACCGAACGACGAAGACAGAAACGCGCTCGAGTGCAAAGTTGGATTTCGGACAGTCCGATTTGGTTCGGGGCTCTCGGAAAAACAAGCCCAGGACATTTTGGCAGCTCTACAAAAGCATTTTCCAGACGTCGCGCAGAAGATGGGAGTGTCGAGCGGGATGTGGAAATCGCATGTCACGCAACTTGGTTTGAGCTGACGGAGACTCCTCCTGAGCGGGGTGCAAAAGTCCTCTCCCATTTTGCTTGTCTTCCGGCGCGGGCGGTATAAAATCGGGTCAATTTGGGGATTGTGGGGGTTCCAGCAAACGCTTCTGCCTGGATGCCCGCTCGTTTCGATGGAGTTCGCCTTATGCAATGCTTTGTTCGTCGGAGTTCTCTCTCTTGTCGATATGGGTTTCTTCTTGCAATTTCGGCGGTGCTCTTGATCTCGTCGGGTTGGGCGCAGGATGCGGCTTCTTCTTCGAAGAGGCTGCTGGGGTATTACCCTTCGTGGTCGAAGTACAACAATCCTCCGTATGTCTACACGGCGGAGCAGATTCCTTACACGCAGCTTACGCACATCGCGCATGCCTTCCTGCTGCTGGATGAAAAGGCGGATGGGACGATTGATGTGCCTTCAGGGTTCGTTGAGCCGGCGCTGCTTACCAAGGCGCATGCGGCGGGCGTGAAGGTGCTGGTATCGATTGGCGGAGGGGATGGGATTCAGGGGCCGCGGTTCAACAAGATGGCGAAAGAGGAATCCTACCGGCAGGCGTTTGTGAAGAACGTGCATGCGTTCCTGACGAAATATAAATACGACGGCGTGGATATTGACTGGGAGGTTCCGAACGCGAAGGACACTTCGGATTGCACGACGCTGATGCAGGAGTTGCGCGACGAATTGCCGGCGGGCGAGTGGCTGATCTCGATGGCCGTTACGTCGGACCCGCCCGATTATGGTGCGGGGCTGGATATTCCGGCGCTGGCGCCGATTGTGGATTTCATGAATGTGATGACGTATGACTTCACGGGATCGTGGGCGGGGTATGCGGGGCTGAACTCTCCGCTGTATCAGGATCCGGCGGACCCGATTCAGAGCGGGAGTGTGACGACGTCGATGGATCTGTATGCGAACACGTATGGCGTGCCGCTGGCACAGCTGAATATTGGAACTCCGTTTTATGGGTATGTGTTTGATGGGGTGGATGCGCTGTGGGGCCTGTGCGGGAAGGGCTGCACGGCGGGCGAGCAGAATTATGGATCGTATATCAAGCCGCTGCTGACGTCTTCGGAATGGAAGAAGGAGACTGATAAGAGCGCGGCGTCTCCTTATATGGTGAATGGGAGTGCGGACAAGTTCATTACATATGATTCCGTTTCTTCGACTAGCGCTAAGACTTCCTACGTCATGAAGCAGGGATTCGGCGGCGTTTTTATGTGGGAGCTTAGCGCGGATTACGATGGGAAGGGGCAGGATTTGATGAATGCGATGTATGAGGCGTGGGTGAAGGCGAAGTAGGAGGGCAGAGGTCGGAGGTTAGAGGTCGGAGGTATGATTGCAGAAGTCAGAAGTCAGATTGCAGAAGTAGAACCTGCCGAGTGTGCGACCGGATGTTCGCCGACCCTTTCAATCGCATGAGATTTCCTGAAGTGCACTTCTAAGCCGCAACACACTCCACCCCAAACCTGCGATTCCTGCAAACCACACCGCGAATGCGGACCTCACAACCCACGAAGGAACTGCTCCGACCCTGCGCAAGAGGAACGGCAGAAAATTCCAACAGGTGATGTGGACGTAATCCCATGAATCCTGGGTCATGGGAATGTTGGTGAGTCCCCAGGCGTCCATTTTGCCGAGGGCGAAGGCGGCGATGTTCTTGAAGCGGAGAGCAATGACGAACGTCGGATGACCGAGCGTTTCCAGCTGATAGATCTCCAGCGGTAACCAGAAGGCGAGAGAGGCGATTTGGATGACTAGGCTGGCGGCAATGACGATGATGGCTGCGCGCCAGATCCACGGGCTCAGATCCGCGCGCCAACGCAGCAAGAGCGGGACAGCAGCGAAGGCGGCCAATTCAACGCTGGTGGAAACGTAACGATCTCCCCAGGCGAAGTCGCCGGCCCAGGAGTAATAGCGGGCGTAGAAGCTGATATAGGCCAGCACGAGAAGCGGGGTCACGATGGCGTAGGCTTTGAGGGCGGGTGCGAGGTGTTTCCAGAGAATGACGACGAGAACCAGGGCGAGAGGGAGCAGGGGATCGAAGAGAAAGACCGATTTTTCGGGCTTGAAGAGCGCACCGAAAAAGCCCTCGTGGAACGGATTGTTCCAGGGGAAATCGGCGGGGAGAGTTGGGTCGAGCAGGCGCTGCTCGCGGCCAAAGAGCGTTAGATAGGTAGTGGTGACCGAGCCGAAGCGGTAGAAGTGGTAAGCGCGATCGATGACCAGGAAGAAGGCATACAGGGGCGCGGCCGTTTTCACGTAGTCGAGGAGATGCTGCCATAAATCGGTGGCGGACGTGCGCTCGAACCAGAGGATCAGCAGCAAGAACAAACCCACCGCGATGAGGTCGAGGCCCGTGGTAAGGCGCGTTAGCAGATTGAGGCCGAGCGCCGCCGAGCCGATTCGTAACGATTTACGACTGCCGGTTCGGAGCCAGTCATATTGAAATACGAAACCGGTCAGCGTCAGCAGCATGATGTAGTTGTTTTCCGTCATGTTCTGCGTGTAGTGGAGATGAGTGGTGCAGAGGAGGAGCGCGAGGACTCCGGCGATGGACTGGTTGGTGGAGAAACGGAGCTGGCGCAGGAAGCGGAAGGCGATGAGCGCGGTCAGGATGCTGACGAGAATGTTGGTGGAGTAGGTGACGACGATGCTGCGAATGGCGGGATCGTCTTGATAGGCGGCGAGCGCGGGCAGCCCGGCGATGGCGGTGCCGACCAGATCGGCGGGAAGCATGAGCAGGCTTTGGCCGATGCCGTACCAGCTATAGAGTTGGCCTCCGCGACCGTGGATGCCGAATTCGGGATACTCGTTGGGAAAGACCTGGGGCTCGGAGGTCCAGAGCCAGTGAGTGGTTTGCAGGCGATGGGTGGTGTCGGAGGTGCCGAGTTCGCCGGATTGGACGACGAAGGCGAGCAGGGCGGCGACGAGGCACAAGAGGAATAGCGGATCACGAAGCCATGGAGTGGGGGGCGAAGGCATGGTTGGAATGATATTGCGGGAACAGGCTTGCAGGTTGGGAAAATGGAGGCGAGAGGGTTGTGCTTAGGTTGCGAGTGGCCGGATGGGAATTGGGGAAGGTGCGTGGAAGAAGAAAGGCCCCGCGGAAGCGAGGCCTTTGGCAAATACGTTCCGTCAGCTTGACCTTCTACTGGGGGAGCTACTGTGAAGGCGGAGGCGGTGCGCCTTGTCCGTGCCCTTCTCCTTGCCCGTGACCTTCTCCCTGTCCGTGTCCTTCTCCCATATGTTCATGGTGTTCTGCCTGCATCTTGTCGAACTTGGCCTTCTGCTCGTCGGTTAGGATTTCGCGAATTTTGGCCGCGGACTTCTCGTGGATGTCGCGCATTTTGGCGTGTTTCTCCTCGCGCGAAGCGGAAGAGTTGTCCATGACTTGCTTGGCCTGGTCATGCTCATCCTGAAGGATGGCCTTGACTTGAGGCTTCTGGGCGTCGGTGAGGTTAAGTTTTTGTGACATGTGGTCGAATACTTCGTCGACGCTTTGCATGTGATGCCGGCCGCCTGGCTCTGCCGGCGGAGGGCTATCTTGAGCGAGCAAAAGCGCGGGCGCAAAGAGCGCGAGCGCCAGCATGAGCGTTGCAAATTGCACTTTCTTCATGGTGGTTTCTCTCCGAGAATCGGAATGGGTTGGTTGACTTGTCGCTATAACGACGATTATAGGGGAACTTGCGTGGGGATTCGGTAAAGTTGCGTAAAGAGGGGATGGGAAGCGACGTGGCAGAGCGGGGATCTGTAATTACAGTTAGCCTGAGTTATGGCGGGAAGGGCGGCCGACCTGCGTTCAGTCGGCCGCCTTCCCGGGAGGAGCGTCAAGTTAGGGGATTATGTCCCAAAGCAAAGTGCAGTTGTGATTGATGGCAAAGGAGGAGATAAGCTGCGGTCTTGGCTCTGTCAACGAAAAGAACAGGTCCGTGGAAGTGTTGTAGGTAGGCCAGTTCACTCTGCCAGTGACGTTCGGATTGCCCGTCTTGGCGAACTGCGTCCAGTAGCGGCGCATGGTTTGGGAGAGCGTTGCCTGCGGAGACGTGAGGGTTATGAACGCTGGCGGAAATCCGAAAACATCCAAATTTTTGAAAAGGTATTGGAGTTCGGCCGTATGGTACGCGCCCAAGGGGAAGGTTAACGCGCCGGCAAAGTCACCTTCCGCGGGAGGCGCGTTCTCATCGGCGAACTCATAGGCGTAGGTGGGCACATACTGCGACAGTAATTGGGCTGCGTTCCGCGCCGGACAGCTGAAAGCTCCGTCAGTCGCCGCAGCGCCCAGGGCCTGATCGCCACTCGGGAAGACGGAATACGAATAGACGCTGAGAACGTAGGGAGCGAGTGCCGCTGGGAACAGAGCATCTACAGCGGCGGTGTACTCGGTGGAATTGGCAATCGGGCCCACGCTGGGGTTCAAATCGAAGCTCTCGGCCACAAACAGGTTGTATTCATTCACGTTGACGCCCGTGATCACGGGTACCTGGTTGAATGCGCCGTACTGGAAGGCAAGGGCAGGGGGCAGCGGAAGCAACGTGCCGTCCACGAACGGGAAGATGGGGAAGACATCCTGAGCAACGAAGTATGCGGCAGGTATGCCACGCAAACATGCGGACGTAGCCGGGTCGCCGCATCCAACATTAGCGGCAATGGTCTCGCCCGTCGGTACGGATGGGCTGTTATAGGGAGCCGAGTTGCTTTCCCCATCGGCTAGCGGAACGATGTACTGAAGGTAGGGTTGGAATTCCTCGTACGATCCGCTTTCGGCGATGGCTGCGCCGAACAAGCCTGTAGCCGTCGGAGAAGCGAGCTGGGCATAAACGCTTTGTCCACCGGCGGATTGACCGAAGATAGTGACCTGACTTGGATTGCCGCCAAAGGCGGCGATGTTGCTCTGAACCCACTGGAGCGCCAATTGCTGGTCCATCAGGCCATAGTTGCCATTTTCATGCCCTTCAGCATCGATCGCGGTCTGAGCGAAGAATCCCAAATAGCCCAGACGGTAGTTGAGGGTGACGACGATCACGCCCTGTTCCACGAGAAAGAGGGGGTTGTAAGCATTGCTGGATCCTTCGATGAGTCCGCCACCGTGGATCCAAACCATCACGGGCAGGTTAGAACCAACACCCGCTGACAGCGGGGCAAAGACATTGAGGTACAGACAATCCTCGCTGCCGACTACTGTGGCGCCTGATGCCTGCGGGCATATATTGCCGAATTGAGTTGCCTTGAAGGTACCGCCCGGAAAAGTGCCGTAGGCTTGGGGCGGCATCCAGCGCAAACTTCCCACCGGGGGCACCGCGTAGGGGATGCCGAGATATTGGGTCATGCCACCCGTTTTTCTGCCGACCACTACTCCACTTGTGATGGTAGCAGTCGGAAAGGCGGCA
>Ga0326728_10011731_pt1 | contig 19838 bp, 22 predicted proteins | sample MB3enrmetagenome_FD_207602 | JGI IMG/M metagenome (GOLD analysis project Ga0326728, IMG submission 207602) | Lab enriched peat soil microbial communities from McLean, Ithaca, NY, United States - MB31MN | ecosystem: Environmental > Terrestrial > Soil > Wetlands > Peat | place: USA: New York... | reverse complement strand
GGGCGAGGTGGTCGAGTCGGGGGACTCGGATAAGGTAACGAAGGACCCCCTCCACCCCTACGCGCAGGCGCTCATCCGCAGCGTGCCGCGGACGACCAAGGACCAGGGCAGGCTGACCGCAATCTCGGGCGCTCTCCCCAACATGATCGCCCCGCCGAGCGGGTGCCGGTTCCATCCTCGCTGCCCCTATGCCATGCCCGTATGCAGCGTGAGTTCGCCGCCAATAACTGAAAAAGATGGGGACCTTGTGAGGTGTTTCTTGTATAGCAAACCCGCTAGTTGAAACCGTGGACCTGAAGAAGTACTTCAGGGCTGGCCCGTCGGGCGCGCTGCAGACGCTGTTCAGGCGCAAGCCTCCTGAAGTCAAGGCCGTCGATGATGTGAACGTCGAGATCCAGGAGGGAGAGGTACTGGCACTGGTGGGCGAGAGCGGCTGTGGAAAGACGACCCTCGGAAGACTGATCGCGACCCTGGAGACCCCGACGGCGGGGGAGATACTCTACTCCGGCGAGAAGGTAACCAAGAAGAACCTCCGGAAAGTCCGAAAGGACATTCAGATGGTCTTCCAGAACCCGTTCGAGAGCCTCGACCCCAGAGCAACAATCAGGGCGGTCGTGACCGAGCCGCTGCAGAAGCTGGGATACTCGCGCTCCGTGAAAGACGCGGCGATCGAGAGGGTGCTCGGTTCAGTCGGGCTCGACGCCTACTTCGCCGAGCGACGGCCACGCGACCTCTCAGGGGGGCAGAGACAGAGGGTGGCGGTCGCCAGGGCAATCATCTCCACCCCAAAGATTGTCATCCTCGACGAACCGACCTCGGCCCTCGATGCGTCGGTCCAGTCCCAGGTGCTAAACCTGCTCCTGGACCTCCTGAAGGAGTTCAACCTGACGTACCTGTTCATCACCCACAACATCGCGGTCGCGCGGTTCATATCTGATCGAACGATCACGATGTACGCCGGGGAGATCGTCGAGGCGGGGCCTACCAAACAGGTGATAGGAGCTCCGAAGCACCCCTACACTCAAGCGCTTCTGAAGTCAGTGCCGTCGCTCGACGCCAAGGAAGTCGCCCCGCCGAGCGGCGAAGTGCCGAGTCTGATCAACCTGCCGTCGGGCTGCAGGTACCATCCGAGATGCCCCTACGTGATGGACATCTGCAGAACGGAGAGCCCGAAGCCGAAGAGAATCGAGGATGAGGAGGTTGCCTGCTGGCTCTACAAGTGAGGGCCTCTCCGACTCAGAGGTTACCCTGAAGCTAAGGCCCAACGTCGCCAAAACGTTCCTGAAAGGCCTCATAGCAATCGGGGTCTTCTCGATTTTTCTTGAAGTCACGCCAGCGAACATCGTCCACTACCTGATATTCCTCGCCATATCTGTTGGCCTGCTTCTCGTAGTGGTCGGAATCAAGCACGCCACGAGAATCGAGATCTCAGAGGAGGGCCTGACCGTGAAGCGGCTCTTCCGGGCCGTGGATTCGGTTCGTTATGAGGACATCTTGGACATCTCCGTGTCGCAGGGTCTGCTAGCAAGGAGGTTCGACTGCGGAACGGTCTTCATGATCCTCAAGTCCGGGAGGGGGAGCGTCCGCCTGATGGGCGGAGGGGTGGCCGAGCAGCTCGAGGACGTCCCCAGACCGAAATACATTTGCGAAATGATCTCGTCGAAGCTCAGCCCGTTTGCCGGTAGCGGCGATGACACGCTCGCCTAGACAATCTCCGCGCCCGGGTTTACGGGCAAGACTAGGGTCCTGCGAGCGGAGCCGCGGCGGCCTCAGCGCGTGACCGGCTTCGCAGAACACCGATGAGGAAGGCGACGTCGATGGCCGCCAGCACGACCCCCAGGACCTGGGTCCAGTCGAGGGTGAGTTGCCCCTGGATGTAGGTCGAACCCTTGACGGCTGAGGTCACGAAGAAGAAGGGCCAGTATGTGGTGGACGGGGTGAAGCCCATGCTCCGCCAGTAGGCTGCCCTGTAGGCGTAGTCCTGGAAGACCCACAAGATGAGGAGGATGAGAATCGCGTTCGAGCCGACCAGATAGGCGATTGAGTAAACTGAGACTGTCCTGTTCTTGCTCATCTGTCTGTAACCCATGCGCCCCGCGGGCTTTACTTAAGAGTTCCAGGTCAGTCTAGAACCGCCCGCGCAAAGGCTGGTTCTGGCTGACCACAGGGACGCGACGAGGACTGACCTCCAGCCGTATGCTAACGGGACCGCCGTCGGCATTCGATTCCCGGTAGCAGTTTCGCCCGAACGGCCGAGGCAGACGAAAGGATTATCTTTCACTGACGTGACATCCTTTCACGACCTGAGCGTCTGGCCTTTCTCGCCTGATTCCTGGTGAGCAGCACGCTTGGGCGCCAACATCCGAGCGCTGAACAGAATCTGAAGACTTAACAACTCTGTCCGCGACGCGTCGCCGTTTTGAGCTCCCGGAACCCGGGAAAGGCGGCCACCCAGGTGGTACTGGTCGTCGTCCTGGTCGTGGCCGCAGCCTACTTGATCAACACGAACGCCGCTGGAGTTCAGGTCTACAACGTCTACCCCACGATTAGCATGCTCCCGACCCTGGAGGTGGGAGACCTCGTCGTGGTGCACAGCGTCCCCTACAGCAGCATACAGGTCGGGGACGTCATAGTATTCGACAAGCCGGACCCCAGCGGGGTCTGCACGAGCGCGAGCGAGGTGATCGTCCATCGCGTGGTGAACAAAACGAGCTCAGGCTTAATCACCCAGGGCGATGATAGGCTGACGAACCCATCTCCTGACGAGACCAACCCCAGCTGGCCACCGGTCCCCGCGGCCTGCGTGAAGGGAGTCGTCGTTGTCGCGGTGCCATACCTAGGGAGGATTACGGAAGCCTTCCCTCCTCCCTACAACTACATCCTGGTGGCGGCCATACTGGCCCTGGTCTTCGCACTGGAGCTGCGTCCCAAGCGGAGTGGGGAGAACGAAGGGGAGGGCAAAAGCACGCCGGCTCCAGAAGCGAGTACGGCCCCTGGGGCAGATTCGGGCCCCGATTCAGAACCCTGATAGCGGGCCGACGGGCGTAAAGTCAGGGCTCCCGCAGAACCCCGTATGAGTGCGGTTGAACCCTTATAAGAAGAAGGAAGACTGCACGGACCGATAGGTAATGGCAAAGCAACCGAAGTGCGGATACTGTGGAGGCGTTGTAGCCTACGATCCATATTATGAGACCATCGGGGGGAAGAAGTACGCGTTCCATGCCGAGCAGTGCGCCATAGCTTTCAAGGCGCGCAAGTGCGCATACTGTGGCGGGGTCATAGTGTACCAACCATACGTGGAAACCATTGGGAAGAAGGAGATGAACTTCCACGCGAAACCCTGCGCCGACGCCTACAAGAAGAAAGATACCAAAGCAGCCTAGTCACAACTGAGAGCCGAGGCGGAGCTATCCGCCCTCGGCTTTCAGCGCGGAGCAAGGAATCGAAACCGGGCCTCCGCCTTTAAATACTCTTTATATAGTCCGCCGAATTCGTCGGTTCAATGCCTCAAACAAAGGCGATTGTCAGCATCGAGAACGTCGTGGCCTCAGCCTCGATAAATCAGACGGTTGACCTGAACCTGATCACGAAGAACTTTGTAGATGTCGAGTACCATCCGGACCAGTTCCCGGGCTTGGTCTTCAGGCTGAAGACGCCGAAGACGGCGACGCTCATATTCAGCTCCGGCAAGATGGTCTGCACCGGCGCCAAGTCTGAAGAGCAGGCCAGGAAGGCCGTGCAGGAGGTCGTGAGACGGCTGAAGAAGGGCAGCATCCCGATCAAGAACGAGGCAGAGATAGAGATTCAGAACATCGTGGCGTCCGCCAACCTGGGAGGGAAGGTCCACCTGGAGGAGGCCGCGAGGCAGCTGCCAAAGTCGATGTACGAGCCAGAGCAGTTCCCGGGTCTGATTCACAGGATGGCAGACCCGAAGACCGTCATCCTCCTGTTCGCCTCAGGCAAGCTCGTCTGCACGGGAGCAAAGAGGGAGAGCGAGGTGTACAGGGCGGTCAACAACCTTCACGTCCTCTTAGAACAGAAGAACCTAATGGTGTACTAGCGCGGCCGGCGCGCCGTAGTCTGACTTTTGATCGCCTGCATCTCGTCGTCGGAGATCGCGTCGTTCCTGTGCAGCGTCTGGACCATCGCAATGACGTCCGTCAGGGGGTGTAGCTTCGCTCCTGCCTTCCTGAGGTTGGCGCGGCCCCCCTCTAGCCTGTCGATGAGCACAGCCACGTCCTCCACCTCACCACCCTCCTCCCTTATGGCGTCTATGGCTGACAGGGTTGATTTGCCCGTCGTTATCAGGTCGTCGATGACGAGAATCTTCCATCCAGGCTTTATCGAACCCTCTATCCGCTTCTTCCTGCCGTAGTCCTTCTCGTCCTTCCTGACATAGATCATGGGCTTCCCGAGTTGCAGGGCGACCGGAGACGAGAAGACAAGCCCCGCCGTGGGGATGCCCGCGATTGCGTCGAAGTTCGAAAGCCCGACGTCGTCCCGAATTAGCTCCACGTAGCAGTCGATGATATAGCGGTACGCGCCGGGGAAGCTCGGGACAGTCCTCATGTCGATATAGTACGAGCTGAGCTTGCCGCTCGCCAGGGTGAAGGTCCCGAGCTGGAGCGCCTTTACCTTGAGCAGGACCATCGCCAGTTCTTCGACCATCTTCTTCCTCCTGACTGGTCCTGTCCCCTGATTCTTAGGGCTCATTCGGACGGGACGCCGTACGCGGCCTCTAATATTGGTGTCTGTCGCCCCGCTTAAGATGATTGTCCCGACGGCGAAGACAGAATACTTAAGCGCCATCGTCCTGGGGATTGGACCAGAAGGCAGGAATAGTATCCATTGGAGATATGGGTTCCCTACGGAGATGTCGAGTCGCTCCTGACTGTCCAGGCCGAGAACTTGGGGGAGCTGGTCGACCCCGCCCCGGAGGGTCACTTGGAGGAGCTTGCGCCGATCCTGGAGGAGAGGGTGAAGGGGCAAGACGCTTTGATAGTGTGCGATTACAAGCCGGCCACCGCGAAGCTCCTCAGGGCCCTTTCGCCGAAGGTGTCGCAGGAAGGGGGAACGAGGGTGTTCTCTCCCTTCCCGAAGCGGCTTGAGGAAGCCGTGCCTGAGCTGAAGGGGAGAGTCCTGAAGATGTCTCCGCATTCCGTTGTTATATCGCCGGAGGGTGCAGGAGAGGAACAGAAGGTCACGGCCGCACCAGAGGTTATGGATGCCGGACAGAGGAATTTCATAATCTCGACGGGAGAGCCTGACCCGCTCTTCGGGTACGTCGATGCGAGGGCCGCCCTGTGCCTGAATTGCATGACGGGGGCTTGGCGGCGCGCGTACGCGGCTAGGGACGGAGACGACCCAGCGTTCTTTGGGGAGACCAAGGCCTACGAGGCAATCCTCCAGGTCGCGGAGAGGGTTCATGGCGCAACGTTCGCCACGGTCGTCCCGAGAGGAGGCGAGCCCTACTCCCTGATCGAAGGCGGGGCCAGAGACGCCCGGGGGGCATACACCGAGCAACAACCCTCGCCCGCGAAGGGCATCGTGGTGGGAGCAGGAGGGAGGGGGTACGACGAGACCTTCTCCCACTCTCTGAGGCTGGCCATGGGCGCGCTGAAGGCGGTCAGGAAGGGCGGAGAGGTGGTGATGATCGGCGAGTGCAGGGATGGAATCGGCTCGAAGGCGATGCAGCTGCAGTCGATGGGGAGGATAAGCGACGGTATGCTGCGGAAGGGGTTCTACGCCGACGGGATGGAGGAGATAGAATACCTCGCAAGGCTCAGGGACCGCTACTACGTGACGCTGCTCTCATCGCTCCCGGAGCTATACACTGCGGGCAGGTTCCGCTTCAAGACGGCGAGGAACTCCGCGCAGGCGCTCGAGAGGGTCTTCGCTGCGGCGGGCCGCGCCGCGAAGCTGCACGTCTTCACGCGCGCACCGGAGACGCTCCTCGCTAGCCGTTAGATCGGGAATGTGAAGAACGTCTGAGGGATGGGGAAGCAGAGGAAGACCAGCACCATGGCCAAGATGAACAGAACCTTCCTCGACCGTGAGATTCCGCTCACAGAATCGAGCGTCTCGTTGGAGATCTGAACCGCGGCCAGCAGGAAGATCAGGAGGAAGACGACCCAGTAGTTCGGCGAGTCGATAGAGACTAGCGCGAAGGCCGTTACCAGCGTCGTTATCCTACTCCCCCTTGTCCCCAGTATCAGCGTGGCCAACCTCCCTCCGTCGAAGAGTGCCGCGGGCATCAGACCGAAGAGGCACAAGAGGAAGCCGACCCATGCGGCCGTGGAGAGCGGCGACAGGAACGCGTACCCGCCCGAGGGGACGGACGGCGCGAGGTTCAGTGCGGCCATGACGTCGGCCGCGAGGTTCTGGAGGACCGATGCGGGGTGGCTCAGCACTCCCACCCCGGTCCCGAACAACGAGACGTACTGGGCCTGAGTCAGGACGATCGTGGAGGAGACACCCACCAGCGCCACTACCATTGTGACCGCCACCGCGGCGACGGACCCCCAGAAGTAAAGGTCGAAGAGCGAGTCCCTGTCGTACGCGGGCGAGCGGACGAAGGTTAGCGCCCCGAACGTGGGGAGGAAGTAGAGTATTGGGAGGGCCAGGAAGACCGGGATGTTCGGCAGGTAGTAGCGTGTGGTCGAGAGGCCTCCCGCCTTGCGCGCGAAGTAGCGCTGGACGAGTTCGCGGGCCATGAGGACGACGACGACACCCACGACGAAGCTGGCGCAGTCCGAAAGCGCGCTGCCGCCGAAGTAGTGCGAGTAGGAGAGGCCCAGAGCGGCGCCTGCGCCCACTATCGCAACTATTGAGAGCAGGAGGAGGAGAACCGAGGCCATCGGCCTGGCCGCCTTTACGGCGTCGGTCTTGAGAACGGAGAGCGATGCCTCGTCCTTCGTCCCGGAGATGTGTGGGGTGTAGCCGAGCGGTATGACCTTCTCGTACAGCGTCCTGAAGGCGGCCCTCGACCCCTCGTCGTAGGCCACGCTGTACTCGCCCGCGCCTCCCTCGATAGCGTAAGCGTCATTCACCTTGAAGAGGGACCGCACGATGGCGTCGACCTCTGTGTTGTCTGACAACCGCGGACCGAACGGGAACGGCCGGAGCGAGGGACTTTAAGGTTGCCCTCACTGCCTGCCTGCCGCGGTCTCGTTGGCGCGGTGAGCCTTATTAGTGGCGTTCCGGGATGCGGAAAGCTGGGACATGCAAGAGTCCACGATGGGCAGGGCGCCCGACGACGATTACAAGATTAGGCTCTGCGGCGAGGCGGACATACCTAGCGTAATCCGGGTGAACACCCTCACCCTCCCGGAGCACTACACCGACGACTTCTACTACCAGATCCTGAGGGCGTACCCCGAGACGTTCTTCCTCGCCGAGTGGAACGGCGCGGTCGTGGGCTACATCATGTGCCGGACCGAGCACGGGCTGTCTCTCCTCAAGAGGTTCGGGCTGGCCAAGAAGTGCCACATCATCTCGGTCGCCGTGGTCGAGGCCCACAGGGGAAAGGGGGTAGGGACTCGTCTCATACAGCGCGCCATCGAGCGGGTCAGGTCAGAGTCTGCAAAGGAGTGCTACCTCGAAGTCCGCGTCACGAACACGCAAGCCATAGAGCTCTACAAGAGGCTGGGGTTCAGGGTCGTCAGCACCCTGACTGGCTACTACAAGGACGGCGAGTCGGCCTACACCATGGCAATGCAGCTCTGATTGCGCATGGGCAACAGCAGCTTCTCAGATTTCTCGTCGACACTGGAGAAGGCAGGGGAGAAACCGAGCAAGAACGAGAAGGTGCGTCTCCTCTCGGAGTACATGCGCGGTCTGGACGCGGAGGACGCGGAGCTTGCAGCCCGATTCGCCACGGGGAGGTCGTCTCGAAAGGGGAGCGCAGACGAGACACAAATCGGCTACTCGACGATAATGGATGTGCTGAAGGACCTCACCGGGCTCTCGCCCCGTGACATCGGACGCGTCTACGTGAAGTACGGAGACCTCGGCAAGGTCGTGGAGGAGATACTGGCCGGAAAGAAGGAGACGACCCTCTTCGCGGAGACGCTCAGCCTGAAGGACGTCGGCGATGCGTTTGAGGCCATGACCCGCGCGAAGGGCAAGGGCTCCTCCGACCTGAAGAAGAGCTACCTGAAGGCTCTGCTGCTGCGCTCCGACGCGGCGGAGGCGAAGTTCATCGTGAAGATACTCACTAAGGAGATGAGGATCGGCCTCGTGGACGGGCTTGTCGAGGAGGCAATCGCAGAGGCCTACGGGATCGACAGGGGCGCCTTGCGCGAGACTGCCCTCCTGCTCGGCGACATAGGCCTGCTCGCGCGACGCGCCCGACTCGGCGAGCTCTCGGAGGTCAGACTCGAGCTCATGCGGCCGACGAACTTCATGCTCGCCGAGCCGATGCGGACGGCCGAAGAGATAGCGTCCTACTTCGAGGGGCGGCCGCTGAACGGGGAGTACAAGTACGACGGGGTAAGGGCGCAGGTGCACAAGCGGGGCGCCGAGGTGAAGATATTCTCGAGGAGGCTAGAGGAGATCACGCCGAGCTTCCCGGAGGTCGTGAAAGCCGCCGGAGCCATCGGACACGACTTCATCCTCGACGGGGAGCTCGTGCCGTTCAGGGATGGCTCTCCGCTCTCGTTCCAGCTCCTGCAGCGGAGGCTGAGGAGGATAGAGAACTTCGAGGCGGCCATGAAGGAGGCCCCGGTGAGCTACTTTTGCTTCGACATCCTCCTGCTCGACGGGGAGGACGTCCACCAGCGGCCGATGCGGGAGAGGAGGGAGGCCCTCGGCCGGGCCATAGCCGGCGCGTTCCCTGAGGCGGAGATGAGACGGGTCTCGACCGCAGAAGAGATAGGCGTCCTGTTCCGCGCGTCCAGGTTGCGGGGCTACGAGGGGCTCGTGCTCAAGGACCCGGAGAGCCCGTACACGCCAGGGAGGAGGGGCAGGTCATGGGTCAAGCTCAAGGAGGAGCTGGACACGCTGGACGTGGTAATCGTGGGGGCCGAGCTCGGGCACGGCAAGAGGGCGGGCAAGATCTCGGACTACACGTTCGCGGTCAGGGACGGCGAATCGCTGAAGGTGATAGGGAAGGCGTACTCCGGGCTCACCGACAAGGAGATCGACGAGATGATGGTGAAGATCAAGGCCCTCACCGTCGAGGACGACGGCTACTTCAGGAGCGTCAAGCCGGAGCTCGTAATCGAGGTTGCGTTCGACAGCGTGCAGAGGAGCCAAAGGCACGACAGCGGTTTCGCCCTCAGGTTCCCCCGGATCAAGAGGATACGCGCCGACAAGGGCGTCGGAGACATCGACACTATCGAGAAGGTCAGGAAGGTCTTCGAGTCTCAGAAGGTCAGGGTCGAAGAGGAAGGGGCGTAGAACCGGCGCAACTCCTTCGAGAGGGACGCGTGGTCGCAGACGCCCTTGCCTACGAGCTGGTCGAGGAAGCTGGTCCTCCTCTCGAGCTCGGCCGATAGCCTCCTGGCCGAAAACCCGTAACCCTCCGCCCGCTTTGCGAGCTTCGCAGACAGTTCAGGCGACCCCTCCCAGGCGCCTCGCCCGTCGTCCGCGTGCTTGAAGACCGTCACCCACTCCCTCCCAGGCTCGACGACCTCGCTGACCAGGCGGGTGCCCTTCTGGCTGCGGACCGTGAATACCACCGCGTCCATCAGGTCAAGCGAGGAGCGCGCGACTGAGAGCGGAGGCTGCGTGAGCCGGACCACCAGCCCCTCCGCGTTGGGCGCGTGGAACGTCGTCAGGCACCCCGAACCCGCGGCCGCGGCCTGGAACAGGACCTGGACCTCCTCCCCCCTCGACTCGCCCAGGATGACAAAGTCGGGTCTCTCCCTGAGGGAGAGCTTCACCAGGTCGAAGAGCGATACGCTGTAGCCGTCTGACCGGGTGTGTTTCGTGTGGAGCGGCTTCCACCCGCTCTGCGGGAGGGTGATCTCCCTGGTGTCCTCGATTGAGAGGACCTTCCAGTTCGGGTTTATCACCGCTCCGAGGGCGTTCAGGAGAGTGGTCTTCCCGGATGCGGTGACCCCGGCGATGACGACGAACCCCCTCATCTCTAGTAGGGTCCAGAGGTGCGCCGCAACCCTGGCGTCCAGCATCCCAGACCGGATTAGCTCCGAGATGGTGTACGGGATTGCGCGCAGTTTGCGGATACTGAAGCTGCTCCCAAGGCTCGTCACCTCCTTTCCCCAGGTGGCTGCGAGCCTGTAACCCTCGGGTAGGACGCAGTCGACGATTGGGGAAGAGACGGAGAGCGAGCGGTTCGAGCGGTGGACGAGCCTGGAGACGGTCGCGTCGAGCTTCTCCTGCTGTGGGTACGCGATGTTCGTCTCGAGCCAGCCGCGCGAGTTGAACTTCCTGTGCCAGACCTTTACCGGCCGCCCGAGACCCTCGCAGGAGATGTCCTCGATCTCGGGGTCCCGGATCAGCGGATCGACGGTGGAGTATCCGAGTATCTCTCGCATAAGGTAGTGTGTGGCAGCCTTCAGGTCGTCTTCGCTGAGCTCCGGGCCCATGAACCCCGCCCTCTTCAGCTCCGCGAAGAGGTAGCCCAGCGGGTCCACCGCGATCACCGGAGATGGAGCGAGCCAGGTCGAGAGCGATGCAATCGCCTCCGCGACGGTGGCGCCGAGCTCTGGGCCGAGGTAGGGTTCCTTTATGAGATAGAGCCCCTTGCCGTCGGCCTCGTAGATGTAGACGGTGTAGCTCGACCTATAGGTAATCGACTCGCGGACACGCACTTCGTAGCTGACCAGGTAGTTCTCCACCATCGTTCCGCCGCGCGGAGGCTCGAAGGGGATCACCTCGAGCGGCGCTTTCGCCTCCCTCCTCGGGAGGGGCTTCCCCAGCATCCGCCTAAAGTGTGAGACTGATGCTCCTTGATCCAAAGAGGATTGACACCGCCCCGTGCGTGTCGGGTGGGAGGGCAAGCGAGCACATCTCCCTGACCAGAAGGGGCGAGCAGCTGGACGTCCAACCGCTCAAGACTCCCCCGTCGAGATAGACGGAGGAGAGGCGCGCCGAGGTCCACCCGTAGTCGAAGAGCCAGACATAGGTGCCGGAGGAGTTGCTCTGGGTCGAGACCACCGCCAGCAGGACCCCCGCGCTGTCGGCGGCGCTCTGCGAGCCTGAGAGCAGCACGTTGTCGGCGCTCCGGATGGAACCCAGCGAGAGGACTCCGAGCCCCCCGAGGACGGCCATCGTCACCACGAGCATCGCGACAGAGGCAACGACCTCGCTTATCGCGCTGCGAGATCTTGCCGAACCCCGGTCAAGCAATCTGGTCGTAACCCCCGTCACTGAAGACCAGCAGGAGCTGGGAGAGCCCCGAGGGACCGCTGCAGGGGACGTTGAGGGCGAAGCTTGTCGATGGGACGGTTCCCGTGACCGGAACCCCCGAGACCCCGGCTCCGGGTCCCGAGACCGTGGTCCCGTTTGGCGTCACCACGGAGCACGATGATGCGTCCGAGATCATTACCTCGTTCCAGCCGATGGTGACTGGGAGGGAGGCGCCCCAGCGGCCGTCGACCCAGGCCTGGCCGTCGGAACGCACCTGAAGGAGGCCCGCTGTCTGGGCGTAAACCGAGAAGAACGTGGTCGCGCCCGAGAGACAGAGGGATGACGGCGCGATTCCGTAATGACCCGCGCCGTCGACATAGAGCACACCATTCTGGGAGCTCGCCCCATCGACCTCGAGGGCGACCGGAGTCTCGGGCTCGGAGGAGTTCACGGTGACTCGCAGGACATCGTCCGGAGAACCCTGAAGGAGCAGGACCTGATTCGCGAAGGTGCCCCCCTGCCCCTGCTTGTCGGGGTCGAAGCTCCTGACGCCTTCGTACACCACATAGGAGAGTGACATGGTTATCACGACAAGGACCAGCGCGGCAACGTAGCCGCTGAAAGCCCTCGATCGCTGCAACTTCATGCCTGGATGTTGAACGCGCGCGCCAGCTGGTCACCGACCGCGGTCACTGTGAACGTGTTGAACTCGGGGATCGGAAAGGTCGTGGTCATCTGCGCCGTCAGGATGTCACCGGGCTGCATCGAGGCTCCTCCGGAGGGGGACGAAATTAGAGTCACGTTGGCGGGAGAAGACCCGACAGCCACGAACGAGAACGTGTTCATGCCGCTGCCGTAGGTGACGACGAACTTGGAGAGGGTTATCGGGACGTTGCCGTCGTTCTTGATGGAGAGGACGATCGTCTCGCCGTTTGGAGCGACGTTCGAGTCGGTGAGGTCCATCGAGGGGTTCTTCACCTGCGAGACTATGATGTTCCTGAACTGCGTGTAGAGGATACCGCCTACCATCAGGGTAATCACGACCAGGATAATCGTTGCCAGGAATGGGCTTATGGCCCTGCGCTTCCGCCCTAGTTGCAGCTTCATGGACGAATACTCTCTCAGGATATTTAATCGCCCACCGCGAGCCGCCCCTAGAGGTCAGAGCACGCCGAAGACCAGAAGCGAGACGAGCGTCGACAGCATGAGCAGGGGTATCGCCACACCGTGCCTCGAGGTCTGCGTGAAGAGCTTGGAGAGGAGGAGGCCTGTGAGCATGGCGACCGCCGAAATCGAGATCAGGACGTAGCTCTGGGAGACCTCGGAGAAGCTGGGGAGGAACGGAATCCCTCCGCCTGCGTTGAAGCCGCCCAAGAAGTTCATCGAGGCCACGGATATTACGGGGACGATCACGCCCACGAGGACGAACGGAAGCAGCGAGCGCGAGGCGTTCCTCCTGGCATCCGCTACCCTCCTGAAGAACGAGGAGAGTCTCTCCAGCTGCTCGAAACCCGCACCCGTCGCGAATGCGACCGACAGCAGCCCGAACGAGAGCCGGACTAGCCAAGAGGGATGGGAGATCGTCTTCTGCGCCTCCGCCGGCGTCGCCCCGAGCATGATCGAGTGATGGAACGCCGAGAGCGGACCCCCTATCGACTCGAACCTGTGGCCGCCCGACGTGACCTTCGCCAGCGCCTCTGGCAGGCTGACGCCCGCTTTGCTCTCTTCCGCCAAGTCGTGCAGAAGGAGGCTGATCTCCCGATCCCCTCGCCTTATGCGGTCGTAGCATCCCCTTGTGCGGAGGAAGCCCAAGATGGAGACTGCGAGGGGGACGAGGAGCGATACGGCGACCGGGACCACCCTCTCGTAGTAGAGGATGGTGCAGAGCGCCCAGGTCGCGAGCGTAAGCAGGATGTAGGAGGAGCTGGGCACGGCGTTGTGCGTCACCGGCTGCACCGACTCGAGCAGGAGGAGGAGGACGGCGGAGAAGCCGGCGAGCAGGCCCATCGAGACGAGCAGCATCAGCGAGGACGCGAACCCGGGTATGGCCGCGGCGATCATCTCGACTCCGACGGGGAAGAGAGCCAGCACCATCAGGGAGACCTCGGCGAGCGAGCCGACGGACTCGGAGAAGCCCTTCCAGCTCGATTCCATCAGCCCGACCTCCCGTTGCGACTCCTCCTCGACGAACTCGCCGACGCTCTTGCCCGTCGTGAGGGTCGTGGTAAAGCTGTGGACGAAGTCTCTCAACGACCTGCTCGGGTTGTCCTGGAAGGCCCTCTGGAGCACCTCTGTGGGGGACCCTGGCAGGAACGTGAGGTCGCGCTCGAGCATCGCAGACTCGGAGGCGAGGGCCGGGAAGACTTTGTCTCCCAGCGCCGCTACTCGGCGCAGCCCGTCGTCTATCGATGGTGAGGTGTCTCGCGACATGATGGAGAGCGCTATCAGGAAGAACGGCATCTCGGCTTCCACCGACCTCCTTCGCGAGCCCGAGAGGACCAGCGGGACCAGCAGTGGGAGGAGCTGCAGGATGGCAAGCGAGGCCAGCACCAACGCCGCCTGCACCGGGGGAAGAAGTACCAGCGCGAGCGCCTCGCCGAGCGCCGGGTAGACGAAGAGCGAGACGGAGAAGCGGGAGTAGAGCCGCGGCGAGACATACATGCGTGCGGAGGCGAGGAGCGAGGAGAAGCGGTCCTGAAGGGAGTCAGCGGCGCGGCCCAGCGGGCAGAGCGAGGCCACCCTTCTGACCGTAGCTTCGAAGCCGGGCGTGGCTGTCGTTGGCACTACGGTTCATTGGGAATCCGCTTATAAGGAGCGCCAGGGTGTATGTGTCGACAGTCGCAGTTGTTCGTGCAGCTCCTCGTGGCGGTCTCGTTCCTGATAGCCGGGTATCAGGACGTGAAGGACAGGATGGTCTCAGACATCGTCTGGATCCCCGCCCTTGTAGGCGTGGCCTACGGGCTGTACTACCTCCGGTCCGAGCTCCTCATCCTGCTGGTCCCGATAGCGCTCATCGGCGCGATAGCCCTCGGCGCGGCCTGGTTCGGGGCGGTGGGGGAGGCCGACGGAATCGCGTTCGTGCTGGTGATCGCCGGGACCGCGCCGACAGGTCTCGTGCCCGGACTGCTCGAGGTCTTCGTCGGAGTGCTGGTGGCGCTCGGCGCGCACGTCGGCTACCTATACGCGAAGGGGATGGTGGGCAAGCCGAGGGTGATCCCGATCGCCCAGTTCAGGAGGGAGGTCAACTGGATCCCGAGGGCGCTGATCATCGGCGGGGAGAGGACGGAGGTCGTGAAGGACGTCAACGTGTCGCGCGAGAGCGTCGATGCGGTGACCGATGAGACCGCGGAGGTGGAGGTCCAGTACGGGGTCCCGACGGTCGCGTACATCGCCGCCGGCTACCTGGCGTACGTCGCCTTTCTGGCGATCTTCCAGACGGGCGCGCTCTTCAGCCTACCCTAGCGCAGCCGGGGGACGAGCGCAAAGCTGATTCGTCCCCCCGCACTGAGCACGGAGGGCGGGAGAGACCTTGGTAGAGTGGGAGTCGGTGCTGCGGGAGGCAGGGGAGAGGGTACAGGAGGTGAGCGACAGGCTCGTCGGCTCTCATGAGGGGATAGAGAGGCTGGGCGAGGGCGCCAGCGGGGACGTGACGATGAGGGTCGACAGGGAGGCCGAGGACGAGATAATCGACGCCGTCCGACAGAAGGGCACGGACATCCGCATAGTGGCCGAGGAGCGCGGCGAGTCTGGTAAGGCTGGTGCGAGGTGGACCGTGATCATAGACCCGATCGACGGCTCGTCCAACTTCGAGAGGCAGATACCGTTCTACTGCACCTCGATCGCCGTCCTCGACGGGGGCACCCTGGAGAGCGCCAGCCACGCTCTGGTGCGGAACCTCGTCAACGGCGACACGTACTACTCCCAGTCCGGGAGCCGCTCCACAAAGAACGGCGGCGAGATGAGGACAAGCGCGGTGCAGGAGCTGCAGCGGGCCATAGTCGGCATCGACATCTCTAAGACGTCCCTTCCCATCGTAAGGAGCGTCTCCGAGCTCATCGCCTCGGTGAGGAGGCAGGTCCACTTCGGCGCGAACGCACTCGAGGCGTGTTTCATGGCGGAGGGAAGTATAGACGGGTTCGTGGACGTGAGAGGGAGGATGAGGGTCATGGACCTCGCGGCCGCGTACCTGATAGGACGGCAGGCGGGGGCCACCTTCACCGACGGACGCGGAGGCCCGCTCAGCCCCAGGATATCCGTGAAGGAGAGGTTCAGCGTCGTCGGCGCTGCAAATCCGGTCCTGCACCGCAGGATCTTCGCCAAGCTGGGCGGGTCGGTTGAGGGCTAGCTTCGAATCGTCTCGAAGAACTCGGCCACGCTGTGGTACAGCGGGATGTCTCCCTCTTCCGGGTCCCTTCCGTGGGTCCGTATCATTGTGAACGGGACCCCGACGCGCCTCGCGGCGCTCAGGTCGTTCAGCCTGTCCCCGACGAAGATGGTCGATTCCTTCTTCACCCGCATGGCCTCCAGCGCCAGACGGACCTGCTCGGCTCTGTCCAGCGAATCCTCGCGGCTGAAGATGCGCACGAAGAACTGCTTCAGGTCGAGGCGCTGGAGGACCGTCGCCGCAGCCTTCGGGCCCTGCATCGTCACCAGGGAGATCTTCGCCGTCTCCGCGAGCGCCTTGAGCAGGTCGAAGGAGCCCGGATACAGAACGGCCCGAGGGGCCGCCTCCTCCTCGTATTCATCGATGAGCGCGAAGACGCGCCGCCTGACCTTGGGGTTCTCCTTCAGGACGCGCACTATCGTGGGAAAGACGCTCTTGAACTCCTCCTGTGACCCGGTCGCCTCGCGCAGCCCGCCCTTCACCTTCTCCCAATCCACAGGGATGGTTCCCAGCGTCCCGTCGAAGTCGAAGATGTAAGCGCTCGCCACACCGCGAGGGGCGCCCAAACCTACAGGACCTTCTCCTTCCAGCCGTCCTCCCTCCACAGGAACGCGCCGACGTCCATGTCTCTCAGGAGGTAGTAGCCCTCAGGGAAGAGGTCGGTGGGTGGGATCGAATCGGCGATCTCAACGCCCAGACCCAGTCTCACGTATAGGTCCGCGAGGTTGCAGTACCACGGCATCCTGAGGTGCTTGACGGCTATGTATCCCCACAGGGGCATGGTGGAGTGGAACTTGCCCGAGTCGACCTCGGTGACGCACATCTCTCCCTTCGAGGACTCCTTCACGTCTATCGAATAGGCGCCTCCGGCCCGGGGGTCTATGGCCCTGACCGCCCTCTGTGCGACCTCGTTGAGCTTGGAATCGCGGACGATCCTGGCGACAGAGGGCGTCCCCGTTATCCCCGATGGAGAGATGTGCTTGAACGGGTACTCGAGCCTCTCCCGGGCGTAGGAAGTGACCAGCCTTCCGTCCTTCCAGAGGCTGTCCCAGGCTATGTTCCTGCCGGGCAGGTACTCCTGGAGTATGAACTCGCCCACGTCTGAGCCCTTCCGGACCCACAGCTCAATCCAGTGTCGGGCCTCCTCGCTGTCGTTGCAGAGGAGGCTTAGCCGCCCTCCGGCCCCGTGCCTCGCCCTCACCCAGAGCGGGGAGCCGAGCGCTGCGAAGGCCTCCGCTATTCCCTTCGATGACGAGATTGCTCGCGTCTTCGCCACGGGTATCCCGTCGCTCGCTAGGGCCTGCTGGGTGAGGAGCTTGTCCTGGCCCACCTTCATCACGCTCGGGTCGGGGAGGAGGACGCGGCAGCGGAGCCTCTTCCTCGCCACGGAGATAACGAACGCCTCGCTGGACGGCTGGGGATGGAGGAAGTCCACCCTCTCCTGCTTGACGATCGAGGCGACCCGCGGGATGAACTCGGGGTCGCTGTGCCGCGGCGTAAGGTACCTTGAGTCCAGGTCCGGATAGACCAGGTGGTACCTGTTGAAGTCAGTCCCGACGATGTAGTAGCCCCTCTTCGAGGCGCGCAGGGCGCGCACGAAGTTCACGCCCGCCAGACCCCCAGAGCCCGTGACCAGGACCCGTTCTCCGGGCTTCAACTAGCTGACCTCCAGAGAGAAACCTGCGCCGCCTACCCTTGCGAGGTACTCGTACTCTCCGAGCTTCTCGAGCGAGCCCGAGGAGACCCTCGGGAGGCGGCCGTCGCGGATTGCGATCTTCAAGACCAGACCCTCGGGAGGCGCTGCGCCCATGCTAATCAGGTTACCCCTTTTCACCATCGGGACCGAGCGCACGCGCCACCAGGCCGCAATCTCCGCGCCGCTGCCAGTGTAGCACCCCTTCTTCTTGACCGCGTCTATCAGCCTCCAGTAGATCCTGCCGCCCTTCATCCTCACGGCCTCCTGGTGCCACAGAAGCGTGAACAGGCCCTCCACCTCCTCGACCGCGTTCATCATCGCGATCGAGTCTTCGAACCCCTGGTCCTCCGTCCTCTTGAGGTATCCCCAGAGCGTGGTATCCATCAGGGTCAGAGGGAGCTCGATCAGGTTCAGAGGTCTCCAGTCTGCCGAGGGCGGGTGGAACGGCGTCGCCATCCCCACCCTGAAGCCGAGCCTGTCTGTGTTGCCGACCGTGGTGTCGTACTCAAACCCCGCCGCTTCCATTATCTCCCACGTCTTCGAGAAGTCGAACTTCAGGTAGTGCTCCCGCACGCCGATGGGCCTGAACCCGAGCCCCGCCGAGAACTTCGCTACGGCCTCGTTCATCTTCTCCAGGGAGTCGTGCGTCGCAAAGTCCCCGTGGAGGCCCACCTCCCATCCGCTCTCGCTTATGCGGTCCGACACTGCCCTGACCTTCTCGAGGGGGTACTCCGAGGACATGAAGTAGAAGCTGGAGCGGAGCCCCCTCCCATCCTCGGCGGACGCCACCAGGCTAACATTGTTGTAGAGCGACCTGCCAAGGAAGGCCCCGAGGGTGTCCAGCCTTCCGAAGCGCTCGCGCGTCTTCCGTACGTGCTCGAATGGTCTCGCGATGTTGTCGACGTCGTGGGTGAGGCAGACCGCGAGGGGGGACGCGCCAGGCCATCTCGCCTTCCTGACGAAGAAGCCGTCCCTCTGAAGCGATGCGTCCCTTATCCTCGGGAGCAGGGAGAAGAGCTCCTTCTCCAGATATGGCGTGGAGACGTCTGTTCCGGGCGGCGCCTCGCCACCCCTCAGCACGGACGCAACATTGTCGACGAAGCTCTGCGGCAGGAGCTCTTCTCCCAGGGCCCCGGCCAGCGAGCCCCCTACGAGCCCGAGGCTCTCCTCCGCCATCGAAGCGACGTAGGGACGCGCGTCGGTCATGGGGAACCCACCGCTCCGACCTGCGGGAAGAGCCTTGATAGGTGTAGCTCAATCTCCCCCTGGACCTTCTCGAACGGGGCCGTCGCGTCTATGACGGGGTAGCCGTTCCTTCGGGCTATCCCGAGGTACCTCGCGCGCTCCGCCTCGAGGACGGCCCGCGGATAGTGGATGTGCGACGCCCCCCTCTCGTCGATGACCTTCAGGGACTTGTCGACGGGGACGTCAAGGATTATCGCTGTCAGCGGCTTGGGGAGCAGGTAGAGGAAGGAGAGGGGTCTGACTGGATAGCCGAGGGCTTCGTACTTGATGTATGTGCTCCAGATGAACCTGTCATAGATCACGACCCTCCCCTCGGCTCGGCTCCCAATCGATGACCACACCTGAAGGATGAGGTTGTCAGCGAGGGAGAGCAGCGGCCGGATGGGGTTTCTCCCGCTCCGCCGCCCCCTCGTCGCAGCGCTCCCCGAGGCCGAGCGGCCCCTCGCCGAGCTAGAGAGGGATGCCAGCCTCTCGACGAAGAGGTACCTGTGGAACGGCATCGTGGTGACGAGGTAGCCCCTGCCGCGGAGCCATCCGCCGCTCGCCTCTGCGTGGGTCGACTTTCCGCTCCCGTCGATCCCGAGGAGCGCCACTGAGCCACCCTTCCTCCCGTGAGTGACAGAGTGCACCACGAGTCTCTGGTACTCGTCGTTCAGGAAGAGGGAGGCGAAGTAGAGCATAATCCCCAAAGACGGGAAGATGAAGACGCGGTCCAGCGTAATCAGGTAGCCGCCTGTGCACGCGAGGAAGACGCGGAAGGCGTTCGGCAGGTCGTTGAGCGAGTCGAGGCGCGACGCGACGGAATTGGCGACACCGTAGACGGCGAAGGCGCCTGCGATGGCGAACGGGAAGACGAAGGCGAGACGCGGGAAGAGGATGGAGAGTACCACCGAGACGAGAAGGAGAAGGGTGCAGACGACCTTCATCTTCATGAATCTTTCACGGCGTTGGCACCGACCCTTGCCGGTTGATTTAACCTTGCCCAGAACCGAGCCTGGGGGACGCTCTCCGGCCGGCAGGTCGATTGTGTGACAAACCCACGGCTAAAGCCGGTGGGCTTCCGGGGAGGCATACCCTCCCCCGACGGTTCCTGCTTCATAGACCCCGCTCGCTCCCCGAGTTGACTTGGGGAGTGGAGGCAGAATCTCCACAGGCGTGACTTCGGGCATGTCCTGCCCTAGTTCCTTCAGGCCCTTCTGA
>Ga0326728_10011730_pt1 | contig 19840 bp, 15 predicted proteins | sample MB3enrmetagenome_FD_207602 | JGI IMG/M metagenome (GOLD analysis project Ga0326728, IMG submission 207602) | Lab enriched peat soil microbial communities from McLean, Ithaca, NY, United States - MB31MN | ecosystem: Environmental > Terrestrial > Soil > Wetlands > Peat | place: USA: New York... | reverse complement strand
GAACGGGAATGAGCAGGTAGGTGAAGCTGGAGATGGGATATGCGTTGGCGCCGGGGGCGTTGGTGATGGAGACGCGATAGTCGGCGGGGAGCTGCTTGATGCTGGCCGCGGCTTCGGTGACGCCCCCAATCGAGGCTCTCTCCCAGTTGCCGGCGGCATTCTTCACTTCGCCGAAGCTGATGTTGTTCTGCAAAGCATAGATCAGCTCGACGTAGCCGATGGCGCCCGGCAACTGGCGCACCAGGCCGGCCACGCCCTCATTGCCCTTACCGCCCACGCCCACCGGCCAACTGGGCGAGGAACCCTTGTTGGGTCCGCCCTCCCACTCCTTGCTGACCTTGCAGAGATAGTCGGTGAAGATGAAGCTGGTGCCGCTGCCGTCGGAGCGGTGAACCACGATGATCTTCTTGGAGCTTTCGGGAACTCCCGAGAGATTCACGCCGGGGTTGTCCTTGGCGATGCGGGGATCGTCCCAGCGCGTGATCTTGCCCAGGTATATGTCGGCCAGCACATCGCCGCTGAATTTGATGTCCGCGACGCCGGAGATGTTGAAGATGGGCACAACAGCGCCGAGCACGGTGGGAATGTGGACGAGCTTGATTTTGGAAGAGGCCAGCGCATCGTCGGTCATGGGCATGTCGGAGGCGCCAAAGTCCACCAGGCCCGCGGTAACCTGGCGGATTCCGCCGCCGGAGCCGATGGACTGGTAGTTGATCTCGACGCCGGGATGCGCGGCGCTGTACTCGCTGAACCACTTGGAATAGATCGGATAGGGGAAGGTGGCGCCCGCCCCGGTCAACTTCTGGGCCTGAGCCGCGCTCACGGCCAATACGAACAACACAATGGCTAGCAACGTCTTTTTCACGGATAGCTCCCTTGCAGATTTACTGCCGGATACGATTCTCTACGCGGAATGTTAAGGGGAGTTGAATAGACGACGGCTGGAGCATTTTCGGGAATGCTGTAGTCCGAGAATCCATTGACTTCCCACCCATTCCGCAAAAAACGCGGAATGGATGGGGCACGGAAGTCTACAGTAAAAGCGAAAATGCTCTAGAATCCATGAATCATTCGTCCGGCAGCGGACCGCGGCTCAGCGGCGCCGTCACGGCATCTCCGCGTTTCCCTTGTCCCGGTTGAGTTTCGTGACAGGCTGACGATCCCATCACCGCAACGAAGCGATGGTCCCGAGTACCTTTTCCACAATCGGCTTGGGCAGCGGCGCATAGGAGAGAGCCGGGGCTTCGCTCTGGCCGGAAGTGACGATCCAAGCCAGCAGATCCTTGAGGGCTCTTCCCTTGGCCGGATCGGGAGACCTGAGCGGGACCAGCAGCCAGGTAAAGCTGGAGACGGGGTAAGCATTCGCACCGGGAGCGTCGGTAATGGAGACGCGATAGTCGGCGGGAACGTCCTTCACGCTCGCGGCAGCCCCGGAGACGCCCTCAATGGATGCCTTTACCCAGTTGCCGGCGGCGTTCCTGATGGCGCCGAAGTTGATGTTGTTTTGCAGAGCGTATGCCAGTTCGACGTATCCAATGGCTCCAGGCAGCCTGCGAACCATGCGGGCCACGGCGGCATTGCTCCTGGCGCCCGCACCGACAGGCCAGACCGGCGAGATGCTCCTGCCGGGTCCGTTTGCCCACTCTCTGCTGACCTTGCTCAGGTAGTCGGTAAAGATGAAGCTGGTGCCGCTACCGTCGTAACGATGAACCACGATGATCTTGCGGCCGGGCAGGTTCACCCCTGGGTTGTCTTTGACGATGCGCGCGTCGTTCCAGTTTCGGATTTTGCCCAGATAGATGCCGGCCAGCACGTCCCCGCTGAACCGAATGTCGCTGACTCCGGGGAGGTTGAAGATGGGCACCACCGCGCCCAGCACCGCGGGAATATGAACGAGCTTGATTCTGGAAGCCGCCAACTGGTAGTCGGCCATCGGTCCGTCGGTGGCGCCAAAGTCCACCAGACCGGCCGCAACCTGGCGGATGCCGCCGCCCGAACCGATCGCACGGTAGCTGATCCGCACCCCGGGATGCGCCGCACTGTACTCGCTAAACCATTTCGAATAAATCGGATAAGGGAGGGTAGCCCCAGCCCCGGTTAACTTCTGGGCTGAAGCGCTGCTCAGAGCCAGGACCATCAGCACAACGGCAACCGAACTCTTTCTCAAGATGACTCCCTCGCAAATTGACCGCCTCACCCAATTGTCGATGGCGAATGTTAGGAGGATTTGAACTGACAGCTACTTGAATGTATTTAACCATGCGCCGGCGAACCGGCAGCCAGATCCCCAGCCGCACCGGCCCCATGCGGATCGTCTCCTCCATGCGCCAGGGGGAGTGTGAAGTGGAAGGTGGCGCCGGCGCCGAGCTCGCTTTCGGCCCACAGGCGTCCGCCGTGGGCCTGAACGATGTGCTTGACGATGGCCAGGCCGAGGCCGGTGCCGCCGGATTCGCGGGAGCGGGCTTTGTCGACGCGGTAGAAGCGCTCGAAGATGCGATCGAGGTGCTCGGAGGCGATGCCGGGGCCGAAGTCCTGGACGAAGAATTCGACCTCGGAGTCGAGCCGGCGGGCGCCGGCGCGGATGCGCCTGCCTGCCTTGGCGTACTTGAGGGAGTTCTCGATGAGGTTGCCGAAGACCTGGTGCATGGCGTCGGGGTCGGCGGTGACCGGCGCGTCCGGCGCGCCTGCCGATTCCAGTTGGACCCCGGAGTCGAGGACGATTCCGGCCAGGGATTCTATGGCGTCGTGGAGCAGGGCGGGGGCGCGGGTGGGCCGCAGGGCGAGCTTGTAGTCGGGGCTCTCGACGCTGGCCAGGGCGAGCAGGTCCTCGGTGATGCGGTTCATGCGGGTGGCGTTCTTGAGGATGATGCCGAGGAACTCACGCGTGGTTTCCTGGCGCGGATCGGAGTCCTCGATGAGCGTCTCGACGTAGCCCTGAATGGAGGTGAGGGGGGTGCGCAGTTCGTGGCTGACGTTGGCGATGAATTCGCGGCGCGAGGTCTCCGCGGCCTCGATGCGGGTGATGTCGTGAAGGACGGCAAGGGCGCCGCCGGAGGGCAGCGGGGCGGCGTTGATCTCGAAGATGCGTCCGGGGGCGAGCGAGCTGGAGCGGCAGGAACGGGTCTCGCGCAGATCGAGCGCCGCTTTCACGCAGGCCAGCATTTCGGGGTCGCGAACGGAATGCGCGAGCGCGCGGCCGACGCGAATCTGGGTGCCGGCGATGCGCTGCATGGCGGCGTTGGACCAGCGGACAAGCCCTTCGGGGGTGATGGCGACAACCGCCTCCTGCATGGAGTCGAGCATGGCGGCCAACTCCTGGCGGCGGCTGTCGAGCTCGGCAAATCTTTCACCAAGCCGCTCGGCGGTCTGGTTGAGCGCGGAGCCAATGGTGTGGAGATCGAATTCGTCAGGCAGATCAAGGCGGGCGCTCAGGTCGCCGTCGGCGATACGCCGGGCAAAGGCGGCCACCCGCTCAAACCGCGCCGAGATGCGGCGAGCGGCCCACAAAGCGAAGGGCAGCACACATAGCAGCGCAATGAGGCCGGCCCAGATTAACTGGCTGCCGAGGAGAAAGAAGGTCTTGCCGGGGGGCAATTCCGGCACTTTGCCGGCAAGGATGGGGACAAAGACAAGCTCCATCGCCGCGACCTGCAGAACCAGCAGCAGGAGCAGGAGGCCGAGCAGCTTTGCAAAGAGTCTGGAGGTCAATGAGCGCCGCTCCCATCCGGCACGTTCCGGCGCACGGCCAGCCTTCTATTCTCCCTTGGGCAGCTCGAAGCGGTAGCCGGCGCCGCGCACGGTTTTCAGGTAGCGAGGGTTCTCCGGGTCGAGCTCGATCTTCTCACGAATGCGGCGCACATAGACGTCGACCGAACGGGGGGTTACAAAGCGGGCGTCGCCCCAGACGGCGTCGAGCAGGCGGTCGCGGCTGAAGACGCGGCCTGGGTGGCGCGCCAGGTAGTCGAGCAGGCGGAACTCGGTGGCCGTGGTTGTGGTCAACTCGCCGCGCACCTTCAACTGCATGGCGTTGGCGTCGATGACGATCTCTTCAAAGCTGATGATGGAGGGCGACGAAGGCCGCTCAAAGCGCCGCAGCACGGCCTTGACGCGGGCCACCAGTTCGCGGGTGGCAAAGGGCTTGGTGATGTAATCGTCGGCGCCCAGCTCCAGCCCCAGCACGCGGTCGTTTTCGCTGGCGCGCGCGGTCAAAAAGATGATGGGAATGGTGGAAAGGGCGGGGTTCAGGCGCAGACGGCGGCAAACATCGAGGCCGTCTCCGCCGGGGACCATGATGTCCAGCAGAAACAGGGCCGGCGGCTGGCGCTCGGCATCGGGAATCAGGTTGGTGGGGGTGAAAAACAGGCGCGGCGCAAACCCGGCTGCTTCCAGGTGATGCTGCACCAGCCGCGCTATATCGGCGTCGTCTTCAAGAACAAATACGGTTTGGCTCAAACGGTCTGCCCCCGCCCTGCGGCCGTTGACTGCGCGATGCGGAGGCCGCACGGAACCATTAACAGAGTAATTCAATGAGGCAAACAGATTGCAAACGTTTGATGAATTCGGCTGGGAGACGGGCCTCCGGCGTCAGAAGCCCGTCTTGGCCAGGTAAACCATCGTCATGCCGTTTCCGCCCGATGCCAGATAGTTGGTGGACGCAGACAAGAACACGACGTAGTGACCGTCCGCGCTGATATGCGGATAATCATTGATGGCGTTCGACTGGGTTGCAAAATTGTTCGCGTAGTTGGCCACCGAGACCCGCACCGTGCTGGGTGTGCATCCGGCGGGCGCGCCGAAGCATGTATCCCGGACGAAGATGTCCTTCCAGCCGTCGATGGCAAAGGTGTCTCCCGGAACAAGATTGGAGGCGAGCGATGCGAAGGCCACGAAACGGCCGGTCCCGCTGATGGCGGTGTTGTTTCCGCCCGCGTTGGGGATCGATCCGTCGTTCGCCACGCCCACAAGGCTCGTGGCGGGCGTGCAGCCAGAGGCCGCTCCGTTGCATGTATCGCGCAAGTAGATGCCGCCGAATACATTCGCGGGCTGCGGGGCCAGGTTATAGGCGAGTGTCGAAAAGGCCAGAAATCGTCCGTCGTTGCTCAAGGCGGGATTTGACTCGGTGTCAAGGGCTCCCGCTGCTTGCGACCCGCTGGTCGAGACATCTTCCTCAGTGGTAGTCGAGGTGCAACCGGCCGGCGCCCCAACGCAGGTATCGCGCAGATAGAGGTCAGGGTCGCCGGCGTTTGTGTCGTCGGCAATGAAGTTGGTCGAGTATGACGCGAATGCCACATAGCGCCCGCCCGTGTTGACTGCCTGCGTTTCGCTTGTCTCGTTCCCTTGTTGGCCCGAGGTGGACTGAGACACAAGGGTGGTACTTGGCGTACACCCTGCGGGGGCGCCGTTGCAGGTGTCGTAAACGTAGATGTTGTTTACGCCAGGTCCCGTTCCTGTTGAATTGAACCCGACAAACCTGCCGTCGGGACTGATTGAGGGATTCCCTCCCCCTGCGGGCTCCCCGTTCAAAAGCGTTGAGACCAGGGTTGTCGCTGGAGAGCAGCCAGGCGGGGCGCCAACGCAAGTGTCGCGTAAGTAGACGCAGTCGGCACCTGCATACGCGTTGCAAAGCGCCGATGCCCCAGGGAAATTCAGGATTTTCGACGCGCTGGAATCGAATGCAACATAGCGCCCGTCGCTGCTCACCGATGAGAAGCGGCTCTGGCCGTCAACGGGTGATCCATCATAGGTAACGGATATGGGAATCGTGGACGGTGTACACCCCGCTGGAGCGCCGATGCAGGTATCTCTTTCATAGATTTGCTCGTAAGCGCTGGTGACTCCTGCCCCCAGGTTAGTGGCGGCAGACTGAAATGACACATAGCGTCCGGTACTGCTGATCGCCGGCGCTACCAAACTGCTTTGATTTGCCGGTGTCCCGTCGGGCGCAACCGTGATCATCGCGATCACGCCGGCGGTTGCGGCTGCGGGAGACGCGATGCCAAACGGTAGCGAATTGGAAGTTGCCCCGGAATCCGTTATCGTGATGGCGGCCGTCCCCGGCGCTGCCACCATTGCGCTCGTCACCTGGGCCGCCAACCCCGTACTCGATCCGAACTGGGTTGCCAGGGGTGTTCCGCTCCAATTAATAACTGAGTTGGCGGTGAATCCCGTTCCCGTAGCAAGGAGCGTGAAACCTGGAACCCCGGCGACCACCCAGTTGGGGCCGCTTAGAGTTGCGTTGTATGGTCCGATCTGCGTAAGAGCAAGGCTCGTGCCTCCTCCTCCTCCTCCTCCTCCTCCTCCTCCGCCGCCGCCGCCGCCGCCCGTGTTCGTCGCGGCTCCGCCGCAGCCTCCCAAGGCCAAACTCACCAAGCCGGCCGCAAAGACAGCGAGAGCAGCCCTCGCTCCCCGAGCGTTGCTCCGGAACGGGATCATGATCAGTTCGTTCCTCCGGTCAGCTGGGACCCGGAGGCGACCGCCGTAAATGCCGGGCTGTAGAAAAGGCACGCGCTGCTCCCGTATGTGAGGTTGCATTCCTGGTTAAATGTGAAAGAGGTCGAAAGCGGGTAGTTTGTGTCCGCTCCGCTGACGGTGGACGAGATGTTGATTGTTGAACCTGAAACAGTCGCGCTGATTGGAGAAAGCGGCCCGTTCATCTGCATAGCAAGGGCGGCGGCCAGGTTCGCGGTGGAAGGGTAGCCGCCGTAGGTTGTCGAGAACGTAATCCCGGCTATTGTAATTGAAATTGTGCCGGTCTCGGACATGGTTTCCACGCACGTTGCGTGCGGATTAGGCGGGCATGGACTGAAGGTTCCCGTTTCCCCAGCCCCCTGAACCGTTACCGTTGCGACGCCCGGGGTCCCTACCGGGCTGCCGTCGATCACATTAAGCGTCGCATTCATCGACTGGCCCATCAGGAGGATTGAACCTTGCCGGTCGCCATTCGTAGTGTTCGGCGCAGCGGCGAACGTGAACGACCCGGTGCCCAGCCCGCTGGAGTTCGCCGTTATGGAGAGCCAGCTCGTTGTGGTACTGACGGTCCACGGGCAGTTCATCTCGGTGTTGACTGTGATGGAGCTAGTTTCCCCGGAAACGGGCGACGCAACTTCCGGCCCCGGAGAGAATGCGTAAGTGCATACGCCTGCCTGATAGAAATAGACCGCTGTGCTGGAGAGTCCGTTCCCGACCTGAATTGCGCCCTGGCGAGGGACAGTGGACGGATTCGCTTGCACGGAGTAGTCAATGGCGCCGCCCGATATGCCGTTGATGCCGGAGGTGACGCTAAGCCATGGAGCGTTGCTCGTGGCCGACCACTGGCACCCCCCGCCCGTGACCAGATTGAAGCTTCCCGAAGCTGGAAGGTCCGATTCCGAAAGTGATAAAACCGAAGTTCCGAAGGTGCAGCTTGCCTGGGTAGGCACATGAAACTGATTTGCGAGAATCGTATCGAGCACCGGGTGGTCATAGGTGCTTCTCAAGGCTGCGGAGTGTGAGTCTGCGCCTTGAATCGGATATTGCACGGCGCCCGCGTTCGCGCCGAGATAGATTTGGCCCGGTCCGTCCACGACGGCGTCTGAACTTCCGTCGCCCGGAAAATCAATTAATAGATCCCAACCAACATCGGCAACCTCCATCCAGAATAGGGTTTCTATGAGGTAGGGCATCAGAGCCCAGGCTTCGGGGTCGAAGAAGCCCACTATGACATCCACAACGAGGGCTATCGCGACGGCGTCAAAGAAATATTCGGTGGCTGACGCCACAGCACGTTCCCCGCATGCGTCTTCCGGGTTGCAAGGTTCGGGCCCAAGCTGCCCGGTCGAGGCAGACCAAGCATGGCCAAGAATCACTTCAGTCAAAAACCTTGTAACGGCCCAGCGCTGTGGGGTGTAGCCGATCACTGCCGCGCGATTGAAGTTCTCCGGCGTGCCGTTCAGGGAGGAGAGGAAGCCGCTCCCCGGAACCATATCTGGAATCGACTGCTGAATCGCCGTGATGTCGGTGAGTATCCCTGCCCCACCTACCGTCTCCATGAGCGCGACATAGCAGCCCATAGTCTCAAACCCAGTGAAGCATCCTTCTGCTCCAAGGCTTGCCGCACCCCACGCCACGAGGGAGGCGCCTGCGACGAATCCATTCGTTGCGAAATCGGCGCCGTTGTTGGGTGAGTCGATCGTAATTACGCCCGAGACGGGGTTGGTCGGTGTTCCTTGGAAGTACTGTGCGGCCCATCGGGAAACAAGCCCTCCCTGACTGTGGCCCATGAGAATGTACCCGGTCCCAGGATACTGTTGAATTACTCCCACCAAATCGCTCCCCTGGGTGGCGAGCGGGGCGTTTGGCGGAATCGATGGGATAATCTCGGTGCCGAAGCGAAAATCCTGATTGAGCCAATTCGCCATGCGGGTCCATGTGCAGGAGCTGGAATTCAAGCCGCTCGTCATAACGACGTTTTGCGGCCCTCCAAGGTTATATACATTTGTGTTGCAATTTGTGGGATTAATGGTCGCAAAATTGGCCGTGTACTGAGCATCTGCCGCTGGGGTCGGTATTGCGCTGGGTAGGTTGGTGCTTGCAGGGGGAGGAGCCACGACGGTAGGCGCAGCCGCCGCTCGGACGGCGTCATTCGCAGGGTTGTCGTTCCAGCCGACGTTGGAAAAACTCAGTGTTCGCGACGAGGTGGCGTTCGCAATCGATGTGGAGAGCGTCACCGACTGGGCGATCCAGTATGACCCAACCGATGCATAGCTCCAGACCGCGTTTCCTCCGGACGATGCCATGCCCTGAAGACTTGCTCTCGTTCCGTCTGGCGAGTAGGTCACGGACCCGTTCGTCAGCGTGGAAACGAGCGGGAATCTGCTAATACTTCGTGGAACCACGATGCCTGAGATAACGGAGGAGCCGGGATTTGTGCCAAGGAATGCCAGCGGCGAGGGAATGGGAATGTTGGGATTCGGCATGACGATGGGAATCAGATTTCCATTCTGATCGAATAACGTCATCTGACCACCTGCGTAGCGGATGCAGCTGACAAGGCTCGCATCGGCGGTGGTCGGGTTTGCAGGCAAGATCGGGTAGAGGTTCACGACGAGCCCGCCATTTGCATCGTATCCAGCCTCGAGATTGAAACTCTCGCTGGAGGAAACGGGCAGTGTTGAGGAGGTGGTTTGGGTCTCAGGATTGTAGGCTGGGGCCGCCAGCGTCACCGATCCGTTCCCGGCGACATTGACTGTTGCGGCGATCCAGGTATCGGCGCTGTTGATACCGGAGTTCTGCGAAAGCGTAGATTGGGCAATCGCAGCGGTGGAGCAACAGCAAACCACAAGAACCAAAAATGGCAGCGTGATGCGTCGGAACATGGGCGTACCTCGTAATGAACACGGATCCCACGCTTCAGTGCATTTTCGGCATACTGGCAAGTATGGCACGAACCGTAACACTAAAGTAACCATTATGAGATCCGTTGGTTCACCCTGACGGTAACCACCGAATGCCCGGATTGTCAAGCGGAGCTTTTGGCATCGTCTCCTGTCACTGCCCTTCGGTACTCTGGAAGGGTACGCGGCACTCCCCGCCGCGCCTCAAGGAGGCTCGTGTGACCTGGATGATTCTGCTGATCGGGCTGGTGGTGGGAGTGTTTTCCGGCGTGGTGGGCATCGGCGGAGGCATTCTGTTCGTTCCCGCGCTCATCTGGCTGCTGGGGATGGACCAGCACAAGGCGCAGGGAACCTCGCTGGGCGCGCTGCTGGCGCCGGTGGGCATCTTCGCCTTTTTGGAGTACTACCGCAAGGGGAACGCCGACCTGCGCGTGGGGCTGCTGCTGGCGGCGGGTTTTCTGGTGGGCGGATACTTCGGCGCCGTGGCCGCGCAGTACATTCCGGAGATCTGGCTGCGGCGCATCTTCGCCATCGCGCTGGTGGCTGTCGGCGGGAGGATGTGGTTCAGCCGTTGAGGCCGCGCGGCTGCTGTCAAGAGGTCAAGCCGAGGCGATGAAACGCAGGCGCACGTAGTAGGCGGTCCAATTCCCGTCCTCGTCGCACAGGACTGGCGCCAGCAGAGCGGTCGTCTCCTCGACCACCGTCTCGCGAAGCGCCTTCGGCAGGCCTTCCAGCAAGCCGCGGCGGAAGGTCCAGAGCCATCCCGGCATTCCGCTCTCGGGCAGCAGCGTGGGCCGCTGAATGAGGGCAATCTGCTGCACCTTGAAGCCACGCTGGTTGAGCCGTTCCGCGTAGCTCTCCGGGGTGGGATAGTAGTTGCCGCCGTCTCCCAGGCCGGCGTAGCCGTGGCGCGCCAGCACCGAGGCCAGCGCCACGCGAATGGCCGCAATGTTGCCATGGCCGCCCATCTCGGCCACAAAGCGTCCGCCCGGCTTGAGAACGCGCCGCACCTCGGCCAGCATGGCGTCCTGATTGCGCACCCAGTGCAGGGTGGCATTGGAAAAGGCGGCATCGAAAGCGTGGTCGGAGAAGGGGAGCGACTCAGCATCGGCCTCCATGGCCACAATGCCCAGTTCGCGCGCGGCGGCGACCATCTCCGGCGATGTATCCACACCCACCACGGTGGCGCCGTTGGCGGCGATCCGCTGGGTCAACTGGCCGTCGCCACAGCCCAGGTCCAGGATGCGCTCGCCGGGCTTGGCTGCCAGCCATTCGAGCACTCCGCTGGCCAATCCATGCACAAACTTGCCGTTCTTCCCATAGGCAAGAGGATCCCACGTCTGCGTCGTCACCATCACCCTCCGCTCCCAAGGCCGATGAGGCATGGAAGCACAAGACAGAATCATTCTAACCCGTCCGGCGCGGCAAGAGCCCACAATTTTTGGGAGCGCCTCAACGCGGGCTCGCAAGGGCCATGGCGACGATCCGCTGGGTCCGGCCCGGCTAGGGCAGCCGCTGCTCTGCCGGGCGCACGCTCTCGCCGAGCGCCGAATCCGGTTCCCTCTTCCAGGCAACGCCGGGCAATCGCACCATGCACTTGAAGGCAATGGCCAGGTTGGCCGACGCCTGCGTTGCCGTCAGTTTCGGGTTGAGCCGGGCCGGATCGAAACCCGCCACGGAATTCGCGCCGATTTCCGCCTCATCTTCATCATGCGGGCCATTCGCCGGACGTTCCGGGACTGCCGGAGCCGCATGTGACCGCGTAATCTCAATTAGTAACCGCATAGCCTATCTTATTCAAGATTGAGTAACTAACCTCCCGCAGTACCGGCGCACTCTCCAGTATTACGGGAGCGCCATCGGCCTCTGACGCGAAACAGGTATTGTCACCGTGGCAGTCTGGTTGGGACCATGATGATAAGCCGCCATAACTCCGTTGCGCGGCCTGCGTGAGGTCGGTGGAAGGGTTCACGCAGTCATGATGGAGACTTTTGCGCCTTGAGTCCGAATTCAGCGGCTTTGCGCGGGCTTCGGCGATCGGTTCAGGCGGAGCGGCCGTTCGGGGCCGCTAGAGCGGGGTGAAACATGAGAAAGTTATCGTTAGCTTTATTCGCATTGGCAATGGCTCTTGTGATTGCGCCGGCCGTACACGCCGACACCTTTGAATACCAGATTGCTGGAACAAACTTCACCGCCGATCTCACCTTCATTACCGGCAACGCAACTGTAAGCGTTCCTGGCCCTGACTCCGCTGTGAATATCGACGCCTATGTCGTCACAGCCGTGTCCGGAACCTTCGACATTGCCAACGGCCCGTCCGAAACCTTCGCTGCCACATCGACCGTTCCGGCCGGCAGCGGCGCCAACGCTTACAACCTCACCTCCGGCAGTGGGTTCCTCTGGGACAATCTGCTCTATCCGGAGTATGCAGGGGCTGGCACGGGGAACGGCATTCTGGACTATGGCGGCTTGCTCATTGAGTTCAGCAACGGCTACCTGCTCAATCTCTTCTCCGGCAGCTTCGGCAGCGGCGCTCCCGGCGACGGGTACTTCTATTTTGCCGACAATGGGAGTTTCTACTCCAACAATCCGATTACAGAGGGCGGCGGCAGCGGCGGTGGTGACGGCGGTGGCGGCGGGCCTGCTCCAGGGTCACTATCAGCCCCGGAGCCTTCCTCGCTGCCGCTGTTCGGGACTGGGCTCTTTGGCCTGGCATTCGTCCTCTTTCGAAAGGCCGCCAAGTTGTCCGCGCGCCCGGTCTTGAACAAATAGTCGCTTTTCTTCTCCTCGAAGCGGCCTGCCGGGGTTTTCGGTTCAGCCGGATTGATCGAGTAACAAGGCTCGCGAGGGTTTTTCGGTCGGGCGTAGGACTGGGCGTGGCCTGTCCTCACACAGCTTTCGATCCTGCAAATCTCAAAACCAATCTTCAGCCACCGACTCAGAGCGACTGAACGGGCAGGAGGGTCAGGTCGTCGACCAGGCCGACTTCCTTTTGCACAAATGGCTCGCCGTAGCGCACACCGGCCAGCAGACCGTAGTGGCGGGCCTCGGCAAAGGTGCGTTCGCGAATCTCTTCTTCGGGGACGAAGAGGGCGCTGCCGGCGGGCTGGTTGGCGTACTGGGAGCGGTAGGCCATCAGAGCGGCGTGGCGCTGCTCGATGAAGGGCGATATGTCCACGATGAAGCTGGGGCGCACGTCGGCGTAGAGGCTGGCATAGACGATCTTGAAGGGGCGATGGGGAGACAGGCACCCCAGCGACGAAGACCTGTCGCTGGGGACCCCGGCGGCGCCGGTATCCACCTTGGCGAGACCGGAGAGGAAGCAGGCTTCATATCCCAGGGCGGCGGTAACGGCGTGATCCGGGTGGCGGGCCTGCCAGTAGGGCAGAATGACCACGCGGGGGCGGAGCAGGCGCAGGACAGGAACGATCTTGAGACGGTTGTCGAGGGTGTTTTCGATCGCGCCGTCGGGTAGATCGAGGGCCTGGCGCCAGCCGACGCCCAGCAGGCGCGCGGCCTGGGCCGCTTCTCCGGCGCGCTCCAAGGAAGTGCCGCGGGTTCCGGCTTCACCCTGGGTCAGATCGAGGATGGCGGTGCGCAGGCCGCGCGAGGCCATGCGCAGCAGAGTTCCGCCACAGGTCTGCTCGACGTCGTCGCGATGGGCGGCGATGGCGAGAACGTCGGCTATCTGGGGATCGGCCAAAGGAGTGGCGGGCATTGGGAATTGGTCCGGGTCACAGTTGGCGGTTGCGGTTCGAGTTCCCACCCTGGCCGCAAAAACAAAAGCGCGGCGAGGGTGGGGCACCCAGCTTTGTTCAAAGATGACAGGCGAGGGTGGGGCACCCTGCATCTCTCGGCAACACCCAGGATCGTTCAGTAAACGGTGTTGTCGGAGTCTGAAGTTGCGTCCATGTAGGCCACGTCGTAGGCCGTGCCGGTGACGGTGACGTACTGGTTGTCGATGGAGGAGCCGTCCACGGTGGAGTGGATGTAAACCTGCCCGCCCTCGGCTGTGTAAATCTTGTGCAGGCCAGTAACCGCCGCGATCCCGGTGGCATCGCCGATATACGGTTCGATGAGGGTCACGGCGGGGCTGGTGGGGTTGGCGACGTTGAGCATGGTGAGGCAGCCATAGCCGGAGGTGTAGACGCTCGGGTTGTGCGCGCGCTCCCCGTTGGTGCACTGGGACATGCCGATCCACAGCGTATTGTCGTCGGCCAGCAACATGCGGCTGATGGCGCCGGGGGCTCCGTCGCTGATGGCGATGGGAGCCGAGGCTGTGTTGCTCAACAGATTCACCACCGTTAGGTGGCCGCCAAAGTAGCCGTCCGGCATCAACTGCTGGCCGACGACGTAGAGCGTGGAGGAATCGACCAGGGCGTTGCTGGCGCCTCCGGGTATGGCGATGGTGGAGCTGGAGAGAGCGGCGCCGGTGGGCAGCGTTCCCGACTGCTGACCGATGACAAAGATCATGGGCCCCACCGGCAGCGGCGAGATGGCAGCCCTGGAGCCGCCGCACTCCGGCCCGCAGCTGAGCACATACGCGGTGCCGCCATCGGCGGAGAAGACGGCCTTGACCGGCCGGTCGAAGGCCAGCGGGGCACCATAGTAGTTGCCGGTAGCATCCACATTGTCGGGGCTTTGCGCCTGGAAGAGGCACCATCCCGGCGCATTCTGCGGCTCGCAGTCCACCGCGGCCTTGGGCCATGAGCCGGGGCCGGCGGAGTACGCAAGCGCCTGGCCGGCAGTGAGTTTGCGCGGATAGTAGACGTAATTCGAGTTCTGGACGAAGGCCATGGCCACGGAGCCGCCGGGATTGACGCTGACGCGGTACACGCCGGGAACGCTGAGCGGATAGGAATTGCCGTTGGTATGGTCAAGCACCGTGAGCACGTGGGAGGCCTGACTGGCGGCGAAGGTGTAGGACTGGTTGCGGGTGCCGAAGATGCTGGAAGAGAGGCCATTCAGGCCGGACGCGGCGCTGCCGGTGGTTGACTCACTGGCATAGTTGACGGTTGAAAAGCTGCCGTCGCCGGCGCAGTAGACAAGGCCCAACTCCTCCTCCGGCATGTTCTGAATGCTGGCGGGCAGGGCGCCGGAAAAGCCGGAGATGGAGTACGATGGCGGCTTGCCGTTATAACCGCTGCGGGTGTCGTAGTAGGCATCCACGAACACCAGCGCCCCCTTGGAGAGGGTGCTGGGGTTCTGGACTGCGATCAAGACCCGATTGGTCAGTCCGCTGGGGGGCAGCGTCCGGCCGGCAAAATAGGTGGTGCCACCACAACCAGCCAGCGCGGCTGAAACTGCCAAGGCCGCTACGGCGGAGATCGAAAGCGTTCTCTTGTTCAAAATCCCTTACCTCGACGGAAAGCGCGGAATGGGCCTCGGATTGAGTCCGCGGCCGCATTGTGAAGACAGGAAAGGCGACTGCCGGCGTATAAGGCAGATCGCGGATTTCTCCGCTCCGAGACCGGCGCGGAACAAGCTCGTGACTCCCGAAGTATAACAAAACGGGCCGGCGGATTGGCGCGGCAGGCCCGCGTGGCTTAGCATGACTAGAGAATGCCGACGTTCGCAGACATCTTCGCCAACCGCCCCGTGCTCGCCGACGGCGCCATGGGCACCCTGCTTTACGCCCGCGGCGTGCTCATCAGCCGCTGCTACGACGAGCTGAATCTCTCCGACCCCGGGCTGATCCAGTCCATCCACGAGGAGTACCTGCAGGCCGGCGCGGAGATTCTTGAGACCAATACCTTTGGAGCCAACCGCTTCCGGCTGGCGCGGCACGGTTTGGCAGGGAAGGTGGCGGAGCTCAATGCCGCCGGGGTTCGGCTGGCCCGCCAGGCCGTGGAGCATCTGAAGGAGAAGCAGGCCGGCGGCGCGTGGGTGGCTGGCTCGCTGGGTCCGCTCGGCATCCGCCTGGAGCCGCTGGGCAAGACCGGCCTGGACGAAGCGCGCGCGGCCTTTGCGGAGCAGATTCGGGCGCTGGCGAAGGCGGGCGTGGACTTGCTGATCGTTGAAACCATGCCCGCGCTGAACGAGGCCCATGAGGCCCTGGCCGCGGCGCGCGAGATTGCCCCTGAGCTGCCCGTGCTGGTGATGGTGACGGTGGACGACGAGGCCAACTGCCTGGACGGTTCCTCGCCCGAGCAAGCGGCAGCTCTGCTGACCGAGTGGGGCGCGGGGGCCATCGGCGTGAACTGCTCGACTGGGCCGACCACGGTGCTGACGGCGATCGAGGCCATGCGCCGGGCCACGGTGCTGCCGCTGGCCGCCATGCCCAACGCCGGAATGCCGAGGGCCGTCGAGGGGCGCAACATCTACCTCATCTCGCCGGAGTACATGGCCAGCTTTGCCCGCAAGGCGATCGCCGCGGGGGTGCAGATGGTGGGCGGCTGCTGCGGCACAACCCCCAATCACATCCGCGCCATGCGCTCGGCCATGCGGGCCATCGATGCGCAGGCGCTGGTCGAGGGTTCCGGGGTCCCTCCGGCGCTGAGCAAGGAGACGCCGCCGGCGCCGCTGGGCGCGCGCTCCCGCGTCGGAGCGCTGATCGCCGAAGGCAGCTTCATAACCCTGGTGGAGATCGTTCCGCCCAGGGGCATCGACTGCTCGAAGGAGATCGAGGGGGCGCGGCTGCTGGCCGGGCTTGGGGTCCACGCCATCAACGTGCCCGACTCGCCGCACGCCTCGGCGCGCATGAGCGCGCAGAGCCTGTGCATCCAGATTCAGCAGCACACCAGTATTGAGACGATTCTGCATTACACCTGCCGCAACCGCAATATTCTCTCCATCCAGTCCGACCTGCTGGGGGCTTCTTCGATTGGGCTGCACAACATCCTGTGCGTGACCGGCGATCCGCCCAAGGTGGGCAACTATCCCGACGCCACCGCAGTCTTTGACGTAGACTCCATCGGTCTGGTCAACATGGCGCAGCGCCTGAACCATGGACTCGACATCGGGGCCAACTCCATCGGCGTGAGCGCCAACTTCACCATCGGGGTGGCGGCCAACCCCGGCGTGCCGGACATCGAACAGGAGCTGCGCCGCTTTGCTTACAAGGTAGAGGCGGGCGCGGAGTACGCCATCACCCAGCCGGTCTTCGACCTGCGCCTGCTGGAGAGCTTTTTGAAGCGCATCGAGGGCCACCGCATCCCGGTGATCGCCGGTATCTGGCCGCTGACCAGCCTGCGCAACGCCGAGCTGATGAAGAACGATCTGCGCGTCTCCATCCCCGAGGAGATCATGCTGCGTATGGCGCAGACCGATTCGCCCGAGGCGGCCCGCCGGGAAGGCATTCTGATTGCCCGGGAGATGGTGGAGGCGGTGCGCCAGCTGGTGCAGGGCGTGCAGATCGCCGCGCCCTTCGGCCGCTACACGGTGGCCGCCGAAGTGATTGCCGGCCTGCTGCCGCAAGCCGCGTAGAGGTTATCCGCAGCGAACTCAAGATTTGTCCCGGGGTGTATCATCCAGGGAAAGTAGACGAAACATAGTAGTCCGGGCCAAATCGGCGACAGCCGCGAAGGGAGAGATGCGCGATGTCAGAGGGCTTTAGCATTGGCGCAGCCAGTTACGAACCAACCATCTTCCAGTGCCCGAATTGTAACGAGACGATCGACTCCAGCGCGGAATCGTGCCGCTTTTGCGGGTCGAAAGTGGATCACCAAGCGGCTGCCGAGGCTGCCAAGCTCCTTTCAGAGATTAACCAGGGGTGCAGCGACGCCAGCAGCATGAGGAGCGCCGCGTTGACCCTGCCGGTGTTTTTTCTGCTTCGATTTGTTCCGCTCTTCGGCATGTTGGGGCTGGTGGGTTTCTACGGCTTGATGATTGCGATACCGATATGGGCAATGCGTTGGTGGTTCAGGTTTGGCGGGATAGTGGCGAGGGACGCCGACTTCGACCGGGCGCGGAAAACGGTGAAGACTGTGGGGATCGTCGTCGCAGTTCTGCTTGTTGTCCTCATCATCGGCCCGTTCTTGTTGGGTTTTTTTCGCGCACTGAGCCACTGAGAAGGGATATGTCTCCCCGAATTTCGGAGGGAAGCTGCGCTTTGAGCTCCTGCCGGATCGGATATTCTGAAGGATCTGAAGAGACGGAGTTCGTCCATGCCCTCATTTGAAGAATCGCTCAAGAAGCTGGAAAGCATCGTCGATCAACTGGAGAAGGGCGACCTGGCACTCGAAGAGTCGCTCAAGCTCTTCGAGGAGGGGGTTGGGCTGTCGGCGGCCTGCAAGCAGGAGCTGGACGCCGCCGAGGGCAAGGTGCAGATGCTCGTTAAGCAGCGCGACGGCTCGCTCAAGCCGGAGCCGTTCCTGACGGAGAAGCCGGGCTAAGAGCAGGGAACAGAGATCAGGGATCAGGGGTCAGGGGTCAGGGGTCAGGGAACAACCTAGCCGGAGGGGGGAGTTCGTAGCGCCCGGCGCTATTGCTTCGGCTCGGAGGGCTTTGCCGGCCTGCGGGCCAGTCGCGCCAGGGTGGCCTGCTCGCGCAGAACCTGCTTGAGCGGACGGGCGGGCGTACCCCAGAGCACGGTTCCCGGCTTGAGGCCCTCGTTGGTGACGGTCTTGCCGCTCAGGACGCCGGCCTGCCCGCCCAGGATCACGCCGGGACCAACGCGCGCGTGGTCGCCGAGACCCACCTGGCCGGCGAGGACCGCGCCGTTGCCCACCGTGCAGGAGCCGGAGATGCCGGTCAAGGCCACCAGGATCACATCCTCGCCGATATCGCAGTTGTGGCCGATGTGAACCAGGTTGTCGATCTTTGTGCCGCGGCGGATGCGCGTCTCGCCCAGCGCGCCGCGGTCGATGGTGGTGTTGGCGCCGATCTCGACACCGTCCTCGATCACGAGTGTTCCCTGCTGCGGGAACTGCGTGTAAGCGCCGGTGGAGGGGTCGCGGACGTAACCGAAGCCGTCCGCGCCGAGAACAGCACCGGCGTGGACTATGACGTCGTTACCGAGAATCGTCCCCGGATACATTACCACACGTGGATAAATGCGGGAGTCTGCGCCCACGTGAACACCTCGCCCCAATACCGCGCCGGAACGTATAGACGCGCGGTCTCCGAGCACGCACTCATCGCCAATCATTGCACCAGCATCAATCCAGACACTTGATCCGAACACGCAATTCTCGCCGATGACAGCGCCCGGTCCGACGGTGGCGTGATCAGGTAATACGGACGTCGCGGCCACCGTCGCACTCGGGTGAACTCCCTGAAACGGCCGTCCCTTCAAGGTCAATAACCAGGCTGCCTGCGCAAACCACAGGCGCGGCTGCAGGGTCTCGATGACCGCTTTCACTGTCGCAGCTCTATCGACCAAGCCCGGCGTCACCACAATCGCACCACACTCCGAGGACAATGCGGCCTGCACAGCTTTTGCATCTTCGGCAAACACAAGATCACTGCAGGTGGCCGAGCCGGCAGCTGCTATTCCGTCCAGCTCCGTCTCAGGATCCCCCTGCACCAGTTCCCCGCCATGAATGTAGATAAGTTGTCCGACCCTCATTCGTTTTCCTCAGTTCCTGCCACAAGGCTGCCAGCCATCAAAACTATACCGCTGATCAATACAGCCCCGGCTCGCCGGGGGGTCTCGTTTTCCAGCGCCGGTGAATCCACAGCCACTGGTCAGGATAGCGCCGAATCCAGGATTCGATGACGGAAGTGCAAATCTGGGTGGCGGCGAGGATGTCGGCGGCTGCGTCGTTGGCGTGGGGAATCTCGATCTGGGGGCCGAAGTGGAGCACGTAGCGGCGCTCGGCTTGCTCCCAAAGCATGAATCCGGGCAGCACGGCAGCGCCGGTCTTGCGCGCCATGTGGGCCAGGCCGGTCCCGGTGCAGGCATCCACGCCGAAGAACTTCACGAACTCGCCCTGGGGCGGGGTCATGTTGGTGTCCATGAGGATGCCGACGGTCTGCCGGGCGCGCATGGCCAGGAGCAGGGCGCGGCCGAAGTCGTCCTTGTCGATGACCCGATTGCCGTGCAGGCAGCGGATGCGGTTGACGAAGGCGTCGAGGCGGCGATTGTCGAGGGGGCGGATGACCATGCTCATGGGATAGCCCATCAGCGAGTGATAAAAGCTGGAAAGCTCCCAAGCGCCGAGGTGGCCGGTAACGATCAGAACTCCTTTGCCGCGAGCCTGGGCGGCCAGGTAATGGTCCAGGCCCTCGGTGCGCATCCAGCCGCGGGTGTTTTCCGGGGTGTAGCGAGCCATGCGGCAAAACTCGACCAGTTGCCAGCCGAGATGGCGGTAGACGCCGCGGAGCACCGCTCGTTTCTCTTTGGACGATTGCTCGGGGAAGGCCAACTCCAGGTTGCGCCAGCCCATGCGGCGCAGGCGGCCAAACGACCAGTAGACGGCGAAGGCAAACCCGCCAGCCAGCAAACGCGCCGGCCCTCGCGGCATCCGCCCCAAGGCGTGCGCCGCAACAAGGACCAGCCAGTACTCCAGGTTCTCCCGCATGAAGCA
>Ga0326728_10011729_pt1 | contig 19840 bp, 16 predicted proteins | sample MB3enrmetagenome_FD_207602 | JGI IMG/M metagenome (GOLD analysis project Ga0326728, IMG submission 207602) | Lab enriched peat soil microbial communities from McLean, Ithaca, NY, United States - MB31MN | ecosystem: Environmental > Terrestrial > Soil > Wetlands > Peat | place: USA: New York... | reverse complement strand
GGGAAGCCTTTCGCGGTCCAGTCGGTGCCGAGCCTTTCGGGGATGTCGAGCACCTTAAAGTTCGTGAATCCCATTTCCTTCAGGGCTCGAAAGGCGGGGCGGATGTTGGGGCAATCGCTCCACGGGCAGCATCCGCAATAGATGACGATCTCCTGATTGCGAGGAAGTTTCGAGACCAGCTTCTTCAACGCAGCCAACCCCTCCGGTTTGGAAGCGGCGCCCGCATATTGCGAACCAGGGATGTGTCCCATCTTGTACATCGTGAGGAAGCCGACCTGAATGAGGACGATCTTCCCCGCCTTGACCGCCGGCAGTTGACTATTCAGTTGCGCCGCCGGCATAAGGTCAGACGGGGTCCAGGGGCGCGCGACATCGGCAGCCATTGCAGCGACGCTTGCGAACATGGCCAAAATAAGAGCAGTTAGGAATCTGCGTAGCAGGGACATGATGTATCTCCTCCCGTTGATTGTTTCCTCAAGGTTCTTTCCTGCCCAGGGCGCGGGCCAGCCACAGCGCTCCTTCCACGGGCGGTCGCGCGAGCAGTTCCACCCGCACCTCGGGAGCAAAGCGGCGAAGGTGACGCACGAAGGCGCGGCGGATCAAGATGCTGGACTTGAACACTCCGCCGGTGGTGACCACGGGCGTCGCGCGTCGCGTCCATCCGGCTCGCTTCAGCAGGGCGACGGCCAGGTTGGCGAGGTCGCGGGCCGCGTCGTCGCACAGATGGCGCGCCACCAGGTCGCCTTCGCGGGCCGCCTCTGTCACCAGCGGAAAGAACGCGGCCACCTGCTGCTGTTCGAGTGTCTTGGAAATGATTTCGGAGATGTCCCGAAGATCCAGATGCCGGCAGATACGGTTCATCAGAAGGGTGTGCGGGCCGCGGCCGTCGAATGCTTCGAGCGCTGCGGCCACGGCTTTGCGGCCCAGGTCATAGCCAGAGCCGCGATCGTCGAAGGGAATTCCCCAGCCCCCGGCGCGCAGCAACGCTCCTTGATCATCACGCGCGAAGGCGATGGAACCGGTACCGCCGATCACGATGATGCCCGGAGCGTCGCGTACCGCCGCGGCGAGCGCGATGGCGGCGTCGGAAGTGAGCAGATGGTGGCGCGCCGGAATGTGCCGGCGCATCCAGGCGAGGAGGGGACGATGCACGGCCCGCCGGTCGACTCCCGAAATGCCGGCACAGACGGCACGCACCACCGGCGGGCGCGACGCGTGCGCGGCGGCGGGAGGGAATCCGGCTTTGCGCAAGCAAGCGCGGAAGGCTTTCAGGATTTCGCGTTCGGCAGCGCGAAACCCCGCTTTGAGGGGATTGGAGGGCCCGGATTCGGCGCGCGCCAGAAGTTTGCCTTCATCGTCCGCCAGCCACGCTGCGGTCCGTGTTCCGCCACCGTCGATGCCAAGAAAGCAACCCATCAAAGGCCCGCGTTATTCCTGCACCGAGACAACTTGCAACACTTCTTCCATGGTGGTCCAACCATTCTCGAGCAGCCAAATGGTGTAATCCTTCAGCGTCTTCATCCCGTTCTTCACGGCCAGGTCGGAGATGGCTTCGGAGCTTCCGCCACCGGCCACCAGGCGGCGCAGTTCACCGTTCATGCGCAGGACTTCGTACACGCCCACGCGCCCGCGATAGCCCGTTCCCGAGCACTTTTCGCATCCCTTGTTGCGGTAAAAGGTGAGGGGTTTGTTCGGGTCGAGACCCAGGTATTTGAGCGAGATGTCATCCGGTGTGTACTTTTCCTTGCACGCCTGACAGAGGCGGCGCGTGAGGCGCTGGGCGATGATGCCGATGGTCGAACTCGACATCAAGAAGGCCTCGACACCCATCTCACCCAGGCGGGTGAAGGCGCCGGCGGCATCGTTGGTGTGGAGGGTGGTGAACACCAGGTGGCCGGTCAGAGCCGCCTCGACGGCGATGTGGGCGGTTTCTTTGTCGCGGGTCTCGCCCACCAGGATGATGTCCGGGTCCTGGCGCAGGAAGGCGCGCAGAATGCGGGCGAAGTCCAGGCCGATTTCCTTGTGCGCCTGCACTTGGTTGATGCGCGGCAGATCGTACTCGATGGGATCTTCGGCGGTGGAGATATTCACGTTGGGATCGTTGAGCTCCGCCAGCGCGCTGTAAAGCGAGGTGGTTTTGCCGGAGCCCGTGGGGCCGGTCACGTAGATGATCCCGTAAGGTTGCGCGATCATCTCGCGCACCAACTCCAGCACTTCCTGATGGAGAATGAGCTTGTCGAGACCCAGCAGGGTGTTGGATTTGTCGAGGATGCGCATGCAAATCTTCTCGCCCCACTTGGAAGGAATGGTGGAGACGCGAAAGTCAATGGGGCGGTCTTCCAGCCGCACGCTGATGCGGCCGTCCTGAGGCAGGCGCTTTTCCGCGATGTCGAGCTTGGAGATGATCTTAAAGCGCGAGATCAATCCCATCTGGACTTTTTTGGGCAGTACCTGCACCACTTGCAACTCTCCGTCAATGCGGAAGCGCACGGCGAGCTCTTTTTCCTGCGGCTCGACGTGAATATCGCTGGCGCCCTTCTTGATGGCCAGAGCCAGAATGCCATTGGCCATGCGGATGATGGGGGCGTCCTCGGCCGAGCGGGAGAGGTCCGTTACGCTATCCGGGGACTGCGGGCCTTCGTCGATCTCCAGGGATTTCAATGCCTCAGATTGCAGCGACTCCAGGATGCTCTCCGTCGACTCAACCTTGGGGGGCGGCGCAGGTTCACTCTCTGCGGCCTTCGCCACCGGCGTGCTCTTGGGCGTCGCCGAGCCCATCTCGCGCGCCGCCTTTTCCTCATCCTTTCGCACCAGGTCAGCGTAGATGGTGCTCATAAAGCGCTTGAAATCGTCTTCCGAGGTCACTACGGGTTCGATAATCACGCCTTTGATCACGCGGCGCACGTCATCCAGAGCAACAATGTTGTTGGGGTTTACCATTGCCAGCGTCAGGCGGTTGTTCCCAAAGGCCAAAGGAAGTACGCGGTGGGTCTGTATCATCTGCGCGGGCAGCAGCCTCATCACCCGAGGGTCAAACTGGAGTTTGGCGAGACTGATGTACTCGATGCCGGTGTGCTGGCTGGCTTCGTCCAGGCGTTCGGCGAGCACGCGGCTCATGGCGAGACCCACTTTGGGACTCGTCACCAGCACTTCGTCGAAGGCCGATTGCTCCAGCACCGAGCAGGAAGTCGGCTCCACCGCCACCACGCTGGCCACGCGGGGTTTTCCGGTGAGCAGCGCCATTTCGCCGAAGCACGTGCCGGCTTTCAGTTCGCTCAGCAGGAAGTCGATTCCGGTATTGGGGTCCTTCTTGCGGACCTCCACCGAGCCGGAAGTGATGAAGAACATGGCATCGCCCGGTCCACCTTCTTTTACGATGGTTTGCTGCGGGGCAAACTCCCGGGGACGCAATCGGCTTTCAAGCAGCTTGCACTCTTCATAGGGAAGACCGCTGAACAGGCGGATCTTCTGCAGGTAGTGGCTTCTGTCCGGCGCCGCAGCGTGCTCTTCCGCGGCGCGAGCCCCGGCGGTTGCGCCCGCCGGAGACGCTGTGGCCGCGGCCCCGTGGGCTGCGCCGCCGCCCGGCCGCACGGAGTCAATCGCCACAGGCCTTTGGCATTGCTGGCATGCCACGCTGTACGCCGGGTCGCTCAGCCGCGCATTGTCGAGCTTAACAGGTGTGCCACAACGTTTGCAGAAGACGACCATACCGCCCTCCAGGCGACAATCAACCGCCGGTTGTTCCGCCCCCTATCAGCAGAGAGGAGACACTTTCCTGCGACATCACCAAGCAGCCTACACCAAAGGTTTGGCTTTGAGTCATTATACGCGAGCGGACAAGTGTGTCCAATCCTTGTTCCAGGAGGTTGTTCAAGGATGAGGGCTTGACACCCGTGGACCTCCGACGTTTAATAGGCGGCGTAAGATCGGTTGACGGCCGCCTGGGTGACGCCGTTGATCACAGCGTCCAGGCCGGGTAGCGCGAACAAGGTCGAAAGGCATTCATAGCCCTTTCCCTCAAGCCCCAATCGCACCCCCAGAGTTAAGAAGAAACCGGAACCTGCCGATGAATCCTCTGGGGGAGTTTCGATTGCCGCTGATGCTCACAGACGCTAAAGGCGGGGAGGCGCGGTCGTAAACCTGGCGCGGGCACTGGGCCGCGTCGCAGCGGGTTGGAGGATCAATGCAACTTCGAAAAGATCCCATCTCCATGAATTGGGTGATCCAGGAAGACAGCGAGACCACTTGGCCGAACCTCGAGGTTTGTCCTTTTTGCCCTGGCCAGGAAACTTTGACGCCGCAAACCCTCTATTCGTACGTCAATGGCAGGGGCGGGTGGGAGGTGCGCGTCACCCCCCATGTGCGCCCGCTCTATCGCATTGAAGGCCACGCGCAGCGGTGCGCCGAGGGCGTTTACGACAAGATGCGCAGCCTGGGAGCGCACGAGGTGGTGATCGAAAGCCCCGACCACCATCTGCGCCTGTCGCTCTTAAGCGATGAAAACGTGGCGCAGGTGCTGCGGGCATTTGCCACGCGCCTGGTGGACCTCAAGAAGGACCGCCGCTTTCGCTACGTCAGCGTGTTTCGCAATCAGGGAAAGCTGGCGGGGCAGGAGCCTGACCACCCGCACTCACAGATCACCGCGACGCCTTTCATTCCGCGCCGCGTCGTTTACGAACTCCGCTCCCTGCAGCGCTACTTCGCATTAAAGGAGCGCTGCCTGATCTGCGACATCGCCCAACAGGAAATTGCGAAGCAAGTGCGCACGGTGGAGTGGGACGATCAGTTTGTGGCCTTCTGCCCCTTCGCCTCGCGCGTGCCTTACGAGATTTGGGTACTTCCCGTGGAGCACCACAGCGCCTTTGAGGAGGACTTGACCAACTGGGAACGCCAGCTTCACTTCGCGAGATTCCTGAAGTCCGTCTTGCTGCGGCTGGAGTCGGTGGCCCAGGATTACCACCTTGTTTTGCATACCACACCTAATTTGAATGCCAAATTCGAACGCACCGACCATTGGCGCACTTTGCTCGAGGACTTCCATTGGCACATCGAACTGGTTCCGGTGCAACTCTCCACCTCACGCTCCTATTTTCTCAAAGAGGTCTACTACAATTCGGTGCTGCCCGAACACGCCGCCGAGGTACTGCGCAAAGTCAACATTGAGCAACTCACCCACTCCTAGAAAGAACTCCTGAGCACGGGCATGGATGTAAAGCGGGCTCTTCCCGCTTCGTTTCATGAGCGGAGGTTGGGCCTTGCAAAGACAGAGCGCCACATGCCGTGATGCTGAACGCCGGTGGGCAAAACCTTATTGCGCTATGGCCTCAGGGAGAGTTATATTGCCGCGGTCAGTCCAGTGATGCCTTTCCCCAACCACCGTTCCCACTTGCGAACCGGGAGACCGGTTCTTGCTTGCGTCTGCCCCCACCCTTGCATATCCTCTGGGGTGGAAAATTTTTGTCCGGAGGGACACCAATCTCATGAGAATCCGAACCCTTAGCAGGATGGCCGTGACCGCGGCCCTGATTACCATTTCTTTCTTCGCCGCCAATCTTCTTGCCGGCAAGAAGCCCAACGAAAAACCGAAAGAAGCCCCCGCCGCTGCCAGCGCTGCGCCTGCCGTAACCTGGCCGGGAATTCCCGACCTTGAGTTCATCACCCGCTTGCGGCAAGAGGAATTCGGCCACAGTCAGTTGATGGAACTTATGGGCCATCTCACCGACGACATTGGCCCGCGCCTGACGGGTTCCCCCAACATGAAAAAAGCGAACGAATGGACGCGCGACGAGTTCACCCAGTGGGGTTTGGTGAATGCTCATCTGGAGTCCTGGGGTCCATTTGGGCGCGGTTGGAGCTACCAACTTTGCGAAGTCCGCATGATCTCGCCCGACTACATGCAATTCCTGGCGCTTCCCGAAGCCTGGACGCCGGGAACCAATGGGCCATTGCGCGGGGAAGTGACGCAGGTGATCGCTTCGACCTCCGCCGACTTGGAAAAGTACAAGGGCAAGTTGGCGGGCAAGATCGTGTTGTATGGCGAAGCCCGCATTCCCGACCCCAGCGAGAAGCCTTTGTTCCACCGGAACGACGACGACGAACTCAGCAAGATTGCGCTCTTCGAGCGGCCCACATTTCCCGGCGCCCCGCCGCGGGCGGGTGGCCCGGGCGGCCCGGGCGGTCCGCGCCGCGGGGAGATGATGCAGCGCATGCGGTTCCAACAGGATTTTCCGAAGTTTTTGGCTGACGAACACGTGGCCGCAGTACTGGACGTGACGCGCACCCCCGGCGAAGACGGCACCCTCTTTGTGCAGTCCGGAGGGAGTTACGAGAAGGGCAAGACGATTGCCGTTCCCCGGGTCACGATCTCCGTGGAGCACTTTGGCCGCATGACTCGCCTGCTCGAAAAGAAGGTCCCGGTGCAAGTGGAGATGAACGTGGAAACCACGTTTTACGACGATGACGACAAAGCCTATAACACGGTGGCCGAAATTGCCGGTGTCGACCCCAGCCTGAAGGAACAGGTGGTGATGCTGGGCGGGCACCTGGATTCCTGGCACGCCGGCGAGGGGGCCACGGACAATGGCGCCGGCTCGATCGTGGCGATGGAAGCCGTGCGCCTGCTCAAGAAGCTCAACGTCCAGCCGCGGCGAACCATCCGCATCGCGCTCTGGTCAGGAGAAGAAGAAGGACTTTTCGGCTCGCGCGGCTATGTGAAAGAACATTTTGGATCGCGGCCGGAATCCACCCGGCCGGGGGACCAAGCCATGCCAGCGTTCATGCGCCCACCCGCTGGCCCGCTCCAGTTGAAGCCGGAACAAAAGTCGATTTCAGTGTACTTCAACCTCGATAACGGAGCCGGCAAGATTCGGGGCATTTACTTGCAGGAGAACGCCCAAGTGCAGCCCATCTTCGCGAAGTGGATGGAAGCCTTTCGCGACCTGGGGATGACCACGCTGACTATGCGCAATACCGGCTCCACTGACCATGTCTCCTTCGACGCGGTGGGCATTCCCGCCTTCGAGTTTCTTCAGGACCCGCTGGATTACGGCACTCTGACTCACCATTCCAACCTCGATGTCTATGAGCACATCCGCCCCGCGGACTTGGAGCAGGCGGCGACGATCATGGCAGGATTTGTGTATAACGCCGCAATGTGCAATGAGATGATCCCGCGTAAACCCATCCGCCCGGATGACCCTCCCGCCCGGACGAATTCGGGAGGCAGCGCGGAGAGACCCGGTCCGCCCAGCCAGTGACCTTCACGGGTGAACATGAGGGCAGCGATGAAACTCCAGAACGTGAAAGAGGTCGTCCACGTGAGCAGCAGCTTCTGGAAATGCTGCAAGTACTGCTCCGCTCTCAAATTGTCGGAAGACAGCGTGGAGGAACAGGTCAACCACTATTTGCGCCATGGACTCAAGCTTCTCCACATCGGCACGGAAAGCAGCCGGACTGACGAAGGAGCAATATGGCATAGCACCGTGGCGGTGTTGGGAAAGGAATAGGCGCCGGTGTTCAAAACGCACGGCACAATGGTCGGTGATGATCGGTCGATGCCTTTTCCTGATCCGGGAGGGTGAACTATGCAACGGCGGAATTTCTTGAAAACCCTGGGAGGCTCGTTCGTCTTGCTCAGGCCCGGGGGAGCCGCGGCGAGTGCCACGACGAAGCCTCTCGAGCTTACGCGGGATGGCCGCTCCACCTACTCCATCGCCATATCGCGTGAAGCCTCTCTTTCCGAAAAGCGTGGGAGCGAGGAACTCCAACGTTTCCTCGAGGAAATGTCAGGGGCGCACCTGCCGATTGTTACGGATGCGCAAAGAGCCCGCGGCAATCTGGTGCTCGTAGGGAAGAGTGACTACCTTGATGCTTTGGGCTTGCAAATCCCCTTTGCGTCGCTCGGCAACGAGGGCTTCGCTCTCAAGACGGCCGGCAGCCATCTGGTGATCGCCGGAGGCCGACAGCGCGGGACGATGTACGGGGTTTACACTTTTCTGGAAAAGCTGGGCTGCCGCTGGTTTGCCACGGATGTCAGCCGCATTCCCAAGCAGCCCACCCTCACCCTACAACCGCTCGACGAAACTCACAAACCCGCCTTCGAATACCGTGAGCCTTTCTTCAGCGAGGCAATGGACCGCGATTGGGCGGCGCGCAACAAGATGAACGGGGACCACTTGAACCTGGACGCCTCCACGGGCGGCAAGGTCCAGTACTATCCTTTTGTCCACAGCTTTTATTCATTGATCCCCCCGAAGCAGTACTTCAAGGATCACCCCGAGTACTTCTCGTTTGTGGATGGCCGCCGGCGCGGAGAGAACGCCCAACTCTGCCTGACCAATTCCGATGTCCTGCGGTTGGTGACGCAAAAGGTGTTCGAATGGATCCAGCAGCACCCTGCGGCCACCATTTTCTCCGTTTCGCAGAACGACTCCTGGGGTTGGTGTGAGTGCGAGAACTGCCTGCGGGTGGAGCAGGAAGAAGGAGGAGCCCATTCGGGGCCGGTTCTGCGCTTTGTGAATGCCGTGGCCGCTGAGGTAGCCAAAAAATATCCCGACAAGCTGATCGACACGCTCGCCTATGCGTACACGGAAGCTCCTCCCGCCAAAGTGCGGCCGCTACCCAACGTGCGCGTGCGCATGTGCCCCATTGGCGCGTGTCAGGCGCACCCCTACGAGAAGTGCCGTTACGACACTTACATCATGAACCACCTGCGCGCGTGGCGAAAGATTACGGACAGCGCCCTTTACATCTGGCATTACAACACGGACTTTTCCCACTTCCTCCGGCCGTTTCCGGATTTCGCCGAACTGGCCGCGGACATCCCCATGTACCGGCGGCACGGGGTTGTAGGGCTGTTCATGGAAGGCGGAGTGTCCACCGGTGGGGGCGCGGAGAACGGCGCCCTGCGCTCCTATGTGATGGCGCGGTTGCTTTGGGATACGAATACGGACGTCAGGCGGGACATCGAGGAATTCCACCAGGCCTTTTACGGCAAAGCGGCGCCGGCAATGCTGGATTACTTCGATCTGCTCCAGCGCGTCGTCAGTTTTCCTCCGGCGGGGAAAGGGGACCACTGCTGGTGTTGCAGCTCGCCTCATTTCTCCGACGACTTTCTCGCCCAAGCCAAGCATTTGTTCGGCCGGGCGCAGGCGGAGGCGGAGGACGAGGCGGTGCGCAAGCGGGTGCGGCAGGCGCAGCTTTCGCTCGACTACCTGGGATTCGTTCGCGCCAAAAAGTTCAGTGTCCGGAACGGCGTTTACGAGCCCGCCGACCTCGCGGACGTAAGGAATCGTTACCAGTCTTTGATCAGCCAAGCGAAGAGTTTCGGTATAACCGATCTCGGGGAAGGAAGGAGCCTGGAGGAGGAGAACAAGAATTTTGCCTATGTCAAACCTTATCGAGTGGAGAAGCTGGAAAATGCGTCATTGCTTCTGCGCGTTGCTCCCGACCTCAGCGGCCGGGTCATCCAGATGATCGATAAGAGTACCGGCCGCGACGCATTGCTGACGCCTGATCCCGAAGCGCCATCCTATCCGGATGCCTCCGGCCTGGTTTTCTTCGCTTACGAGGATTACCTGTCCAGCAAACCGCTGGAGGTGAAGTGGGAGGTGGATGCGAGTTCGACGAGCAATCAATTGGCGTTAACGGGCACTTGCGCCAATGGTCTACGGATGAAGCGGACCATTCAAATTCTCGCGGATGGGGCGGTGGTGCACACTGAAAACCTCGTGCAAAATGCCGGGAACGCCGCAACGGATGTGGTGCTCCAGTCGCGCTTTGATGCGAACCCCACCAAGGGCATGGCGTCGGAAGAAATGGACGACGTCGCAGTTGCTTTTTCCGGGCAAGACGGAAAGACCATCGAGAAGAAACTGATCGACCCGGAGCTGGAGCCGGTGGGGGCCGACACCTACACGGGTACCAGCCAGCCCGATGGCGAATGGCGAATCGTTAACCGGCGGGCCGGGCTCACGCTGGTCAATCGCTTCACCAAAGCGCAAGTGGAACGCTGCTTCGCGCGTTGGGGCGCCAAAAACCAGAACGTAGTGGGCTTGGTCCTGTGGTCGGGGAAACGGCGTCTGGAGCCGGGTGAAGGCATGCGGCTCGATGCCGACTATGCTCTTGGAGGGTAAGCGCGCGCCGGGCATTGGGTTACTCCGCACAGCTCACGCGGGAACTTTGAACAGGCTCCCCGGATTGTCCTTGAGCACCACGCCTTCGCCGTGGCCGCCCTGGTCGACGATAAGTTGCCGCAGGGCACCTTCATGCAGCACGTTGTTCGCGATGACGCAGTTCTCAAGGTTTTTACACAAGATGCCGTAGGCAGGACTCCACGCTCCCCTGCCGCCGTCGTCGCGCCCCACGTGGAGGTTGTTGCCGAGGCACGTAACGCCCTCTGCTCCTTCAATAAAAATGTGGGATGAGTCGTATCCGGCAGCGTCGGCGTTCTTTCCGCTGCGCTTAAAGTAATTTCCGGTAATGGTCATTTGGAAGCAGCGGCGGCGGCCGTTGCGCAGGGCGATTCCGCAGGTCCCCGCGCGGTCAAAGAAATTCCCGGTAATCTGGTAGCCGTCGCCTCCGGTAATCAGAATATTTTCCTGTCCATTCCATTCAACGCGATTGGCGGTGAAGGTGACGGAGGCATTTTCGTCGCGCGCGCCAAAGCCCGCTCCCTGGTTTCCGGAAAACCAGTTGTCGCTGAGGAACCCATCCCAACCCCGCAGGCGCAAGCCATCGCCCCGATTGAAGGCCAGCATTGAGTGCCGGACTGAGAAGCACCAGGCGTGCGTAAGGTTCACTCCGTCGCCAGTGAAGCGCGCCGCCTGGCAGCGCTCAATCCGGAAGGCGTCCTCGTGCTTCCCGTAATCCGGCTTATCAAGAAAGATTCCGTGGATGCCCTTGCCCAAGCCCGCACCATCGAGCGCCAGCCCATCTATGGTGGCGCCCGCCGCCCCCGCGATGTTGAGGAGGCACTTGGCGGCGCCGTCCGCGAGGCGCAGAACCGTTCCGCCGGGCCCGCCATAATTCCACGTTGGCTCGCCAACTAAGGCGGTGTTTGGCCGCATCTGGAGATCTGCGCAGAGGTACACGCCGGGCGGCACAAATACCGCTCCCCGCACTTCCCCCGCGGCGTCTAGGGCGCGTTGAAGCGCCTTCGTGTCGTCAGTCTTGCCGTCGCCAGTCGCGCCAAACGCACGCACGTTGATGTGTTCCTGATTGGCGGCCGGTCCCTCCGCCCGCGCCGGGCTCTGCGCGCCCAACAGAAATGAAGCGCCCCCGAGCAATGCGCTCTTGGCCATCTCGCGACGGCCGAGAAATGGTGAATCGGCATTCGTCATCTTCTTCCTCCCTGGGTCAAAGTTCGCGCTACCCCTGCGGCGGAGTCTTCCGCACGGGGCGCAGCATCGCCTCTTAAGGCCTGGTGCGGAAGTTTACTCGATTTCATCACCCAACACTTGCGCCTGTGCACGGCGGGCCATATTACGAACGTGATGGAGGAGAGGGTTACGAAGGTTACGCTGGGACCTTGAACAGGCTCCCCGGATTGTCCTTGATGATCACGCCCTCGCCGTGACCTCCTAGGTCCACAATGAGTTGCCGCAGGGCGCCCTGGTGCAGCACGTTGTTGGCGATGACGCAGTTCTCAAGGTTTTTGCACACGATGCCATAGGCAGGACTCCACACTCCCGTGCCGTTATCGTCGCGCACGACGTGGAGATTGTTGCCCACACAGGTGACGCCTTCGGCTCCCTCAATGAAAATCTGGGATGATTCGCGGCTGGCGGCGTCCGCCCGCCTGCCGCTTCGTTTTATGTAATTCCCGGTCACCGTCATCTGAAAACAACGCCGGCGGCCGTTGCGCAGGGCGAGTCCGCAGGTCCCTGCGCGGTCAAGGAAATTTCCGGTTATCTGGTAACCGTCCCCACCGACGATCAAAATGTTTTCCTGTCCATTCCATTCCACGCGATTGCCGGTGAAGGTCACGGAAGCATTTTCGGCACGCGCCGCGAAGCCGGCGCGCTGGTTTCCGGAGAACCAGTTGTCGCTCAGGAACCCATCCCAACCATGCAAGCTCAGGCCGTCTCCCAGGTTACGGGCCAACATTGAGTGCCGGACGGAAAAGACCCAGGCATGCGTAAGGTTCACCCCGTCGCCGGTGAAGTGCGCCACCTGGCAGCGCTCGATGCGCAAGGTGTCCAGGAGATTTCCATAATCCGGCTTGTCGAGAAAGATCCCGTGAATGCCCTTGCCCAAGCCGCCGCCATCGAACGCCAACCCATCAATCGTGGCGCCCGCCGCCCCCCCGATGTTGAGGAGGCACTTGGCAGCGTCACTGGAGAGCCGCAGAACTGTTCCGCCGGGTCCGCGATAATCCCAGGTCGGGACGCTCACCAAGGCGGTGTTCGGCCGCATCTGGAGATCTGCACAGAGGTACACGCCGGGGGGCACAAATACCGCTCCCCGCACTTCCGCCGCGGCGTCCAGGGCGCGTTGAATTGCCATGGTGTCGTCCGACTTGCCGTCGCCGGTGGCGCCAAACTCGTGCACGTTAATGTGTTCCTTATTGGCGGTGGGTCCTTCCGCCCGCGCCGGGCTCGGCGCGCCCAATAGGAATGAAGCGCCACCGAGCAAAGCGCCTTTGGCCATCTCGCGACGGCCGAGAAAGGTTGAATTGGAATTCGTCATTTTCAATCCTTGATCGCCTGGTAAGCCAGCTTTATGACCTTGGGGGCAAGATTCAATCCATCGGCGGGATTGATTTGTCCCATAAAGATGGCGATTAAATCCTCTTTGGGATCGATCACGAAAGAGGTGTAATAAAAGCCATCCCAATAATATGCGCCTACCGAACCGAGCTCTTTTAGCTGCTGGGAATCACTGTAGACTCCCAATCCCAGGCCGTAACCGTTGCCGTCGGGTTTGCCTTGCACGTGATTCTGGGACATCAACTCGACGGACTTGCGGCTGAGGATGCGCGCTCCGTTCAGTTCGCCGCCGTTCAGCATCATTTGGCAAAAGCGGTAGTAGTCCTCCGCCGTGGAGCACAGCCCCCCACCCCCGGAGAAGTAGGTATGCGGCCCGCGGTAAGGGTAGTCCCCTGTATAGGGCAACCCGCCTTCCTCGAGCACTTGATTGTCAAGAATCGGGTGCAGCCCCTTTTGCGCGTCGTGAGCATAGGCCGTGGCGAGCCGTGGAACTTTTTCCGCCGGCGGAAAGAAGTAGATGTCCTTCATCCCCAGTGGTTGGTAGAGGCGTTCCTCAAGGAACTTATCGAAGGGCATCTCTGAGACCACCTCAACCAGACGGCCCAGGACATCATCCGACAGGCTATATTCCCAGTAGTCTCCCGGCTGAAAGAGCAGCGGGATGGTGGCCAACTTCTTCACCGCCTCGCCGATGGTTCCCTCCTGCTGCTTGAGCCCGCTGCCCACGCCCTCTTCGCGGTAGATTTTGCCCACCCGGGGGTTCCACGGGTAGGTGAACCCGGCGGTGTGCGTCAGGAGTTGAAAGATGGTTATCGGATGCTTGGCATCCACCAGCTTGCCCGGTGGAGAAGTTTTGTCCTGCGGCCACGGCGGTTCGAGAACTTTCATGTGCTTGAATTCCGGCAGATAGTCGGAGACGGGATCGCTCAACTCGAAGCGCCCTTCTTCGTAAAGCATCATCACGGCCACGCTGGTGATGGGCTTGGACATCGAGCAGATGCGAAAGATGCTGTCCGTTTGCATGGGCTTGTGGGCATCACGATCAGCCATTCCCACCGCTTGGAAATAAGCAATCTTCCCGTGCCGTGCCACTAGGCTGACGCCGCCGGAAATGCGCCCATCATCTACGCTCTTCTGAATGGCGCTGGTAATCCGCTCGAGGCGCTCGGACGACAGACCCACGTCTTCGGGGGTGGCGATGGGGCTTGCCGCCGCGAGGGCGTGTGACGCACCCAAGGGGTTTGCCTTGGAGCGCGCAGGCGTCTGCGACTGGATGAGGCCGGCCAGGAATATCAGCCAAACCATGACCAGAAATCCTTGCACCCAGCGTTTCCTCATACCCACTCCTTTGTCTTGCGAATGCGAACGGTTAGACGGATCACCGAAGCCTGCATCCGGGGGTGTCGGCAGAAGTGTACTCCCCGGCGCCGTATTTTGAAACATTCCGACCCAATCGTAAAGCTGCATCACTTTTCCCCTTCCCCCCAACCTTATGGCGCATTACTTCGCCCGGGTTTCTCAACTTGTAGCTGTCGCACCATCGGCTCGGTTATGATGTACGAGCCTTCATACAGGCAGGACCAAACTCTGAAGGGACTTTTGGGGACCATCATGATGATCATCGACTCCCACCTCGATTTATCCTGGAACGCCCTTAACTGGAAGCGTGACTTGACGAAGAGCATCGAGGATATCCGCCGCACGGAAGCGGGCAGGAAAGACAAAGGCCGTGGCTTTAACACGGTGTCGTTCCCGGAATTGCAGAAAGCGGGTGTGGCCGTGTGTCTGGCCACGGTGTTGGCGCGTTGCAGCCACCTCAAAGATCCTCTGCTCGACTACCCCAGTCGCGAGATTGCTTCGGCGATGGGCGTAGGTCAGGTGGAGTACTACCGCCTCATGGAGTCGCAGGGGCACATGCGCATGCTGCGAGACTGGCCAGCGCTGGAAGCGCACGTGGCGGAGTGGAAGCGCGCCAGCGGCGCCGGAACGCCGCTCGGATACATCCTGGCCATGGAGGGCGCTGACCCTATTCTCGAACCGGACCAGGTAGAACTCTGGTGGGAGCGCGGATTGCGCGTGGTTGAACCTGTCCACTACGGGGTAAGCTACTACGCGCACGGAACGGGTGTGCCGGGGGGCCTCACAGCCAAAGGGCAGGAGTTCCTGGCGGCGATGGAAGCGGTGGGAATGATCCTGGACATCACCCACCTGGCCGATGAAAGTTTCTGGCAAGCCCTTGAGATATACCGCGGCCCGGTGTTGGCCAGCCATCACAACTGCCGGGCGCTGGTGCCCGGAGACCGTCAGCTTACCGACGAGCAGATTCAAGCCCTGGTGGAGCGCGATGCCGTGATCGGCGCGGCTTTTGATTCCTGGATGCTCCACCCTAACTATGTGTCGGGCAAGACTGACAATTCCCTGGTGAGCATGGAGCGGGTCATCGACCACATTGACCACGTATGCCAATTGGCAGGCAATACCCGGCATTCAGCCATCGGCAGTGATTTGGATGGCGGGTTCGGCACCGAACAATCACCGCGAGAGTTGAATACCATTGCGGATATGCAGAGGGTCCCGGACCTGCTCAGGAAACGCGGCTATAAGGAAACTGACATCGAAGGCATCATGCACGGCAACTGGCTGAGGTTCTTCCAGAAAGCCTGGGCCAAACAGTAACACGCTGGCGCCACGCGTGCAGGATGCACTCACACGGCTTGTGGTATGGCCAACCTGGCCATGACCGTTCACGGGTGGGACGCCCGTGGCACAGCTCCTCTCCCCTAGCTTGTTCAGATAGCTCCCGAGTGGTAACCTTAAATCCTGCAGTTTATGAGGGGCTTTGTACAATGGATAACAAACCCAATTCTGGCGAGAGGGTATTTCTGCCTGCTTCCAGCCGCAGCCTGACGCGGCGCGAATGGGTGCAGCCCACATTCTTCGATGAACACCAGAACCAAACGCTGATAGCTCTGGCCGAACGAATCGTGCCGGGCTCCACGGTCGCGGAGGTCAACCGTTTTCTTGACGCCGCGCTTGCCGCCGACGCGCAGGAAAGCCAGCAGAAGTTTGTGGCCTCACTGAACGCCTTGGAAGGAGAATCTTGGCGCCGCTTCACCAAACCGTTCAGGGACCTTGCGGCGAACCAGCAGGATGAGATCCTTACTGCTGCATCCACAACCCAACCCTCCAACCCAAACTTCCCGGAAGGCACAGCCGAGGAAACCCGGTCGCAGGCGCGGCCATCCATTGCCAACCTTCGCGACTACTTTGAGCATTTGAAGGGCTGGATCAGCATGGCCTATTACTCCTCGGAAGTGGGAATGAAGGGGTTAGTTTGGACAGGCGAAAAATTCTTTGAGAGCTTTCCTGGCTGCGAGCATCCGGGAGGCCATTCCTGATTGCGACCCCTCCTTCAAAACTCACCGGGACTGTGGAGCACACTACAAATGTCAGGATTAGCTCCTCCTTCCCCACCAGGGGCGAGCGTAATAAATTCGAGTCAGCACTCCCCGTGCCTTGACGAATACTGTTGTGATGGACCTGTTTCGAGTAAGATAGGCACGGCAGCCCGCTTGGCGATCCTTGGATTCGAGCCGGGCAATCTCCAAACTCGAAAGGACGAGCAGGAAGAGCGCAAAAATAATCCCTTCCATTGCCGCGCGCAACGCCAGACCTCGCATTCATGACACCGCCCCAAACCCATACCTTTAAGACATCGATCGTGGTGGCGCTGCTCGTAGCTCTCAGTTCCGCCGGGAATTTGTTTTTCAGCATCGGCATGAAGCGCATCGGTGCCCTTCAGGGATGGTCGATGGGGGCGTTGCATTCGGCTTTTGTCGCGGTTTTTTCGAGCCCCTGGATATGGCTGGGTATTGTCAGCATGTTGCTGTTTCTTGCGGCGTTCATGTTGGTGATGTCCTGGGCGGACTTCAGCTATGTCCTGCCCGCCACTGCCGCGATGTATGCGGTGATTCCTCTGCTGGGACATTTCGTGTTGGGTGAAAGTGTGACGGGGTTACGCTGGGTCGGGGTGGCGCTGATCTGCCTGGGAGTGGTGCTCGTGGGGCAGACGCCTCCCAATACGACGAAGAAGGTTTGAACATGCGCACCGCCATTGCTCTCGCTGTGTTGGTGATTGCCGGTACCGGCGGGGATATTGCGGTGGCCCACGCCATGAAGCGTCTGGGTGAAGTGCACAGTTTCGCGCCGACGGTGATCTTGCGTTTTCTGGGACGAGCCTTCCGCGAGGGCTGGATGTGGATTGGCATTGCGCAAATGACCCTGGCGTTTTGTTCCCTGCTCGCTTTACTTTCCTGGGAGGCGGTAAGTTTTGTGATTCCCGCCGCAGCATTGAGCTATGTTACCGGCGCGTTGGGGGGCAAGTATTTCCTGGGTGAGCATTTGACGCCCTTACGCTGGGCGGGAATCGGCTTGGTCTCCGTGGGCGTGGCGCTGGTGTGTCTGGGGTAGAAGGAGCGCGAATTGTTTTTGACCTGGTGGCGGTGGGCGATTCTCGGTGGCGGGATATTGCCCTTAATATCCTACGTATATATTACTTTCGCGGCCCGGAGCTTCTTCCGGCGCCAGCGCGCGGCGCCTCGCGACTTCACCCCGCCCGTCAGTGTCCTCAAGCCCGTTTACGGGCTGGAGCCCGAACCTTACGAAAATTTTGCCAGCTTCTGCCGTCAAGATTATCCGGAATACGAAGTCCTGTTCGGGGTCACGAACGAGCAGGACGCCGCCACCCCTATAATCCGCCAACTCATCGCCGATTTCCCCGCGCTGCCGATTCGCCTGGTGGTGACGCCGGAGAAGCTCGGTTCCAATGACAAAGTCAACAAGCTTTGCGGATTGGCACGCGCTGCCCGGCACAACTTGTTGGTCCTTTCCGATGCGGATATTCGCGTCGGTCCGGGCTACTTGCGGTCGGTCGCTGCACCTTTTCGCGACGCGCAGGTCGGCGCGGCCACCAGTATGTTCACGGGGATTCCCGTGCGTGCCTTTTGGCCGGAGTTGTTGGCCATTTACCTCAGCGGCGATTTCATGCCCACCGTCCTGATGGCCCGCCAACTGGAAGGGGTGCGCTTCGCGCTGGGCGCGACGGTGGCGATCCGCCGCGAGGGCCTGGCGGAAATGGGCGGGTTTGAGGCGCTGGCTGACGAAGCGGGGGATGATTACGAATTGGGCAGCCGCACCGCCGCGCGCGGACATCGAGTGGAACTGGTTGATGGCACCGTCAAGACCTGGTGCCCTCCCCAGACCTTTCGCGAGTTTTACATTCAACGCTTGCGCTGGTCCATCGTGGCTCGCTCCGCCCGGCCCGTGGGTTACTGGGGGCTGATTTTCACTCAAGGGTTACCGTGGGCCGTTTTGGCGGTGATTCTTGCCCCCACGTGGCTTCTGGCGGGGAGCTTTGTGGCAGCCTACTTGCTCCTCCGCATGGCCGTTGCGTGGACGATGGGCGTCTGGGGACTGCACGATGACCTGCTAAAGCGCCGCTGGTGGCTGGTGCCCCTGTGGGACGTTTTCGCCTTCGTCATTTGGCTGCACAGCCTGTTTTGGAGCCGGGTGAACTGGCGGGGGATGGAATATCGGGTCGCACGCGGCCGGTTGATCCCCGTGGCTACTCATCCGGAAAAGGCCTGAAAGATCCACCGCAATTTTATCTTGCCCAAGGGTGGCATAAAGCCGACTCTACATCCAACTTGACCCACCCCATTCGGCCGCCATCCTTCGCGGTTAAGCCCCGATTTGGCGGGGATCGCCTGCAAAGGGTTGTCATCGCAGCCCCCTCATGGTTAGATTGATGCTGGGATGGGCGATCCTCAAAATGCACCTACCGGACTCCGGCTTTTGCGGGGACTCCTGCGTCACTACCCGTTCGTCCTGATGAATTTCAAACACTATTTCCAAAATCTCTACCGCCGTGAAATCCTCCACACCGATATCGTCGCTCCCTATGCCGCGGTTTTCTATACGACGCACAAATGCAATTTAGAGTGCACCTATTGCACCCAAAAGGAACCGGACGTGTTCAGCCAGGAACTGCCCACGGAGTTGACGATCAAGCTCCTGCGCACCATTCGCCGGGAAACGGATTCGATTCTCTTCACGGGTGGCGAGCCCCTTCTGCGCGCCGACGTGGAAGACCTCGTACAAGCGGCCAAACGCGAGGTTAAATTCCGTTCCGTGCTGTTGGTGACCAACGGCACGCTGCTTCATAAGCGTCAACGGCTATTCGAATCCCTCGATGGCCTCATCGTCAGCCTGGATGCTTTAACGGCGGACCCTGCGAACCCCAAGTCCAAGCCGGGGGTGTTGAGCAGGGTCCTGGAAAATCTCGATCTCGCCAAGCGGAGCATGTCCCGGCTCGGTGACATCACCATCAGCACGGTGATCGAAGAGTGGAATATTCCGGAGATCGAACGCATCCTGGATTTTTGCGGCGAGCAGGGATTTGTCTTCGCCACCCAGTCGGCACTGCACGAAAAGCTTCCCAACCTGCAACTGAAGCGGAACCCCCGCTACCAGGCGTTGGTGGAGAAAATTATCGAGCGCCGCCGCGAGCGCCAGCAGCCCATTAACGGCACTCCCAAACTTCTACGTACGGTGCTGGAGTTCGGGGATTTCAAGTGTTTTCCCACCATGTTTCCGCGCGTCTATCCCAACGGAGACGTCTTTTATCCCTGCGAACCTCTCAAGAAAATTGCCGGCAACTTGTTGAGGGAGCGCTCCTTCAAAAAGGTCTTCGCGCGTGGCCGCAAGCTCTACGGAGACATTCCGGATTGCCGGGCGATCTGCCACCTCTTTGGGAATGTCGTTTCGTCGTATTACGTGAAGGATTTTTGGGGGCTGGCCGGGGATTCGCTGCGCTAAGATAATCCCGCCGGATTCGGCGCGGGGGTTCCGCCCATGAGCAGCCACGGGAGTGGCGGCCTCCTGTGACCTTCCGTGTCCTCTGGACTCAAGCTTTAATGAAGATGCCGCGAAGCATCTCCGTGACATAGGTGTTGAGTCTTTTCTGATCACGGAGTATACAGAGACAGTAAACACGGAGAAAGGGCAGGCATTTAATTTCAAATCCAAACTGGTGCCATGATCCAATGACCCCATCACTCAATTCCGCTTTTGTT
>Ga0326728_10011728_pt1 | contig 19840 bp, 16 predicted proteins | sample MB3enrmetagenome_FD_207602 | JGI IMG/M metagenome (GOLD analysis project Ga0326728, IMG submission 207602) | Lab enriched peat soil microbial communities from McLean, Ithaca, NY, United States - MB31MN | ecosystem: Environmental > Terrestrial > Soil > Wetlands > Peat | place: USA: New York... | reverse complement strand
GAGTCAGCACTCGTGCCACGTAGTGCTGCGTCTGGATCTGCCCACTTTCTGAAGTGGTGTTCAATGACGTCGCTGGTCATCCCAGAGAAATCAAGGCAGGAGATGGAGGCTGTGCGTCTCTGCCGATCGTCGTTGAGGATGACGACAATGATTCGTTCGGCAGCGTCGCGCTTGCTTCTCGCGTATTCGTCGGCACCGTTCTTAACCCATTCTGGTAGTCCATTCTCGTGGGTCTGAAATGGCGCGCAGATCAAGCGGATTGCGCCTTCTTCGTGGACCTTCACATCCTGGTCAGGTGTGTATTCTACGGTGGTCATCGTTCGTGGTCTCCATCGTCTCTGTCATTTCGTTGTGGGTGGTCGCCGATGCTCGAACAGTCTGATCCATCCCGGTCGCGGCCTGCTCGCATAGCCTTCCGCGATCAGAATGCCGCCTACGTAGGCGGCAGGGCCCATTTTTGTATTCCAGTGTTGCTTGATCCAGTGGCCAAAACTGCCCTCTTCCGGTTGCGAAAAATTCAGACCAGCGCGGACTTCTTTACCTCGAAACGTATCGAGCAGCATCTGCCATTGGGCCGCGTCGAATTGCAACTTGTACTTGGCTTTCTTGCTGGGCCAAATGGTGGTGCCGGTAGTGACACTACCGGAATAACTGAAAGTAGATTGACCGCCAAACGTGGGGCACTCTTGGTCACGCACTCCTTGCATTGCGGGTGTTGGCGTCGGCGTGACGGGGTCCGCCGCACTCCCACGTTTCACTGGATCGACAGCGACTACTGCGTGCTCTAGGTAGGTTGCGAGATCAGCGTCTCCTATGCGCAGTTCGCCTCCAATACAGTACGCGCGCAGATGCCCTGATTGCACAAGCTGATGAATCAAATCGACATCAACTTTGAGCAGCGATGCAAGTTCTTCGGCAGAATAGAAATGAGTCATTGTGGATACTGTATACCCACTGTATCGCATTGTCAAGATACTGTATCAAAGAATAGCCGGAACTTTAGCAAGAGATGTGGCTTATAATATTGATTGTAAAAGACATAGTCGATATACATAATATCGATGTAAGCTCAGTAGAAAGCACGGATCCTATCATGACGACCTTTGAACGGGAGCGCTTCCAGTTTAGGCGTGTAGATTTTGTCGCTTTACGGACAACGCAACGGAAGGCAGCGATGGCCAGTTTTGTGGAGGGCCATACATGAGTGACCGGCAGGTTCAGCGCGATAACGTGAACGCGTTCGCTGTCGGAGATGGAAGCTACCCGCAGCCCTTCGGCCATTTAGGCGCCTTTTGCAGTTTGTTCGAGTTCGCTTCATTTAGCTTTTCGTCTTAAGAATCTTGATCTGGAACTCGCCACATACTCCTCTATGGCCTCCACAGCTATCCATTTCCGCTTGAGTCTCTGCGCGACCGCTCCGGTTGTGTTGCTCCCCGCGAACGGATCCATCACCAATTGTCCTTTCTTTGTCAGTAGCTTGATAAAGAATTCGGGCAACTGGAAGGGCATCCTTGCCGGATGCGGCTTTATGCCGTGATCGCGGCAATAGTTCTGGTAAACGTCTCCGGTCCGCGTGTTGGTCATGGTGAGAACATTTGCGGGGATGGCACCCGCATTCTTCTTCAAGAAAGACGTTTTGCCAATATGGTGCTCAGAAGGTCGACGTCCGGAATTGTACTTTCCGGTCCTTAGCAGTTTGAGCATCGACTTACTGTAAGGGGTGAGGACGTTTCGATTGTTGGCATATGGAAGATCGGTAGCCGCCATCCACCATACGTGCGTATAGGCATCCTTAAGCCGGATCCGTTTCACATTCACCCATTCTGCGGGGCTGGGCAATCTCGCAGGGTTATAGCAAATAAACTGCTGGGCGAGCTGGAGTTCACCTCTCCTCAGAAACTGAAGCAGCGACTCAAGCGCCAGCACCGACATGACTGGACGGCCTGGCTCCCATGCGTTGCCCATTTCCATCACGATGGACCCCGTTGGCGTCAGGAGCTTTTTCAAATCCGGGGCCAAATCCGCAAGCCACTCGACGAATTGCTCTCCCTGCTTATTGCCATACGCCTTCTTCCGATTCAGAGGAAAAGGGGGCGAGGTGAAGATCAGCTGGACCTTGCCAGCGAACTTTGCCGCTCTGGGAGACTGGAGGAAACCTTCGATTGTTCCTTGAAACATCGTGCCGAGTGTCGTCTTGTAACCAATAACGACGGACTTTCGCTTCCGCTTCGGAGCTTTGCGCGCGGCAGGTGAGCGGGTCCCCTTATTTCTAGTCATCGTACAACGGCCTCAAACTCTAGTTTCAGGAAGACTAGCAGAATCGTGCTCTTCGCGCAGCGAGCGGCTCCGGCTCTTAGAACGGCAGTTCTCCCGGCTCCCATAGCGGTGCCTGTTTGAGATGCTTGGGCGCAGGCTGATCATCACGGGTGTCATCGGGCGTATCCGAACTGCGGTACGAGTTCGTATCGGCCAGATCTCCGGGTGGCAGAAACCGAGCCGCATTTAATAGATCCCGGGTGAATCTTTTCACCCTCTCAGATTCGACCCGGTTGGCGCCCAGCATCACCAGCAAATTGGCCTGGAAGTTCTCTTCAAGGTAGCGGGTTCGATTTCTCCCGCGCCTGGTCAGCCGAAAGATTCGCGCCCTACGATCCTCCGGGTCGGCGATTACTTCCCCCAGTTCGGAAGTCTGCAGGTACCCCGCTGCCCTCCTCACGTCGTCCTTTGATTGCCCGGTTGCTTGCATCACTTGCCTGAACGGGACCCCTCCCCGAAGTCTGTAGGCTCGCTTCAGAATGGCCCAATGCAGCACCGTAATCCCCTCGTCGCTCAGCACCCTGCTCAATGCCCAATACAGTACATCCAGGGTCTGTTGAACCTGGCTGACCATCTCTGGCAACGGAGGCATTTTTGACTTTGCCATATATAGATAGAAGCAGTATGCTCCTATTTTTCAGGATGCGCAATTAGCAAGTATCTCTTTTAATTTAAGTACGTTACAAAATACTCCGTCGACCGCTTTCCCCCGATGTCCTGTGAGTTCTGCGAGTTTCGCGAAAATGCCGATTCGCTGAGCCTTCGATACATATACGACACGAGCGCAATCTGGGCCTGTCGACGCAAATTCCACGCGCTGACAGAAAGAGTTGCGCAAGTGAAGCGATTGAAGACCAGGGTACAAAGGGTGCTGTTGAACCGGGAACAGGTTCTGGACGAACTCCGTGTGGGCGAGGACCAACTCGAGGACTTGATCGACGCGGATGTTCTTTCCGTGATTCAGATCCGCGGACATCGCCGCTACGACAGTGACGAAGTGGATCAGCTTGATCTCCGGAATCTGCGGTCGAGGCTTCACCGGAACGACAAGCGACCGCGGAGGACGCCGTGAGCCCCGTTTGCGAGCGGCGTCTTTTGACGCGGGAGCAAGCTGTCTCAATACTCCAGATCCCGGACGTCGACTTTCAGTGGCTGGTTGATACCCGCCAGCTGAAAGAGATTCGGATGCAAGGTGAACAGCGTTTCGACAGCGCAGATATTTACCACCTCATCGACTCATACAAACGAACACAATCAAGGAGGCTTGGAAGGCCATGGAGATGAAAAGCGAGGCGAAGTGCGTCATATGCAAGAACGCACTTCCGGGAGTTGAGACTTGGAATGGGCGGTTCCATGTCTGTGAGAAGCAAAGCTGCAAGGATGAACTTGTTCGCAGGAAGAGGGGGGTCTGCGTTGCTCCCGGTGAGCTTCAATGCGGAGCGAATGATTGCAAGAATTCTGTTGCATCCGGCTACTATCACCGGGCAACAAAAAGGTTCGCCTGCAGTAAGGCTTGCTATTTAAATATCCAGCGCCATTACGTTGAAAAGGTCTGCGCACATTGCGGGCGTGTTTTCAAAGGGAGACAGCGCAGTAAAAATTGCAGTACAAACTGCAGAGATGCGGCGGAACGAGTTGCTTCAGAGGCCTGCATAGGAGAACTGCTTTCTGAGTTCCAAGAGTACGAAAAAGCGATCAAGGAACACTACTCCCGCCAAGGTAAGAAAATGGCCCGCACTGCAACCCTGAACTTTATGAGATTCCTGCATGAAGCGCAGATAACCGACCCCTGCAAAGTGGACGCTAAGGTCATCACCGACTACGTTAATTGGGCCCGCGTAAATGGAATGAAGGCGTCGATTTGCTACTTGTCGTTCATTTCGGTCTACATGGATTGGCTCATTTTTCAGGGCCGCAGGACCGATAACCCGGTTACTCGTTTTCACCGCCGTAAAACTCCGAAGCGCCTTCCGCGACCGTACTCGGAAGAAGAGATGAAGCAGATCTGGTCATGGCTTGAGCGGCGTGGATCGACCCAAGCCAAGCTGGCTTGTGCGATCGCGGAGGAGGGCGGCTGCAGGATTTCTGAGATCTGCAACCTCCGCCTGGAAGATGTCGATCCGAAGGGAACACGGCTCTTTATCAGGCTGCCGAACAAGACTATGACCGAACGCTGGGTCCCGGTTTATGACAAGACTCGGAGCTACCTTGCGATCTGGCTTTGCGAGCGGGATGACGCAGTTGGCCACGATCATCTGCTTCACTCACATCGAGGCCTCCCCTACAACAGCACGTCGCTCCATTCCGAAATCGTGACCGCAGTCTGCAAGACAAAGCAGGGCAGGATGATCAACGAGGACGGCCTTGATAAGTGGAGTACACACCGCCTGCGTCACACGATGGCGACAAGGCTAGTGAGAGGTGGGGCCGACTACGCTGCGCTGATGTCTATCGGCGGCTGGGTCACGAACACCTCCGCTGCCGGTTACGCAAAGGTCGAGGACGAGGTTGCCGAGCGCAGCTACCGCGAGACGATGGCGCGCCTCGCTGTAAGGAAATCAGAACCTTCCACAATCAAGTCATCGTTCACGAAGTACGTCAAGGCGCCAGATGACAAGGCGGCGTAAGTCGCTGATCGCCGGATGTTTCTTGAACGTTGCGTAGAAACAAGTTTATACGCAACGTTCAACAACAAAAACTCTGGAGCAAAATGCATGAATTACGAACCATTTTTGAATGAGCTTACCAGCAGCGGCTGGAGCCCAGAAACAGTAAAGGCCTATGGGGCGGATCTCAAGCAGTTCTCTCAATTTCTGGTGAGGAACGGGCTCCGCCTTGATCGCGTGACCCACGCGGTAATCGCTGACTACGAGGCCGAAATGCGCGCTCGTGGATTGGCACATTCGACGATCAGTCGACGCCGGGCTGCGATATCGACGTTCTTCGATTACCGTCGGACCACAGGATCCAAGTTACCCAATCCGACGCGTGGCGGTCTCCGGCGCAAGCGAAAGCCACGGACACTCGCGGAAGCTAAAGGAAAGGCCATCGAGCAACCAGACGTCGACGCATTGATCTCGGGCGTCAAAGTGCCGAGGGACCGAGCCTTGTTTCTGCTGTTTCTTCGATCTGGGTTGCGGCTTGCCGAAGTACATCAGCTGGATATCGATTCCATCGAGGAAATTACAAGGCGGCAGCCAAGCGGCGACGAGCAACTCATCGGTGGAACCGGAACCGTCGTCGGCAAGGGCGCAAAGCCAAGGCGCTTCTATTTCGACGCTGAAACTGCGAATGCGATCCGTGAATACCTGTCCACTCGGAGCGATTCGGTTTCTGCGCTCTTTCTCTCCGAACGCCGACAACGGCTCTCTAGGCGAGCCATTGAATATACGCTCAGCATGTGGTGTGAAAAGCTTCATCTGCCACACCTCCATCCGCACCTGTTCAGACACACCTACGCCACAATCTTGGCGAACGGACAGATCGAATCCCGTGTTCTCCAGGAATTGATGGGCCACTCAGATTTCAACACAACAAACAAATACTTTCGGCTGACGGACCAGACGACGGCACGGGAGTATTACGCGGCCATGGCGCTCGCGCATCCGCCCGAGGCCTAAGCATTTCATGTGATCCCACTGACTCCAGACCGGAAGTAATCTTCGACTACCACAATCCCGGGCAACAGGAATGCCCGGGTTCAACGACAACGATTCATCTAACCCGCGCAACTAGCGCCAGGAACAATATCATGCCCGCTATGCAATGCTCTCACCGTATTTCTTCGACGCCTGAAAGGCGCCAGCTCTCGATTAACGAGCTTCGTCAGATTCTCTCGATCGCGAAGGAAGATTCGCACCTGCGTGATCTCTACGACATCGCATCGGTTATATCGTTCACCGGTATCCGGTTCCGCGAGTTAAGCAATCTTCGTTGGGCCGATGTGGACTTCCCCAACAGGCGCGCTGTTGTGTTCTGTCCGAAGAGCATGCGCGAACACCTCGTGCCGTTCGGACCGAAGACTCTCCAGATTCTCAAGACGCGTCGCTCCTGGGTTCCTGCATCAGAGTTCGTATTTGGAGACACACCCTCGGCCCTGCTCAACCGCGTCGCTCACCAGCTCCGCAGCGTTGGTCGGAAGGTCGGCGCTGGCTCGGTTTCAGTGAGCGTTCTGCGCCACACGTTCTTCTCGCGTCTAATGGAAACCGGAGCGGACACAACGGCGCTTATTTCCATCGGCGGATTTAGGCCATCCTATCTGTCCGTGAGGTCTCTCCTCAGCTCCGTTCAGCAATGCACGTGGGCCGCTCGCTTTCAGGCGCAGGTTGAGGAACAGCTGTAGGCAATGGTCCTGCTGAAGGCGATCAAAGCCACTTCGACGCACGATACCCGAGGCAAATCGGTGGGCCATTGGCCTACCGACTCCCTCGCACAGATTGGAACCAGGGTGAATCCGGAGAAGCCACTACTCGAACGATGGCCTGAATGGATGGACTTGAGGACTCTCCAGATGTACGCCAAGACGTCCGATCGGACGATTCGGGTGTGGATTCATTTGCCAATCAACCCTCTTCCCGCATCGCAGGTAGCAGGCGGGAAAATCCTCGTCAAGCGCAGTCGGTTTGACACCTGGCTCGAGGCGCATCCGTTCGAGGCAATCGACTCTATCGACGTGGCCGGGGTCGCCGACGAAATCATGAACCAATTCAGAAAGGCAGCATAGTGGGAGTCACTATCAGAAAGAAGGATGGCAAGTGGTATGTGTTCGTCATCCACGATGGAGAGCGCAAGGCGAAGTGTATAGGCCAGAGCCGCGCTGCAGCTTTGCAGGTCAAGCGCGTACTCGAAGCAAAGTTGGCCCTTGGGGATCTTGGCTTTATGGCCGAACCCAACGGGAACACGCCTACGTTCAAGGAATACATAGAACGGTGGCAGAAAGAGTATGCCGACATTCATTGCAAGCCGTCGACTCGTCGCAGCTACGAGCAACTGCTGCGGGTTCACGTCACGCCGGTCTTCGGCCAAACGAAGCTAACAGCAATCACACGACAACAAATCAAGGAGTTTGTCAGCAACAAGTCGCGGGAATCCACGGTCTTGGACGAGAAGGGGAGTGCCACGGCGCCAAGGTATTCTCGAAATACTCTCCGCTTGATCGTCTCCTCCCTTCGCTCCGCTCTCAGCTCCGCAGTCGAGGACGGCATCCTCGAAAGCAACCCAGCTTCCAGAGTAGGAAAGTTTGCAAAGACGGAGAAGCCTGACAAACACGCAAGCGCGATGACTCGGGCTGAGGCGGAACTGTTTCTCTCCGCAGTCCAAGAGATTTGTCCGCCGTGGTTCCCATTCTTTCTGACTGCTCTCCGCGCTGGACTCCGTAAGGGCGAGCTGATCGCCTTAAAGTGGGGCGATATCCAATTCGGAAAAGACGAAGCGGACTCCAACAGATTCATCTTGGTGCAGCGAAACTGGGCGTGCAACGAATTCACGACGCCGAAGAGCAAGAAATCTCGACGCGTGGATATGTCTCGCGAACTGCGCCGAGTGTTGCTGGCTTTGCGCGATCGACGCGTCATCGAAGCGCTTGCAGAGGGGCGCAAAAGCATTGCGGATGATCTAGTGTTTCCATCGAAGAAGGGAACACCGATGAAGCCAGACAACATTGCTGTACGGTACATGCAGCCTGCGCTGGAAAAAGCTGACCTCCGACGATTTCGGTTCCACGACCTTCGTCATTCGTTTGGGAGCCTGCTAATCCAGGACGGCGCATCACTGGCGTACGTCCGCGATCAACTTGGCCACGCATCGATCCAGGTCACTGTCGATGTCTATGGTCATCTTGTTGCAGGTGCTGATATTTCATGGGTGGACCGACTCGACTCGGAGACAACTCCACGCCAAAACGCAACCCCCGCGCAACCGGAGGGAGATGAGACGGAGGGGGAAGCCGCAGAAGCCATTGATTCTAATTGGCTGCCCCCCAGGGATTCGAACCCCGATATGCTGATCCAGAGTCAGCTGTCCTACCATTGAACGAGGGGGCAACAAGCGCGAGTGCGGCGCATCTTGCAGCCGGTTGACTTGACTCCCCAGGCAGGGCGCGCAAAGCCAACCTCTTCATGGTACGGACATTTCCGCGCGTGGTCAATTTCGCTTTGCGGGACAATTCAACGGCAAACGTCATCGGATTCGTCACCGTTTCCTGCCCTAAGTCCCATTCAGGGCCCTCTATTCCTCGCGAAGCACTTCAAGCGGGCGCAGCCCGAGAATCCGGTAGCTGGCAATCCAGCCCGTGGCCGTAGCCAGCGCAGCGGTTCCAAAAAGCGCGGTCGCTGTGGCGCCCCAAGCGATCTGAAACCCTATATCGAGCCGATGCAAAAGCACGCGTGTGAGCAGGTTGGCAAAAACAACGCCAACCGCGCCGCCAAGCAAACCAAGAACGCTGAATTCCACGCTAAACGTGCGCACGATGCGCATCCGTGTGGCTCCGAGTGTTTTGAGGACAACGGCTTCCTGCATGCGACGGAAGCGCGTGCTGGCGATGCTCGAGGCGAGAATCGTGAGCCCGGCAAGAATCGAGAACCCGGCAAGCAGGCGCACGACGAACGTGATCTGATCGACGACGTTCTCAATGCGTGCGAGCACGTCGGCAACGTTGATGATCGTAATGGTTGGATAGGCTGCGAAGAACGCGCGCTCCATCGCGGGCACCTGTCTGGGATCGATGTGCGCACCGCCGTACCAAGTGGCCGGTTGATTGGAAATCAATCCCGAAGGCAGAACGAACGGCACACGCGCGCCCAGGTGCTGGCCATCGGCGCGATAAATGGCAGCAACTTTGAGCGTGCGCGTGGTTCCTCCCGTCTCGAGCTCCACGGCAGACCCCACGCCGACGTGGAGTCTCTGCGCCACGCCATCGCCGATGGCGATCTCCGCCACGCTGCTGTTCGTCCACCATGCTCCCGCGCTGACTTTGTCGCCCTCGGGCGGCGTATCGGCCCATGTAAGTTCTGCGCTCTCCAGCATGCGAGCCGGATAGTGCTGGCCTTTCATTTGATCCACCTGCTGGCCGTTGATAGAGATAAACCGTCCCATCACGACCGGAATCAGGCTAAGCTGCTCGCTCACGCCTGCCTGATGCGCGAAGAATGCTTTGACGCCGTCAACCTCTGCGCTTCGCACGTCGACGAGAAACACATTGGGCAGCTTGGGTGAAGCAGTTTCGCGCAGATCGAGCAACAGATCCTTCTGCATCAGGTACACCGCAAGGATGAGCATGACTCCAGTGCCCAGCGCCGCCAGCACCGCCGCAGATTGATTGCCGGGGCGGTAGAGATTGGCAAGACCCTGGCGGAGAAACGAAGGCAGGTGGAGACGTGTGCGGTTGAGCAGGAAGCGCAAAGCAACGAGCGTGACGGCCGCCAGGATAAGCAGCACCAGCAGCGTCACAGTAAACAGGAATGCAAACCACGCACCCACTTTGGGCGAATCGGAAAGCGCCCATGCGATGCCGGCCAAACCGGCAATCACCGCAGTTGCAATGGCGAGTTGGAGGCGGCGCGCCCACCATCGCGCAAACCAGCCGGCAATACCGGAAGGGCCTTGCTCAACCATCCGGCGCAACACCAGCACCGGCCGAACGGCGCGCACGTCGAGCAGCGGCGGCAGGCAAAACAGCAGTGTCGTCAGCAGGCCTGTTCCCAATCCCGCAAGCGCTGACTGCCAAGGAAACTGAAGAATCACGTGCACGGGAAGCAACTGGCCAAATGCTGCTGGCAGCGCGGCCATGACAGCCACGCCCGCGGCCACGCCCAGCAACCCGCCCGCAAGACCAAGGCCCAGAGTCTGCAAAAGAAAAATGCGCAGCAGGTCGGATGAATCCGCGCCGATGGCTTTCAGGATGGCGAGCATATCCATGCGTTGTTCAAGATGCGCGTGCATGGCCATGGCCACGCCGATCGCGCCCAGAACCATCGCTACAAGGCAAATGAGGCTCAGGATAGAAGTCGCATTGTCGAGGCCGCGCGTGAGCGCCGGGTTGCCTTCGCGATAGTCCATCACCTGCGCGTCGGGCAGCGCCGCTTCCAGTTGTGCGCGAATCGCAGCGGTCTCCGCTTCCACCGTGACGCCTTTCGGCGGGCTATCCGGGAGCTTGACGAGCAAACGCCGGCTCGCGCGGCTGCCTGGCGCCAGCAATCCGGTCTCTGCCAGAGCTGCTTCAGAAATCATGACCCGCGGTCCCAGGCCCATGCCTGCAGTAATGCGATCGGGTTCCTGCTTCAGTACAGCTGTGATGCGGAAGTTTCGGTCGCCGAGGCGCAGCGTGTCGCCGACGCGAGCATTGAGCCGAACAAGAAACTCATCCGCCACGACCGCCGAATCGCCCTGCAATGCTTGCCGCAGCGGCATTGCCGGATCAAGTTCCGCCGTTCCGTAAAATGGATACTCAGCGGGATCCACAGCTTTGAGCGAGACGAGCAAAGGCACAGGATTCGTCGACACCGACGCCATGGAGACAGTCTCTTCGACCCAGGAAGAGCGAATTGTTCCTCCGCTATGAGCTTCAATCGCCGCGATCTTGCTGAGCTCATCGGGAGCGGGTGCGCGAAAAAGTCGCGCACTCAGATCGCCCGCCAGCAACGAACGCGCCTCAGAGTTCAGTGTCTGCCGAAAGCTGTCGCTGAGCCCACGCACGCCCACCAGTGCTGCCACGCCAATGGCGACCGACAACACGACAAATCCGAATTTGCCGGGAGCGGACTTCAAGTCGCGCCAGCCGATGGCCGCGGCGCGCTTCCAGCTCAATGCGCGCTTGGCCATTGTTCTCCCTGCGCAGATTGAGCGCTTGGCGCGACCGGCCCCGGCCTGGAATCTTCAACAATAAGACCATCTTTGAGCACGATTTTGCGGTCTGCGCGGCTGGCAACTTCCGGGTCGTGCGTCACCAGCACTAAAGTCGTTCCCGCCTTGCGATTGCGATCAAGCAGCAGATCGAGAACCAGGCGCCCATTCGTGGAGTCAAGATTTCCCGTCGGCTCATCGGCCATCACAATGGGCGGCTCGACCACGAAGGCACGCGCCAACGCCACGCGCTGCTGCTCGCCGCCGGAAAGTTGCACCGGATAATGATCCACGCGCTCCTTCAGGCCCACTTCATCGAGCAGCCGTCTCGCCCGCTCCACGCCGTTGCCTGGCAAGTTGAGCTCGTAAGGCAGCAACACATTTTCCAAAGCGGTCAACGTTTGTATCAATTGGTAAGACTGAAAGACAAAGCCGATTTTGCGCCCGCGAACCGCCGCCAACTCCGTCTCCGCCAAATTGTGGATGGGCACGCCGTCCAGCCAGATTTCGCCTTCACTCGGCGAATCCAGGCCGGCAAGCAGCCCCAGCAGCGTGCTCTTGCCACTGCCGCTCGCGCCAACAATGGCCACAAACTGCCCGGCAGGAATGTCAATGGATATGCCCTGCAGAATCTCCACGCGCCGCGCGCCGTTTTGTATCCACTTCTTCGCGCCTTTTACTTGAATCAACTCGTTCTCCCATCACTCGAAGTGTACATGCCCGGTCATCGCGGCTTCAGTGCACGTCGCCCTTTCGCGTCTACATCCGATACGTGCGCGCAGCTACACTTGATACGTGATTGCCCGGAAATTCGTTCTCGTCGCGTTTTGTTTCATGTTGCTCCCGGCCGGGCTGCTCTCTGCCTCCGGTCCGCCAAATTCCAACCGGCCAATTCTTGTCTGCTTCGGCGACAGCATTACCGCAGGGTATGGCCTTCAGCAAGGCGAGGCTTATCCTGACTTCCTTCAGAAAAAGCTCGATGCGCAGGGATATGCGTACAAAGTCGTCAACGAGGGCACGAGCGGCGCTACTACGAAGGATGCGTTCGCAACCCTACCCGATGTACTGCGCCTTCACCCTGCCATCGTGATTGTCGAGTTCGGCGGCAACGACGGATTGCGCGGCCTGCCTGTCGCTCAGACGCGCGCGAACCTCGATCAGGTGCTCACCGCGCTCGAGAAAGCTCATGTCAAGATCCTGCTTGCCGGCATCACGCTGCCGCCCGATTACGGGCCCGACTATATCCGTTCATTCGATGAAATATTTCGGGATCTCGCGGCGAAGCACCACGTGGCGTTTGTGCCCATGCTCTATAAGGATCTGGTCCATGTCCCCGGAACCATCCAGGGCGATGGCATCCATCCGACGGTGAAAGGCTCCGCCATCATCGCCGGCACGCTCTTTCCCGTGCTCAAGCCACTGCTTCGCAAAACGCCGTAAGATTTTTCGCGACCAAAAGCAAAGAGCCGGGATCGCTCCCGGCTCCTGCTATTCCATGATTGAACTGCTCAGTCTTACTTTGCCTTGGCGGTGGCCAGCGCCTTCAGGCGCGCATTCAAGCGGCTCTTGTAGCGAGAAACGGTGTTCGAGTGCAGAACGCCCTTTTGCACGCTCTTGTCGAGAGCCGAAACCGTGGCCCGGTAATGCGCCTGCGCTTCTTTCGCGTTGCCCTTTGCCAGAGCCTCGCGCAGCGAGCGCAGGCTTGAGCGCACGCGGCTGCGGTTCGCGCGATTCACTTCAGTGCGGGTTACGGTCTGGCGGGCGCGCTTCAGCGCGGATACGTGGTTTGCCATGGTTGTGCTTCCATCTCCAAAGCCTGAATTCGAGGGGGGTCCTGACTTCAGGAAAAGTGCTGCGGGGCAGAAGCCAAACCGAGCCAAACTCGTTCGAGCCGCATCCCTCGCAAACTCTTAGTCTACGGGAATTTCCGGGGTGGGTCAAACGCCGGCGGCGCGAGCCAGAGCCCAGATTTCGCGTCGCGGCATGACCGGAAATTCAATGGATAAAAGCAGTTCTAAACCAAACGCGCCTGTTTGACCCGCTTTCTTGAGCCCGGTATACTCGAACTTGGTCTAAGCGGGAGTAGCTCAGTGGTAGAGCATCGCCTTGCCAAGGCGAGGGTCGCGAGTTCAAGTCTCGTCTCCCGCTCCATTCCGCGTTTCGTCGGCGGCAATATGCCAGGCGGAAAGCGGAACGGAACGATCCGCAACCCGTGAGGCAGGCAGCCCAAGGCGCGGTACCCAAGTGGTAAGGGAGAGGTCTGCAAAACCTTTATGCGCCGGTTCGATCCCGGCCCGCGCCTCCAGTTTTCCTAAGCAAAATCGATCGTTTTTGCAGGTTTGATTGATTCCCACGCCTTTCCACAGGCGTGTCCTTTTTCGCACTCAATCGTGGTAAATCGGCGAGAATTGGACCCGATCGGGGAGGTGTGCCTGGCCAAAATGGCGATCTGTCGTTAAGTCAGGCAGATAAATGCGGTGCGTAACGACTGGCTGAGGCTTTTTGTCCGACTTCCTTGTTCCCTTCTCTCGCTCTCGCCACGACCTGCTTTTGGGAAGCCTGGTGCTTCGGCAACTACTTGCAGCCTTGAGGCGCAGCGCCTGTTCTCACCTTGTGCGCCTTTCCGTTTGCAACGGCTGAGAGTCGGCCATTTTGATCACTACCATCGCGACGCTACGCCAACTGGAACGTAATTGTAATCTTCGTTGTTACGTCCACCGGCCGGCCGTTACTGGTCGCAGGACGGAATCGAATCTGTTCCGCCACGCGCTTGGCTTCCTCGTCAAGTCCATGGCCTAATCCCTGAATAACACTGTGTACGACCACTTGGCCCGTGGCCAGAAACGTTACGCTGAGGACCACATCACCCTGGACGCGCAACGCCTTTGCTTCGTTCGTGTACCACACAGGGGGTTTGGAAAGAACTTCCACTTCGGTCGAGCGCACAGGCCCTGCCGCCATCTGAACCGCGACCATTTGCGTCACGCTCGGAATCCCTGCCGAGATTACCTTACCGTAATTCGTTGCCGGTCCCGTGCCTGAAGCGCCGGGAATGCCTGCCGATGCAACTTTGCCGATATTGCCGGCGCTGGAGCCGTACTTCGTGCTATTGCCAAGGCCGGTTGAGCCGACCACACCATGCGGCGCAACTGCAGGGCCATTCATGCCGCCGTAGGGATTGCCGATGGCGGCAATCGTTGCGGGCCGGGTTCCATTCGGATTTGGAGTGACGCCGAAGGTTTCTCCCAAGTGAACGGGCGCCGTCGACGGTTTGACCTGGGCGTTCTGCGCGGGCATCGCCGCGGCCAGCGCCGCCTTGGGCTGCGGTGCCAGAACCACGGTCTGCGGCTTGGGATGAACCGGCGGCAGCGTCACCTTGGCTTCCATCCGGATCGGCTTCGGTTCCGGCGTCGGCTTCGGCATTTCGATCTGCCGCGGTTGCAGCTCGACCTTGGGCGGCTCGGGCGGTGGCGGCAGCTCCTGCGGTGGCGGCTGTTTGATCTTGACAGCCGGTGGCGGCGGAGTATTGGGAATCACCAACTCCGTCATTTCATATTGCTGCTGAAAAACCTGCCTCGCAGTCATGCCAACAATAATGGCCGTGGCCGCAATTGCGATGTTGATACCCCAGCTCATGACAAATGCAAGCGGACGGCTCTCCGGCTCAGGCAACAAGCCGAACGTGGCCCGTTCGGGGGAATATGTTATCGGCATTTCTCTAAACCTCGCTCGCGGCCGCCGCCTCCGCGGTGGGCCACTTCAAAAAATGGCAAAACCGGAACATGCAATCCATCAAAGCAACTGACGGCTGCGCATAACCTTCCATCGCCTCCAAGCCCAGATTCCGCCGGAGAAGACTGGGAAAAACAATACCGCTAAAACGTTTTCCGAACTCGAAGTTCTCTCGTCGGAGGGCAGCGAAAGTTCTGCTGCGATCGCGCTCGCGCATCAGTGATTCAGCGCCTTTACCGTATTCACTCACTCCTTCCCCGGGATTCATCCATAGAGAAAGAATCGCCGTCCGTATTGCATATTCCGATCTGCAGAATTCGAGTTATTGCTTCCTGGAATTCAAGCACTTCACCAAATATGACAGTATGCAAAAAACATCTCACCTGAACCAATAGGTAATTCCTGCTCCAAGAAGAAGGGCACCCTGCACATTGCTGGTGCCGTTCGGCAGATGAGTGTACATCCAATTAGCCTCGAAAGGACGCAACACGACCCGACGGGAAAGCGTCATTTCCACGCCCCCGCCTCCGAGTAAAGCAAGACTGTTTGCGCTCGTTAGAAATGCAGACGAATGCGGGAAGAGTCCATTGAAAGCCATCGCTCTGCCTGCCAATCCTTGTACGAAGAGCGACACCTTGCTTTGTCTAAACGAGGCCGTATAGCGGGGTCCGGCACTGGCAGTGATCATATCCAGACCCACGCCCGAAGAATTGATATCCGAGGTGTGCAAGCCCCTTGCATCTGCCACCAGTCCCATGTGATCTCCCAACCTTGCCTGCACCTGGACACTGCCGCCTTGAACCCAAAAGCTGTTGCCCTTAAGCTCGTTGAAACGTCCGGGGGTGTAAGTGGTAGCTACATTGAGATGAAATGCGCGCGATTCAGCAGCGGGTACAACTTGGGCCGCGAGTGGAGTGGTAACAGTTGTTCCCACAAGGAGCAAGTTGCTAAGAAAGTTCGTGCGCATCAGCTTTCTCCTCGTGGGGCTATTCAACCTTCAGCGTTACCGGCGCGGTGTGTTGCGTATTTCCGCTCGTCGCAGTGACCACGATCGTGTAGTCTCTCTCGGTCTGTGTAAAGACGCCGCCGCACCCAGTCATCATGACGCCTGCCAGTGTGCAGCAGAGCAGCAGCAGCAGGGTAGCTAGCCTGCTCAGTCGACGTCCCTGCCGGCGCATTCGGCGCACGCCAAGTAATGGAATCAGGAGGAAAGCTAACGTCAGGGGAGCCAACCTGCGTGCAGTTGATGGGGACACTTGCATCGCCATTGCAGCAGTCTGAATGGTCAGCGTTACGGTTTGATTGCCGCCGTCGGCCGCAATCGTTGAGGGGCTGAATGTGATCGACGCACCTGTGGGTAGGCCGCTAGCTGTGAAGCTAACCGGACCGGGATAGGTTCCATAGAGCGGCGTCACGGCCACCTGATAAGTGGCGGCGCTTCCTGGGTTCACTGTAGCGCTGTCCGCTCCGGTGACTGCCAGAGCAAAGTCCAACGCAGCCACACCGATGGATGTGGATCCCGTGCTGGTGGTGAAGTTGTTATCGCCGCTGTATACAGCATTGATAGCGTTGGAACTTCCGGCAGTCAGCGATGTCGTGCTCATTGCCGCGGCGCCTGCGGTTAACGGGGCCGTACCCAACAGGGCTGTCCCATCGTAGAAGGCGACCGATCCTGTTGGTGTGCCCGTGGTAGCCGAAACTACCATGGCGGTCAGCGTAACACTCTGTCCCGGAGTCACAGAGGAACTGCTTGTGGTCACCGAGGTCGTAGTTCCTGCCTGCGTAATCGTAAGCGTGCCGTCCTGCACTGTGACGGAATAATCAGCCAGGTCGGTGCCTGCCACACTCGGAATAATGGGGTACGTTCCGACGTTCGAACTGACTGTGGCGACCGTTGAAAAGCTCTCCGTGAACACATCGCCGTTCACAGTCCCCGTCACACTTCCGCCAAATGCCGGATTGTTCGCGCCATAAACACGGCTTGCATTGTTAGCCGCCACTGTCAGAGTTTCCTGACCAACGACGATCGTGCGCGACACTTGGGTTGCGGCCAGATAGTCTGAGTCGCCCGCCTGATTGGCATCAATGATTAGGTTTCCAACTCCAGTTATCGTCAGTGTGCTGCCGCTGATCGTACCGGAACCACTACTGCTCGCATCGATGCTAAAGACAACTGGCTTACCCGATGCGCCGCCTGTTGCTGAGAGGGTGATAGGAGGCACACCGTAGGTCACCGGCGATGCGGGTTGTGTGAAGGCGATTGCCTGGCTAGCCTGCGTGATTGTGAAGCTCGCCGAGCTGCTGCTCGCCGTGTGATTCGCATCTCCCGCAAAATTGGCGCTGGCGGTCGCCGTGCCCACATTGGTGTTGTTCGTGTAAGTCACCGTCAGCGACTGGGACAGGCCTCCCGCTCCCGTCACCGTCGCCGTGCACGGTGCCTGCGCCGCGCCGCCATAGACAACGCTTGCCGGGCAGCTTACCGCCACCGTGGACGGTGCCTGCGTAATACTCCACGCGCCATTGACCGCGTTAATCGCGTAGTTCGACAGCGTGTCGCCGCCCACCGTGGGCGTTACCGTTCCCGTGCCCGCACCGGCTCCCACCGTAGTCGGAGTGTTGGTGCAGTTTAGGCTGCCCGTGTATGCGCCTGTTACCGCGCAGGCCGGAGCCGTAGCATGTGTCGACCCGTCGTAAACGCCGCTGTAGCCGCCCGCCGTCGCCGTCACCGCCGCCGGATTGATCGTCAGCGTTCCCGTCGCCGTGCCGCTCTGGTAGCCGGGATCGGTGCTGGTGAACGTGCCCGTCACTGGGTAGCTGCCCGCCGCTGTCTCGCTCGGCGGATTGTAACTCCAGGTGCCGGCGACTGCTGCTCCGCCTGTCCCTGTCGCCGTGCCTGCGCAAGCGTGCGTACTTCCGTTATAGGTGGCCGTTGCGCACGTGAGCGAGAGGGTCGGCGCGATCGCCGTTCCCGAAGTCACCGTCAGCGTGCCGCCCACGAAGGTGAAGGTGTAGTTGGCTGCCGACAGCGTCCCCAGCGTGCAAGTGATCGGATAGTTCCCGGCCGGGCTCGTCGCCGTGGCCGTCGTCGTGCACGAGGCAGCGCCGCTCACCACTGCCGAGGTGTCCCCGTTCACAAACCCGGTGATCGTATAGGTCAGCGTCGGAACTGTTCCGCCCAAGACCATGTTCTGGTTGTTCGCCGTCACCGTCAGAGGTGCCGGCGTCACCGTCAGCGTCACCGTCGCCGTCTGCGTCGAGTAGGTCGTCGGGTCTGCAGGCGTGAACAGTACCTGCAGGTTCACCGTGCCCACCGCAAGCACTGTTCCCGCCGGCGGAGTGTAGGCGAACGCCCCAGGCACCATGTTGGTGGTTGTGGGATCGGTAGCTGTCGCATTCAACTGCGTCTCGCTCAGTGCCGTGCCATAGACGATGTTCGCAGGAGCTGCCCAGGTAATCGTCGGCGCGATCAGGCTCCCTGACACCGTGACCATAACCGCGGAACTGCTCCCTCCCGTAAACTCATCGTCGCTGCCCGGCAAATAGGTAGCCGAGATGCTGTGCGATCCTGCCGCCAGCGTCGACGTCGAAAAGACCGCCGTGTAAGGCGACGTGCTCGACAGCGTGATGGTGCCAATCTGCGTGGTGCCATCGAAGAACTCGACCGTCCCCGCAGGGCCACTCGCGCTGGGATTCAGCGCAGTCGGATTCACCGTCGCCGTAAAGGTCACCTGCTGGCCCACGTTCACCGTCATCGCAGACGCCGCCAGCGTCACCGACGTGGTGTCGGCCGATACCGTCAGTTGCACCGTGTTCGAGGTCCCCGCGGCATAGTTGGCGTCACCGCTATATGTCGCATACACGCTGTGCGTGGCTGGCACCAGCGTGGCCGTCTGGAACGTAATCGGACTGGAGCACGAGCTGCCGTTCAGAGTAACCGGCGATCCAGACGCTGAGCCATCCACATAGAACTGCACCGTCCCAGTGGGACACAGCGAGCTGCCCAGACCCGGCAGGCTCAGATCGAAATACACCATCGTCCCGTACGGCGAAGGATTCGATGTGCCACTGCGAAGTGCCAGCGACACCGAGGTACTCGCTGTGGAGATCACCAGCGTCCCGCTCGCCGAGCCAACGTAGTTCGGATCAGTAACCGTGGCCGTCACCGTGTAGCTGCCCACAGCGGTCGGCGGCGTCGCGCTCGATGGGTAGCTGGCGTTGCTGTACAGCACCGACACGGCCAGTCCCGGTGGCACCGTCGTGACCGCCACCGGTGTTGCCGGCGAGCCAGTGAAGAACTGCGCCAGGTTGCCCAGCGTCACAGTTGCTGGCGCCTGGTTTACCGTGACCGTGATCGTAACGGTCACCGTGTTGTAGTCGGTCGTATCGGTGGGCGTGAAGGTCACGCTCTCTGAAGGCGTACCCGCGCCAGGGGTTGTCGTCGAAGTGGTCCAGGCGAACGAGCCGCCAACGGAAGCCACGCCGCCCGACAGCGTCGACGAGGCCAGAGTCTGGCCGTAGGTGATGGCGCTGGCTGTCGGCAACGTCGTCACCGTCGGTGTCGTCTTGCTGTTCAGCGTCAGCGTGCCGGACACGAACGTGAAGGTGTAGTTGGCTGCCGCCAGCGTCCCCACCGTGCAGGTGATCGGATAGGTCCCTGCCGGGCTCGCCGAAGTCGCCGTCGTCGTGCACGAGGCTGCGCCGCTCACCACTGCCGACGTGTCCCCGTTCACAAACCCGGTGATCGTAGCGGTCAGCGTCGGAATCGTACTCCCGGCGGTTAGCGACAGGTTGTTCGCCGTCACCGTCAGCGTCGCCTTGTTCACCGTAACCGTGATCGTAACGGTCACCGTGTTGTAGTCGGTCGTATCGGTGGGCGTGAAGGTCACGCTCTCTGAAGGCGTACCCGCGCCAGGGGTTGTCGTCGAAGTGGTCCAGGCGAACGAGCCGCCAACGG
>Ga0326728_10011727_pt1 | contig 19844 bp, 21 predicted proteins | sample MB3enrmetagenome_FD_207602 | JGI IMG/M metagenome (GOLD analysis project Ga0326728, IMG submission 207602) | Lab enriched peat soil microbial communities from McLean, Ithaca, NY, United States - MB31MN | ecosystem: Environmental > Terrestrial > Soil > Wetlands > Peat | place: USA: New York... | reverse complement strand
CGATTTGCCAGCTGATGCTGGCTGCTCTGCTTGTTCTTCCTCTTCAAGGCTTGCTGGCCGAGTCGGTCAGCGACCTGCCCAAGCCCAACGACTATGTGAATGACTACGCACGGGTGCTGTCAATCAGAGCCGATGACCAGCTGGATCGGCTATGCGCAGAGCTGGATCATTCGGTAACCAATACGCAAATTGCGATTGTGACGGTGCACAACCTCGACGGCGAGGATGCGGCCGACTGGGCGAACCAGTTGGAAGACAAGTGGCACATGGGCAAGAAGGGATCGGACAAGGGCGTACTGGTCCTGCTTGCCGTTGACGATCACAAGTGGCGGATCGATATCGGGTACGGGCTGGAAGGGATACTGAACGACGCCAGAGTGGGCGACATCGGGCGGTCGATGGTGCCGTATCTCCGGGCCAAGGACTACGACGATGCGGTGCTGAGCGCCGTTGGGCAGATCGCGCAGATCGTGGCTGCCGATGCGAAGATAACGCTTGACGACTCACCGGTGACCGCGCCGGTTCCGCAGCGTCCGCCGTCGCCGCCTCTCTTCATCGCGGTTGCGAAGTTGCTTCCATTTCTCATTCTGCTGTTTCTCTTTGGTGGATTTGGGCTACTGCGTTTCCTGTTTGCGATGGGACTAATAAACAGCGCGTTGGGTGGACGCCGCTACTCCGGCGGCTCCGGGCCGTTTATCGGCGGTGGTGGTTGGGGCGGAGGCGGCGGTGGAGGCGGTGACTCGGGGGGTGGCGGGTTTGGTGGATTTGGCGGCGGAGGTTTCGGGGGCGGGGGAGCCGGGGGAAGTTGGTAAAGCTGGGGACCAGGGACTTAGGGACGTAGGTGGCTTCGCAAAGCGGAGCCGGAGGGAAAGAGAGATTATGAGCAAGGGACTTCTGGTTGGTCTGGGTGTGGTGGGAGTGATTGTGCTGGCGCTGCTGATGGTGGGCGGCAGCTTTGTGAGCGCCAAGAACCAGATGGTGGCCAAGGACCAGGCCGTTAAGTCGGCATGGTCTGAGGTGGATGTGCAGCTGGAGCGGCGCGCGGATCTGATTCCGAACCTGGTGGAGACGGTGAAGGGATTCACCAAGGAAGAGAATTCGGTGTACGCCGATATCGCCAACGCTCGGGCCGGGATGCTGAATGCGCAGACCCCGCAGGCGAAAATCGCTGCGAATGGGCAACTGGATGGTGCGTTGGGTCGGTTACTGCTGTTGACAGAGAATTATCCAAATCTGCGGTCGAGCGAGCAGTTCATGCGGCTGCAGGATGAGCTGGCGGGAACCGAGAACCGCATCAGCGTGGCGCGGCGGCGGTATAACCAGGCGATCCAGGACTACAACACGTTTATCGGGCAGTTCCCGAACAGCATCTGGGCGGGGATCGCGGGATTCCGCAATAACGATGCGTACTTCAAGGCGAGCCCGGCGGCGGAACAGGTGCCGAACGTGAAGTTCTGAAAAAGCAACTGCCAGCATCCAACTGCTGGATCTCCCAGTTCTCAGAATCGAGACCCGGGGCACCCAACGCTGAGTTCGACCTCGGGTTCGATTCGGAAAGACAAAGGGCCGTCCGATGGACGGCCCTGATGGGAATCTGGAGATGACCTGGTCTTCTTACCTGAGCTCGCATGACTCGATGATCGAGGCCGCGGGGTTGCGACTCACGGGAGACAGGCTCGCCGGCTACTTGTAGGAGGCGATGGCGCTGGCTTCGTCGTCGTAGATGTCGAAGACTGTATAAAGCTTCGTGAGCTGCAGCACGTCCTTGACCTTCTTGGTAAGGCTGAGCAGCTTGAGCGCGGCACCCTGATTCTTGGCAGTGGTGTAGGCGCCGACGAGTTCGCCAAGGCCCGAGCTATCGATGTAGTTCACATCGCCGAGGTTCAGCAGGATGCTCTTCATCCCCTTGCTGATCAGGTTACGAATGGCCTCGCGCAACTGCACACTGCCCTCGCCCAGAGTGATCCGCCCGCTGAGATCCAGGACTGTAACGCCGTCCAATTCACGGGAAGCAATAGAAAGTGCCACGGAATTTCCTCCTTGTTGTGAGTCATACAAGTTATAGCATCTCTACCCAGCACTTCAAGCGAGCAAAGCTGCTGTCCGGAAAGACTTCTGTGGATCGGCTCCAGGCGAATCCACAGCACTGCATCGCGGAAAAGCGTCAGGTCGTTTCTGGCGCCGGAGTCAGATGTTTGATCAGGGTGAGTTCGGTTCCAGGCTCGAGTTGGCGGAAGTGGACCTCATCCATGAAGGAGCGAATGAGGAAGATGCCGCGGCCAGTGCCGCGCATGAGGTTTTCGGGAGCGAGCGGGTCGGGCAGATGTTCCCAATCAACGCCCTTTCCCTGGTCAGCGATGGTGAAAATGAGGGATTTGCCGTTGTTTTCAAAACTGGCTGTGACTTGTTTGGCGGGGTCGTAATCGTTGCCGTGCAGTACTGCGTTTACGGTGGCCTCTCGAATGGCCATGGCAATGCGGAAGCGCTCTTCTTCGTCGAGGCCGGCCTCACCGGCCAGTTTATCCGCGGCGGCTTCGACCTCGCTGACGCTCTCCATTGTGGAAGGCAGCGAAAAGCTCAATTTCCCAGGCTTCGGATTGCTCACCGGCTTCGTCTCCGCCTCTACGGGGAATGGCAAAGCCCCGCCCTACCGCGAGAGGATCGAGTGATGTTTTCCAAGAGATGACGGAAAACGCTATAGACCGCATCTTCAAGTCTGAAGGGCGTTGTGTCAAGAACTGGTTTGAGTTAGGGGCGGTTTTGATTGTTGCGGTGTCTAAGGAGTCGAGAGAAAGCTGGGATGAAGACAAATTGTTGCATTGGGTCAATGTTGGTGTTGGCTTTGTTCATGCAGCGGAGGTTTGGGTGCGCGGAGTTCGAGACGATTGGGGTTCGTAATTCGCCTTCATCAGGGCAGGTTGCACATCGGAGCAGTACACTCAGCTTATGCACCAGCGCGCTACAACCCGCGTGAGTTTGACGGCACTGCTTGGCATGCCGGTGACAGATCCGCAGGGAAATGTGCGCGGGAAGCTAAAGGACGTTGCGGTGGCGACCGGTCCGGATGCGGGCAAGGTGGCGGGGCTCGTGTTGAAGACCCGGACAGGTCTGTTGCTGGTGCCTTCGAATGAGGTGCGCGAGACGCCGGCAGGGACGCTGGAATTGAGGTCGCAGGAGGCGCTGACTCCGCTGAAGGAGCAGGGCAACTTCATCTATCTGCAACAGGACCTGGTGGACCGGCAGATCATCGACATTCACGGGCGCAAGGTGGTCCGCGTAAACGACGTGGACCTGGAGTGGATGGGCGACGGCGAGGTGCACCTGCTGCGCGTGGCCGAAGTGGAGGTGGGGCTGCGCGGGGCGTTCCGCCGCGTGTTCAAGGGGCTGATTCCGAAGGCGTCGCTCGATCGGCTGTCGCGGAAGTTCAAGAATCGCGGAATTCCCTGGCAGTTTGTTGACGTGATCGAGGTGGATCCGGCGCGCAGGGTGAAGCTGCGCATTGAGTATGAACGGCTGGCGGAGATGCATCCGTCGGACCTGGCGGAGATCCTGGAGGACTTGAGCCCGGCCGAGCGCGATGCTGTGTTTACGTCTCTGGATGAGGAAGTGGCCGCAGATACTCTGGAGGAGGTCGACCCGAAGCTGCAGGCCTCGCTGCTCGAAAAGCTCGACGAAGAGAAGATTGCCGACATCGTCGAGGAGATGGATCCCGGTGCTGCGGCGGACCTGCTGGCGGAGCTGCCGGAAGACAAGTCGGACGCAATTCTGGAAGAGATGGAGCCGGAGGAGCGGCAGGAAGTTGCCGAACTGCTCGAGTTTGACGAGAAGTCGGCGGCTGGCGCCATGACTACGGATTTTGTCTACCTGGGCATGGATGCAACGGTATCGCAGGTAGGGCGGGCGCTGCGCAGCTTTGATGGCGACGTCGAGGCGGTGACGGAGATCTACCTGCTGGATGAAAAGCGAGTGCTGCGCGGGGTGGTACCGCTGGCGCGGCTGGTGATGGCGCTGCCGGAGACGCGGGTGGCTGTGCTCGCAGAGCCGAGAGTGCTCTCTTGCCCGGCGGATATGAAACAGATCGAGCTGGCGGAGATGTTCGACAAGTACAACCTGCACGCGCTGCCGGTGGTCGATGCGCAGGGGCGCATGGTGGGCGTGGTGCAAGCCGACCATGTGATCAGTTTTCTTCGCGAAAAGATCTGATGTCTGCAGCGGAAATCCTGCTACTCTTCGGTTGCAGTCTTCAGGCGGCATTCGGGCTTGTGCACGAGCTCTGACGTGTCGCTTCATCGCAATCCGATTTCACAATGCAACTGAGACATCCTGGGAGGGATCATGCCGCCGAGAGACGGGATCAAGACCTATGTGCCTCATCAGCAGCAAACCGGACCGGTTCGGGATCGTGGCGATTACGTTGAGCGGATCAAGCTTCCTCTGCTGATTCGCCTGTTCGTCTGGCTGCTGGTATTTCGGTCGGCTGTGAGCCTGATCTTTGCATTGATCGTGGGGCTGGCGCCCGACACTGCTGTCGCCAACTTTGTTTCAACCAATTTTGATGCGTGGCCGAGACAGATGCCGCCGGAAGCAGTGTTTTATGTCAGCGCGTTCCTTTACGGCCTGACGGCATGGCGCTGGTACAGCCGCGACTGGCGGGCGCGGTGGGTGGTGATGTTCCTGTCGGGGGCGACGGCGGCGAAGATGCTGGGGAATTTCGTGGCCGATCGCGCAGCGGGGTCGCCGACTCCGATGACGCAGAACCAGGAGGCTTCGTTCTTCGTGAGCGTGATGATCAACCTGGCGATTTGCGGGTACCTGGCGTTCTATCCGGGCATGGCGCAGGCGTTTAAGGAGACGCCGTGGGACTAAGATCACCCCAATGACGAAGACCTGTCGCCGGGGACTCCGGGCCTGCCACCCCAGCGGCTAAGACCTGTCGTTGGAGGTCCTCCGGGACCCCGGGGCGGCACTTTCGGGTTGGCAAATTCTGTATCAGCCGTCAGAAATCACTGACGTTTGTCCCTATTTGTGAAAGAATCTTTAAATGTTTCAATTCCCACGGATTATCCAGGGCGGGATGGGCGTCGGCGTTTCGAACTGGAGACTGGCGCGGGCCGTTTCGCGGCTGGGGCAGCTAGGGGTCGTGTCCGGCACAGCCCTTGACACGGTGCTGGTGCGGCGACTTGCCGATGGCGATGAGGGCGGCAACATGCGCCGCGGGCTCGAGGCGTTTCCGTTTCCCGAGATGGCGAAGCGCATCTGGAACGAGTACTTCCAGCCGGGTGGAAAAGCGGCGGGTACTCCCTATCCAACAGTCCCGATGCACCAGAAGAGCGACACGCGCAAGCTGATCGAGCTGCTGATGGTGAGCAACTTCGTAGAAGTGTTCCTGGCGCGCGAGGGCCATTTCAACAAAGTCGGAGTGAACTTCCTGGAAAAGGTGCAACTGCCGCACCTGGCTTCGATTTACGGGGCGATGCTGGCGGGCGTGGGATATGTGCTGATGGGCGCGGGGATTCCGCTGCATATTCCGGGCGTGATCGACAATTTCGCAGCAGGGAAACCGGCGGAATACAAGCTGGCGGTGACCGGTGCAGCAGCGGATCAGGACATGATGATGCGCTTCGATCCGCTGGAGTACGCCGAGGGTCTGCTGCCGGTGCTGGAGCGGCCGAGGTTTCTGGCGATTGTTTCGTCGAATGCGCTGGCGACCACGATGCTGCGGAGAGCTTCAGGGCGGGTGGACGGACTGGTTATCGAGAGCCCGACGGCGGGTGGCCACAATGCTCCGCCGCGGGGCAAACTGCAGCTCGACGCGAGCGGGCAGCCGGTTTACGGAGAGCGCGACAAGGTTGACCTGTCGGAGTTGCGGAAGCTGGGCGTCCCGTTCTGGCTGGCGGGCGGATATGGAAACGCGGCGAAACTGCGCGAGGCGCTGGAGCAGGGAGCAGCCGGGGTGCAGGTGGGCACGGTGTTTGCGTTCAGCGAAGAGTCGGGTTTGCGGCCGGATCTGAAGAAGAGACTCGTTGCACAGGCGGCGAAGGGAACGGGAGAGGTGTTTACCGATCCGCTGGCTTCGCCGACGGGATTTCCGTTCAAGGTTGCCCAGCTTGCCGGGACGTATTCTGATGCTGGCGTGGCGACGGCGAGAACGCGGGTGTGCGACATCGGATTGCTGCGCGAGGCGTATGCAGCGGAAGATGGAAAGATCGGTTATCGCTGCTCCGCTGAGCCTCAGGCCTCCTATGTGGCGAAAGGCGGGAAGATCGAAGATACGGTGGGGCGCAAGTGCCTGTGCAATGCGCTGTTGGCCAATATCGGGCACCCGCAGACGCGCAAGGACAAGGTAGCCGAGCCGCCACTGGTGACGGTGGGCGACGATCTGAATACCGTAGCGGCGTTCCTGAAGGATGGCAGGGAAAGCTACACGGCTGCTGACGTTGTCGCATCGTTGCTGGGCGAAGTGGAGAAAGCAACGGTGGCTGAGCCGGAGGCGGTGAGTGCCGGGTTCGGGATTCGGGTTGCTATGGCTTCGGCGTAGATCGTATCCCGCCGGGGCTTTCAAGCCCTCATTGAATTTGCGATGCCTACGGCACGACTAAAGCCGTTCCCTGTTACAAAACCCGTCGCGCAAGGTGTTTTTGCGCAAGTTGTGAGAGTCAGGCCCTGACACAGCATTTGTTGCAGTCCCATTCCAATCAATACCTTGCGGCAGGTTCCAGACAAAATCAGTTCGTTTTGTCCTCTTCGTTGAGTAATTCTGCCAGTCGATCGAGACTCAGTTCCCAGCGGGAGCGGTGATTTTTGATCCATTTCTCCAAAAGCGAGAAACCGGCGGGTTCGATGCGGCATGTGCGGACGCGGCCGATCTTCTCGGTGCGGACGAGGCCGCTCTCTTCGAGGATCTGCAGGTGCTGCGCTACCGCGGTGAGGGTGATGCCGAGGGGCTCAGCCAGTCGCGTGACAGACGTGGGCCCGCGGCTCAGCAGGTCGAGGATGGCGCGGCGCGTTGGGTCGCCGAGCGCGTGGAAGAGGCGGTCGATTTGCGGTTGCGCGGTGGGCATCGATGATTCGATTCTCACGAATTGCTAGCCGGCCAGTTCTTTTCCGAGGCGATCAAGGAGCTTGCGCCAACCCTGTTCAATCATCGCCGCGCCTTCCGGCCAGTCAACGAAGGTTCCCTGGTTGGTCAGGATCAGATCGCTACCGGCGCCTGAAGGCAGGAACTCGAGCGTCACGAGCGTGATGGAGATGGGCTTTTCGTTCAGGGACATTCTTGCGGTGATCACAATTCGCTTGTCGGGCACGATGTCCTGGTAGCTGGACTCGTTGGTGATTTCAGAGCCAGCGATCGGGTGGCCTTCCTTGAAGCGGTAACGAAATCGTTCGCTGCCTCCGACGCGGAATTCCATTTCAAACTCCTGGATTTCGTGATCCCCCTCGGCGTACCAACGGCGCTTGCGAGCCGGCTGGGCGAAGGCGGCGAAGACGCGCTCGGGGGGCTGGGGGTAGGAGCGCTCGACGACGAAGGTGCTGTGAATGACGGCGGGTTCGGGCATGGGGTTAATCCCTCCTAAGACTTCACGATAGTGAAGCAGTAACTTCAGTATCGCTCGGATCGCGAGAATTGTCAAGTGGATACTTCAGTATTTAATCAAACGCAGATTTTGGTCCTGAGGGAGTGAATCGGAAGAGAGCTTACGGACCAAGGGATCGAGCGGAATTCATGGGCGGAGGAGTTGCGGCCCAATGTTGCAGGTCTGGTCGCGAGCGGCACACAGATTGTTTGCCGCTCGCGGTTCCAGTTCGGCGATGCCGGGACTATTTGTAGGTGCCTTCCCCTCGAAGCAGCTCATCGCGGTGGGCGTTGGAGTCCGTCATGGAACCAAATGCCGGGCCAAGCAGGGGGTGCTCCTTCATCCGATTCCCAATCGCCTCGTTGACTTTATCCAGGCCTTCCGGAGTGGCGGCGACGTAGACAATCCAAAAACTGCCTGGGGCTTCGGTGTGAATTGCCATGGTGTCAATCTCGTATTCGAGAATGGCGCCGTCGGCTAGCGCCTTTTCCAGCAAAGGCACAACCATGTTTTTGCTCAGGGTGTCTACGGCATCGTCAGGCGCGTCCGGTTTCAATTTGTAGGACGACACGTGAGGGTAGCCGTTCTTGTATGAACCGGAGTGCCAGTTGTAATACCGGCTGACAAAGATGAGGTCCCAATGGCTGGTTGCGCTGTTCAGGGCAGGCGAAGTTGTGTTGCCGGACTCGTAAAACTGGTCGAGCACCTTGATCAAACCGGCCATCGACATTGACGACCACCAGTCGTCGTGAGTTTCTCCGTCGGGTTGGTGGACCAGGTTCTCATCGTTGCCATATCCCACAATGGTTCCATCGGCGAGGGCCTTGGCCAGGATTTTCTCGTCAGCGGCGTTTGCCTGTTTCATCTCTGCCCAATGGGCGCGGGGAATCTGCCAGTTGGCGACGTACGAGTACATCGGGGGTTTTTCTTTCACTTCTGACATCTGCGCGCCTGCCGGAAAAACATACAGGGCGGACATCACGAGCGCGCACCATCCTGCGGACACCATCCACAGTCTCTTGCTCATCTTTTTGATCTCCTGTTGTGATTTAGCCAGCGCTACTCTGGGGATTGTCTGACCGGGGGAAGTGTACAGGAGTCAGCTATGGTTGGACTTGTTTTTGTGGATCACGCCTACAGCGCTGTGCTCAGGATGAAAGAAGAAGAGAAGGTCTGGATGGCCGCTAGCTCGACATGATCACCTTGGGCACGCGGGCCTCGGGCGGCGGCAGGAGCGGGAACTCTGCGTGCGGTTCGGTCTGGTACCAGTAGGCGACGGAATAGAAATCATCGGCGCGGTCGTTGGCGTGGCCGTGTTCGATGGTCACCTTGATTGATTTTTCGAAGGTGATGAAGCCCTCGGTGTGCCAGCGGTAGAGGCAGTAGCGGCCGCCGATATGCTCGGCGTCGATAATGAGGGGCGCGCCGTGGCGCATGTTGGCGAACTGGCCGTTGAAGCCCCATGCGCCGTTGTAGTAGTCCTCAGTTCCGGTGCCGTTGATGGTGGGCTGGGTGTCGCCGTCGATGAAGAACATGTCGTCGCCCTCGCCGAACCATCCGTCTGCGTTCTGGAGGACGGCTTGCGTGACTCCAACGAAGTGTCCGCGGCCGGTGGCTTCGAGGAAGACGTAATTGTCTTCGCCGTTGAGGTTTTTGCCGCTGGTGTTGGCGGATTTCTTGCAGGGTGCGGCCTGGCGGTATTGCGCGTGGAAGCGGCCGAGGTTGGGAGGCAGAGCGGGAACGGTGGTGTAGTCGATGGCGAAGTAGAGATTGCTGGTGCGGATCTTCCCCTCGTTGGTGAGGGTGATGCGCGCGGCGGTGTCGAAGGGCATCTGGAAGTAGGCGTTGAGCGCCTTCATAGGCGCGACGGCGAGCAGCGCGGACTGATAGACAACGTATTCGCCGAGGCCGAGGCCGTAGAAGTCGCCGATGGGGGCTTCAATCGAAGGCGAGGATTCGCCGTCCCACCAGGCACGGAGAACGAGGTTCTTGAGGTGCATCTGGTCGGCGGAGTTGATGGTGAACCAGATGTGGTTAATGACGCCGGGGCCTTTCACGTCGAGGACCGTGGCCGAGGCGCCGGCTTCGACGGCGACCCAGTCATCGTTGCCGCCGGTGCGGTCCCAGCTTGAGGAGCGGCGGCATTTGTAGTCGCGCAGGCGCGCCATGGAGACGAGGGCATCCTGTGCGGGCAGCGGAGCAGGGGCGGGCGGCTCGGGTGCCTTCTTGGTTGAGGCGGCAGCGCTGGTCGCGTTGAGGCCGAGCAGGGCGCCTGCGGCGGCGATGGTGCCGAGCGCCTTGCGGCGGGAAGTTGTTGTACCGTTGCCGTCATTTGAGTTCACGTTTGTATCCTCCTCGACACGAAAGCGTGTTTTAGTCTTGTGCGGAGGGGCGTGTCAAGCTCGCTGAGACGGGTCATGCCGCCCGAGAGGAGGGAGATCTATCGTTTTCGTTCCTTGAGGTGATGGCTGTCGGAGGCTTTCAGCGTCATGCCGTAGAGGGATCTGAACTGCTCGATCTCTTTCAGGGTTTGCGGTGAGAAGGGCGCTTTGCCTTCGAAGGCGTGGAGGACGATGCCCTCGAGGAGGTCGCCGAGGGTCATGTCCTTCTGTTCGGCAATGGCCTTGAGGACTTTCAGCATTCGTTTTTCCATGCGGACGCCGGTCTGCACGCGCTCAACTTCGACGAGAGGATGGTCCTGCTTTTCATGTGGCATACGTACCAATGTACCAACGTACACAGATGTGCGCAAGGCGATTTCGCAACGTGCGATGGACGGAGGTTCGTCACTCGCCAATCGGCGCTATGCCTGTTATGGTCGAGAAGGCAGAGAAGAATGACCCCACCATAGGAACCCGAGGGCATGTGGAAGCGTTGGCGAATCCGGATATTGCTGTTTCTGGCCGTTCTTGGCCCCGGATTTATCACAGCCAACGTCGATAACGACTCGGGCGGCATTCTCACCTATTCCCAGGCAGGCGCGCAGTTCGGCTACACGCTGCTCTGGACCATGATTCCCATCACAATTGCGCTGATCGTGGTGCAGGAGATGTGCGCCCGCATGGGCGTGGTGACGGGCAAAGGCCTGAGCGACCTGATCCGCGAAGAGTTCGGGCTGAGGATCACATTTGTTCTGATGATCCTGCTGGTGGTGGTGAACTACACCAACGTGGTGACGGAGTTCATCGGCATTGCGGGATCGCTGCACCTCTTCCATGTAACCAAGTTCATCAGCGTGCCATTCTGCGCTGCGCTGGTGTGGTTCATGGTGGTGAAGGGGAGCTACAAGAGCACGGAGAAGATTTTTCTTGTGGCATCGCTCGTGTACATCGCGTACATCTTTGCGGGGGTGTTGTCGCAGCCGAGCTGGCACGATGCGCTGCTGGCGACGGTGCAGTTGCCCGACAAGAGCGTGTGGGGCGAAAAGGCGTATATCTATACGGCAATCGGCGTGGTGGGGACGACGATTGCGCCGTGGATGCAGTTTTACCTGCAGTCGTCGGTGGTGGAGAAGGGAATCCGCGTGAAGGATTATGCGGCTTCGCGGCTGGATGTGATCGTGGGCAGCTTCTTCACGGATATTGTGGCATGGTTCATCGTGGTGGCGTGTGCGGCCACGCTGTTCGTGCATGGGATGGGGGCGATCCAGGTGGCGGCGGATGCGGCTGAGGCGATGCGTCCACTGGCGGGCGATTACGCGTTCCTCCTTTTCGCGTTCGGGCTGTTCAATGCGTCGCTGTTTGCGGCGTCGATTCTGCCGCTGTCGACCGCGTACACGGTTTGCGAGGGCCTGGGCGTGGAGTCGGGCGTGGACAAGAGCTTCAAGGAGGCGCCGTCTTTCTACTGGCTGTACACGCTGCTGATTGCGGGCGGAGCGGTGACGGTGCTGATGCTGCCCGATGCGCAACTGATCAACTTCGCGATCCTGTCGCAGGTGTTGAACGGCGTGCTGCTGCCGGTGGTGATCATCCTGATGCTGATGCTGATCAACCGCGAAGACCTGATGGGCAAACACAAGAATTCTCACCTGTGGAACGTCGTGGCATGGGGCACCAGCATCATCGTGATCGGGATGACGATAGTGATGTTGTGGGGGATGATTCCGGGACATTGAGAAGCAGCTGTCAGCTTTCAGTTGTCAGTTTCATCCTGCTGGAGCCGGCTTCGGTTGCGCTGCCGGTTGGCTTGGCCACGGTGATCAGCTTCGCTGAAACTGAGACGCTTTGGTGAACAATGGGCATCGAACGGCAAGGAGTGTGAGATGAGCATGGTTTTGGTCACGGGTGGGTCGGGATTCATTGCAAGCCACACGATTCTGCAACTGCTGGCGGCGGGATACCGGGTGCGAACGACGGTGCGAAGCCTTGTCCGCGAGGCTGATGTGCGCGCGATGCTCAGAATCGGAGGGGCAGAGCCCGGCGAGCGGCTGTCGTTTATTGCGGCGGACCTGATGAGCGATGCTGGGTGGCCGGCGGCGGTTTCGGGCTGCGAATATGTGCTGCACATCGCTTCGCCGTTTCCCTCGACACTGCCGAAGCACGAGGATGAGCTGATTGTGCCGGCGCGCGAGGGTGCGTTGCGTGCACTGCGGGCGGCGCGGGATTCAGGCGTCAAGCGGGTAGTGCTGACTTCGTCGTTCGCGGCCATCGGATATGGGCATCCGCAACAGGGGGCGACCTTCACTGAGAGGGACTGGACCGATCCCAATGGCGCGGACGCGATGCCTTATACGAAGTCGAAGACGCTGGCGGAGCGCGCGGCGTGGGACTTTGTTGCGCGCGAGGGCGCGGGGCTGGAGCTGGCGGTAGTCAATCCGGTGGGTGTCTTCGGGCCGGTGCTGGGGCCGGACTACGCAACGTCGATTCTGCTGGTGCAACGCCTGATGGACGGCGCGCTGCCGGGGCTGCCGAGGATGTGCTTTGGCGTGGTGGATGTGCGCGATGTTGCCGATCTGCACGTGCGGGCGATGACGAATCCGGCGGCCAAGGGCGAGCGGTTCCTAGCGGTCGCGGGCGACTTCATGTGGATCCTGGAGATCGCGAAGGTGCTGAAGGCCCGGCTGGGTGAGGCGGCAAAGCGCGTGCCGACGCGGCAGTTGCCGAACTGGCTGGTGCGGCTGGCGGCGCTGAAGGATCCGGCGGTGAAGCAGATTATTCCGGAACTGGGCAAGTGGAAAAACGCGACAAGCGAGAAGGCGCAGAGAATGCTGGGATGGTCGCCGCGTTCACGCGAAGACAGCGTAGTGGCGACAGCGGAGAGCCTGGTAAGTTTGGGTCTGGTGAAGAAATAGTGCGCAGTGGACAGTGAACAGTGGTCAGGGACCAAAAGCTGATTCGCTAAGGCTGGAATCGCAGAATCTAGAGCAGTTTGCCGGCGGCGAGGTCGCGGATGAGGCCGCGGTCGGCGGCGAGGAATTCGTACTCGGGAAGTTCTTCGAGTTTGACCCACTTGAACTGGTGGAAGATCTTGTTTTGGAGTTCACCCTCAAAGGACCGCACGGAGAAGAATTGCAGGTCGACGGCGCCGCCGTGGCGGTAGTTGTGGCGGATGTGGGTGACGCGCGGGCCGATGGTGGCGTGGATGCCGAGTTCCTCGTTGAGTTCCCGGGAAAGGGCCTGCTCCGGGCTTTCCCCTGGCTCGATTTTGCCGCCGGGAAACTCCCACTGCAGCGCCATGGGCTGATCCGGCCGCCGCTGGCAGATCAGGACGAGGCCGTCGCGAACCAGAAGTCCCGCAACAACGAAGCGGAGCGCGGGACCCGGAGGGCGCGAGTTGGAGACGGACTGCGGCTCTTCCACACCCCTAGTGTAAACGCTAGGTTTCCGGGTGGATGTGATGCTCGTCCCGTGATATTCCATCCACTGGAATAGCGATAGGGCTTTCTTTGGCTGCACTTACAATGCGGAGCGTTATTCCCAATCAGGAGAACGTCGGGCTTTGCCGGGTGGACGAGGAAAGCGGGTTCTCGGCTTTGATGGAGGAGGTTTATTCGCCGGCAACGGGCGCGGTCGATTCAACGATTTCGCTGGGGCGAAAGTAGCCCCAGCCGCGCCTGGCGCATTCCTCAAGCAGCTTGAGCGAAGGGTTGACGGGGAAGGGATGAGCCGCGATCTCAAGCATGGCGAGGTCGTGGATTGAATTGCCGAAGACAGCATCGGGGCGGGGAATGCCGACGCGCCGGAGGGCCTCGGCTTTTGCCGGGCCGGTGGGCACGTCAATGAGTTCGGCGGTGATGATGCCGTCTGAGACTTTGGCCTCTGCGGCAAGGACGTGTTCTTCGGGGATGCCGAAGTCGCGCACGCCTTCAGCGACGACCCACTTGTTGGTGGAGCTTACCGCCCAGAGTTCGATATTGCGTTTGCGCAGCGCGGCGACGAGCGAAGCGACTTCAGAGAAGATGTGCGGGCGTACATGTTCGGCGAAATAGCGAGCGGCGGCGGAGCGCAATTCGTTTTCGCGCAGGCCGGCGTAGATTTGCACCATTTCGCCGCAGACCTGTGCTTCGCCAACGGTGCCGGCGAGATAGGCGCGATAGCGATTGTCCATCCAGTCGGAGGTGGAGCGGGAGACGATGCCCTGTTCGAGCGACCAGACCATGAAGCCGTGGCCGGAGTCGCCGCTCCAGAGTGTGCCGTCGCAGTCAAAGACTGCGATTGCGGGAGCGGCCTCTGAGACGAGGCGTTCGAGTTGCTGGGCGGTCCACCGGGTAACTTCGAGTTGCGTTGCTGCCAAGCGAATTTGGTCCTTTGTTGAAAGTATCCAACCCTATTTTCGCCGATTACACCCTGCCAATGCACGCGCCGGTAAAATGGGAGGTTACCGGGGGTTATTGATGCTTTCGAGATATTCATCGAAGATTGTTCTCATTTCGGTCGTTGTGGCCCTGGCGATGCTTTTAACGGCGCAGAGGGCAGGGGCGCAGTTCTCCAATCCCTCGGCGGGGCCGCTGAGTGCAACGGCGGTGCCGCAAGCGCAGCAGGTGCAAGCGGCGGAGCTGGCGAGCATGCTGAAATCGAGCGGGGCGCAGCGGCCGTTGGTGCTGCAGGTCGGCTCGCATGTGATGTTCGCGCAGGCGCATATTCCGGGTTCGGTGTATGCGGGGCCGGGATCGACGGCGGCCGGGCTGCAATTGCTGGAGAAGGCGGTTGCATCGACGCCAAAGGGAAAGCTGATCGTGATCTATTGCGGTTGCTGCCCGTGGAGTCGCTGCCCGAATGTGGGACCGGCATTCAAGCGGCTGCACGATCTGGGATTTACGAATGTCAAGGTGCTCTACATCGCAAGCAACTTCGGTGACGACTGGGTGGCGAAGGGCTACGCGGTAGACAAAGGCGAGTAAGCGGGGTCCTCCACCAGAATGACGCGCTATTCGGGATTATGCGGGGTTGCATTGTGGGCCGCGTTGGTGTGCTCAACCGGGGTGGGCGCGCAGCCGCCGCACAACCTGGTGCACAGGATGGCGCCGGAGTTTGTGCGTACGGATCTGGCGGGCGGCAAGATTGGTCTGAAGAGCTATCGCGGCAAGGTTGTGCTGCTGAACTTCTGGGCGACGTGGTGCGCGTCGTGCCAGATGGAGCTGCCGAAGTTCGAGGCATGGCAAAAGAAGTATGGCGGCGACGGGCTGCAGATAGTAGCGGTGTCGATGGACGACGGCGCGGCGCCGGTGCGCAGGACCGTACGCAGGCTGAACCTGGATTTTCCAGTCGTCATGGGTGATGCGCGTCTCGGCGATGCGTACGGGGGCGTTCTGGGTCTGCCGGTGACGTATCTTATTGATCGCGATGGCAGAATCGCAGCCCGTTTCAAGGGCGAAACCGACTTGAGCGAGATGGAATCGCAGGTGAAGCGGCTCCTTGCACATTGATTTTTTGTGTTGGTGTTCGCACGGCACCGGGAGATCGGCCATATGAGCAAGTTGACCAACTTGATGCCTTGATGAACGAGGTTCGGTAACTCCACGAGAAAACTCAAGTTACCTCGTTTCAGACAGATAATCGAATGTGTGGGCGCAGACAACAACCTCGGGCTGCTGAAGGATTACCAGGCGTATCTGCGGGTGGAAAAGGGGTTGCGTCCACTGACCTGCGAGGCCTACGACGGCGATCTGAAGACGTTCGCCGAGTTTCTGGAGGGCCGGCAGGGGATTCTTGTGACGGCGGCGCAGTTGGACGTTGCGGCGTTCCTGGAGCATTTGAGGAAGCACTCGATTGACTCGCGCAGCGCGGCCCGCAAGCTGAGCTGTCTGCGGGGTTTCTACAAGTGGCTTCTGCTGGACCGTAGAATCCATCACGATCCTACCTTGAATATCGAATCGCCCAAAGCCTGGAAGGTGTTGCCGAAGTCGCTGGCCGAGCCGGAAGTGGCAGAGATGCTGGAGCGCGCAGCGATGATGGCGGAGCATCCTCAGGCGCAGGCGACGGCTTTGCGCGATAGCGCGATTCTGGAACTGCTGTATGCAGCCGGCCTGCGAGTTTCGGAGATTACCGGGCTTGGTACCGGCGACCTGGCGCTGGATGCGGGGCGCGTCCACGTGCGCGGTAAAGGCGACAAGGAACGGATTGTGCCGCTGGGGCGTTCCGCTGTAGAAGCTTTGGAGCTGTATCTGAGGCAGGGAAGACCGCACCTGGCGCGCATCAGCACAAAGCGAAAGACCAATGTGGCGCGGCCTGATGCTACGCGGCTGTTTCTCTCGCTGCGCGGAATGCCACTGACGCGCCAATGGGTTTGGCACCTGGTGAAGATGAGCAACAAAGGAGCGAGTCCCCACAGCCTGAGACACAGTTGCGCGACGCACATGGTGGAGCACGGTGCGGATTTGCGCAGCGTGCAGATCATGCTGGGGCACGCGGATATTTCGACCACGCAGGTGTACACGCACCTGGCGCTGGGACGGCTGAAGGCAGTGCATCGCGAGCATCATCCGCGGGCGAAGGCGCGAGCGCAGGGCGAGGAGCCCGCTTCGAATCCCGCTGGGAATCGGAGATCGTTGCGGATTATTCGCGGAGGCAAAGCAGAGAAGCGCCAGGAGAAGCCGGCTCATGATGGCGATGAGAGCGATGGAGACCGGCGATGAACATCGCTGAGGTTGAGCAGGATGTGCAGGAACCGTCCGCGCCGGCGCCGCTGGCCGGGCTGGTGGATGAGTATCTGCGCGTGCTCCAGAATGAGCGAGGATCATCGGCGCACACGCTGCGCGCGTACCGGCGGGAGCTGAGCGGATTTGCTTCGTACATGGCCCTGCGGTATCCGGGAATGGGATCGGCGGATCAGATCGAGCATTTGCAAATTCGCGAGTATCTGGGCGAACTGCTTGGGCGCGGGTTGTCGAAAGCCTCCACCGCGCGGGCCCTGGCGGCGATCCGGAGCTGGTTCAAGTGGCTGGCGCGGGCGGGACACGTGCAGCAGAACGTGGCATCGCTGGTGGCAACGCCGCGGCTGCCGAAGCACTTGCCGCGGGTGCCGTCGATCGAGCAGATGAATCGCGTGGTCGACAGTGTTGAGGAGGACGCGGCGAGCTGGCCTGCACGCGACAAGGCGATCCTGGAACTGCTGTACGGATGCGGAATTCGAAACGCGGAACTGACCGGCTTGAACCTGAACGATATTCACTGGGCGAACGAAGCGATCCTTGTTCGCGGCAAGGGACAGAAGCAGCGGTATGTACCGCTGGGAGATGCGGCAGCGGAGGCATTGCGCATCTACCTAGGTGAGCGAGCGGCGCGGCTGACGGCCAAGTTTGGCACGAAAGAGCCGGTGAACCACCCCACCGACCAAAACCCGTCGGTAAGGACCCAGGCGACTCCGGCGCTCTTTGTGAGCCTGCAGTTGCGCGGTCTGGGCAAGCCCGGCGGCGAGGGGCGGCTGACGACGCGGAGCGTGGGGCGGATTGTAAAGCGTGTGGCAATCTTGCGCGGGCTCTCGGCGGATGTGCATCCGCACACGCTGCGGCATGCATTTGGCACGCATCTGCTGGAGGAGGGGGCGGACCTGCGGGCGATTCAGGAACTGCTAGGGCACGAGCGGCTGTCGACGACACAGCGGTATACGCAATTGACGACGGCGCAGTTGGAAGCAGTGTATGACAAGACACATCCGCGGGCGCGGTAAGGTTGTTCCGGGGTTCGTACTTTCCCACCCTTCCGGTCCGCTCGCGCGTGTCGTAAGGATCGGGCACCCCAGGTTGTGCAGGTGCACGCGTCCCCGCGATGGATTCTCATCGTAGATCCATCGATCGTGTCTCAGGATGACAGCGTGCTGAAAGCTAAAAGCTGACTTTGCGTTCGGGGTACCAGGTTAGCTTGATGGTTGTCGTTGTTACGGTTTGCTGGCCCTGGAGGTAGACGGGCGCCTTCCAGTGTTCGAGGGCGAAGTTTCCGTTGATCTCGAAGTCATTGCCGATGCGTTTCACGGCCTGGAAGTTGATGTCGTTGAGCGTGGTGCCGCCCTCAATGAGTCCGCCGGTGGTGGGATCGATCTGCGTGGTTGAGCCGGGAATGAAATCCTTCGCGGCTTTTTGATTCCTTGCGCCGACCTGGATCCACTCATTGCCGCTGAGGTGCCAGGTGATCCATCCCTGACCGCCCTTGCCCTCGCGGCCGATCCAGTCTCCGAAGATCTGACCGTTGTTGGTGTATCCCTCCCTCTGGATACTTTCCCAGTACATGAAGCGGCCGGATTCGCTGGTTTTGACCGGTGGATCCGTCGAGACTGCTTCGACTCGAACGTCGAGTTTCGGCACGCCGGGCACATGCGACAGATAGAGACCCGGCCGCCACGAAGCACGGCGCGGTGCGTCGATGGGCGATACGTCGTCGTGTACTTCGCCATCGGTGTAGAGGGTGAGCCATTTGCGCATGAATGGCAGCCGCCAGGAGAAATCGAAGGCGCCGAAGCGTGCCCCAGGATCGTCGCGACCCAGTTTCTGCGCACTGGACGGGGAAGCGAAGCTGAAGAAGCTCCTGAGAAACGAGTGCAGCGTAATGGGCCCGTGACCCTGGCCGCCCCAGATGACGGTGCGCTCGAAACCGAACTCGAGGTTCTCTGTCGGCCGGAAGCTGATCTTCTCAAGGTGCATCCAAGAGTCGCCGGGATTGATGACATTGGGCTGATTGGGTCCCGGATACGCCGGATTGGGAATGTAGGTGTGGCCGTGCAGGCCGCCGATCAGGAATTCGTAGCGAAAGGGGCCGGTGACGTACGACAGCCCGGGCACATGTAACGGCTCGACGCGATTGATGCGGAACGAATAGATGTTCTCTGCGTTGTTGGAGTAGGCAAAGCCGGCGCCCAGGCCGGGTCCGAGCCAGTCATCCTGCTTTCCGAATGAGATCTCGTGATTCAGAACGTTTGCCGACACATACGCTTCGAGAACGCGGCTATGCGCGATTGAGTCAATAGGGCCCATGGGAATGGTGGACTGCTTGTAGGGACGCCCGGTGGCTGGATTGAGGACCGTGATGCCGTCAACGCCGGAGAGCACCTGCGCGAGCGCCGGAGAATAGCCGGAGACGGAAGGCGCGCCCTGGAACTCGCCCCGCACGTAGATGAGGAAGCGACCGGCGGATGCATAGCCGCTTGCGCCCGTGTAGTTGCTGAAGCCGTTTTCATAGGGCCGGCCGTAGTCGTTGATGACGGTCTGGCCGAGGTGGAAGCTGTCGTGAAGCGGAGTGCCGCTGATGCCGCGCGCGACGGAGTAGACGGACTCGATGCGCACTTTGCCTTTGAAGACACGACAGGGGCCTTGCATGTCAGGATGCAGTTCGCGATCGAGGGCATCGTAGAGTTGTTGCGCTTCGTCGGCGGTCGCGTCGGCGTAATCTTGCGCGTCTTCAATTCTGGCGGCGGCTTCCTCGAGCATGCGTTCGACGCTCGCGCGCGTCCAGGGGCGCATGCCGAGGTAGACAGTATCGATATAGCCGAGCCCATAGAGCCTGAGGACAGCGGGGTAGATCCAGCTGTCGACCGGGATGTAAGGGGAATCGAGCGAGGCGGGTTCGCAGACCGGGACCGGGCGGCCGGCGTCGGGCACGGTCTGCGCCGCACCATCGCCTGATCCTCGAGTCTCGGCCGCCAGTTGGCCGGGGGCGAAGATTACCAATCCTGCCAACAGAATCGCACTTGAAAAGACAGAAGCGATGGCTGCGCGATGACTTACCGTCATTTCCTCACTCTACCACTCGGGTTTTGCGGGCACCGCATCGGGCCATTGCCCGAAGGGAAAGATACAAGCCGGGGTCAGCAGTATTGTTGGACTAATGATCGAGGAATCCG
>Ga0326728_10011726_pt1 | contig 19847 bp, 18 predicted proteins | sample MB3enrmetagenome_FD_207602 | JGI IMG/M metagenome (GOLD analysis project Ga0326728, IMG submission 207602) | Lab enriched peat soil microbial communities from McLean, Ithaca, NY, United States - MB31MN | ecosystem: Environmental > Terrestrial > Soil > Wetlands > Peat | place: USA: New York... | reverse complement strand
AAATAATCGAGGCCGCCCAACGGCTGATTGTCCCAGCCGGCATCGTCACGACGCTCAACGGCCGGCAGTTGCCGGACCGGCCGCCCTTGGCAGCCTTCGAGGAGACATTGCCCACGATGCTGGCCGACGAGGAGGGCGTGCTGCGGAAAACGACCCGCAGGACTCAGGTGTACGTCTACGAGCCGCTGCCCGGCGAGACCCCGACCCTCTATGAAATGGGCATCCCGGTGGTGGAAACCGGCGACCGCTATCATGTGAACGTGCAGCAGAAGGTGCCGCTCAACATGGACCGGGACAATGTGACGCCGGCCTACCTGCGGGCGATCCGCGTGGCGGTCTTGAACGCCACGCACCACCTGATCGACAAAGACGACGCCGCGCAGACCTGGGTGAAGGAGGCGTGCAGCGACGATCGCGTGGATTCCGAGGCCGTCAAGACCGCCATGACCCTCCGCTTTGGCCAGGATGCCGTCCGCTACGACCCCTCCGACCCGGAGGCCAACAAGCGGTCAGTGGCCGCCGGTCGCCCGGTGGTCTACGGCGGGAACCTCTCGTCAGCCGAGTGGTCCAACGCGACCCGGGCCGGCGTGCTGCCGGCGGCCGGCACGGTGACGCCGAGCCCCAAGCCGTATTCCCCAGACGGGGACCCGCTGGACTTGGTTCCCGAGAACGAGTGGACGACCGGGATGCAACAGATCGTCAACTATGCCGTGATGATCGGGCAGGAATTGCTTGGCTGCCGGGTTCATGTCGTCATCGCCCGTGAGCCATCGTGGCCTTACGGAGCGACCTATGGGAAAGGCCGGCTGGTCTTCAACCTGGCCCGCTGTGGCCGGGCGTTCTTCGAGCGGGGCATCACCGATGACGTGAACCGGCTGCTGATCCACGAGTTTGCCCATCACTACGAGGGCGACCACTTGAGCGAGGGCTACCACAAGGCCCTGGCCGACGTGGGCGCACGCCTTGCCCGCCTGGCCTTGACTACTCCCGCCATCTTTCAATGAAGACCCTGCAAGTCTGCAAACTCAGCACATGGTCCACCCCGGCGTCCGTGTACCCGGACGGTATGGTCGGCAACGCCCGGTTGAAGACGATCCGCTACCCCCGCGGCCTCTATGCGTGCTACGGGGTCAAGGGGTTCGATCAGTTCCAGGCGGCACGCTCCTTGCCGATCAAGAGCTTTCAGGTCGGCGGCAAAGTGTGTATGGTGGACGATCCGCCACACTGGTGGGCGATCGAGGAGCACGCCACCTTCTACCACGGCCATGTCGTGGTAGCGGGCCTCGGCCTTGGGCTGATCGTCCATGCCCTCGCCGCCCGTCCCGACGTGGAGCGGGTCACGGTCGTCGAGGTCGAGCCCGATGTCATCACGCTGGTCCAACCCCACTTGCCGACGAGCGCCAAGGTCGAGGTCGTGAGTGGCGACTTCTGGGACTGGGAGGGGCAGCCGGACGGCGTGTTCTATGACTTGTTCGTCGGCGACGGACATGCCCTGGCCTCGGAGGCGGTCCGCACCATGATTGAGCTGCGTCAACGTTTCCCTGGCGTGACAGTCCGCATCCACGGCTTCAACAATGCCAACCTCTGGGAAATGACCGAAGAGATCGAGCGCGTCGGCCGGCTGGCTTGGCAGCAGTTCTGGGCCCGTGCCCAATAGGCCCCGGGAGATTCTTGCAATTGTTGGCCTCGGGATTTGACTTGCGACTATTTTGTGGTATAGTTGATTAGAGCCGAAGCACACGACATCGCATCTTTGAGACACAACCATGTTCCTGCTCGTCCAGAATCCCGGCGTGGCTCCCGTAGAGGGGTTCACCCTGCTCGGCGTCTCGACGACCCGCGACTGCGGAGTAGCCGGCACCATCGGCCAGTTCGGCAGCGGGGCGAAGCACGCCATCAATACCCTGCTCCGCGCGGGACTGAAGCTGCTGATCTACTGCGGCAAGACCCGCCTGGAGTTCGCCACCCGCGAGGAGACGATCCGCGACGGCCTGGTGACAAAGGGCATCAAGCGCGTCGTCTGCAAGCTGGGTGGGACAAGCAGCAAGACGCTCGACATGGGGTGGTGCCTGGACTTCGGCGCGATCGACTGGACCGACCTGTCGATGGCCCTGCGGGAATTCGTCGCCAATGCCATCGACCGTACCGTGCGGGAGAAAAGCGATTTCCTGCCGGCGCTGCTGGAAGACGATCTGCGGGTGGCCATAGTCGAGGACGGCGCGGTTCGGGCGAAGGACGGCTACACCCGCGTCTTCGTCGAGGTGAATCCTGACGTGCAGCGTTTCTACGGTGAGCTGCCCCGGCGGTTCCTGCACTTCTCCGGCAGCCCGTCGCTGGTGAAGGAGTCGCTCCTGCCGAAGGCCGACCGGAACCTCAACGGCAAACGGACGGCGATGGTCTACAAGGAGGGTGTGCTGGTCCGCGAGATCACCGAAGAGGAGGAAGCGTCGGTCTACGATTACAATTTCCACGACGGCGAGCTGCGGCTCGACGAGTCGCGCAATTCCAGCGAATACGACATCAAAGGCGCGGCGGCCCGCCTGTACCGCAAGGCCACGGCCCAGCAGCTTGCCCCGGTGTTCAAGAGCCTCGTGGCCCAGGAGCAGACCTACGAGGCGACGTTCGATTCCTACTACATGGCCCCGTCGTACACGGAGCCGGAGCCCGGGCAGAAGGAAGCGTGGCAGCAGGCGTGGGAGCTGGCGGCCGGTCCCAATGCGGTCCTGTGTGACGCAAGCCTCAGCCACACGGCCGAGTTCGTCGAGAAGAAGGGCTTCCGGCCGAAGCCGACGAAGGCCCCGTCCTGGATTTCAGCGGCGGCCCGCTGTGGCGTCAAGACGGCCGCCTCGGTCCTGGACGGCCATGAGAGCAACGGGAAGCAGATTCTCCCGGCGACCAACGCGGCCATCGAGGCGGTGGACATCGTGTGGTCGTGGCTGCAACAGGTCAACATGACGCAGGGCAAGAAGAAGCCGGTCGTGGCCTGCTTCAAGGAATGTATGCAGGCAGGCTGCGAGACGATGGGGTTCTGCCGTGGCGGCATGGTCTACTTCAAGGAAGACATTGCCACGGCGGTCAACAAGTACCTCCTGCAAACGGCCTTGGAGGAGGTGGCCCACCACGTCACCGGGGCGACAGATATGTCGCGGGATTTCCAGAACTTTCTGATCCAGGTCATCGTGGAGATCAAGGCGTGAGCATTCGCCCCGCCGGACACCTTTACCATCCAGCCCTTCGGAGGCACAATCAGACCATGAGCACAGCCAGCGAGACGGCCCGAGACGTGATTGCCCGTATCCGCCGCAACGTGCGGGAGCGGGACTACTGCCTGGCCGTGCTCGACCTGTGGGCACAGGTGCAGGAACAGGGGATCGACATTTCCCGAGTGGCGTCCTTCGGCTTCGACAGCCGGGCCCTGACGGCGCAGGAGGATCGCCGCTTTCGTCGGGACTTCCACGCCTACATCGAGACGCTGCCTTCCGGCAAGAAGCGTCCGCTGGTATACAACTACGTCCGGCATCACGATGGCGGCATCACTCGCCTCGACCCGATGTTGCAGGCGGTCTATGAGGACTGAGTGATGGGCAGGCGAGCAAAGATCGTCGCGGAGATCGAGCGGCAGATGGCTCGGCTTGAGGATGGGCCGGGCCAGTGCCTCTATTATGCCCATCACACGGCCGCCATCTTGTGGCGGCATCAGTACAAGGCCGTGATTCAGGCCGGCTCGCTCCAATGGCCGCGGGTGCGCCGCGAGGAAGACGACGGCCAGATCAATACGCACTTTGCCTATATGTGGACGCCCGTTGCGTATGACAGCGCCCTGTCAGTGGCGATGGGCAACCTGCCCGAAATGCACGTCTGGGTCGGCATTCTGGACAGCCAGGAGATCGTGGACTTCACCACGCGACACCTGCGCGCTGCCGCCGAGGCCCGCGGCATGGCGTGGACCGCGGCCGATCCGCCACCTCACCTGTGGTGCCCGGCAGCCGAGACGCCGGACTGGGTGGTCTACCGGCCGGACCGAGATGCTTCGATCTACGCTTGCACGATTCTCAAGCGGCTCTTTGACCCCATCTATCTTCGAGGCAAACAATGAGCGACCGACCGATGTTTGCGATGGGCAAGCTGGGGTGTACTCCGGCTGCCTTGGCGGCCCTGGAGGAAGCCAGCCAGAGGCCGATGGAGTTTCTGGCACGCCATGCGGCCGGCGACTGGGGCGAGGTGGACGACGAAGGCCGGCAGGCCAACGATGATGCCATTGCCGAGGGCACCCGGCTGCTGAGCGCCTACCGGCTTGACACGGGGGTGAAAATCTGGATCATAACGGAGGCTGACCGGTCGGCCACGACGATCCTGCTGCCCGAGGAGGACTGAGATGGGAGTTGAACGCAAAGTCTCTGACTGGGGCGTGGAGTTGTCTACGCACCCTTTTACGGGTGCCAACGCGGCGTTGACGATCAAGTCGGAAATCGCGGTCTGGAAGCCAGGGAAGGGCTCCGAGGTGCGGATCACCTTCACCGGCACGTCGATGGCGACTCCGCTTCGTCTGCTGGATGCCCAGACGTGGAATGCCGCCATGTCGGCGATCATTGCGGAGACCCGCAAGGTCGTGGCCGACATGAAGGCCGCGGCGACAAAGGGTGAATCGAAGAAGAAACGCTAGTCGCGCCACCGAGCTGATGCACTGCCGCCAAATTGGTATGAACCAACGGGCGTCAGGCATGGCTGCCGGACGTGTCGGCTCCTGGGCCAGCTTCGTGCAAGTCTTGCGGCCACAACATCTCTCGATGGTCAGTGCCCAGCGGGTAGCCGAAGCAATAGACATTGTAGAGCTTAGTGGCGAGTCGGTCATGCCGTTCCGATAGCCTCCGCAGCATGATGTAGTAGAGCATCATCTTGATTGCGTTGCGACCGGCTTCCTCTACCGTCATTTTGCGCCAAGAACTGGGTAAGGGAGTCTTCGAGTAGACATGCTGACCAACGTCTCCCATGTACCCAAAGGTCATGTTGTAGGCCGCCTCCTCAATCGCCTCCTCTGACCAATCAAGCGTAATAGCCCAGAGGCCGGGTGATACCTCCTCCGTTCGATGAGGCAACGGCGGGTCGGCCTTTTCTGGAAACGCCATTGCCCTGCCCGACTCCGTGGTTTCCCAATTCCAATCGCGGCTCACCTTCCAAGTCGATGGCCTGACCATGACGCGCACGCTAACCGAATGGCCCACGCTATCAGCGGGCCATTCTTGCTGGCCCAACTTCACGCCTCCTCGGAGTCGCGTGACGTGCTTGTAGATTTGCCGTGTCAGTCTGCGGTGTGGCAGCGCCCTCGACTTAACCTCGACGACTCCATGCACGTTGATGCTGCTCGCCGTACTATGTTCGACGAGCAACCCGTCAGCCCCTTTGACAAAATGGCTCCATCGCCCTTCGTTCCCAGCGCCCCTAGCTCTCCAGAATCCCCGCTCCTGCACCAGACTGCCCCAGTGAAGCTGAATCTCCGAAGGCACCCGTCCGTTGCGAACGAGTCCTTGGACGAGTTCGACACAAGGCTCGATGGCGAGCAGTTCGGCCAATTCACCCTTAAACCGATTGACCATGTGGGAGAAGATAAACTCCACGCAGTCACCACACTCGGGGTCGGACAAGGTTGTCTTGTCGTCACTGGTAAGTGCCACCGGTTCGTCGGGATTGTGGGGACCAAACTCGATCAGACGCCGGAATAACCTGCCTCTTGGGTGACTCTCAATGTCGCGGATCGCCGCTTTCAGGGAAGCCTGGAACACGCCCTCGGCCGAAGTCCCGCCATCCAGATGCACGAACGGCGTTGCGAGCCCCGTGCGTATAGATCGACAGAGTGACGCAGCAAGGGGCCAATTGTCGATGACGGATGCCATTCGCTCGATTGAGCGCCGCCGCGCCTCAGGTGTGTCAGGTGTGTCCAGCATACGGCTTCACAACTGGAGATGTACGGATACGTCTTTCTGGATAGACGGCAATATCTATTGCGCGGAACCGTTCGGGGCGTACCGCGAGCCCCCCCCCCCCCCCTCGCTGTCGGCAGTTGGAAACAACGGAAACGCCCGAAGGATTAGGGAGTCTCGGTGCGTGCCGCCATCTTAGCCAGGCTACCACGGACTGGCAACCACCGGAATCAGGGTAAGTGCCAACCAGAGAGTACCGGCTGAGCCAGTGAACGATAAACGGCTGCCAACGCACCGCGATGACGAATCCGGGGACCGATTCAGACGGGCGGCCGGCTCAGCGCCGGCCTTGCTGGATTCCACATCACGCGGCCCAACTTTCCCTGAAAGAAACTACCAAAGCCATAGACTCCTATGACTTTCACGGGCCGCTTTCCCTCTGACAACCATTTGTCCTGGGTGAGCAGGCGATCAAGTAGCACGCTCTGTCCTTGGCTACGGGCCAACGTCATCGGTACGGCTACAGGACTGCTGAGTCCGACAGCAGCGGCCGTTCGTTGAGTCGTCTTGATCCTACGACCAACTGCCTGCGATGGCGGGAACTGGGGATAGCCTTGGGGATTGTCGTGAAGTCGGGGCTGTACGGTTCAGCCGGAAGCCAGCACGGCGGGCATCAGTGACGAATCCCACCTGCGCCAGGCGATAGCCAAGTGCTTCGAGAGAGAGACCACCAAAGCGCCAACTGATGTAGTAGGCCACTATTCGGCAGAGATGATCGAAGTCGTCAGCATCGCGGAAGACCGTAGCACCGTTGACGATCAGACTGAACTTCGCTGGGCTGAGGTATCGGATGGGGCGCATCGGCTGGTAGGTTTCCTGGATTACGCGCAGAAGAAACCATGCTGGTGCTGCGGCGTGAGCGGCGAACAGATTGGCCTGACGCTCAAGTTCGTGCTCCGTCCGGCCGTCGATCACCTCCTGCGTCGTGACTACGCACGGGAAGCGGTGGGATCGGCTGATCTCGCGTCGGAGCCATTCGCCCTGCAATACGCCGTGGCCGCCAACTTCGTGCCAGCAAGTGAAGATGCGCCGGGGGTCACGATTCGGTGGTCCTAAGTTAGCGTCGATGTAGGCCGTGTTCGTCTCAAAGTCGAACTTCCCGAGGATCTTCTTCCCCTGTTCGTCGTGCCCCAGGTTACAGCTTTCCTCAAGACCGATCCCGTACTTGGGGTAGATGTAGTTCTCGTAGATATGATCGAAGTTCATGGTGAGAAGTGCTGGGTCGGGATTCGTCGCCCGCACGTAGCTCCGCGTCAAGTCCTCGGCCGTTTGCGCGATCCGCCGATTTGAAAAAGGCGGAGCCTCGATCCGTCGCCAGTCGCCCGAATTCACTTTCTTTCCCTCCTGTGAAGGACCAGAGCGTTCTTTGCCTCAACCTCACGCTCCGTGCGTTCGAGATAACACCGCTTTGCGAGGTCCAGCAATTCCTCAGCTTCGACGCCGTAGGCATCAGCGATAGCGCACAGCAACTTGGGGCTGGGAATCTCGCCACGGGCCTCGATCCGCGATACATAGCCCGGCGTCTTTTTGATGCGTTCCGCGAATTGCCGAACCGTTAAGCCCTGCTGCTCGCGTAATTCACGAAGTCGTCGTCCGAGGGAGTCCATCGCCGCGCCTGTCGTTTACTGAATTTGGTAAACATTGTAGGCGCTGGGGAAAGACTGTCAATGCGGTGTCGGCACCGTGTCAGCGGATTGTCGATAGACGGCTGATGGCGACGAGATAGTGGGGGACATGGCGTGAATAGAGAATGTGCGGTAGATGGGAAGACAAGTACCGAGCGCCCATCGGTTGGTCTTGAGGGGGATGAGTAGCTCAGGCGGGTAGCCTACTCGCGTTCAAGATCGTTCGCCCGGCGCTCCGCTTCTCGCATGTCGGCCTCGGCGCGTCTTCGCTCTTCTTCGCTCGGACGAAATCCGCACGCCGGGCAAGCTGGCTGGTCAAGCCAACTGTCACCCTGCCAGCGATACATGACCCCGCACTTTCTGCATCGGGACTCATTCGCGGGCACCCCTTCCACATACTGGCCGACGAAGGGCAGGTCCGAGCCAATTCCATTTGGCCTGTGTTCAGCACAACTCAACCAACCCCGCACAAGGGTCTGGATAAGTTGCGGCGCATCGTCGCTCTCCGCAGCAACGAAATGCTCTTCCTCCAACGCGGGGCTCAGGTCTAGGTCGGGATTGAAGTCGTGCGAGCCCGGCTCTGGGCCGGTCACACAAGCCTTGAGTTGGCCGTACCAAATTCCCCGGACCTTCTGCAATACCAGTTTCGCGCCGTCGGGAATTCCATCCATTGTCACCCCTCCTGTGAATCGAGCGGTCGTTGGCCATTCAAGTCGTGCGCCGGTCGCGCCGTTGGATTTCGCCTCGCTTGCTCTTTGGCAGCCGATTGTAAATGCCGTCGATCTCCTTCGGTTCAGTAATCATCTTCTGGATGATGAAGTTGGTCAACGTGAACAACTGGGCTACCGTCCCCGAATCATCACGCAGGTCCATTTGGCCCGGGTGGACCGCTTCATTCCCGATGACCCGGACGCTATCAAGAGCCTGCTGCACCTTCGGCGGCAGGCCATCAGCGACCAATGCTGCGATGTCTTCATTGATGTTCTTGCCGGGTTTCCCAAGGTGCTTGCACATCTTCTGGATCGCCAGCCTCAGCAGGGCTGCCGCTCCGCGCGGCGAGGCGTTGGCGATGCTGTTCGCTTCATTGTAGTCTGCCCTGATTTCTTCGGGCATATCGGGATTGGGCAAGTCGGCTGGTCCGACGTTTGGGAAGATCAGCTTCTCGTCACACCAAAGCGCGACACTCCCGCAATGCGCACACTTTGAACCGTAATACGACTTTGCCCTGCTGTCGCCCAACGGGGATACGCCAGGTCGGCCGTCGTGCGATTCCTCCAGCCTAGACCACTTCTGCTCAGCATAAGCCCCGCAAGAGGGGCAGTTGAACGCGCTGCCGTCAAACTCGGGAGGGTGATGTGTCTTCATGGGATTGCGTTTGCCGATTGTGGTCCCCGAATCGGCATCCGGGGCGGAGCGGTTTGCCACATCAGGGCAACTTCTTCGGGCGTCAGGCCGTAGGCTTCGTTGACGAGGCAACTGATCGCATCTTCGACCTTCAGGGCTTCGGCCGCCAGTTTCCGGGCCGGTTCGATGGTTTGGGCGTGTTCGTCCCGAAGGACTTTGAGCGCGGCTGCCGTCAACGACTTCTTCTTCCCGCGCACCTTGGCGACTTCGGCAACGAAGCCGTCCGAATCCAAGTCGATGGGCGCTTGCAGTTTCAGGGAAGGCTTGTCGATTTCGTATTGCAGCCGAAGCCAATCGAGCACCGCGCGCCGGGTTTCCTGCTGCTTGCCGGCAATCTTGACAAGGCGATCGACCGCTTTCTCTGTCTTGCATCGGACTGGATCAGCCGGCCGGGCAATGGGCAGGGATTCCATGAGGAAGGCGACGGGGGACAAGGCTTCATCCTTCATGTGGGGAAGGTATCGCCAGTTGTGCCACCACATGAGCGGAGAGTTGAGGACGGCCAAGAGGTACGGATCGGCGGAAGCCAGGAAGAAGGTCTTGTTGTTCCCGTATTGCCCGGCGGTGTCCAGCGCATAGCTCGGATGGAACTGAATCTCCTGATAGACGATCTTCGGTTTCTCGAATTGATCCCAGTAGGCGCACGATCGCAACTCCCACCAATGACGGCCTTTGTCTTGCCGCCTGCGCAAGGCATCTTCCATCGGCTTCATTCGCGCATGAATACTCGGGTACGTCTTCCGAAAGACGGCTTCGGCCTCGTCGTGGGCTTGCGACCACGGCCAAGAGCAATCGCCACTTGATTTGAGAACGATCATCCAGAGGCCCGTCCAGTCGGAAGCCCACCGGTCAACGTTCTGCCCACGTACAAATGGCCTTATCACTTCCTCGCAACTGGGATCGGCGGCAACAAGCCTGTCCCTTGTTCCCGTGTCGATTAGGAAGGCTTCATTTAAGGCTGTCTTGATGCCAACAAAGGGCTTCGCCCCAACATAGTCGGCTAGTGGGACACCCTCCGCTTTGATCTTGGCAAGGGCAGCCCCACGCTTCCCTCTTCCACCTGTCGGCTCAGATCGTCAATCCGAAGTTGTTCACGGGGAATGGTGCAGAGCCGCGCGGTTTCCGGCTTCGGCGCACCGGTCGGACGACGGGCAACGATGATCGACGGGAATACATCCACCTCCTCGAAAATCTGCTTCGCGTGCCCGAAGTCAACGACGGATTCAACCCATGCTTCCTCTTCAAAGAACCGGCGCAAAGGCTCGGCATAGGCTGACTTCATCCACTTGTTGGTTACGATGAACGAGAGCAGCCCGCCTGGCTTCAGTACGCGGAGCCCCAATTCGTAGAAGTAGACGTACAGGTCCGCCATGCCGTGATAGACCTTGTAGGCGGCTTCAAGGTGGGGCTTGATGGGCGTCAGTAGCTCTTGACGCACATAGGGCGGGTTGGCGATCACCACGTCGAAACCGCCGGCCCTAAACACCTCCGGGAACGCGGCCTGCCAATCGAGTGCCTTGGGATCAACGGCCGGGTCCGAAACGATGCTGTTTCCCACCCGCACCGTATGGTCGAGGCTGGTAAGTACCTTGCCTCGCTCGGCCGTCTTGATCCACAAACTGAGCCGGCAAATCTCGATAGCCTCTTCGTTAATGTCCACGCCATACAGATTGTTTTCGAGAATTCGCCTGTCCAGGTCAAAGAGCGTCCGATGCCCGCGCAGCTCTTGCAGCCGGTCGTTCGACGCCTGATAGGCTGCGTGCAACTGGTCAAAGGCTTCGATCAGGAAGGCCCCGCTGCCGCAAGCTGGGTCCAGCAGCCGAATGCTCGCCAACTCGTCCTGCCAAGCCTCCCAGAAGCGGACAAGGGCCGCCCGTTCGGGCTTCGTCAGCTTGTCCAGGACGTAGACCCTCGGATCGGCCAGCGCCGCGCGGGCTGCCCCCTGGGCTTTTCGTTCGTGTGCCTGCCGAAGTTGCTCGAATCGGTCCCGGAGAACCCCGCCTAACGCCTGTTCGACGATGTAGCGGGTAATGAAGTGCCGTGTGTAGACGATGCCTTCCTTCTTGCGCCGGCTCTTCCGCTTTTCGAGGCTAGCGGACTCGGCAAGCCCATCCAATTCGTTGCGCAGCTTCTCCAGGTCGGTGATCGACTGCTCGAAAATGTGCCCGAGGATGTCAACATCAATCAGGCTGCTATTGCCGGACGCCGGAGCATAGGCCGCCGCCTGATGCGCCGGGCGGTAGTCGAAATCGCCCAACTCGCGGAAGTAGGCGCAGACTTCATCGGCAACCTTCAGGTGGTCCAAGACGAGATCGTCGGCAAACAGGCCGCCGTTGTAGGCGTGGATGCCCAAGGCCGCATTGCCGCGGTTGATGGAACTGAATAGCCCGAGGAAGTTGTCCCAAATCGGGCGCGGGTGGTAGGGATCGCGGTGCTCATACGCTTTGCGGATAGTTTCCGTGGGGAGCAAGCCTCGGTCTTCACAGAAGGCGCAGAACAATACCCGGTCAAGCAGCTTTTGGGCGCAACTGAGCACTTCATGCCGGGGTACGTCGGGGTTGTCGCGGCAAAGACGCTGGAAAGCGTCTTGCCGCATGGCGGCGTAGCGGACGTAGAACTCCTTGGTCAAGTCTTTTCCCACCCGCTCCGATTCGGCCAGCAACTCGTAGAAATGGCAGCGGCCGGTCTCGGGGACCACCCGCGCCGCACCCAGCAAGAAGACGAACCTCTTCAGCAGGGCGTCGCTCTCGGCAAGCTGTTCGGTGTCGAACCGCTCATAGGTTTGCTGGTCCGTTCCCTTACCGTAAAGCCGAGTCTGCCCGATGCAAGTAACGATGATCCAGTCGCAAGGAAGGTTGATGGCGTAGCGGTAGCCTTGCTCGACGGCCGACAGGCGACGGCCCGCAAACGGACGATCCAGCGGGTCTTTTGGCCCCTTACCCTCCAAGGCGACGATGAACTTCTCCGGCCCGCGCCCGAAGTCGCCCAGAACGGCGTCGGCGAACTCCCCTTCTACCTGGACGTGCTTCTCTCTCGATATGGTGTAGCGCGGGCCGCCGTCCGCCGGGCGAGTGTAGCCGAGTAGCTCGCAGAAGAAGTCGGTCAGGAAGTCGGGGAGGATCTCCTGTTCCTTGAACGTGTTGGCCTTGCCCGAGGAGAGCAAGTCGGCCCAGTGCGCCAGTTTCGGGCGGAAGGCTTCAACATGGGCCGGCAAATCGAATCCCTCAAGGCGGGTACGGAGAACATCGGGACGAAACAGCGGCTTGGCTTCGATCGGCACGGCGGAACCTCCTTGAGGCCCCCATTCTAAGGCATTGATCGCGTGCCTGCCACCCACTCGTTTCCGGCGACAAGGGGCCTTTGCCAACGAGCTTGACCGACGTTGGGCAACCACCCGTCTGAGGCATGGAAACTCGTCCATCCGGTCCGCCGGCTTCGGGGCCCCCTGGTATTCTAGCTGTATCCCTCGCCAAATAGGCCAAGTAGCGATCATGGCCTGATCTGCACCGGCTCCTCGGGCCGCCCCCAATCGAGTATACTGACCCGGATTGGCCGGAGGTTGTTGAACGGCTATTGAGGTGGGGCACGTACTGGCCCGGTTGACCTATTTGGTCGAGGAGCACGAGATGGCTAATGCGCCCACCGGCTTCACTGCCGGAAATGTTTTTGATCTGCCAGACTTGGATGCACCGATCTATCGGCTTTTTCCCTTTCGTCGGTTCGAGCAAGTCATGCGGGATCGTGAACTCGTCCTCGTGAAACCTACGATGTGGGTGAACGATCCATTCGAGAACTTCCTGCTTCAGGCCGAGGCGACCATCATTACGGGAGAGGGCGTCAGTCTGAGCAGCTTACGCGACAAACTCTACGGCCAATGTTGGATGCTCTGCGAAGAGTCCGATGCCATGTGGCAAATCTATTCCTTCCCACAGCAATCCAATCCCCTGCCACGGAGACTTCTTCACCGCCTGGTATACATCTTCAACCGCTGGCTTAATGGAACGCCCGCCGCGCAGGAGGAAGGCGTAAAGGCCCGGACTACTATTCGGAAGCTCTTCACTGCCTTCTTCAACCTTCAGGATCAGTTCCGCGATTTGCGCTACTTCATTGGCAAAGTGCAGTATCTCTCTCAGGGCGAGATTGATTCGCTGATGAAAGATGCAGACACCGTAACAGGGCTCGTTACCGATGGAACTGGGCGAGGCCATGCGAAGTCGCTGCTCATCAAGCGCAACGCCTACGATCACGAGAAGGAAGTGCGCCTGATTTTCAAGGCCGGTAACGGTTACGACACCCATCAGAAGTTTTATCGTTTTGCCATCGAACCCAATGACCTCATTGAGGAGGTCATTCTCGACCCCAGGCTAACACCAAGCGAGTGCGCGGCTAGGAACCGGCAACTTCGTGCGCTCGGTTTTCAGAATCCGATTAGGCAATCGACTCTTCGTCTTCCGCCACAGCATGACATTAGATTGGTGAAGTGACGGTTGCTACTGAGGGATGCCCCAGGCCGGGAGCGTTCAAGGTGCGAGTGTGATGCGCTGACGCGGGAGCCGAGTGTTTCGAGGCACAGGTGCCGACGGGCCTTGCTTTGAGGCTGGGCCAATTGCCGTCCATCAATCACCGCCGTGGCCCGCTTCCAGCCTAAGTCGGAGTGCGTCGCAGTTGGCCTGGGCGGTCTTGGTTAGTGGGTGCTGCGCCCCCAGAACATTCAGAAGAATCTCTAGCGCCTGCCGGCAAAGTGGCTCGGCCTCGGTGTCGCGGCCCGCCGAATAGCACAGGAACCCCAGATTGTTGAGGCTTCGGCCAAAATCCGGGTGTTGCTCGCCCTGCACTTGGCGATAGATTTCGAGCGCCTGCCGGTAGAGCGGCTCGGCCTCGGCATGACGCTGTGTTTCCACGTACAAGCTGGCCAGATTGTTGAGGACGAGAGCCAGCCGCGGATGATGTTGTCCAAGCACACACCGATAAACGTCGAGGGCCTGCTGGTAGAGTGGCTCGGCCTCAACATAGCGGTCCGTCGCACAGTACAGCTCCGCCAAATTGTTGAGGCTGTCAGCAAACTCGGGGTGACCCTCTCCAAGTACCCTGCGACGGACTTCCAAAGCCTCTCGGTGAAGTGGCTCGGCCTCGTCGTAGCGGCCTGTCAAACGGTATAACTCCGCCAGGTTATTGAGGCTGGCGGCAGACTGTGGATGCTCTTTCCCAATCACGTTGCGGCAGAGTTCGAGGGCTTCCAGAACGAGAGGCTCGGCCTCCTGGTAATGACCAGTCGATGTAAGGAGCATTGCAAGGTTGTTGAGACTGAGGGCATATTCAGGGTGGTGCGTGCCAAGCACCCTGCGTCGGATTTCCAAAGCTCTCTGAAGGAGCAGCCGTGCTTCGTCATAACGGCCAGTCACTTCGTACAACATTGCGAGGTTGCTGATGATGGAAGCGAAACTTGGGCTTTCCTCTCCGAAGACCCGCCGACAACGGTCCTTGGCCTGGTCGAACAACGGTTCAGCGTCGTCGTACCGGCCCATTAGCTGATAGACCATCGCAAGGTTATTGATGGTAGCGGCGAAGTCATCGTAAGGCACTTGTGAAAGATGGGAGTACACCGCCAGGCTCTCGCGGTAGAACGCCACAGCGTCCTGGAAACGTCCTGTCCAGCGACAGAGCGCCGCGAGGTTATTGAGACAGGTGGCCACGGAAGGGTGATATTCCCCGAATACTTCCCGCCGAATTTCCAGCGATTGGCGGCACAAGGGCTCAGCAACGGCAAATTGGCCCCTGCTGGTTAGGTAAAAGGCAGCCTGATTCAACAATCGCCCAGCTTCTTCAGACCGAACCGTGAACTCCCGGATCATTGTGGAAGCGTTCATCGCCTGCGGGATAAGCCGGTCACAGATTGACCAGTTGCCAAACTCGATATACGGAAACGCGGCGTCCATTGCCCGCACCGCGCATTCAGCCCAGGCCCGCCGACTCCCATCCCCCATCCCATCTTTCACGACATCTTGGACCAGCCGGTGGACACTATAGGTCTGCGCTTCTGGATCAATGGCGATCAGCGAGAAGCGAGCAAGCGGCTCCAAGACCTCGTTTACCGTGAGCGGGTCCGAGGGGTCGATTGCTGCGCACAATGGCTCGCTCAGTTGCTTCACCCCTTCGGTCAGCAACTCCAAGGGGATTTCGTCGGGGGCAAGCATCGCACTCAGGCGCAGCAGGTCGGCGGCGGCCTTGGATGCGGCCTCCACTTGCTCGAAATTGATGAGCCATGTCTTGGCCACCGTCGCCGGATAGGCCCCGGTCTCCGGCCCGTGCCGCTCCAGCAGACCGAGTTTGTGCCTCTGGTAGGTTTCGAGGTACTGCTCGTAGCTAACGTGCATCGCCGCTACGTAGGCCGCCGCCTGCTCCAGGGCCAAGGGGAGTCCATCGAGTTCGGCCGCCAGTGTTTTGGCGGCTTGTCGCTCTGTCGCCTCGCCTGGGGCGCGGTCAGCCCGATCCAGCAGGAATTGGGTAGATGCTTCCACCGGTAGCTTCTGCATGGACAATGCCGAGCGAATGCCGACGACATCCAGCCGCACCCGGCTGGTGACGAGGATATGGCCCTGGGAAGCCCCGCCCGGCAAGTAGGGCTGGAGCAAAGGCGGCTCATCGGCATTATCGAAAACCAGTAGCCAGCAATGGCGATCGACATTCTCCAGCCAGCGTTTGACGGCTGCCAGCACGCTGGCCGAGTCGTCGGCGTCGTGCGGAAGCCGCAGCAGTTTGGCAACCCGTCGGTAGCCAGTCATCAGGTCCAAATCGGTGGCTGCGTTGATCCAGAACACCGCATCGTACCGGTCGTTGTGCCGGTGGGCATACTCGATGGCCGTCTGGGTCTTGCCGATGCCGCCCAACCCTGTGATGGCTTGGCCGATTGCGGCCTTGCCCGTCTGGCACAGTAGTTGGCGGAGGTCGGCGATCTCGTTGTCCCGCCCAGTGAACCACGGGTTCCGTGGCGGACAGTCGAAGATCGGGAACAGGGGAACATCCTTGGGGGTCTCGGTGATCCAGGTCTTGAGAAGTGCGACCAATTCAGCCCGAGAAAAGGGTTGGGCTTTGGTGGCGAGTGTCACCAGTTTCCCCACAAGCGCGTCCGCCAACATCTCCCGGTAGTCCGCGCCGCCCGTGGGTAGTGCCTCTGCCGCCATGAAGCGGTCCAGAAGGTGGGCGGCCTGCTGCCTGAAGGCGGTCAGGTCAAGGGTCTTGGGGGCGGGCACAGCAACCTTGCCCAAACATCTGGCCTTTGCGACCGCCGGTTTCGACGGGGTGCCGACGAGAATCAGTAGGTATTCGTCAGCGCCTCTCGATGTCTCAAGGTCGCGTGCCCACTTCTTAACGGCGGCGTCCGTGAACGGGTTGACCGAGGACTTGACCTGGACGGCCTTGATCTTGCCTGTGTACTGCCAGAGAATGTCTATCTTCTCGGACAGGTGGTCCGGTTCCAAGGTGACGCTGAGCCAATCTCTGTCGCTGTCAAGGGCCTCCAGCAGTGCCACAAGCGTCTGGACGAGGTATCCTCGAATTGCCGCTCGCCCGCCGCTCATTTAACCATCACCTTCAAGCTGACGCGACCATCACGAGTAGATTCCACGCTCCCGACGCCCGCGATTATACCACTTTGACGGGAAAGACGGCAGCCCAGTCCGTTGCGAACGTCCGCCCACTCCGGCTGCTCTGCCGATGGCCAGAGGTGAATGCGGAGTCGTCTTCTCGTTGGCCGGTATGGGGCCACAGGATGTCCACATATCAGCCGACATGCCAAGCAAGTACGATCTGGGCAAGATCAGCAAGAGTGTGGGGCATGAGCGTGGGGCAACGCTGGGCACGTTGAGGGTCAGAGGCACATCGCGGGGTCGCCGGCCGCAAGGCGTAAACGGCTAGCTCATTTCGGCCCGCGCTGGGCCAGGACCGTCTTGTCCATCTGCGCCGCCAGTTGTGTAAACGCGCGCTCGTGACGGTGCTCCCGGCGGAAGGCCACGCATTCGGGATGGCCGGGGTCGCCCGTCTTCAGCAGCAAGGCCCGGTAGACCTGGCCGGGCGGCGGCTCGGGGTGGGTGTCGATGATGTAGTGCCCCGCGGGGATGTAGCCGTCCAGGCAGAGCACGTTGAGGATCAGGCTTACGTTGCGGCTCTTGTGGCCTTGGCGGATGCGGTCGGCCTCTTGATGGGCGCTCCCTGCCGGCGGCAACGCGGGGCGGACGATGTACTCGGGGCACATGCCCGGCGTGGTCCCGGCGGCCCGGCCAAAGTCGAAGCCGTCCATTCGATAGACCCTGGCCAGGTGGGCTTCCAGGTGCCGTTGCTTGACGCGGTACACCGGAAGCTGGGTCATTTGCAGGGTTGGCTTGGGGCTGTTCTGACGCGGCAGGCTGGTGGTCGGCGGTCGATGGTGCTGCACTTGGCGGTCCTCCTCTTTCCACATCAACGAATGTCGCGGGTGCCAGAGTGGAAATCTGGAAAATTCCGAGATCGCGCGAGAAAAAACGCCGTTTTCGGCCATTGGTTATGGTGTGGAGACGAGATGCCACCACGTCGGTTGGCAATGCCTGCTGGTAGCTGAGACGTAGCTGGGACGCCGAGGCGCGACATGGAGCGTGTGACCAACCCTGCCGATTCCCGGCGCTGCCAGGCCCCAGACGCCACCGGCCAATGCTGGGGAGTCAAGTTGGAAGGGCTCGACTACTGCGTGATTCACGCAGGGGCGCACCGGCCGCCGGAGGAGGGGTTGCGACAGTACCTTCTCAGCAAGGCCCACGATCGCGCCCGTCTGGCGATGCTCGCGGAACACGACGACCTCAAATCGTTGCGGGACGAGATCGGCCTGACCCGCATGATGATCGAGGAACTGTGGAACTCTGCTCAGAGTGCGGCGGAACGGCTCAACGTCTTCGGCAGGGTGCGTTTACACATCGCCGATCTCGAAAAGCTGGTCAAGACGTGCAACCAGATCGAAGAGCGCCTCGGCACGTTGCTGGCGAAACCGACCCTGTTGCGTGTCGGCCAGCAGATTTGCAAGGTGCTGGTGGATCGACTCTCCGGCTTGCCCAACTATGAGCAGCTTGTGGACATCCTGGAAGCGGATGTCATTAGCATCATTCAGGAAGCCCGCAACGACGCGGCGACGGTTCCTGCCCTTTCGCCGCCCGGCGAGTCTTGATGTCGAGCCGATCCTTCGTGTCGGTGCCGTCTAAACAGAGCAGCGCCAAGCACCAGTTCGATCTTCCCGCCTGGTGTGCGTGTGGCCACCTTGTCACCTTCCCAGGCGAGACTCGTTGCGAAGACTGCTGGGCCGACGATCAACAACGTCGCAAGTTGAGCCGCCACGGTGCGTCGCAGCGCGTCTTGAATATCCGCACCGTTCGCCTATCTGATCCCGGAGTGCAACATGCCCGCCTCCCTTGCCAAGCTGAGCCAAATCGTCCACCCCGCTGAGATCAAGGCTGGGGACGTAATCGGCTTCTCGGGCTGCACCTGGATCGGCACGATCATCAACATCGGCACCTACGGGATTCCGGGTTGGGGCATCAGCCACGTTGGAATCATGGGTCGCGCCGCGGATGGCCGGCTGTTGCTGTTCGAGAGCACGACCCTGGAGAAAATGCCGTGCGAGATCGCGGGGAAGTGTTTCGACGGGACGCAGGCGCACGACCTCGACAAGATCGTCAAGGTCTACAACGGCAAGGTCTGGCACTATCCGCTCTATCGGCCGCTCTACGAGTACGAGGACAAGCGGCTGACCGAGTTCCTGATGGCGACGCTCCACACGCCCTACGACGCGATGGGGGCGTTCCGCTCGGCCGGCGTCGGGTTCTCGTGGCTTGAGTCGTGCCTACGCGAGCAAGACCTGCACCACATCTTTTGCTCGGAATGGGTGGCCGCCGCCTACGCCGATGTCGGTCTCATGCCGACCGCCAACGCGGCCCGTTGGAATCCGAACCATCTGTGCCGGACGCTCCGGCGCAGGGAACTGGTGCTCAAACCGCGGAGACTGCGATGAAGCGGATTGTCTTGACGGCGATGCTATTGGCAATGGTCGTCGGGTGCGAGTCGCCTGGCATCTTTCCTATGCCGGCTTCGCGCGAACGCCCTGCGGTGAACCTGCCGTTGGAAATGCGACAGAGGAATTGGCAGGGGGCACAGGGCCAAGGCTCTTGTACCTGGGCCACGATGGTGTCCCTGCTGCGCTGGCAGGGTCGCTACTACACGGCCGATTGGGTACGGCGGAGCTGCGGCGATGGCGAGTGGCCGGGCGACATGGCCGAGAGGCTCGATCAGGCCCATGTTCGCTATGCCTATGTCACCAATGGCGACGTGAGGTTCCTGGAGTGGGCGTGCCGCACGCGACGGGGCTGCGGCATTACGGTCAAGGGTGGCCAGCACATGGTCGCCCTGGTGCATCTCGACGCCAAGTGGGCCGCTCTCTTGGACAACAATGCCGTCGAGAAGTACATCTGGGTCCCGCGTGAGACGCTGATTGCCGAGTGGAAGGCAAGCTACGGATGGGCGATTGCGCCAATCTACACTCCGGCGGCTCCGCTTCCACAATAACGTCCAAGTCTTTTCACAAGCGAGGAAAGCAATGAACAAGTTGCTGTTGTGCGTGCTGTGTGTGCTCGCTCTCTTCGCGGCCGTGGTTCCGTGCTTCGCCGATACGGTGAACGGCGTCCTGGCCGAAGAGCGCGTGGTCAACCTGCCCAACGATCAGGGCAAGTGGTACATCAGTGTCGTCGGGAATGCAAGCGACGCCCGCTACATCGAAGTCTTGGGCTGGTTCGACAGCAAACCGAGCCTGGCCAAGCTGAAGGAT
>Ga0326728_10011725_pt1 | contig 19847 bp, 14 predicted proteins | sample MB3enrmetagenome_FD_207602 | JGI IMG/M metagenome (GOLD analysis project Ga0326728, IMG submission 207602) | Lab enriched peat soil microbial communities from McLean, Ithaca, NY, United States - MB31MN | ecosystem: Environmental > Terrestrial > Soil > Wetlands > Peat | place: USA: New York... | reverse complement strand
AGATGCCGGAAATAGGATTCAGGCCGTTGGTGAGCGCTTTACCAAAGACAATAATATCCGGGGTAATACCAAAGTTCTCTATAGCCCAGAATTTGCCAGTGCGGAAGAAGCCCATCTGAATCTCGTCATCGACGATCAGGATCTTGCGCTGGTCACAGGTTTCCTTGAGGCGCTGGAAGTAGGCGCGCGGCGGAATCACATAGCCGCCAGTCCCCTGCACGGCCTCAATGTAAAAGGCGCCGTATTCGGCGCTCTGCGCCTTCGCGTCCCACACCCCATGATACTCATTATCGAAGAGGCGAGAGAACTGGTCCTCGCAATACAGGTTGCAGCTTTCGGGCTTGAGCCCATAAATGCAGCGAAAGCAGTAGGGATAAAAGACGAACTGCGCGCGGTCACCGAAGTGGCCGTAGCGGCGGCGGTAGCGGTAGCTCGAGGTGATGGCGGAGGCGCCGAGCGTCCGTCCGTGATAGCCGCCCATGAAGGCGAACATCAAGTTCTTGCCGGTATAATTCCGCACAATCTTCAGCGAGTCCTCGATAGCCTGCGAGCCGCCCACATTGAAATGGACCCGCCCTTTCACCCCGAACCGTTTCTCGCAGTATTGGGCGATGCGCGCCGCCACTTCCACCTTCTCCGCGTGCAGGTACTGGCAGGCAAGTTGGGGGAGCCGGTCCACCTGCCGCTTCAACGCCTCGCCCAGCCGGCGATTCTTGTAGCCGAAACTCGCCGCCGAATACCACATTTGAAGATCGAGATAGGGCGTGCCGCGCTCGTCGTAAAGGTAGCTGCCTTCACAATCGACAAAAACCTTCGGAGGGTCCAGGTAGTGGACCGTGTCACCGAAGGAGCAATACTTCTTTTCGAGTTCCAACAGTTCTGTCGCCGTAGTTTTCATATTTTTGTCGCGCCGTGATGATTTCCCCTTCTGTCGTCAGCCTCTCCATGTCCTCTGTGGTCAGGAAAAGCAAAACGCAGAGGCCACTGAGATCCTCCGCCCTGCACCATCCGGTGCGGGGCTCCTTGGTCTCTGTGTCAAAGCTTTAGAGGCGCAGAGGACGCGGAGGCTCTCACTTCGATTGCGGGCAGCAGCCGCGCAACGGCCTGCTCGACTTCGGCAAAGGTATCGAAGGGGCGGCACGCCTTGCCGTGCTCCTGGCAATAAGCGAGCAACTGTCGCTTGGCAAAGACCACGTCCGCCTCATCCACGGCGAAGCGGTCGGAGAGCCCGTCACCCACGAAGATGACGGGATACTTTCCCTTGCCGAAGCGCCGAAGCAGCGCCGCTTTGCAAGTGCCGCACCCGTGCTCGCAGGGTTGTGCCGAGTGAGGGAAGGAGGGTATCAGGCGGCGGCCTTCGAGCCGGAGCGCGCTCGAGAAGATTTGAAGACCGTTGCGGACCGGCCCATCCATGCCGGCCCGCTTCAGGATTCGCGCGATCACATAGTCGAACCCCTCACTCAGCACGTAGAGCGGAATTCCCCGCTGCCGTGTGAAGCGGTAGAAGGCAGTAAAGGCAGGGTCAATGGGAACCGCATCAATCAGCGCGTGCAGTTCCTCTGCCGAGGCGTCCACGAGCGCGATCTGCCGCTCCAAGCATTCGCGCGAACCGATCAATCCGCGCGTCCACTCCTGTTCGACCTCCTGCCAGGAAGGATGCGCCAGTTGCGCCAGGATTTCGTCCGTGACATCGAGTTGAGTGATCGTCCCGTCAAAGTCCGTAAAGACGATCGGACCGGCTGCTGAGCGCGCTCCTGTTTGCTCGTTATTGACCATCACAAACCAATAGGGCGATTTCAAATGGCAAAGGGCAAGGAGCAAAATTCAAATTGTGTTCCATTTGCCATTTGCCCTTTGAAATTCTGCCCTTCTTCTTACCCCTTCCTTTCATCCACCAGCCGGCGGGGCTTCCGTCCTTGTTCCAAGCCTCCCGGCGGGAGGATGCGAAACGCGAGTTGATACATACCACAGAGGTGGTTCGCCCAAACATCCGGGTAGCGAGATTCGAGGTTCCTGCGGACGGCGTTTTCAACTGTCGCGGGGTTAATGCCGTTCGTCAACTCGAGCCTGAATTCCAGGATGTCGTGGATGCCTTCCTGCCGGACCGCCACCTGCCAATTTTCGGAAATGCCCTCAACATCGTGGAGCACCTTTTCGAAGATTTCAGGGTACATGTTCCCGGCTCCCATCACCACCATTTCGTCAAGCCGTCCGCGGATTCTGGCCATGCGGCGCAAGGTGGCGCCGCAAGGGCAAGTTTCTTCGATGAATCGTGTCACATCGCGCACGCGGTAACGGATCAGCGGCATGGTGCGCCGCGAAAGCGTGGTCACCACGAGTTCGCCATAACCCGCGGGGTCGGGATCCGCAATTTCGAAAAGAAAGTTGAACTCGTCCAGGTGGTAGCCATCGCGCCGCAGGCACTCCGCTCCCGCGCCTCCACCCTGCTCGGTGGATCCGTAGCCGAGGATCACGGGGCAATTCCAGAGGCGCTCGACGTAGCTCCGATAAACCTGCGTCATGCGGTCTCCGCCGGCAAAAATCAACTTGAGGGGAAAGGGGCCTTCCTTTTCCGCGATTTCGCTCAGACTCACTAACCAGGTCGGGTCGGCGGCGATGACGTTATATTTATAGAGAGGCAGGCGCGAATAGAGTTCCCGCGGGTGCGGCTTGCCGATTGCCGAACAGAAAACTCCCATGCGCTTGCACGCGAAAAACGTAACCCAACTGCTGATCCAATACCCGGCGTCGAAAGTGCAGACTACACGGTCGCCCGGCCGCACGCCGTTTTCCCACAGGGCCGCAGCTTCGTAACGGGCCGAAAACTCCAACTCGTCGTAAGTGAAATAAACGCGCTTGGGGCCGCCGGAGGTGCCGGTGGTTTCAAACACCAGTTGCGGTTCCCGGCACAGGAAATCTTCCGCCGGCAGGTTGCGCAAGTCCTCGGGGGTGGTAAAGATGTTCCCCAGGTCTTCCGGGCGGCGGACACCCTCTGGGTCGATACCGTATTCGTGCAACTGGCGCTTGAAAAACTCTTGGCGCCGTGCCGCATAGCGCACCAATTCGCGAAACGAATCAAGTTGTAGGCCCTGAATCACGGCGCGTGGGACGTGCTTTCCCCAGCGAACAAGGCCGGGAACGGATTCGCCGATCACAGCGCGCTCAACAAATTTGCGGATTCCACTTAACATTTGGAAACTTTCGTTTTGTCCGTTGTCCGTGGTCAGTTGTCCGTTGCACAGAACCCAATCGAGCGGCAGCAACTGACGACTAACAACGGACTACAGACCACGGACGTCTCACATCAGGTACGTCGATTCACCGGAAGGCGAAGGCGGCGTAGCCAGCAGGTCAATGTAAGTGCTCTTTTCGAGCAGCGCATGGCCAACCTGCGCGATGGCATGGGCGGCATCAGGCCGGGACATGTCCTTCTGCCGCCGACTCATCTCGGCCAGATTCTCCGGTTTACTGAGCATTCGCGTTACGAGCGGGGGAATCTCCTCGAGGGTTTTTGCCTGGACCGCCACGCCTTGCTGCACAAGGTACCGAACGTGCCGCTCCTCCGGTCCTGGGATAGGATGCGTCACAATCATGGGCAAGCCGGCCGAGAGCGCTTCCGCTGTGGTGATCCCACCCGGCTTGGTGATCAGCAGGTCCGCTACGGCCATCAACTCTGGAATGGTGTCGGTCCAGCCAAAGACGTGCAGGTCAAGCGCGACCTTGCGCCGCAAAAGCTCCAAAGCCTGCCTTAGAATGCGGTCGTAACCGGCCACCACCAGTACCTGGAGGGGTAAGGGGCACAACTCCAGGGTTCCCACAATGGCGTCCAGCGGGGCCGGGCCCATTCCACCACCCATCACCAGCACGATAGGTCGCTGTGCGTCCAAACCCAGGGCCCGCCGGAGTTCACTCTTGTCAACGGGGAGGGCAAAAACCGGATCAACGGGGATGCCGCAAACTAGAATTCGGTTGGGCGAGGTTCCCCAGTTTACGAGCTGAGACCGCGCCTCCTCGCTGCCTACGCAATAGGCGTCGACTTCCGCCTGAACCCAGGGAGGCTCAGTCTGAAAATCGGTTTGGACAGCAAGAAGGGGAGCGTGAAACCACCCTTCGCGCTTACCCAGGGCGGCGATCTCGAGCGCGCCGATCTCGTTGGCGATAACCAGTTGAGGAGCGTACGCTTTGAGCTGCTCGAGGACTTCCCGGCAGCCGCGGCGAAATACCCAGCGCGGAGCCGTGGCGCGGTGGAGTTTCTTCTGCCGGCGCTCGAAGAGCCACCGCCAAAGACCCGGGGCGCGGCGCAGCAACCACCAGTAAGGGCGAACGTACAGCGCCAGGAACCAGGAGCGCGCCACTTTCAGGGCGTCCAGCAGGCGGACTTCGACAGGATCAATGCAATCGTAGAGAGCGCGCTGGAGGACCTCTGCGGCACGGACATGCCCCGTCCCCACACTCAAGGTCAATATGAAAATGCGTTTCGAAGTCACAAAACCAGGGTTCAGGATCCAGGATTCAGGAAAACAACTCGGTCACGAGTGGTCTGCCGTCATTGGGGTTGGTCTCGGCGCTTCATGATTTCCCACGCCTCCACCTGAATCCTGACTCCTGCCTCATTCAAATTTCCGAATCAGCAGCACCGCATTCAGCCCGCCGAAGGCAAAAGAATTGGAGACAGCCACGCGTACGGGACTCTCTCGCGCCTGGTTGGGAACATAATCCAGGTCGCACTCGGGATCCGGCGCGGTGTAGTTCGCCGTGGGAGGAATTTGGTTGCGCTCCGTGGCCATCGTGGTCGCCGCCAGTTCGATGGCTCCCGTGGCCCCCATGGTGTGACCATGCATGGATTTTGTGGAGCTGATCGCCAGCTTGCGAGCGTGCTCCCCGAACACCTTCTTGATCACTTGAGTTTCGGTCACGTCGTTCAGGCGCGTCCCGGTTCCATGGGCGTTGATGTAATCCACTTCTTCCGGAGCCACCTCGGCTTCCTCGAGGGCCATGCGCACCGCGCGCGCCGGCCCCTCCACGGAAGGCTGGGTAATGTGGCCGGCGTCTGAACTCAGGCCATAACCGGAGATTTCGGCGAAAATTCTGGCCCCGCGTTTTTTCGCATGTTCCAGTTCTTCGAGCAGGAGCATGGCGGCCCCTTCGCCCATGACGAACCCTTCCCTGTCCGCCGAGAAGGGCCGGCAGGCCCGGCTGGGATCGCCATTCCCGGTCGCCAATACGCGGACTGACTCCCAGGAGCGGATCATGCCATAGGTGATCGGCGCCTCGCACCCTCCGGTCAACATCATATCCGCCATCCCGTACTTGATAAGGTGGAAGGCCTCGCCAATCGCATGGCCTGAGGAGGAACATGCCGTGGCCGTTGTAAACGAAGGGCCCTCCGCCCCAAATTCCATGCAGATCTGGGAAGTGGCCGCGCTGTGCATTATGCGGGGAATGGTAAACGGATGAAGCCGCGTCGCCTGATTGGCATAGAGGCTGAAATATCCGCCTTCAAGAGTATTTACGCCACCCATGCCGCTGCCGCTCACCACGCCGAAGCGGGGACCCTCCTCCTCCCGCACCTCAATTCCGCTCGACTTCATGGCTTCTTGCGCGGCCAGCAAACCAAATTGGCTAAAGCGATCCAGTAAATCGAGCCGCTTGGCGGGAAAGTAATCCAGAGGATTGTAATCCGGGACTTCGGCTGCAATCTGCACCGTCAGGGGTGAGGGATCAAATTGGCAAATACGACGAACCGCCGACCGGGCTTCGAGCAGGTTCCTGAAGAAGGTTTCCGAATCTTTCCCCGCCGAAGCAAAGACTCCAACACCTGTAATGACTACTCTTCGCACGTTTTTCCCTCGTGATCGGATCACCTGGCCGTGGCGGCCGGGGCCTCACCCTTGGCCATCGCCACGAGATCGGAGATGTCCTTGCCCTCCAGCACTCGGGTCAGACTATCTACCACCTGGCGGACCGACTTCATGTTTTGCGCGACCGAGTCCGGAATATCAATCTTGAATTCCTCTTCCAGGGCGAAGAGAATATTGACTCCGTCCAGCGAATCGATACCCAGTTCCGCAAACTTTGAATCTATGGTGATCTTGCCCGGGTCCAGGTGCTGTTCGCGGGCAATAATCTCAATTACTTTCTGGGTTGTATCCATTTCCACTCCTCGTGATTTGGGGTTGCGCTCTCTTCGGTTCTCCTACCTGGAAATGCCGATGGGATTCCTTTCCGACAGTTGGGAGACAACCTCAAGCAATTCGGAAAGGCGAAAGGGCTTATCGAGCAGCGCATAGGCGCCCAGGTCTTTGGCTAACTTCCTCTCTTTCGTACTGATGAAGGAAGACATGAGAACGACCTCGTGCTTGGCATTTTGCTTTCGGAGGTTTCGAAGCAGGTCCAAGCCCGATTCGTTGGGCATGTGCAGATCGGCGATAATGATGGGGCAGTCACCATCCCGCGCCAACGCCTCTCGAGCCGCCAACCCGTCAGCTACCGCCTCCACTTGCGGGTATCCGTTGGCTTGCAGGACCTCAGACAACAGGTCGCGGCTCTCCGGGTCATCGTCGACAACTAGAATTCTACCCACTGAGCATACACTCCAAATACTTCACCAATGGGGTTCATGGCAATGTGATTGCCAAGACCCGATCTTCTTTCTAAGCCATTGACAGGATTAATGTTGTACGAAGCCAGAGTTGTCTTGAGGCACATTATGATCCCGAAGCAAAGAGTGCGCTGTATCAAAATGCTACATGTTACGGACATTTCGCCTGACCATTGTCAGGTGAAGCCAGTTTTGTTTCCGTCCTCACGTTTGCGTCATCTTTAACTATAAGGATTAGCTCAAGTTATCTTCATCTAGGACCCCTGAAGGTAAACTTCTGATGTGGCATAATGCCACACTCGAATCCGTACTCGCTCGGTCATCCTTCAGTCTTGAGCATGGCGCTTGGTGATCGGGGCTATCGGAGGTCATTGGGCCGGTAGAAATCCCTGGTAATTACCTTTAACCTGTTAACCACCTTTATTTTCATCAACATTCCAGCAAGAGTCGGCTAAGTACATTTGTTTTCATGCACATTCCTGTTTCGCACCCGAATTTTCCACACCGTCCCTTTGTTTTCATAGACATTCGCGCATCGTTCGTTCAATTTTCGAGAGTTCCTTTCTGTTTCGGCATCCGAAAGCAGACTTATTATCCATATCACAGAGAGACTATTTGCCAACTTTTCGTCCTGTCTGCCTCATTGTCGAAAGCTCCCGAATTCGCTCGCCCCTCGATCCGGCAACCAACTTACAGAGGAGCTTAGAGCGAGAGTGTCCGTGCGGCTCAAGTCCGAAAACCTCAGCCTAATTCCGAACGGCTGCCCTGAGTGTCCCCGGCAGACCACGACCTCCTGCCGAGCTTCAACGTACGAGTCTAGCCTATTATTTTGGGTCTGTCAAGGGACAAGAAGTCGTCTAGGCAGTGTCTCAGTTTAACGTCGAGGCGCGCTTGCGCCCGGCTGGAGCTTGTGCTTATATCGTTCTCTTCAGCCGGAAATCTGGTAGAATGAGCAATTCGGGCTTCCAAACAAGAGACATGCGCACCGCGGTTCGATTTCTGGCTGTTCTGACCATTGCCGCACTGCTCGCCCCTAGCGTGCGATGGGCTTCCCCACGCGCTCAGGCGGACGCGTGCGCGTGCCCCCCGGCAGCCTGCATGTGCGCCGGGCATCACCACACTTCCGGAGGGGTGCACACTTGCTGCATGGGCAAGGGCGAACAGTGTGGCTGGCAATCCCACGATAGCTACCTAAGCTCTATTCTCAGCACCTTGATTTATGTACCCACCGAACACCCTTGGTGGAATCCACTCGCGGCTTGGAGTTTCGGCCGCGATGCCTCAGATTTAAGCTTGTTGCCATCCCATGTGCGGATTCCTGAACACCCTCCTCGCACCACTCTCTGATTGGCGATTTTCGATTGAGGATTGCCGATTGACCTAATCGACTATCTTCAATCTCCAATTCCACGGCCCCGCTCTGATTGTCGATTTTCGATTGATGATTGACGATTGAACGACCATCGTCCATCGTTCATCGTCAATTCCAGAGGTCCGCGGCCCATTTCTCAAATTGCCCCTATTCAGATGATGACTGAGCGCATCACGAATCGGCCCTCAGCCATAGTCTGTCGCCAATTCAGGAGGAGAGATTTTATGAGGCAACTTGTTAGCTTGACGGTGGTTGTTCTCTTCTTGGGCACCGTCGCGTTTGCCACGATCTTCGGTTCCGTTCGCGGCGTCGTTCATGATCCTCAGCACCGTCCCATTCAAGGCGCACAAGTTACGCTGAAGGCTCAAAACTCAGACTGGACCGAGTCCCGCGATTCCGACGATAACGGAGAATTTGAATTCACTTCGGTACCCATCGGGAATTACACGGTCACGGTCTCGTCTCAGGGCTTCCAGCCAATGCAACAAGACGTGATTGTTCAGTCCGACACTAGTCCGGTGTTGCATTTCAAGTTGGCTCTCGCAGGCGTGAAGCAAGAGGTCGTCGTCTCGGAATCTCCCGTGGAGGCGACGACGGACAGCGTCACGCCGACGACGATGCTGAACCGTGAAGACATCCGGGAAACCCCTGGAGCGGACCGCACCAACGGCTTGCAAATGATCACGGATTACGTGCCGGCTGCTTATGTGACCCACGATATGCTGCATATGCGCGGAGGCCACCAAGTCGAGTGGCTGATTGACGGCATCCCAATCCCCAACACGAACATCGCCACCAATTTGGGGCCGCAAATCGACCCGAAGGACATCGATGAACTGGAGGTTCTGAGAGGCAGTTACGACGCCGACTACGGAGACCGTACGTACGGAATCTTCAACATCGTGCCGCGAACCGGCTTTGAACGCAATAACGAATGTGATCTCGTCACCAGCTTTGGGAATTTCTATCAAACGAACGACCAAATCAGTTGCGGGGGGCACACAGAGCGATTTGCTTACTATGTCAGCGCGAACGGAAACCGCAGCAACTACGGGCTCCAGACCCCCATCGCCCAAGTTTTTCACGATGCGGACAACGGCTACGGAGGATTTGGCTCGTTCATCTTCAACCCTAATCCTCGCAACCAATTCCGGCTGGTCACTTCTCTGCGGCAGGATTATTACCAGATTCCCATTGACCCCGACCCGAACTCGACTGGCAACCAGATCCTGGCGACTGCCGGCAACTCGCCCAGTTACGGCCTGCGCGATGGCGAGCGCGAACCTGACGGCTACGTCGTCTTCTCCTGGGTGCGGACTTTCAACCCCAACCTGGTGCTGACCGTCTCTCCGTTCTACCACTACAACGGCGCCGACTACCACGGCGCGCCGAACGATTATCCCGTCATTTCGACCGTCACTCAGACCGCCAATTACGGCGGAGCGCAAGTGGACCTGAACGCCGGCTTCTGGAAAAACGACCTCGAAGCGGGAGCGTACGGGTTCGTGCAACACCAGTACAACTACTTCAACAACCAATTCACCGATGGCAGCCAGAACTTCCCGCCCTCGTCTATTGGCGTCACCGGAGAGGTCGGCGCGCAGTTCATTAACGACAAGTTCAAGGTAACGCCGTGGCTGACGTTGATTGCCGGCCTGCGCGAAACCGAGTTCAGCGCGAGGATCTCGGAAACCGCCACCGACCCGCGCTTTGGCGTCGCGATCAAGGTCCCACGGCTGAATTGGGTGTTTCGCGGCTTCTGGGGTGAATACTACCAGGCCCCGCCGCTGGTCACGGCCACCAGCGCGCTGGAGGGTTTGGCCAGTAGCCAGGACTTTAGTTTCGCGCCCTTGCACGGTGAGCGCGATAATGAATATCAGTTTGGCGTCATGATCCCCTTCCACGGCTGGACCTTGGACGCGGATAACTACCGCACCAAAGCCTGGAATTGGCTGGATCATAACAACATTGGAGAATCGAATCTGTTCTGGCCCATCACCTGGGACGAGGCATTGATTCAAGGATGGGAACTCACCCTGCGCTCGCCCGACCTGTGGCATCGCGGCCACCTTCACCTGGCTTATGCCAATCAAATCGCCCAGGCTACGGCGCCCATCACCGGCGGTTTGATCTTCTATATCCCGCCAGGGTTTTCACCAGTGGACCACGACCAGCGCAACACCTTGAACGTGGGATACAACACCCGCCTGCCGTGGCAATCCTACGTTTCGGCGAACATGTACTATGGCTCGGGATTCACCAACGGCTTGTACGGAACGCCGCAGGCCCAATATCCCGGTGTTTATCTGCCCGCACACGCCACGGTTGACCTTGCTGTCGGGAAAACCTTCGCGGAGAAATTCTCAGTTTCCGTAAACGCCCTGAATGTGGGGGATAAACGTGTGCAACTCGACAACAGCCTTACCTTCGGCGGATTTCACTGGAACGATCCGCGGCAAATTTATGTGGAGTTTCGCTACCGGTTCCATTATTAGCCATCGGGAGATCGGAAGATCGGGTGATCCGAATGTGGTCGGAAAGGGCGGTTCTTCGTTCACCCGATCGGCGTTCGTCCGATCACCCGATACGTACGAGTGGGAGGTCTGTAATGCGTGCGCAGAAGCTTGCAGGCTGCATGGCCGGCTTATGCATGGCATTTGTCCTGGCGGCATGCCAAAGCGAGAAACCCTTACCGCAACAGCGTTTTGATCTGCGCGGGAAAGTGGTTTCGATTGACAAGAGCCAGGGCACGGTGATGGTGGCGCATGAGGCGATCCCAAATTTCATGGCGGCCATGACCATGAGTTATCGCCTCAAGGACGCTTGGGCTTTCAACATTCTCAAACCCGGCCAATCCATCCGCGCAACCCTTGTGGTTACAGGCAACGACGCTTGGCTCGAGGGGATCGTCGTGACCGAAGAAGCCAAGCCGGAGAGTAACTTAGTGGCGCCCGAGGAATCCGGGCGCACCCAGTTGGGCGAAGAATTGCCGGACTTCCAACTGATCAATCAAGATGGGAAGCGGATTCACCTCCATCAATACCACGGCAAGGCCTTGCTGCTGACCTTCATCTACACGCGGTGCCCGTTTCCCAATTTTTGCCCCCTGATGAGCAAGAACTTTGCACAGATTCTGGAACAAGTCCGTAGTGACCCCAAACTTTCCCCTTCCACCCACCTGCTGAGCATTAGCATCGACCCTGAGTACGATACACCCGCCGTCCTGCGGGCCTACGGCCTAGACTGCGCGGGCAACCTTCATTCCTTCGATCATTGGGAGTTTGCCACGGGCACGCAGGATCAGGTTCGTAAAGTTGCCGAATTCTTTGGCCTGAAATACTGGACTGAGGGTGGCCAGATCATGCACGCCCTAGTGACGGCGCTCATTGGCCCTGACGGAAAAGTTATCCAAATTTACCGCGGGAACGATTGGCAACCGGCGCAAGTGGTGAATGACCTTAGGGATATACGCCAGGCCACGAAGGGCCCTTATGCCCAACGATCCTGAGCTCCAGTTATGCGGTCGTCTCGTACGCAATCTCGACGCGCTGCGCGAAATGCTTCCGGGTTCTTTCCAGGAGGCCTTCGGCGTGAATGCGCATATCTCTGACCTTAGCGAACGCTTTGCAATGGATTTTGTTGCGACGTGCGTGTGAGCTACAACCCCCCGGCCGCCCGACAGACGTGGGTGCTGATTCATGCCTTCCCCAATTGTTATTTGGGGAGTCGATGTGGCGAATCACGAGTGAGTCACGCTGTCTCAGCAGTGGTCAGTTTCGGCTTGAGGGCCTTACCTGCCGCCTTAGCGCGCCGTGCGACCAGCCAGACTCCCACCCGCACGGCCAAAAGCAAAGCCACCAGGGCGCCGTAAAACAGCGGCTTGCGCACGTCCGATTTCACCAGCCAATAGTAATGAACCACGCCGGCGATGGCTGTAACGTAAATCAGCCGGTGCAACGCCAGCCAGCGCTTGCCGCCCAGGCGGCGAATCCACCCTGCTGTGGAGGTCAAGGCCAGCGGGATCATCAGCACGAAACCGGTGAATCCCGCCGTGATGAAAGTCCGCTTGCGCACGTCGGCCAGCATATCCGCCCAATCAAAAAATTTGTCCAACCCAATCCAGGTGCTGAAGTGAAGCAGCCCGTAGAAGAATGCAAACAATCCCAGCATGCGGCGGAAGCGAATTAATTCCGGCACGCGCAGGAGCCTGCGCGCCGGAGTCACGGCCAGCGTGGTGACGACAAAGATGAGCGTCCAATCACCGGTCTGATGCGTGATGAACTCGATGGGATTGGCGGTCAGGTGCTGATGCAGCGCCCGCCAGATCAACTGGCCCAATGGGACCAGGCACAATACGAAAACCGGCAACTTCATCCATTTTCTGCTGAGAAGGCTCCGCAAGGGCTTGCCCTTTCTTAGTGATTGACACGCGACATGGAAATGCGGCCCTCAGGCCGGCGCGAGCTGAGCTAAAGCTCAGCGCTACGACATACCCCTACGCTCTCTAGAAATACTTCTTCAGGTCCATGCCTGCGTAGAGGGACGCGACCTGGTCGTAACCGTTGAACATCAGTGTGGCGCGCCGGAAAAACTCGCCCAGGCGGCGCTCTTTGGCTTGGCTCCACCGCGGATGATCCACGTGGGGATTGACGTTGGAATAGAATCCGTACTCCGAGGAGTTGGATATGTTCCAAGTAGTGGGCGGCTGCTTTTCCACCAGCTTGATCTTCACCAGCGACTTAATGCTTTTGAACCCATATTTCCACGGCAGCACCATCCGCACCGGAGCGCCATCCTGATTGGGCAGCGTTTCCCCGTACATGCCGAAGCAAAGCAGCGCCAGCGGATGCATGGCCTCGTCCAGCCGCAGCCCTTCAACGTAAGGCAATTCTATTCCCGCGCGACTCCCCAGAGGCATCTGGCCTGGGCTGTAGTAACTTTCAAAGGCCACAAATTTTGCCTTGGGCTGAGGCGACACCTCCTTCAGCAGCGTGTTGAAGGAATAGCCGATCCAGGGCACTACGATCGACCAGGCCTCCACGCAGCGGTGCCGGTAGATGCGCTCCTCGAGCGGCGCCAATTGCTGCAACTCCTCGACCGTGAAAGCGCGAGGCTTGTCCACCAGCCCGCTTACTTTCACGCTCCAAGGCGAGGTGCGAAACTGCGTCGCATTCTTGGCGGGGTCTTCCTTTCCCGTGCCAAACTCGTAGAAGTTATTGTAATGCGTCACGTCATTGTAGGGCGTCACTTGCTCCGTGGTGCTGAAAGGACTCTTCGCCGCCACATTCAGCTTGGTTCCCGCCAGGGCCTTCTGCGAGGGCCAGGCCAATTCTTTCAGGCTTTGCCCCGCCAGCGCCCCGGCGGTCACTCCAAGCGCGCCCGTCAGGAACTTTCTCCGGTTCAAATAAAGCCATTTCGGAGTGATCTCCGCCGAAGGAATTTCCGACCCCTTTTTGATCAGCATGGTTCACCCTCTCCGTCTTCGGACGGTTTCAGCGCCGCTGCGGACGAACCCTCCCGCCGCGCCCGGTCTAGCGCCTTCCAGTTTTGGCTTCGCCCCTACGGCTTCTCGCTATTCTATTCGACGCATTGCCTATCCACAAGGATGCATTTGGCCCATGAGCACAATCGGCTCCCTCTCCATCGGGCCACCCTCGTCGTACTGCGCAGCGTTAACAAACGGTGTATTCGGCGTTCGCAAGGTTCCGTATACCGCGTGAACATCGTGGAGGCGCGGCGCATGAGAAACTTCAGAAGAACCGGCACCGGCGGAGGCGGTTTGGTGTAAGATTTCCTGTCCGGGAACGCAAAATGGAAATCTCGGATAAATGCAGTGCTTCGGACTTAGCCCCGCAGCCGACGCCCGCGCTATAACGTTTGCGCCTTTACGTTACGTTCTTCCGCGGCGGAGCTCTGTACTCGTGCCCTCGCTGTCGAGGATTCGCCGGCGGTCCGGCTTGCTCTGAACAGATTGCCACGTTAGAACGGACTTTTATGAATCGATTTGCCGCCACCCTGATGATCATGCTGAGCAGTTGGCCCGCGCTCGCTGCGGGTGCCCGAAAAACGGTCACGATCAACGAGGGCACGAACATCGACGTCACCGTTTCACCCGATCACAAAAGCATTATCTTCTGCCTGCAGGGTACGTTGTGGGTGCTTCCCATGACGGGAGGCACAGCGAAGGCACTGACCGATCCCCTCCTCGACCCAGCACGGCCTGACTGGTCGCCGAAAGGCGATCTCGTGGCGTTCGAGTCCTATTCGGGCGGGACGTTTCACATATGGACCATGAAAGCGAATGGCACGGGTGTCAAACAACTCACTGACGGCCATGGCGACGATCGCGACCCGCGCTTCTCCCCTGATGGAACGAAGATCGCGTTTTCGTCGGACCGCGCCTTCCAGGGCAGTTACGACATCTGGGTGGTGGACGTTGCAACCGGCAAGCTGACCCAGTGGACTTCCGGCGCGGACGATGAATATGAGCCGGCGTGGTCCCCCGATGGCCGCGAAATCGCTTTTGTCAGCGGCGCGGGAAGCAATGGAACCACGATCCGGTCGTCGACGGCAATGGGCGCGGGCAAGACTGTGGTGACGGCGCCCCAGGGCGCGCATCTCAATTCGCCGACCTGGGCCGCGGATGGCAAGCACCTGGCTTACATCGAATTTAATGGGACGAAAAGCTTGCTGAAGATCGCCGGGGAAGCCTCCGGCCCCACGCAGGCCGGAGACAAAGACGATGTATTTCCATTTCCGCCCGTCTGGCTGGCCTCGGATGAAATTCTATATGCGGCGAACGGAAAGATCTGCATTTCAAAAACGGACGGAGCGACTCGCGAGATTCCATTCCGGGCGCAGGTGACTCTCGAGCGTCCGACTTACCAAGGGAAAAAATACGAGTTCGATTCGAGCCAACCCACCCAGGTCAAAGGCATCGTTGGACCGGCGCTTTCGCCCGACGGAAAGCAGATCGTCTTTGAAGCAGTGAACCAGCTCTGGCTCATGGAGATCGGGAGAGCGCCGCAGGCGCTTACCAACGACACTTACTACAAAGAAGATCCGGCCTGGTCGCCCGACGGCACTAAGATCGCCTATTCATCCGATAAGGCAGGGACTGAGGATATTTATATCCTGGATATCACAACCAAATCGGAAAAACGCGTAACTTCGACCCCCGATGCTGCCGAGTTCGCAGCGGCGTGGTCGCCGGATGGCAAGTCGCTGGCTTACCAGGATCAGACGGGAGCGACTTATACGTTCGATCTCGCCACAGGTCAGCGGAAGAAGCTGATCCCTTCGCAATTTGAGCCTGGAAAACCGAGTTGGGGGGGCAGCGGAAAGACCGTTTCGATCGCAGCCGTGAAAGCGTACACGAAGCGCTTCCGCGAAGGCACCAGCCAGATTCTGTCCGCCGATGTGGCAACAGGGGCGCTGACGTTCTCCGAAGTTGCGCCCTTTAAGTCACTGAGCACGCGGGGAGAAGATGGCCCGGTCTATTCGCCCGATCAGGAGTCCATGGCGTTCGTCGTGGAAAGTGTTCTTTGGATCAGGCCAGTGGACGCGAATGGCGTTCCCACAGGTCCTGCAAGGCAGATCACGCACGAAGCCACCGACGCGCCCACGTGGGGCGGAGATTCGAAGCACTTACTGTATCTTTCGAACGGTAAGCTGCGTCTGGTGGGGGTGGATGGGTCGGCGCCGGAAACCATCCCTCTCGAACTCACGACGAAGCTGGAAGAGCCGAGTGGAGAGACGCTGATCCACGCGGGACGCTTCTGGGATGGCAAGGGCGCCGGCGTGAGGACCGATGTCGATATCCTCGTCATTAACAACCGGATCAAAAGCGTGCAGGCGCACAGCGAGCGCGCGCTTCAGGCCGCCACGGCGCGTCACGCCCAGATTGTCGATGCGACGAAGCTCACCGTGATTCCGGGGTTGTGGGAAGCACATACGCACGAATACATCAGCGGCAAATCGTACGGCGACCGGCTGGGCCGCCTTTGGCTCGCGTATGGAGTGACTAGCCTGCACGGGCAGGGCGACCCCGCGTATCGCGCCGTCGAGACGCGCGAAGCATTCGTGTCGGGCGCGCGAGTGGGTCCGCGATTCTTCGCCACGGGGGAAGCAATCGATGGCGAGCGCATCTATTACGATTTCATGCGCCCCACCACCAACGAAGAGCAATTGCAGATCGAACTCTCCCGCGCCCGGGCGCTCGAATACGACAGCATAAAGACTTACGTGCGGCTGCCGTACGCCATGCAAAAGGAAGTGGTGCAGTTCGCGCACGGCACGATGGGCGTAACCGTGGCCTCGCATTACATGCTGCCCGGCATGGCTTATGGGATGGACGGGATGACACACGTTTTTGGAACTTCGCGCTACGGCTTCTTCACCACGCGCTCGCAGTGCGGCGTGAATTATCAGGACATGCGCACGCTGTTCGCCGCTTCTGGAATGTATGACATCTCGACTCCCTTCGCGTCGGCCACGCTCTATTCGGAGGATCCGAAGATGGTGGAAGATAGGCGGCTGACGACGCTCAATACGCCCTGGGATCAAGCCGCCCTGCGCGGCCGCGCGGCGCGTGCACTCGACACAGATCAGACGGGCACGCTCGACTTACTGAAAAAAGAAATGGATACGGTGGTAGCCGTCGTGCGCGCGGGAGGAGTGATGCTAGCCGGAACCGATTCGCCGATCGACGCCGTGGCCACTGCCCTGCACCTGAATCTACGGGCCCAGGTGAGATTCGGCCTGGCCCCGTGGCAGGCGCTGCAGACATCCACATTGCTGCCGGCAAAAGCGTTCGGAGTCATGGCCGATCTCGGAACACTGGAACCCGGCAAGTTGGCCGATATGGCCCTGATTAATGGCGACCCGCTGACCAATATCAAAGACCTCGCGAACATAGTGAGCGTCATGAAAAATGGCAAGCTCTACAAGGTCTCCGATCTCATGAAGCCATTCAGCGCGGCAGGCTCCCACTGAGCGTGTGACCCCCTGAATATCTGATCGCCGCGGTGACAATGAATCCCGCGATCGACCATACGATCGCGGTGAACCGGCTCGCCTGCGACGACCGGGCTTATATTCTTTCCAGCAAAGATTCCCCTGGCGGGCGCGACATCCCGTGATACAGTTTTCAGCCGAGAGCCATTCCTGAACACCCTGCGACTCCGCCTCTGACTAGTTTCGGTGCGACGAGATCCTGAAGGGTTTAGTTCTCGGAAATTACTTTCATGTGGTCGTAGAAGGATCCACTCGCTCGTCGCACTGCAAGTTGCTAAACTTTAGTGCGCCTGTGATTTGGCCGAGGTGAAATTCAATGAAAAACCTGACGCGTAGACAGTTTGGAAAGACGGTTACCTCCGGGATAGGCGCGCTTTCAGCTCCCATGGACTTTGCAATCTCTGCTCAACAAGCTAGTCCTACTGCATCCCCCGCTCAGCAACGAGAGTATTCGTTGGAAAACAAATTCGGCATCTCGTTAACAGTTAACCCGAAGGAGGGTTCTTACACAGTCGGGTACGGGGGCGAGCGCTGGTTAGGAAAGGGCTTGGTCAGCCTGCTGGAGAACAAACGGTGGAGTCGGAGCGCCGAGGTCAAATACCGCGAGGTTGCTGCCTATGAGCGGCCGCAGAAAAGACTGGTTCTTACCGGCGTGAAAACCGGGCAGAGCTCCGACTTCCTGGGGAGCTATCAGTCCGTCGAGCTGGCATGGCAGGCACCGGATTCCACAACGACCTTCGCCACCGGGTTCAGATTATACTTAGACGCCCCCTGCATGGTGTTTGTTCAGAGATTCCCCCACGGCTTCAAAAACTATGCTAGCGGGAATTGGATCGTCCCTTCCGTGATTTTTCCCCAATTCCTATCGGGATTTGACGATCGCAATGACCTTTATTCATGGACAAGCGGAGGAATGTTTACCCACCGCTTCGGCTATGGGAACGCGGCCACCTTGGGAGGGACGGTTGATTTACTGCTCCTGGCGGATAAGGACCGCCGCGCGATAATTCTATCGCCCTATGCTAACTACCTTATAGCCACCCAACAATGCGCGCCGGCAGCGTCCGAAGACGAAACGAATCCATCGAAGCTGGCCATTAATTGCGGCGTCGAGGGGCTGGTCACAGACCTTCCGGAGGGGTTTGAACACCAGCACATCCTGATGGCGGGCCAGGGAATACACAATACGTTTGAATCCTGGGGTAAGGCGCTCCTTGCCCGAAGCGGAAAGAAGGTTCCCTCGAAATACTCCGGCGACAACATGAAGTACGCGACGTATTGGGATGACTACGGCTCCTACTATCGTGAGCACGGCTTCAAAGAGGAGGGTTATCGCCCTTACGAGGATATCATCATCGGGGTCGCCGAGGACGCCAGGAAGCACGGGCTGCGCATGGGAGCCTACCAGGTGCAGGACGAAGACCAGACGCGTCTTCATGAAGGACTGTTCGAGCCCAGGCAGGATCTTTTTCCCCATGGGCTGAAATGGTTGAGCGAGAAACTGGGCGCTCCGCTCGAGGCGTACTTGTGTTGGATCGACCCAAACGGTCCCTACCGGAAGAAGTACCCGTTTGTTGAGACTCCGAAAGGGTATGTTCCCGGGAACTCCATGGGAGATGTTTTCTACTCGGAAACGTTCTGGAATGATACAGCAGATAAATTAGCGGCCTGGGGGGCCACCCTGCTTCAGCAGGACTTCCAGAGTGTCTACGAGGGTGACCCCGCCATGATGAGCGATATAAACCGCATGAATAGCTACTTCAAGAATATGGCCAAAGCGCTGCGCGCGAAGGGCATGACCATTCAGTATTGTATGCAATTGCCGCGGAATATCATGGAGTCGACTGAGAATCCGATCATGGTGTCTCTCCAGGGTTCATGGGATCACCATGTCGAAACGGCGGAGCCGGGAAGACACCACAAAGATGATGACCCCTACGTGTGGAAGCACCTGATTTTCACAACCGCGTTTTACGGCGCAGTCGGAATCTGGCCCTCCCGGGACAATATCCAGACCATGGCCGATCCTAATGCTTATGAAGATGTTCTGCTGGCCAATCTTCTGGGAGGAGAAATCCAATTAGGACACAGGATTGGCGAGTGCAACTTTGAACTATTGCGGAAAACGTACCGCGAGGGCGACGGGTTGATTTTGAAACCTGACCGCCCGATCGCTCCGCTCGATCGCTGTTACATCGAGGGCGGGGCCGTCGGTTTTACCGAGTCCAACAAGAATGGCAGATCGTGGTATTACGTTTTGAGCCTTCCTTCGGCGGGATACCTGCCGGAATTTTGCCCTGCGGATTTGGGAGGGGCTTTCCGATGGGCCGTGTACAATTTCGATACACGGGTAGTGTCCATCAAGGATGCCGCTTCCCCGATACCTCTCGAACGCGAAGCCAGGCACGAATATTTCGTTGTCGCCCCCTTGCTCGAGAATGGGATGGCCGTGATTGGGGATGTGGAGAAATTTGTGACGATGGCGGATATGAGGATCGCCTCGGTGGAAGCGGCGCGGGAGGGTGTGCGGGTAGGGGTGACCTCGAATCAGGAGTGGAACCCGGTGACGGTGGGCTTTGCAGCCCAGCGCCCGGCGGGAGTGGAGGTAGGGGATGCCAAGCTCGAGGAAGTAAGCGGTTTCGACCGCTTGAGGGCCGCACCTGCCGGCTGGTTCTGGGACTACCAAACGAACCTCTGGCATGTGAAGGTGGATTTTGCCGGAGCTGTCAATGTGGAAACCCGGGGGTTCACCATCCATTGATATCGATGCTCAGTTCGGGTTCAGATCAGGCGCAGGAAATTCAGCCCGGACTCGAGGGCCAGCATAGGACTGTTCGTAAAGGCGCTGACTTCGTAAGG